>ENA-UOIY01001696-UOIY01001696.1-human-gut-metagenome-genome-assembly--contig:-P114-NODE-1696-length-21116-cov-7.854470_pt1 | contig 21116 bp, 16 predicted proteins | sample MGYA00242335_ERZ723882 | MGnify/ENA metagenome assembly ERZ723882
ATGTGGCCCTTGATGGTGAAGGCATTGCTCTCGCCGGCCGCCAGATGCTGCTCGGCACCCATCGCCACATCGCCGATGGTCCAGTCGATGGCCTCGTTCAGCTTGGCATCCCCCTTGATGCCGGTGATCTTGATCATGTACTTCAGAGCCAGATTGCCGTTGTTGACGACACGCAGCTCCGGCAGGGTATAGGTGCAGCCCGGCTCCCACAGAATGGCTTCGTCCTTGGCATCAGCGGCCTTGACGAAGTCCAGCGTCTTGCCCTCGGCGGAGACCCAGTTGCCGCTGGCATCCTTCATCTCCAGAGCAACATCCAGCTTGCCGGCCTGGATCTTGTTGACACCGGTGGATGCCGTGTCGGTGAACCATGCGAAGGTAGCGCCTACCAGCATAGCCAGGCACAGAACCATGGCCATGACGCTGCCCAGCAAGGCCCGTTTGGTACTCTTGCGGTTTGTCATAGTATCTTCCTCCTATTTTTTGCGTGTGCGTCGGTGGCCGACGGCTTTGTGGGGGATGCGGGGAGTACGAATTGCCACGTCGGGGCTGCGCCCCTCCTCAGAACGCCACTCCCTTTGGCCCCCCCTTATCGTTTCAGATGAAACGATAACCGCCCATGGGCGGTTCGGCGTACACATGAATGTGCATATCATAGCACCGCAGCCGAAAAAGCACAAGGCGTTTTTTCACATTTTTTCGTCATTTTCTTCAAAAAAGCGCCCCAGACAGCAAAAAACACCGCAAGGCGGGGAAATTCCCCGTCCTGCGGTGTTTTATATGGCACCCCCGGCCAGATTCTAACTGGCGGCCTACCGCTTAGGAGGCGGTCGCTCTATACAGCTGAGCTACGGAGGCGGATACCCCGTTATTTTACCCCATAAGCAAGGCGCTGTCAATGCCTCACTCCGTCCGGAATACCTTCTCGAACTCCTCTGCCGTCATGGTCTCGTTGGCCAGCAGATACTCCGCCACCTCCACCAGCTGGGACCGGTACTGCTCCAGAATGGCGGTGCAGCGGGCGTAGGCGTCGTCCATGATACGGCGGATCTCGCCGTCCATCTCCGCCGCCGTTTTCTCGGAGTAAGGCCGGGTCTGGGCCATGGACTTGCCGATGAACACCTCGTCGTGTCCGGCGTCGAAGGCCACGTTGCCCAGCTGCTCCGACATTCCGTAGGTGCCCACCATCTTCCGGGCCAACTGCGTGGCACGGCTGATGTCGTTGGAGGCCCCGGTGGAGATATCCCCCAGCACCAGCTGCTCCGCCGCCCGGCCGCCCAGCAGCCCGGCGATGCGGTCCAGCATATAGCTGCGGGAGAGGTACGACCGATCCTCGTCCGGCAGATAGATGGTCATGCCGCCCGCCTCGCCCCGGGGAACGATGGTGATCTGATGCACCGGGTCCAGATCGGGCAGTGCGTGCATCACCACGGCGTGTCCCGCCTCGTGATAGGCTGTCAGCCGCCGCTCCCTCTCCGGGATGACCCGGCTGTGCTTCTCCGGCCCGGCGATGACCTTGATGATGGACTCCTGCAGATCCTTCATGGTGATGAAGGACTCGCTGCGCCGTCCCGCCAGCAGGGCCGCCTCGTTGAGGAGGTTCTCCAGATCGGCGCCGGTAAAGCCTGCGGTGCCACGGGCGATCTGCTTCAGATCCACGTCCTCCGCCAGAGGCTTGTTCTTGGCGTGTACCTGCAAGATCTCCTCCCGGCCCTTGATGTCCGGCAGCCCCACATAGACCTGCCGGTCGAACCGTCCCGGACGCAGCAGCGCCGGGTCCAGAATATCCACACGGTTGGTGGCAGCCAGCACCACCACCCCCTCGTTGGAGCCGAAGCCGTCCATTTCCACCAGCAGCTGGTTCAGGGTCTGCTCCCGCTCGTCGTGTCCGCCGCCCAGACCGCTGCCGCGCTGGCGGCCCACGGCGTCGATCTCGTCGATGAAGATGATGGCCGGGGCGCTCTTCTTGGCCTGCTGGAACAGATCCCGCACACGGGAGGCACCTACGCCCACATACATCTCCACAAAGTCCGAGCCGGAGATGGACAGAAACTGTACTCCCGCCTCACCGGCCACCGCCTTGGCCAGCAGCGTCTTACCGGTACCCGGAGGGCCTACCAGCAGCACGCCCTTGGGGATATGCGCCCCCAGATCCAGATACTTCTGGGGCTCCCGGAGAAACTCCACGATCTCTCGCAGCTCCTCCTTCTCCTCGTCGGCCCCGGCCACATCCTGAAACGTGACCTTTTTCTCTCCCGGCGTACTGACCTTGGCCTCTCCAAACCGGGACAGCTTGTCCTGCGCCCCGGCTCCGCCGCCGGCCATGCGGTTCATGAGATTCATCAGCAAAATGAAGCCCAAAAACGCCAGCACATACGGCAGCAGCAGCTGCAGCCAGTTGGTGGAGTGGTCTGCGTGATAGTTATAGGCGGTGATAATACCACTGTCATACTGCTTCTGCACCAGCTCGTTGAGATCCTGATAGAACAGGTCGAAGTCGTACAGGTCGGAGGTAACGGTGCTGCCCCCCTTCAGCTTGGCCGTGATCCGGGTGTCGCTGATGGAGAACTCCTGCACCTTCTCCTCTAAAAAGTATTGCCGCAGCTCAGAGTAGGGGATGTCCCCGGCGGTCCGCATGGTGGACACCACATAGGCCACCGCGCATACCGCCAAAATCACCATCAAAATGGTGCCGAAGCCGATCTTTTTTCGTTCTGCCAAATGCTTTCCTCCTCTCAGCCGATGGCCCGCACGCCCTGCCAGCTGCTGCCCCCGGTCAGGGAAATGGCCAGCAGCACACGGGCCTTCACATTGCCCACCGGGATATAGCTCTCCTCCCAGTACCGGGCATCATTCGAGCCGGAGCGGTTATCGCCCAGAAAGAACAGGCACCCCTCCGGCACGGTGAAGGAGGACTGGTCGGGGCTGATGGTACCGCCCTGCTGATCCAGATACTCCTCCTCCAGCCGCTGGCCGTTGATGTAGACATAGCCGCCAGAGAAGGACACCGTGTCCCCCGGCAGGCCGATGACCCGCTTTACCAGCAGCTTATCCAGCTCGTCGCTCCAGAAAGTGACGATGTTCCCCCGCTCCGGCACCGGGTCGCCCATCACATAGGGCAGCTGCCACGAGATCAGCAGCGTCTTTTTGGGGATGGTGGTCTCCATGGAGCCGGAGGGTACCCAACTCAGCTGCAAAATTACCCGGAACACCAGCACCACCACCACCGCCGTGACGATGAGATAGCCGAAATCCGACCAAAAGGCGGCAAAGCCGCTCTTTTTCTTCTTGACCGCCGCCCTGCCGGAGCCGCTTCCCTCACCGGGCCCGGCCATCGCATCGGAGTCCACCGCACCGGCTGCAGAGTCGGCGCTCGTCCCATCGGCAGAACCGCTCATGCTGTCAAAGTCCGCCGCCGGTGCCGCTTTACCTCCGGCCACCGAAGCGGCTCTCCGGCCGGCCGAGACGGACTCGCCGTCTCCCGGCGTTATCGGAGCAGTCTCCTCCGGGGTCATCTCCCACGGATCCCGCTCCCGGCGGGCCTTATCCTCCACCTGCCGGACAGACTGCTCCTGCGGCTCTGCCTGAGCCGCCTCTGCCGACGTGGCCTCTACCGGAGATACCTTCTCCTCCGGGGTCATCTCCCACGGGTCCCGCCCCCGGCGGGCCTTATCCTCCGCCTGCCGGGTACGGCTGCCCCGGCGTTCCGGCTCCTGCCTGGGGGTCGCACCGGCCAGCCGCCGGCCCTGATAACCCCGCTTCCGTTCCTCCACAGACCATTCCTCCTTCCGACCGCCGGCCCTCTGCCGGCACAGCGCCGCTTCTCCTGCGCTGTCGCTTACTTACTGTATACCTCCGGCTTCAGCACGCCGATGTAGGGCATATTGCGATACTGCTGGCAGTAGTCCAGCCCGAAGCCCACCACAAACTCGTCCGGCACCTCAAAGCCCGCCAGATCGGGGTAAATGGGCTTTTCCCGGCGGGAGGGCTTGTCCAGCAGGGTGACGATGGTGATGCTATTGGCTCCCTTGGCCAGCATATAGTCCTTCAAAAAGTACAGGGTATTGCCGGAGTCCAGAATATCCTCCACCACGATGATGTCCCGGCCGGAGATATCCCGCTGCAGATCACGGGTGATCTGCACCACGCCGGAGGACTTGGTGGCGTTCTGATAGGAGGACAGGCCGATGAACTCCACCTCGCTCTTGCACTGGGTGGCCCGCACCAGATCCGCCATAAACAGGAAGCACCCGTTCAGAACCCCCACAAACAGCGGATTCCTGTCGTGGAACTTATCGTAGAGCTGATTGCCCATCTCCTGAATGCGGTCATGGATCTCCTGCTCACTGAACAGGACCTTCAGGATATCCTGATCCATATTGCTCTTAGCCATTACTTTCTTCCTCCTGATCTTTCTCGATCATCAAAATATTTATATTGCTGCCGTCTTTTCCCGGCAAAAATCTCTGATCCGTTCCCACGCCGTATACGGCGGCGGGTTCTCCGTTTATACACACCACCGGGGTGGTTCGCCGTCGCCGGGGCGGCATCCCCCGCTCCGTCAGCAGACGTTTGACGCTGCGGCGGCCTCTGGCCCCCGGCAGGGTCAGACCGTCTCCCCTTTGCGGACAGCGGAGTGTCCATTCGGACATTTTCCCGCCGTCCGAAAGCGTCAGGATATGGTCCGAAAACCGGCCCGTTTTGGACAGTCCTTCTCCGTCAGGGGGCGGGGTATTTTTTTCGCTTCTCCACACCCGGACGAGATAGTCTCCCCAGACCTGCTCCCCCTCCGACAGGGTCAGGGGCGGGGGCGAGGGTGGGGTCATCTCCAGATGCAGCACATCCTTCTCCCGCCATGCCGTGACGCCCTCCGGCAGATCCAGCATCCCGCCCTCCCGGAGGGACAGCAGGGCCTCTATGTGGGCGGCGGATACATCCTTCTTCCCGACGGGGAGCCGCTCCAGCAGCAGCCGGAGCATCCGGGGCCGCAGCTCCTCCGGTGCCGATCGCAGCACGGCTTCGGACACCGATACGGCGGTGGGTGCCGATGTGAAATCAGGTGAAATATCGCCCGCACATGCACATTCTGAGTGCTTATCCGACTTTGACGACTCCTCCGGCAACGTGCCGGGAGGCGGTGCAGGGCTGGGTGCAGCGGGGTCCCGACGGCCAAAGATCTCCGGGGCATTGGGCTCACCGGCTGACGGACAATCGGATACGGCTGTCTCCAGATAGGAGCGGGCCAGCCGATCCAGAAAAACATTCTCCCGCCGCAGGATGGCGGCAGCCCGTGCTATGCTCCGTTCCGGAGCGGGGTGGAGCTGTGCCAGCAGAGGCCACACCTCCTGTCGCAGGCGGTTGCGGGTGAAGTCCATGCTGTCGTTAGTCTCGTCCTCCACATGGCCCAGACCGTGGGCCGTGAGATATGCCTCGATCTCCTGCCGAGGGGTCTGGAGCAGGGGGCGGATCAGCCGTCCCCGCACCGGGGGAATGCCCGCCAGCCCCTCCGGGCCGGTGCCGCGCAACAGGTTCAGCACCACCGTCTCCGCCTGATCCGACAGGTGGTGGGCGGTGGCGATGCGGGAGGCTCCGATGGCATCGGCCGTGCGCTCCAGAAAGTCGTAGCGCAGGCGGCGGCCTGCCTCCTCCACGCCCCAGCCCTCCTGCCGGGCGATGGCCCGGACGTCGCCCCGCTCCACATAGAGCGGCACGCTCAGCTCCCGGCAGAGCCCGGCCACGAAAGCCTCGTCCCGTCCCGCCGTGGGGCGCATCAGATGGTTATAGTGGGCGGCGGCTACGGCAAAGCCCCGGCGGCGACCCAGCGACACCAGATAGTGCAGCAGGCACACGGAGTCCCGGCCCCCGGACACGGCGCACAGCACCGTCTCCCCGGCGGCGGGCAGCATCCCCTGCTGCTGCATCCACGGCATCAGATCCATGACTCGTTACTCCTCGTCGTAGCGGTTTTCCAAGGTGCCGAAGGTGGTATACTCCGGCATCCAGCGCAGCTCCACCTTTCCGGTCTCGCCGTGGCGGTTCTTGGCCACGATGCACTCGGCGATGTTGCGCTTTTCCGAATCCTCTTTATAGTAATCGTCACGATACAGGAACATGACGATATCGGCATCCTGCTCAATGGCGCCGGACTCACGCAGGTCCGACAGCATGGGGCGCTTGTCCTCACGCTTTTCGTTGGCACGGGACAGCTGGGACAGGCACAGCACCGGCACCTGCAGCTCCTTGGCCATGATCTTCAGCATACGGCTGATATCCGACACCGCCTGTTGGCGGTTCTCGCCGCTATACCCCTTTCCGCCGGCGGAGGTCATCAGCTGGAGGTAGTCAATGACCACCAGCCCCAAGTTGTCGATGCGGCGGCACTTGGCGTTCATGTCCGCCACCGTCAGCAGGGGATTATCGTCGATGCGGATATCCAGACGGCTCAGGGAGGAGGCGCCCTCAGCGATCTTCACCCAGTCGCTCTCCCGGAGGTCGCCGCTGATGAGGCGGGTATTTTCGATGAGGCCCTCGCTGGCCAGCAGGCGGGTCACCAGCTGGTCACGGGACATCTCCAGCGAGAAGACGGCCACCGTCTGGCCGGACTCCTTGGCGGCATTCAGGGCCACGTTCAGCGCCATACTGGTCTTGCCCATGCCGGGACGGGCGGCCAGCAACAGTAGGTCCGACTTGTTCAAGCCGTTGATCTTACCGTCCACCGCCGAAAAGCCGGTGGACAGACCCGGCAGGGTCTTGCCCCCCTGCGCGCTGAGCTCCGCCAGATGCTCCATGACCTCCTGCAGCACCACCTGAATGGTGGCCATGCTCTGGGCGCTGCGGCCCCGGCGGATGGCGTAGATCTTCTGCTCCGCCGCCTCCAGCACGTCGCCGGGGGCGCCGGTCCCCTCCTGCACCATGGCGGTGATCTCCGCCGCCGCTGCGGCCACCGACCGCAGCAGGGCCTTCTCACGCACCAGACGCACATACTCCAGCACATTGGCGGAAGTGGGTGTCACCTCCATCAGCTGGGCCAGATACGCCCGTGTGCCATCGTTGGCGAGGCCCGCCTTCTCCAGCTCCCCGGCCACGGTAAGTCCGTCGATGGGGCGGGAGTAGACGAACATGGTGTAGATGGTTTCGAAGATCTCCCGGTTCTGGCGGAGGTAGAAATCGTCCGGCTGAAGCTGGTCCATCACGTCCTTGACGCAGGCGGCGTCAATGAGCATGGAGCCCAGCACGGCCTGCTCTGCCTCTGTGGAGTGCGGCATTTGCCGCAGAAGCAATTCATCCATGAGGGAACTCCTTTCGGGGATTTTTCTGAAGGGGGGTGTGCTTTTTTGCCTCCGGCGGGGGCTTTTTGTTTGCCTCCGGCGGGTAACTTTCTGCCAATAGCGGCAGAAAGTTACCAAAGAACGCCAGCAGAAACCCATGGTTTCTGCACTTCCTTTGTGGTGTGTAAGAGCTGCTTCCTAAATCCTGCCGAAGCAGGGAATTGGTCTACTTCTACTCACGCTACCGCTTTATTGGGTGGTTGAAGAAGATTGCTGTTCTAATGTGGGGAGCGGATTGCCACGGGTGCTTCGCACCCTCGCAATGACAGGCGGGGCGGCGCTTCGGCGGTTTTCTCGGAATGACAGGCTATATTTATAAAGATAGCCTTCAGCGGTCCATGATACTCTTCACTTCTATTGCCTCCGGCGGGGGCTTTTTGTCAACAGCGACAAAAAGTATGCAAAAACGTCGTTTGAAACCGATGGTTTCAAAGCCTCCTTGACTCTCAAGAGCCTTGCTTGTTATGGGACGTAAAGGGAATCGACTCAGCAACAGACCCGCTGCCGCTCCCACTCAGAGGAATGGGCGTGTGGGTCTGCCGCCGTGGAGGACGGATTGCCACAGCCAGTGTGCGCACTGGCTTCGCAATGACACTTCTTTTTCATGTCATTCCGAGGAAACCGTCGAAGCGCCGCCTGTGGCGGATGAAGCGAGGCGGTTTCGAGGAAGTGTCCCGGTTTTCACGCCACAACGTGGCTGGAAACCGGTTGACACGACGGTGAAAGCTTTTTGCTGCTGTTGGCAAAAAGTATGCCGTCGGAGACAAAAAGGCAGAAAGTCACCCGTCGGAGACAAACAGAAGGGACTGTCAAGCCCCAAAAGCGCCGGCAAGGCCAAAGGGAAGTTACTTCTCCTCGCAGACCAGCACATAGACGGTTCCGGTGATCTCGAAGCCCAGCTTGGCCTTGACCTCGAAGCTGCCGAAGGTCTTGATGGGCTCCGCCAGCACCAGCTTCTTGCTGTCCAGCTCCATACCGTGCTGGGCCTTCAGCTGCTCGGAGATCTCCTTGGCGGTGACGGCACCGAAGAGCTTGCCGCCGGCGCCGCCCTTTGCGGCGATCTTCACCTGGCAGCCCTTCAGCTTCCCGGCAAGCTCCTGTGCGGCGGCCTTGGCCTCTGCGTCGGCCTTGGCCTTGGCCTTGGCCTGCAGCTTCATGGTGTTCATGGCATCGGCGGTAGCCAAAACCGCCAGATTCCTGGGAAGCAGAAAGTTGCGGGCGTAGCCCTCGGCTACCTCGATCATCTGACCCTTCTTGCCCTTACCCCGGACATCCTGCTGCAAAATCACTTTCATGGAATTATTCCTCCTTATTCTTCAAAATACTTATCAATGGCACGCAGCAGCGTGGTCTTCGCCTCCGCCACCGTCATGCCGGAACACTGGCCGCCGGCGGTGGTGGAGTTGCCTCCGCCCCCCAGCGTCTCTACCAGCACCTGTACGTTGATCTCGCCCAGAGAACGGGCGGAGATGTAAATGCCGTCGTCCTTGCGGTACAGCACGAAGGAAGCACGGACCCCCTGCAGGGTCAGCATCTCATCGGCGGCCTTGGCGGCAATGACCCGGTCGCACTCCTGATCCAGCGCCGCAATGGCGATGTCGCCGTGGTAGAGCTCCGCCCGGCGGATGATATCGTAGCGGGAGATCATGGACTGGAGGTCGCTCTGGAACATCCGCTGTACGTCCGCCGTATCCGCCCCGGCCCGGCGCAGGTACGCTGCCGCCTCAAAGGTGCGGCCGCCGGTGCGGTTGGTGAAATTCTTGGTGTCCAGCACGATGCCGGCCAGCAGCGCCTCGGACTCCGCCTTCAACAGGTCGCCCGGCTCGATGAGGTACTGGAGCAGCTCCGTCACCAGCTCCGACGCCGAGGAGGCGTAGGGTTCGTGGTAGTTCAGGGCCATCTTGTCGATGTAGCTGCTGCCCCGGCGGTGGTGGTCGATGACCGCCACCCGGTTGCAGGCGTCCAGCAGAGGTTCGGACTCCACGCTGCCGGGGCGGTTGGTATCCACCACCACCAGCAGCGTCTCCGGCTGGACCCGCAGGAAGGCATCATCGCCGCTGAGGAAGGCCCCCTGATACTCCGGCAGGGCCTGCAGGCGGCGCAGCATCGGATGGGCGGCGTTATTCTCCGTATCGATGACGATGCGGCACTTCTTGCCACGCTTGCGGACGATGGCGCACACGCCTGCGGCGGCGCCCAGTGCGTCCATATCCGCATAGCTGTGGCCCATGACGTAGACCTGCTTGGCCTCGTCGATGAGCTCCGCCAGCGCATTGGCCATGACCCGTGACTTCACCTTGGTGCGCTTCTCCGTAGCCTTGGAGCGGCCGCCGTAGAACTCGAAATTCAGCTTGTCCTTCACCACTGCCTGATCGCCGCCGCGGCTCAGGGCCATTTCCAGCGCCACGGAGGCGTTTTTGAACAGGGCCTCGAAGCTGTCGGCATCCCGGCCCACGCCGATGGACAGGGTGGCTGCCACGCCCTCCCCGGCCACCACCTCACGGACGGCATCCAGCACGTCGAAGCGCTTGGCGGCAAAGTCGGAGAAGCTCTTCTCCTCGAACACAAAGAGGTAGCGGTCCCGGTCGTATCTCAGCATCATCCCCTCGCTGCCGGCGGACCACTGGCTCAGCTTTTCCTCCAGCATGGCCCGCACCGCAGAGCGCTTGCCCTCCGGGGTGGCCTTCATCAGGTCCTCGTAGTTATCCACCATGAGGATGGCCACCACCGGCCGGGTCAGCTCCAGCGTCCGGCGCATCTCCTCGGTGTCGGTGACGTCCATCCAGTAGGTGGTGGCCAGTGCGCTCTGGCCGCCCTCCGGGTGGCTGACGCCGCCGAACACTCGATAGGTGCGGTGGTTCCACACCACGGTCTCCGGGGCCTCGGTCTTGCCCTCCAGCAGCCAGTGGAAGGAGATATTGGGGAACACCGTCTCCAGATGGGCATCGAAGATGCCCTCCCGCTGCTCCGTCAGCTGGAGGAAGCTCTCGCTGCTCCAGAGGATATCCTCCGTGGCCAGATCAAAGACCATCATGGGCAGGGGGGTGAAGAGCATATTGCTGGAGCGGGCGGAGTCCATGCCGCCGTAAAACCGCTGGATATACTGGCGCAGACTCTGCTGGGTAGCCTTGCTGCGGCGGCGGCCCAGCAGGAAGAAGGCCACGGCGGCCACGCCCTCGCCAATGGCGAGGCGCACGTCAAAGGGGATCGCTGCCAGGGCAAACAGCACCAGGCACAGCGAGAAGATCGTGATATTCGTCCGGAGGAGTCGGGCGATCCGTTTATTCAAGGCGCATCCCTCCCTGTTTTGGCGGAGTGCGCTGTTCCGCCATTTTGAATTACATTATTATAGCATAGTTTTTCCTCTGCTACAACGTCTTTCTTATCGGTTTGAAAAAGTCTTTTCCGGGGTATTTTTTCGGCGGAGGGATCGGGGAAATGCGGGCTTTGCGAGGGGCGGCGAAAAAAGGGGGAAAGAAAGACTGTACAAATGCGGAGAAATGTGATATACTTTGTGTAAATCGTTGAAAAGCGATGGCCTTTTTTGTATTTTTTGCAGAGGCGGCGGGCCTCCGCAATCAAATAAACGAGGGGATTCCCCTCACCACTTTTGCACAGGACAGTCGGGCGGGCCGCCGGACTTCTCCGGCGATACAGCGCCGCAGAGAAATGTCGGGAGCCGCCTCTATTTTGCCGTGTCCGTTTGCGGAGCAGCTGCGTCCGCCGACGGGCAGTCTGTCTGTGCGCTACTTATCTTGTAAAGGAGAATATACAACACATATGGCAGAAAAATTGAAGATCATTCCTCTGGGCGGTCTCAACGAGATCGGCAAGAACATGACCGCCTATGAGTACGGCGGGGAGATCATTGTGGTGGACTGCGGCATGGCATTCCCCGGCGATGATATGTACGGCATCGACTGCGTCATCCCCGACGTCACCTATCTCATCAAGAACAGATCCCGGCTGCGGGGCCTGTTCATCACCCATGGCCATGAGGACCATATCGGAGCCATCCCCTACGTCCTCAAGCAGGTAAATATGCCCATCTACTGCACCCGCTTTACCGCCGGACTCATCAAGCTGAAGCTGCAGGAGCACCGGCTGCTGGACAGCACCAAGCTGGTGACGGTGGAGGCGGGCCAGACGGTGAAGGCCGGAAAATTTCAAGTAGAATTTATCCACGTGAACCACTCCATTGCCGACTCTGTGGCCTTCGCCATCCACACCCGCATGGGCGTGGTGGTCCACACCGGCGACTTCAAGATCGACTCCACCCCCATTGACGGAGAGGTCATCGATCTGGCCCGGTTCGGCGCTCTGGGCAAGGAGGGGGTGCTGGCGCTGCTGGCGGACTCCACCAACGTGGAGCGCCCCGGCTACACCATGAGCGAGCGGCTGGTGGGCAAGACCTTCCAGCGGCAGTTCACCGGCTGCAAGCAGCGTATCATCATCACCACCTTCGCCAGCAACGTCCACCGCATCCAGCAGATCATTGACGCTGCCGCCGCCTGCGGGCGGAAGGTGGCCGTTACCGGCCGCAGCATGGAGAACATCATGAAGGTCTCCACGGAGCTGGGGTATATGAAGATCCCCAAGGGCGTGCTGATGGACATCAACCGCATCAAGGGCCTGCCGCCCCAGCAGCAGGTCATCATCACCACCGGCTCTCAGGGCGAGGAGATGAGCGCCCTGTACCGGATGGCGTTTTCCACCCACAAGCAGATCGATATCGGGCCGCAGGACAAGGTCATTATCTCCGCCTCCGCCATCCCCGGCAACGAGGTAACGGTGGGCCGGGTCATCAATGAGCTGTTCCGCAAGGGCGCCGACGTGGTGTACGACAAGGCGGATATGCTGCACGTGTCGGGCCACGCCTGCCAGGAGGAGCTGAAGATCATCCACGCCCTGACCAAGCCCAAGTTCTTCATTCCCCTGCACGGTGAGCAGCGGATGCTGCAGATCCACAAGCGGGTGGCGGAGGCCATGGGCATGGACCCCCGGAACATCTGCGTGGCCGAAAACGGCTCTGTCATCGAGCTGACCACCAAGCACATCAAGTGCGAGGCCTCCGTACCCGCCGGAGAGGTCTTTGTGGACGGCTCCGGCGTAGGTGAGGTGGGCGCTGTGGTGCTCAACGACCGGAAGCTGCTGGCCGAGGACGGCATGGTGGTGGTGGTACTGAGTATGTCCTCCCACGACCACCGGCTGCTGTGTGAGCCGGAGATCGTCACCCGCGGCTTCGTGTATGTGAAGGAATCCGAGGAGCTTTTGCAGGAGCTGCGGGCGCTGGCCATGTCCACGGTGGACGGAATGGCTGCCCGGCGGCGCAAGGACGACAACGAGGTGTGCCGTGCCGTGCGCTCGGCGGTGAGCAGCTACCTCTATAAGCACACCAAGCGCAGCCCCATGATCATCCCCATGGTCACAAAGCTGTAAGAAGGGATATTAAAAAACCGCTGGCCGTAACGGCCAGCGGTTTTTTAATATCAGCGGCGGTCCCGATAAACCGGACATCTCTGATACTCTTCGCCGTAATCGGGGTTGCAGGTGTACTTCACCTGCGGGTCATTGGTGGCAAAGTGCTTGCCGCAGAGCTTGCAGACATACTCGTCATTGTCGTAGCTACTGAGGCAGCCCTTGCTGATGTAGTCCAGATAATAACAGCGAGCCATGATGTGTTCCTCCTTGTTAAAATTAAAAGTGTTTGGTTGGCTTCAGCCGCATGACGACGATTCGACCGTCATCCTTATATTCAATAGAATAATCCTCTCCCAGAATTTCCCTGATGGCTTCCGCCAGTGCGGCTTGTTGACGAACAAACACACAATCGGTAACGCCAAGATTCTGAATCGGATGATATTCATAGGAAAACGCTTTACTATCGGTGAGTTCAGGGACACGATGCGCTAAAAAATCATAGCTGCGCACCATCCCGTCTGTACGTCCGGAGGCACCGCTTTTGTCGACGACGATCTCCTCCGGATTGCGCTCCGTCCCGTCGCAAATGGTCTTTAGGATTTCCCTTGTCAACGGGCTATTTTTATACCGCTTTACCAGAGACGTTCGGTATCGCTCCGCTTCTTCTTCCGCCTGCTGTTTTCGCTTGCGATCCTGCATTTGCACGGCCTGCCACTGTTGTTCCTTTTCCGTCTTTTTTGCAAAATCCCACAGAGCCGAAAGTAGGAAACACAGCACTGCCACACCAACGATTCCAATCAGCGCTTCCACTCTTCATCACCATCTACTTTCCACAGTATTTTTTCTCATTATATCTATTTAAAATAGTTATGTCAAGAAAATATCCTAAATAACCGGATAAGATTCAGCAGACTATATAGTACAATTATCAAAAAGCGTGGAGGTGGGTCATGGAGAAGAAGCAGTTTGCCCGACGGATGTCACAGCTGCGGCAGGCCAAGGGCGTATCGGCTCGTGATATGAGTCTTTCGCTGGGGCAGAGCGCCGGGTACATCAACAACATCGAAAACGGCGTGAATCTGCCGTCCATGTCCACGTTCTTCTACATCTGTGAGTATCTGGGCGTGACGCCGGAGGAATTTTTTGCAGCAGAACTCGCAGACCCGGTACGTCTGTTGTCGCTGAGCAAATCCCTGCGGCGGCTCAGCAGCCGCCAGTTGGAATTGTTGGAGCAGCTGGTACAGGAAATGAAATAAATCGCTCTCCTCAAGGGGGAGGGCGATTTATTCTGTCTCGGATATCGCTGTAAACGGACAAGGCCACCCTTTTAGCAGGGTGGCCTTGCTCACTAAATCAGCTCTCTGCGCTTACTGCACCTTGGTGCCGTCGATGGTGACGGTGAGGTGAGCGGCGTCCATGCTGTTCTTGTTGGCCCACAGGTGGGAGCCCGTATTCTTGCCTGCTGCGAAGCCGTTGACCGTGGTGTGGTTGACGGTCAGGGTGTAGGTGGCATTGTAGTCGTTGCCCACCTCAATGGCAGCCTTACCGGCGGTGCCGCTCTTGCGGTCGTTGAAGGTGCAGTTGTTCACCACCAGATCGGTGGGCTTCTCGGCGGTGGCCTGACCGTAGAGGAGGATGGCCTTGCCGTTGGTGTTGAAGGTGCAGCCCTCGAAGGTCACGTCCGTGCCGCCCCAAGTCCAGATGGAGTACTGGTTGGCCATCGTGTTATCGAAGGTGCAGTTGATGAAGGTGGCCTTGCCGTACAGAGTCAGCTTGCCCTTGATGGTGCAGTTGCGATAGACCAGCTCGTCGCAGACGATGCCGTCGAAGCTGCCCTCGCCAGCCTGAACGGTCACATTCTCGAAGGTGAAGGTGGAGCCGCGCTGATAGTTCAGCTGGCCGCCCTCGGCGCTGATGGCGTTCGTGATGACGTCCACGGTCTGAGTGCCGTCACCCACGAAGGTGATGTTGCGGGCCTTGGCGCCCTCGTTGGCGATGTCGTTGTCCAGCGTCAGGGTCTGGTCGGCGGGCATGATGACCGTGATGTCCTTGTTTGTAGAATCGGTGATGGCGGTGTTCAGGTCTTCCTGCGTGCCGGGGATCACGCCGGTACCCTTGACCACGGTGTACCAAGTGTCGTCGCCGTGCTTCTCGGAGACCACGGAATAGCCGTCAGCTACGAAGCTGCCGCCCAGATTGTCGTCACCCTGAGAGGGATCGTAGTTCACAAAGGTGCCGCCCTTGACGGTGATGGTGCCGGGGTTGTTGTTCTTCTGGTTCAGCACATAGTAGAAGCCACGCCAGTTGTAGTTGGTATAGAAGAAGCCGCCCTCAATGACGATGTTGCCGCCGTTGCTCTCCACGACGGAGTTGCCCGTGCCGCTGGCATCGCTGCCCACGGTGAAGGTGCCGCCCTGAATGGTCACGGTGGCACCGTCCATGGCATAGACGCAGATGTTATTGCCGCCATTGCCGCCGTCATAATAGCCGCCAGTGATGGTGACGTTGGTGTCACTTCCGCTGGCCTTTACGGCGATGTCATTGGGGTTCAGAGCCACGACACCGTTGCTGAGGGTGTGGGTACCTTCGGTGAACTCCTGCGTACCCTTATAGGCAGCGTTCTTGTCGTACTGGTTGTTGAAGCTGTCGTTCTCCACAGTGTCCTGCGTGGCGTAGACAGTGATGGAAATGCCGCTGATGGTCAGATCCATGTACTCGTTGCCGGCGGACTCCTTCATGTGGCCCTTGATGGTGAAGGCATTGCTCTCGCCGGCCGCCAGATGCTGCTCGGCACCCATCGCCACATCGCCGATGGTCCAGTCGATGGCCTCGTTCAGCTTGGCATCCCCCTTGATGCCGGTGATCTTGATCATGTACTTCAGAGCCAGATTGCCGTTGTTGACGACACGCAGCTCCGGCAGGGTATAGGTGCAGCCCGGCTCCCACAGAATGGCTTCGTCCTTGGCATCAGCGGCCTTGACGAAGTCCAGCGTCTTGCCCTCGGCGGAGACCCAGTTGCCGCTGGCATCCTTCATCTCCAGAGCAACATCCAGCTTGCCGGCCTGGATCTTGTTGACACCGGTGGATGCCGTGTCGGTGAACCATGCGAAGGTAGCGCCTACCAGCATAGCCAGGCACAGAACCATGGCCATGACGCTGCCCAGCAAGGCCCGTTTGGTACTCTTGCGGTTTGTCATAGTATCTTCCTCCTATTTTTTTTGCGTGTGGGGCAATGGGGCGCTGCAAGGAGAATGCGGACTCTCACGTCGGGGCTGCGCCCCTTCTCAGAATGACACGCCCTTTGAACACCCCTTATCGTTTCTTAGAAACGATAAAAAAGCTCATGAGCTTTTGGCCGCACACTTGATAACCGTATCATAGCACCGCTTTCTGCAAAGTGCAAGGGGCATTTATCATATTTTGTCATTTTTACAGGCCTTTTGCCCGTTGTCTGCGGAGGATAGACAGGAAAGAGTTTCTATTTTTCGGAGGGGGACGGAGAGAAATCGCCCCGGAGGGCTTTGTGGAGCGCTCCGGGGCGATAATATCTTGTATTATCGTTACGAGAAATTACAATTCGTATATCTCCGTGAATTTCTTTTCCAGATACGCCACGTACTCCTCCGGACGGAAGGGTCCGCAGACGGACTCGAAGAGGGCCACGGGGTCCTTCATGCAGCCGTACTTCCAGATCTTCTCCTCCAGCCAGCGGTTGATGGCGGTGAGCTTGCCGGAGCGGACGGCGGCCTCCACATCCAGATCCTTCTGCATCTCCAGCAGATACTGTGCGCCGTAGGCGGAGCCGATGGCGTAGGAGGGGAAATAGCCGATGTTGCCGTTGGCCCAGTGGGAATCCTGCAGGACGCCCTCCCGGTCGGAGGGGACATCCACGCCCAAGTACTCCTTATACAGGCGATTCCATGCGGCGGGCAGGTCATGGGCGGTGATGGTGCCGGCGAACATCTGCTTTTCCAGCTCATAGCGGACCATGATGTGCAGGCAGTAGGTGAGCTCATCGGCCTCGGTGCGGATCAGAGAGGGCCGGGAGCGGTTCACCATACGGTAGAACTGCTCCTCCGTCACGTCCTCCAGCTGGGCGGGGAAGTGCTCCTTCAGCCACGGCAGCAGGACGGAGCAGAAGGCCCGGCTGCGGCCGATGATGTTCTCGTAGAACCGGGACTGGCTCTCATGGATGCCCATGGAGACGCCGTTTCCAAGGCAGGTGCGGGCCAACTCCCGGCCGGTGTGGAGCTCATAGAGGGCGTGGCCGCCCTCATGGACCACGGAGTACAGGGAAGAGGCCACCTGATCGGCGAAGTAGTGGGTGGTGATGCGGACGTCGTCACGGGAGAAGTTGATGGTGAAGGGGTGTTCCGTCTCGCCGATGATGCAGTGGTCCCGATCGATGTCCATGACGTCCATGATGAAGTCGGAGAACCGGCGCTGGGTGGCCACGGGATAATCCCGGTGCAAAGGGGCATCGTCCACCCGGTCGGCGTGGGCGGTGACCTGCCGGATCAGAGGCACCAGCTTCTCCCGCAGGGAGGCGAAGAAGGCGTCGCACTGGGCCACCGTCAGGCCACGCTCAAAGGTGGAGAGCATGGTCTCGTAGGGGTCCTTCTCCGGCTCCCAGTAGCCGGCCATGCGGCGGCTGGCATCAAACATCTGCTGGAGGTAGGGTTCGAAGAGGGAAAAGTCGTTCTTCTCCTTGGCCTCATGCCATACGGCGTCGGACTTGGCGGACAGCTCCTGATAGGCTACGTATTCCGCCACCGGGACACGGTGGGTGCGGTCGTAGTCACGCCACAGCTCCTCCGCCTTCCGGCGGGTGACGGGGTCCAGCTCCTCACGGTTTTCCATAAGGGTGCGGAGCATCTCCACCGTCTCCGGGGCGGTGGTGAGCTCATAGCCCATGCGGGAGAGCTCTCCCAGAGTGCTGCCCCGCAGCTCCGCCGTCCCCTTGGGGGCGGTGGTGGCGCCGTCGTAGTACATAAGGCCCGTTGCGTGGTTCAGGGCAAAGGTGGCTTTCTCATAGCTTTGCAGCTTCTCCAGTGCTTCTTGGATGGTCATTGCGGTTCCTCCTTTTTCGTTGTGGATTCATCAGTGGGCATCCGGGCCTCCGCCCAGTCGGACAGCTGCTCCAGAATGGGCAGCAGGCGGCGGCAGTCCTCGGTGGGGGCATACTCCACCCGCACCGGCACCTCCAGATACTCCCGGCGCAGGATCAGTCCGTCCCGCTCCAGCTCCCGCAGGGACGAGGCCAGCACGGTGTTGCTGATACCGACCAGCTTGCCCCGCAGGGCATTGTACCGGATGGTCCCGGCGTTGGTGACGGAGCACAGGATCTGCACCTTCCACTTGCCGCCGATGAGGGACATGGCGTAGTGCAGGGGGCATTTCTCCATACAGGGGCAGTCATAATGGGACACGGTCAGTTCCTCCTTACCTGCTCAGCTTTATCTGCGCTCTTGCGCTTCGGGGAGAATGTGTTATCATTATAGCAGGTAGCAAAATCGGAGTAAATAACTAAAAAGGAGAAAATCACCACTATGAACATCTATTTGCAGGGACTGACCATGGGGCTGGCGTATGTGGCCCCCATTGGCTTGCAGAATCTGTTTGTCATCAACAGCGCCCTGACCCAGAGGCGCAGCCGGGTCTATCTGACGGCGCTGATCGTCATTCTGTGGGACGTCTCGCTGGGTGTCTCCTGCTTTTTAGGGGCAGGTGCCTTAATGCAGGCTGTGCCGTGGTTGCAGAAGATCATTCTGGGGCTGGGCAGTCTCATCGTCATCTGGATCGGTATCGGGCTGCTGCGGTCCAAGGCATCGCTGGAGGGCGGCAAGGATGTGAACGTGCCGGTGTGGAAGCTCTTCACCACCGCCTTCGTGGTGACGTGGTTCAATCCGCAGGCCATCATCGACGGCACCATGATGCTGGGGGCCTTCCGGGCCAGCCTGCCCGCCGGGGGCGATCTGCCCTTTATCTGCGGCTTCGGCAGTGCGTCGGTGATCTGGTTTCTGACGCTCTCCACCATTGTGTCGCTGCTGGGCAGCAAATTCAACGAGAAGGTGCTGAACATCATCAATAAGGTGTGCGGCGGTGTGATCATTTTCTATGGCTGCAAGCTCATCTGGAACTTCGTGCAGCTGATGGGCTGGGTGAAGTAAAATCGAAACAGCAAAAGAGGCTGGGTGGACACCCAGCCTCTTTTGCATTGAGGAGTATGGAAAAGATAGGAAGATATCAGAACAGAAGGCCCCAGGCCAGGAAGCCCAGGCAGGCTACCAGACCCACGAACAGCAGGACCACCACCAGATAGCCCATGATGTCACGGGCAGACAGCTTGGCGATACCCAGAGCGGGCAGCGCCCAGAAGGGCTGGATCATGTTGGTCCACTGGTCGCCCCAAGCGATGGCCATAGCGGTACGGCCGGCGCCGATGCCCAGCTCTGCGCCGGCGGGCATCATAATGGGACCCTGCACGGCCCACTGGCCGCCGCCGGAGGGAACGAAGAAGTTCACGATACCGGCTGCCAGGAAGGACAGCATGGGGAAGGTGACGTTGTTGGAGATGTTCACGAAGAACTGGGAGATGACGCCTGCCAGAGACACACCGGCCTCATTCTGCACCACCATCATGCCCATGATACCGGCATAGAAGGGGAACTGCAGCAGCACACCGGAGGCGCTGCCGGCGGCTTCCGCCACAGCGTCCACATAGCGGCGCAGGTCGCCGTGGAGCAGGATACCGAGGAACATGAAGATCATGTTCACGATGTTCAGGCCCAGCGTAAAGCCGTTGGTGACGAAGTAGTAGATGATATACACCAGAAAGGCCAGGCACAGGATGCCCCACAGGATCTTGGAATGCTCCAGCTTCTCAGCGGGGGTGTTGATCTCGTAGGTCTTATCCTCGTCCTCCACCAGCAAGGTGGGATCGATGGTGACGGCACGCTCCCGGTCAGGGTGCATGGCGTAGTTGATGAAGGGCATGGCCAGCAGCACCACGGCGCACATGATGATGTTCATGGGGTGGAAGATGGTCTCGGTGATGGCGGCCTGATAGGTGACCTCACCGAACTTGGCGCCGGTGACCAGCGTCAGGGGAATGGATCCGGAGAGACCGGCGTGCCAGATGACGAAGCCGGAATAGGCAGAGGCGATCAGCAAGGGATAGTCCACGGTGGGGACCCGCTTGGCCACCTCCTTGGCCAGCAGCGCACCGGCCACCAGGCCGAAGCCCCAGTTGAGCCAGCAGCACACGGTGGAGACCATGGTGGTGATGACGATGGCCTGCATATTATTGTGGCACAGACCAGCGGCCTTCCGCAGCACCTTCTTACAGGGCTTGGCGGAAGCCATGGCGGAACCCAGCACCAGCACCAGAGCCATCTGCATGGAAAAGGCCAGCAGACCCCAGAAGCCGTCGGAATTGCCCCATGCAGCCAGCACCTTGATGGGACCCATGCCGGTGGCGAACATGGCTGCCACATAGACCACGAAGGTCAGGATGACGGCAAACAGGAATGCATCCGGCAGCCAGCGGTTCACAACACGCACGCAAGCGTTGGTGAATCTCTTGAACATACTTTTTCTCCTTACATCTTGAATGCCGCCCGTGGCGGAACAACACACACATCGGATGTTGATACTATTCTATCTCCGTAATAAAAAAATTGCAACCGTAAAGTTGACTAAAGTTTAACAATCAAAAAACTTATCTCGTCGTATATATTAACTATTATTTAACAAAGTTCGTCCGTTTATGCTGCTTGTAGTCCTGTATTGTAGAATGATTCCGCAGACTTTTTCGTGGAAACTGCGCAGAGCAGCGGAGTGTCTTTCAAGTCACGTGGGCAAATGGTACAATTTGGCAGTTTTTTCGGGTGTGATACAAAATCCTCACGGAGCGGAGGTACTTCGGCAGGCAGGGTGCGAAAATTTTCTCACGATGGTTTTTTCCAGCCCTTCGGGGATAAAAAGGGCACCGGGTGATCTGAACTGCACCCCATTTGTTGGGCAGTATGGGATTGATAAGCAAAAACTAATTGATGTATTGGATGCGAGAGCAACAAGAAGCAAATCGTTTAATGCAGATATAATTGCGCTGCATAACGGGTCTGTCCTCTTTGCGCGGTGATATAAAAAATGAGGTAACCCCCCACCAGAACGGGCGGAGGATTACCTCGATAAAACGGAAACATGAGTTTCCTCACTGTCAGTATATGCAATTCCCGAAAAAAAGTCAAGAGGGATGTTGTGATGAACGTTGAAATCACCGACAACAGCAAAGAGGTTTCTGGCGCCATCCATCAAGTAGGACAAGCCATTGCGGACACTGGGGGCTTTCTGCAAGTCCGGAAAGTC
>ENA-UOIY01001701-UOIY01001701.1-human-gut-metagenome-genome-assembly--contig:-P114-NODE-1701-length-21077-cov-4.538103_pt1 | contig 21077 bp, 17 predicted proteins | sample MGYA00242335_ERZ723882 | MGnify/ENA metagenome assembly ERZ723882
GAAGAAGACCAGGTAGGTGGGCGCATTGTCCAGGAAGCTCGACAGCGCGCCGGTCGGACGCTTCGTTTCCGTTGCCGAACACGGGCAGGATCAATCCACCGTTGACAAACAAAAAGTTAACATACGAGGCAGCCAACCGTTCGCCCGGTTCGCGTGTGTCCTCGCCCGGCTCAAAGACATACGCTTCGCACTCCTCCTGCGTTACGCAGACGGGCTTATCTGGAATGGGCAGCTTATGGACAGTGAGACGGCGGCCGCGGGCGTCCGTCTGCATCCGCAGGTAGTTGAAACAAGCCTGTGACAGCGGAAACTGCGGGTCATTTTCGTCATCCGTCCACGCGAGGACGACCTCGGCGGGACGGAGAAACGCACACATGTTGTCAACGTGCTCGTTCGTCTCGTCGTTATAAATGCCGCGCGGCAGCCAGAGCACTTTTTCCGCACAGAGGTATTGCTTGAGCTTAAGCTCAATCTCGGCTTTCGTCAGTGACGGATTCCGCCCTTTGCTGAGCAGGCAGGACTCGGTGACCAGCAGTGTGCCCTCACCGTCGCTGTGAACGGCGCCGCCCTCCATAACGAAGGGAGAAGCGTCGTAGCAATCCACGCCCACCGCTTCACAGAATGCGGGCGCGAGGGCATTATCCTTATCCCAGGAAGCGTAAAGTCCGTCGACTGAGCCGCCCCAAGCGTTAAATTGCCAGCTTATGCCGCGAAGACGGCCTGCGCCGTCCCGAACAAAGGTCGGCGCGACGTCGCGTGCCCACGAGTCGTCTGCTTCGATTTCCAATATGCGGACCGCATCGGGCAGCGCATTGCGCGCCTGTTGGATATAGGCCGCCGGTGCGAGCATCAGTACCTTTGCAAAGCGGTTGATTGCGAAAGCTACGCTGCGAAATGCTTCGATTGCCTTTGCGGGATCAGCGCCCCACGAGCCTTGACGGAAGGGCCAGATCATGACCACCGCCTGCTGTTCATCGAATTCGGCCGGCATACGGAAGCCGTCGTCTGCTGGCAGGGTATGCAGAAGCGCCATCTTCAGGACAGCCTCCCTTTGAAATCTTCATAGCCGAAGCTTTTCACCAGTTCGGCTTCGCCGTTTTCGCGCAGCAGTGCAATCGAGGGAAGCGGCATTCCGTTGAACGTGTTGTTTTTTACCATCGTATAAATTGCCATATCATCAAAAATTAAACGATCCCCGATTTCCACTGGCTTGTCGAAGCTGTAATCGCCGATGCTGTCGCCTGCGAGGCAGGTGCGCGCAGCCAGTCGGTATTCGTAAGGCTTTTCGCCCGGAAGTCCTGCGCCGTGCAGCGGCGGGCGGTAAGGCATCTCCAGCACGTCAGGCATGTGGCAGGCGGCGGAGGCGTCCAGAATCAAAATGGATTTGCCGTTTTCCACGATATCCAGAACCGTAGTGACAAGCCGGCCCGCGTTAAGTGCGACGGCTTCGCCGGGTTCAAGATATACGGTCAGGCCGTATTCATCGCGGATATAACCGATAAGCCTTTCCAGTGCGGTGATGTCATACCCGGGGCGCGTGATGTGGTGACCGCCGCCAAGGTTGAGCCATTTGAGCGCACGGAAATGACGGCTAAAGTCCCGTTCCAGCACCTTGAAGGTTTCGACCAGCGCGTCGGAATTCTGTTCGCAGAGCGTGTGCATATGAAAGCCCTCTACGCCGGCGGGCAGCTCGGCAGGGAAGTGCTCGCGCGGGATGCCGAGACGGGAAAAAGGCGCGCAGGGGTCGTAAATCGCGCCCGACTGCGTGGAATGGCAGGGATTGATGCGCAGCCCCGCGCTCACACCGGAAAGGCGCGGAAAAAAAGTCTCAAACTGCCTGATGGAATTGAAAATGACATGACTGCAAATCCTGCAAAGCTCGTCGATTTCATCCGCTTTATAGGCAGGGGAGTAAACGTGGTTTTCCTTTCCCATCTCTTCTAAGCCGAGCCGCGCTTCATAAAGCCCGCTGGCTGCGGTGCCGCTGATATACCGGCCGATGAGCGGGTAAAGCGAAAATGCCGAAAACGCCTTTTGTGCCAGCAGGATGCGGCAGCCGCTGCGCTTCTCAAGTTCAGACAGAATCAAAAGATTAGCCTTCAAACGTGCCTCGTCAATCACATAAACGGGCGTGGGCAGCTCTTGGAAACGCATGCCGGTTCAATCGACGAGGCGGGGATTTTCATCCACTACCCAAGGCAAGCCGAAGCGGTTGAGCGCGTCCATAAACGGGTCGGGATCGAACTGCTCGGTGGTGAACACGCCCTTTTTGTTCCAAACGCCCGAGATGACGAGCGCGGCGCCGATCATCGCCGGGACGCCGGTGGTGTAGGAAATGGCTTGCGAGCCGACTTCGCGGTAGCAGGCTTCGTGGTCGCAGATGTTGTAGATATAGATGCTCTTTTCTTTGCCATCCTTGACGCCGGTAAAGATACAACCGATATTCGTTTTGCCTTTTGTCCGCGGTCCGAGCGTAGCCGGGTCCGGCAGCAGCGCCTGGAGAAACTGAATCGGCACAATCGAGCGGCCTTCGAATTCGACGGGCGTGGTGGAAAGCATTCCTACGTTTTCCAGACACTTCATATGCGTCAGGTAGCTTTGGCCAAACGTCATAAAAAAGCGGATGCGCTTCGCTTCGGGAAAGCTGGCCGCGAGCGATTCGATTTCCTCGTGATGCAGCAGGTACATATCTTTTTTACCCACACCGTCAAAATCGTATTCGCGCTTGATGGCCATCGGCTCGGTCTCGACCCAATGACCGTTCTCCCAGTACGACCCGTTAGCGGACACCTCGCGCAGGTTGATTTCGGGATTGAAGTTGGTCGCGAACGGATATCCGTGATCGCCGCCGTTGCAGTCAAGAATGTCGATGTAGTGGATTTCATCAAAATAATGCTTCTTGGCGTACGCGGTGAATACGCTGGTCACACCAGGGTCGAATCCGCTTCCCAGCAGCGCCGTGATGCCGGCCTTCTCGTACTTTTCGCGGTAAGCCCACTGCCATGAATAATCGAAATAGGCGGTAAAGCCTTTTTCGCGGCAGCGTTTCTCGTAAACCTTCCGCCACGCGGGGTCGTCGGTATTTTCGGGCTCATAGTTGGCTGTGTCGATGTAGTCGGTGTGCGTTCGGAGGCAGGCTTCCATAATCGTCAGGTCCTGATAGGGGAGGGCGACATTGAGGACCGCTGCCGGCTGATAATGCCCGATCAAATCGACGAGCTGCTGCACGTTGTCGGCGTCCACCTGTGCGGTGGTCAGCTTGACGGAGGTCGTCTTTTCCAGCTTTTCCTTCAGCGCGTCACACTTGGATTGGGTGCGGCTGGCGATGCAGAGCTCGCTGAACACGCCGCTGTTCTCGCAGCATTTGTGGATGGCGACCGAGGCGACGCCGCCGCAGCCGATGACAAGCAGTTTGCTCATAATTTTGCTTTTCCTTTCTGTACGGTCAGTTTTTTTCTTCTTCGATCAGAAGATCCTCTACATATTTCGGAAGCATGAACGCACCCATATGCAGATTGGTCGTATAATACCACGTTTTGATGCCGCGGCGGTTCCAACGTGCCGCATCAAGATCGATGAGGGGATGATATTTTTTGGACGCGAAGCCGAACAGCCAATAGCCCGCCGCGCATGTCGGAATATGTGCCTGATACACGCGGCTGATGGGGAAGGAGCGGAACGCCTTGCGATGCATCGCGCGGCAGGGTTCTTCGTCCTCGTCGTAGAAGGGGCTGCCATGCTGGTAAACCATAATCCCGTCGTCGTGCAGCGCCTTGTAGCAGCTCCCGTAAAACTCCTTGGTGAACAGGCCGGCCGTATGACCGAGCGGGTCGGTCGAGTCGTTGATGATCAGGTCATACGCGTCCTGCTTGGTTCGCAGAAAGCGCAGTCCGTCCTGATAATATACGGTAACGCGCGGGTCATCCAGCCCCTTCGCGTTGTCGGGGAAGAATTCTCGGCAGACGTCGACGAACATTTTGTCCGGCTCGACGACGTCGATGGCTTCGATTTCGTCGTAATAAGATAGCTCGCGCGCCACGCCGCCGTCACCGCCGCCGATGACCAGCACACGCCTGACGTTCGGGTGAACGGCCATCGGCACGTGGACGATCATCTCGTCGTAGGTGAACTCGTCCTTTTCCGAAAAGATGATGCTGCCGTCCGAGGTCAGAAACAGCCCGAATTCGGGCGAATCGAACACGTCGATGCGCTGAAAATCACTTTGCGCGCCGAAAAGCTGACGGTTGACCCGAATAGAGATTTTTACATTGTTTGTATGCATTTCGGAAAACCAGAATTCCATCAATAGCTTCCTTCCATCAGTACGTTCAGGCGGCAGACCGTCGGATCCTCCGTGCCCTGCATCGAGCAGCCTTTTTCCTTCGCGTATTCAATATAATCAATGATGTCCTCCGTCACAACCTCGCCCGGAGCGAGGATCGGGATGCCGGGGGGATAGCACATCACGAATTCGCTGCAAACCCGTCCGCGGGTCTGGCGCAGCGGCAGCGATTCTTTCTTGGCGTAAAAAGCTTTCTGTGGGGTGGTGACCACCCGAGGCGCAATGTATTCGTTTGACAGCATGCCTTTGGTATCCTTTGCGTACAGCCGCTTGATGTCCGACAGCGCGCCTACGAAGCGTTCGATGTCTTGAATGCGGTCGCCGATGGAAATATAGGCAAGGATGTTGCCGATATCGCCGAATTCGATTTGGATGTCGTACTCGTCGCGCAGCAGATCGTAGACCTCGATGCCCGCCAGACCGATGTCGCGGGTGTATACCGACAGCTTGGTAACGTCGTAGTCATATATGCTATTGCCGTTGACCAGCTCGCGGCCATAGGCGTAATAACCGCCAATGCCGTTGATCTCGCTTCTGGCGTACTCTGCCATTGCCGTAACCTTCTCAAACGACGCTTCCCCCCGCAGCGCAAGGTTACGGCGGGAAATGTCCAGGCTGGACATCAACAGATAAGAAGCGCTGGTCGTCTGAGTCAGATTGATGATTTGGCTGACATAGCCCGCACTCACGTTTTTCCCCAGCAGAAGAAGCGAGCTTTGCGTCAGGCTTCCGCCTGATTTATGCATTGAGACCGCCGACATATCCGCTCCGGCGGCGATGGCCGAAATGGGCAGATTTTTTCCGAAATAAAAATGCGTGCCGTGCGCTTCGTCTGCCAGCGCAAGCATTCCGTGTTCGTGCGCCAGCCGCACGATCTCGCGGATGTTTGAGCAGATGCCGTAGTAGGTCGGGTTGTTGACTAAAACGGCCACGGCTGTCGGATTGTCCAAAATCGCGCGCTCTACGTCGCCAAGCTCCATCCCCAGCGAGATGCCGAGGCGGTTGTCCACCTTCGGGTTGACGTAGACCGGCTCGGCACCGCAGAGAACGAGCGCATTGATGACGCTGCGGTGCACGTTCCGCGGCAGGATGATCTTGTCGCCCGCTTTGCAGGCGGACAGCACCATGCTCTGAACCGACGACGTGGTGCCGCCGACCATAAAGAAAGCGTTTTCGGCGCCGAATGCATCGGCTGCAAGTGCCTCCGCTTCGAGGATGACCGAAACCGGGTGACAAAGATTGTCCAGCGGCTTCATCGAATTGACGTCCATACCGACGCATTTTTCACCCAGCAGCTCTACCAGCTCGGGATTGCCGCGTCCGCGTTTGTGGCCGGGAACGTCAAAAGGGACGACCCGCTGCCTTCTGAATTTTTCCAGCGCTTCATAAAGCGGCGCTCTTTTTTGATTGTTTAGATTCATGCCAACACTCCGCATTCTCCGCATAAAATCCGCCGGTGCGGACCGGCGGGCAAAAGACAAAAAAACAGGCGATGCCTGTTTTGCGCACCACCTGCATTCATACCGTGTCGGCAACCGCATAAAGGCACGCAGCATAAGGCGCGCTTTGCGGGATGAACCGATAAGCCAAGGGATAGTATGATCGTTCGTTTCATTCAGAGCTTAAATAGCAAATATACTGTTACTACTCTTATTGACCGTTTCACAAGTGTGTGCACTCGCACTGATTGAAAAAATACAACTTATAAAATTTGAGCTTCAAACTCAATCAATAATGTGGTCTCTAACCACGCGCGGCAGTTGACCGGCCTGTCCGTAGGCTTAACCTTTCAAATTGCTTTTTGAAAGTGGTCATATATTTGCATGAACGAAGCGATCTTACAGCTATTCATGTCTTGTATAGGATATCACAATCGTGTCCGACTGTCAAGAGTTTGTGCAAAGAAAGTAGTAAAAATTCCGTTTTCGCCGAAAAAACGCAGATTGAAAAAGCCGTTTTGTCGCGGATTGGGCATTCGGCTCGCGATTTGTCACTTGAAAATGCCGTAAAATTATGCTATAATGCCATTTGTTAAAAAGGCTTACAACCATTCGGCAATTTGCCGCCACTCAGCGACCAGCCGCTCGAAGCTGCAGGCGGCGTTGGCCGGGCTCGTCGAGGGGAGGACTATGGCCGGCCGGCCGGTTTCCGGCTGAATTCGTTTGACGTAGAGCACGTATGCGGTTTTTCCGTTGGTGAAAATTTGGCGAATGTCGCTGCCTGCCAGCAGGGGTGAGATATCGTTCGGCAGTGCGTTCCGGATGCTTCCGTCGGCTGAGCCGGCGATCTCACAGCGCCCGATCACATCCCAGACCGCAATGCGGTTTGAAAGGAGGAAGCGTTTTTTCTCCTCCGTACTTTCCGGCTTTTCACGGCCCAATACGGCGGCAAGCACGCGCCAGAAGCGGTTCTGCGGATGGCCGTAGAAGAAATTGGTCTCTCTGGATTTGACGGAGGGAAAACTGCCTAAAATCAGGATGCGGGAGTTTTCGTTCCAAACCGGTGCAATGGGATGAAGCTGTACGTTGCGTTGAAGCTCGGCCATAACAAGGATCCTTTCGGGGTTTTTGTTTATTTTACGCGCTGCAGCGACGTTTTGCAAGGTCTTTGCGTAATATTTTTTTCAATGAAACGGGGTGAACCCTACGGACGACTGCCTTCTCAAATCGCTGTTGGCTGAAAAGCGGCTGTCTTACGGAGGCGGGATTTATCGTTATACACAGGTCGCATTCGCTTATCATTCCTGTGCGATCGACGGCGGCGAGCTGACCTATGAGCAGGTTGAGTCGCTTTATGACGCCTACACCGTGCCGACGCAGCAGGGCGACGTCGTTTCGGTCGGCGACATTATGACAGCCTTTAACCATTTTGCGTTGTTTGATGTGATGCTTGAGGGTGCAAAGGGGCCGCTTACCGAGGAAGAAATCAAGAATTATCACTCCGTCCTCAAGCGGGGAACGATAGACGAGCGGCGGCGGTGGTTTGCCGTCGGGGATTACAAAACCGTGCCGAATGTGCTCGGACCCGGTTTGGTCGAGACTTCGCCGCCTGAGAAAACCCAGTCGGATATGCGCAGACTGCTCAAGCGTTACGCGGCCGTCCGTACGCCGAAGCTGGAGGATATTCTTGACTTTCACTATCGTTTCGAGGTGATTCATCCGTTTCAGGACTGCAACGGCATCATCGGCCGCATGCTTGTTTATAAGGAATGCCTCAATTATGGGCTTGTGCCGTCGTTGCCCGACTGTGAGCGGCGGGAAACGTATATTTCGGGACTTGACGAATACCACAGAAATAAGAAGAAACTTTGGGAAGAATTTGTTCGCTGCCAATCGCTGTACGGCGAAGTATGTGAAGCATATTTTGAAAAGAAGAAAAATACGAAAACAGAGTCTGTTTTCTCCGAATACATATGAGTTGGAAAGGGAGCGTGCGTTTGCTTGTCGGATAAGAGCTTCGGCTACCGCACTGTGGAGGCGTTGATGCGAATATACGGTACCCGACGGATCACGGATCGCAGCTATGAGGGTCTGCTGCGTTATGCAAGGCTTCGTGATGCCGTTCTTTCCGGCCGCCCGCCTCGTTTAATGTACGCTCGATATGAAATTGCGCCCTATTCCGTTGCGGGCTGCCCCGGCTATCGAATCGGACCGAAGGGGAAATGTGCGGAAAAGGCTGTGCTTTTTCTCCATGGCGGTGCGTTTGTGCTGCAAATCACACCCTTTCATTACCGCTGGATTGCGCATATGATCGATATGCTCGGCGTATGTGTGTATGTGCCGCTGTATCCGCTGGCGCCGCGGGAACGCTGCGACCGCGCGCTGGACAATCTGCTGTGCTACTACAAGCGCATCCTCCAGACTTATGGGGGAACTGATATCACGTTTGCGGGCGATTCTGCCGGCGGCTCGCTCTGCCTTTCGCTGGCAATGCTGGCGCGCGACCGCGCGCTCCCGCTGCCGGCACGGCTGGTGCTGCTTTCGCCTTGCTGCTCGCTCTGTGCGACGGAAAAGCAGCTTGAAGCGATGCGGCGGATCGAAAAGTGCGACGTAATGCTGTCCACCAAAATGATTCACACCATCCCGCGGCTGATTGCACAGGATCTGGACCCAAAGCATTATCTTGCCAGCCCGCTGTACGGTGATTTTTCGGGCTTGCCGCCGATTCATATTTACAGCGGCACGGCGGATATCCTGTTCGTTCAGGCGCTGCTGCTGGTGGATCGTCTGAAAAAATACGGCGCGCCGTATACCTTCCGTGTTGCGAAGGACAGGATGCATGTCTGGGCGTTGACGCCCTGCCGCGAGGGCCGTGCCGGACTGCTTGCGCTCATACGCGCCGTCGCCGGGGAATGGGATCGGGAGGCGGAATCCCGAAGGGGAGTAGGTGTGTCTGCCGCAGGTAAAGAGAAAACGGTCAATCACGGACGTTAACAGTAAATAAGTACATTTTCGTTTTTTTGCCAGACCAGTGGCTTTTGCTGTACCGTTCGTGCGTGTCGAATGATATGGATTCGCTGCGAACGATGCGCATACGGGGTGTCGCCATTTTGGACAATGACATAATGGCGTGGCGCCCTGCGGCGAAAGCCGTGATCAGGAAGGGTGAATCCAAGACGGCGCGGTTTTCGGCGGGGATGAAGTTCTCGTGTTCCGGTTTGTATATGGACCGATTGTGTTGAAGATGCAGGGAGATTTGTTAGAATTCCCTGATTATTACAGTGCTTTTTGCAGAAAAGGAGTTTTGTTATGCCCGTATTCCTGATTGGAATGGTTCTCTTGCTCGCCGGAGCAATCGTTTATGTCGGCCTGCGCGCGATTCGCTGGCTTCGGACGATGTTTGATTTCAAGCGCACCTATATTCTCTGGGTGGTGCTTGTGCTGCTGCCGCTGCTTTTTGTGTTTGGTGACATGCTGTCTGCATCGGCATTTGCCCGCGCGGTCACCATTACCGGCGGTGTTGCGATCGGTGTGTTTTTGTACATATTGTTGTTTACCGCTGCGGCGGATCTTATCGCACTGCTGTTGCGGCGGACGCCGATTTCCCGAAAACCTGCCTTCCGCAGTCGGAGGACGCTGCGTGCTGTCGGATGTATCGTTCTTGCGTTGGGTGTATGTGTTTCGGCTTACGGTGTCATCAACGCCGCAACGGTGGACCGGACGACGTATGACGTTTCGTTGACCGGGAGCGGCACTGATGGGCTGAAAATAGCGCTGATCTCTGACCTGCACCTCGGCAGTGAGATAGGCAGTGCACAGATGCGGCGTGCAGTCGATGAGATCAATGCTTGTAAGGCGGACGTCGTCATCATCGCGGGGGATGTTTTTAACGCCGATGTCGAGGACTGCTACGATCTCGACGAGGCTGCGGCCGAACTGCGCCGTATAGATAGCCGGCTGGGTGTATATGCCGTGCTCGGTAACCACGATCCTGCGCCTGACTATCCGCCGCTGCAGGCGTTTTTTGAATCGGCAGGCATCCGTCTGCTGGATGACGAGGCCGTGTCCTTTCCCGGTTTTACACTCGTCGGCCGTGCCGAATCGGCTTCGATGCACGGCGACGGCCGTGGGACTCGAAAATCGCTGGAGGAGCTGTTGGACGGCTCTGAGCGCGGCAAGCCTGTGCTGGTCGTCGACCACCGGCCTGCCGGTGTGGACGAAGCGGTGGCCTTTGGCGCAGATCTGATCATGTGCGGGCATACGCACCGCGGCCAAATTTTTCCTGCCAATCTGATTGCAGCCTGGACGCATGGCTCGGGCCGGAATTACGGGCATACCGTAGAAGGAAATACCGATGTCATTGTCACAAGCGGTGTCGGTTATTGGGGGCCGCCGCTGCGGACCGCCAGCGACGCCGAGGTCGTGCTCATCCAAACCGACCTGCAAGACTAAAAATAAAATTCAAACGCGCTCCGTGCAGGCACGGGGCGCGTTTTGTATTGCTCGGTGAAAGACGCTGCTTTTTCATGCAAAAAACGTTATTTTTCTGAAGAGTAAGGGTGCTTAACGCTTATAAAGAGGAGCAATTCATAAAGCTGTATGCGGACGAAACCGTTTTGCCGCCGTAATGAAAATGCCGCAGACGGTGATCTGTTGCGGATATGTTTTTATCCTTCAACTTAATGGTTCTTATTGGGGTGTGTTCTGTTTTTGGCGACTTTTTCAATTCAGTCTTATAAGAAATTACCGGGCGAAAGATGTTTTGCAGTTAAGCACACTGCAAACGGGTGAGGTAATTTGAAATTGGTTTTCTTTGCAAAGTTTTGTGTCGGAATGATGCATAATATTCGGGTGGTCAAAGCAACGAGCTTGTCCCCCTTTGCATTTTGGCGAAGGGCAGGGGAAAAGCATGAATGCTTTCTGACCGGTTGAACGCAATCGGTGTTTGGACATTATAAATTAGCAATCCGAAAAACAACGGTTGCTGCAAAGAAGTAAATGCATTGGGCGGTGCTGCATGCGGTCGGCGTTCACGGGCGACAAATACCGGTTTGCGCAGCGTCCGAGCACACATAGCTTTTGCCGTTTTTCATCTTACCAGAGTATGGACAAATCGATCCCAGGTATGGCCGAATCGCTTTCTACAAAATTAGCTCTCTTTAGCAATACATTTTGCAGCAAACCGCAATATCTGCGGTTTCCCGTTTGTTCGCCGCTTTTTGTCCGTTCTCGCTGCTTTTTTGTGAAAACTGCCGAAGGCTTTCTGCCGCTTTTTGCTGCGCGCAGACGATTCGACAGCTATTTTTCGCTTCCCACTATATCTTGCGTCTGTCGGGGCGAGTTTCCACCACATTCAGCGTCGGTTGATATGGTTTACATAACGCTATTTACGTAATGTATGGGCATAATAGCCAATTTTTGAGATTTGCTTGTTTTGCTCTTGAAAAAATCCGCCGTTTGTACTATTATAAAGAGGCAGTGAGGCTTCAAACCGCTGCCTGCGCTGCAGGCAGAACAATTCGCGGAGCTTGGCTTCTGCGGTTTTTTTAATATTGTGTAAGGAGATGAACGGTATGATGCGGGACGACGCAGCGGCCCGCTGCTGCAAGTACGGCTTTATCGGTGTAGGGAATATGGCTTCTGCGCTTATCGCAGGGCTGATAGATACGGGTGCGGTCAAGCCGGATAACATAATGGTTTTTGATATCGATGCTTCGCGTTGTACGCCCTTCACGGCACGCGGTGCGTATGCCGCGGAGAGTGCCGCAGAAGTGTGCGGATCATGTGCTTACATATACTTGGCGGTCAAGCCCTACCAGATGCGCGATTGTTTGGCCGGTATTAAAGATGCCCGCTTTTTTGATGAGGCGATTTTGGTTTCGATTGCCGCTTCTGTGCCGACGGATTTCATCGCTTCTCAGCTTGGACGGGAAGCGGGCGTGATCCGCGTGATGCCCAGTACGCCGATGCTGGTCGGTAAGGGTGCGTCAGCCGTGACGGCGAACCGATTCGTACCTGCTGCGCGGCTGGACGAATTCGTGGCTGACTTGAAAAAAGTGTCGGTTGTCGAAGTGATGGACGAATCGCTTCTCAATCCGGTCATCTCTGTAAACGGTTCTTCACCTGCTTATTGCTATCTCTTCATCAAAGCGCTGCTGGAGGGCGCCGTCGCGCAGGGGATTAAGCCGGAGATTGCCCAGCCGCTTCTTTTGCAGACAATAGAAGGGGCTGTCGAAATGGTCCGCCGCGCCGGAAAACCTATAGACGTTTTGATTCGTGAGGTCTCGTCTCCCGGCGGGACAACCCTGGCCGCGCTTGATTCGTTTGAAAAAAGCGGTTTTGTGCAATCCGTGGTGGATGCGATGCGTGCCTGCACGACCCGCGCCGACGAGATCACCGCCGAGTTGTGATAACTCGGACGGCTGCCGAATACAGTGTAACGGAACCTCTCGACGATTCAAAGGAGTGTTGTGTTATGCAGTCGATGCAGCCGATTCCCATTGAACGCGCGCTCGTGCCTTTGCCGGCGGTCGAGTTGTCGCACAAACGTAAGACGAGCGCGCTGTCGCTTGCCTTTTCGGAGCGAAAACATCTTTATGCTGTGTTTTTTGCAATCTTTTTTGTCTTTGCTGCGGCCGGCGCGTTTGCTTTTCCGCTGTTGAACGCTGCGTCCGAACGGCAGGCGCTGACCGTACAGATGCAGGAATCGCTTCGGTTTTCCGCCGACGCGACGCTGGCGAATGCCTTTGTGCTATCCCGCCGGGAGTTGGTGCTGGCTGCTGTGGCCTTTTTCTGCGGCTTTACGGTGTTTTCGCCGGTCGCGGCGCTGCTTTATGCGGGAGCAAGATCGCTGTCGCTTGGCTATTCACTGGCAATATGCGCATCGTTTGCGGAAGCGCGGACGCTTATCTCCTGCGTGGCGGGGACGGCGCTGAACTGCTTTTTCGCACTTCTCTTCGCTGTAGAAGTGTTTCGCTATGTTCGGATTTCGGTCAACGGTGCTGCCGAAATGTTTAAGGCACGCCACTCTGTTCCGTATTTTTTAATTCTTTTGCTATATATTATCTCACTTATATTGGTTGACTATTTTTACCTACTTATGGTATAATAAAAAGGACGGTTCTTACGATGGCCTATTTGCAGACAAGCCCTAAAATGGAAGCCTTATATGAGGACTACGTTGTATATCTGCAGCGGGAAAAGCATTGCTCGCCCAACACGCTTTCAGCGTACCGGCGCGATATGCAGAAATTCTTCGATTATGCAGAGGAGTTCGGCATTGCGTCTTTCGACAGAGTGACGGCGGCTGACGTTTCGTCATATAAGCAGTATCTGCTGCGGAGGGGGTTGTCTGCCAGCTCGGTGAGCCGGTCACTGTCCGCGCTGCGCGGCTTGTATCAATACCTCATTTCGGTCGGCGCGATGGATCATAATCCCGCCAGAGAGATTCCGAATGACAAGGTTGCCAAGAAGGGCCCGCAGGTGCTGACAAATAAGGAGATCGAGCTGCTGCTTTCTCAGCCGTCGCCAAACGATCTCAAGGGCATCCGCGATAAAGCGATGCTCGAGCTGCTGTATGCAACGGGGATTAAGGTCAGCGAACTGGTATCGCTGGATGTGGATGACGTTAACCTGTCGCTCTCCTTTATCAAGTGCGGCAACGGCGGCAAGGAGCGCTTCATCCCTGTCTATCCGCTGGCGCTGAAGGCGTTGACAAACTATTTGGAGTTTTCGCGCAGGCTACTGGTCGTCCATCCGGACGAACGTGCGCTGTTCGTCAACGTCAACGGTGATCGGATGACCCGGCAGGGGTTCTGGAAGCTGCTGAAGCAATATGCCGAAAGCGCAAAAATCTATAAAGATATTACGCCCCATACGCTGCGTCACTCTTTTGCGGCGCATCTTTTGGAAAACGGCGCGGATATCCATGATATCAAGGAAATCCTCGGACATGCGGACATATCCTCTACACAGCGTTACGCACAGTTCCTGAAGGATAAGATGAAAAACAGTTATATGAAGTTTCATCCGCGCGCATAGCCGGGTTCGCCGCGCGGGGAAGGCGAGAGGTTCGGTTTGGCAAAGATATTCGACTTTTTCTCTTCAGGCACCAATAAAAAGGATAAGGGCTATACAAAAGAAGAGCTGAAGGAGGATAAGAATTTCGGCTCACGTTATTTCTTTAAGCTCTTTAAACTCAATTTCGGGAGACTGACAAGCACAAATCTGATTTTTTCCATTTTTATGATCCCTGCGGTGTTTATCTTTATATCTTTTGCGGGAACGCCGGACGGTTCGCTGCCCACGCCGCAGAACGCATTGTATCCGCAGATTTACGGCATTGCGCAGCATGAGCCGTCCTCGCCGGTCGTGCAGGCGTTAACCGGCATTTTTGGAATCAGCACAAAAATCGCCATTCGCGGCGTTTGGAGCAATGTGCTGATGTATGCCGGTTTGCTGCTTTTTCTGACCTACGGCGCGGCAAATGTGGGCATGACCTATATTCTTCGGGGGATGGTCCGCCGCCAGTATGTTTATCTCTGGCACGATTTTATACAAGCGATTAAGCGTAATTTCAAGCAGGCGCTGGTGATGGGTGCGATTGATTTGGCGGTTATGGCGTTGCTGGCATATGATTTGCTTGTTTATCGCGCCAATGATGCCAATTTCCTGTACAATCTGTTTTTTTACGCGATTCTGTTGTTTACGTTCCTGTACTTTATGATGCGGTTTTATATTTACCTCATCATGATCACCTTTGACCTGTCGCTCATCAAAATCATTAAAAATGCGCTGATCTTTTCGCTGTTGGGCATTAAGCGCAACTTGATGGCAATCCTCGGCATCCTGATTGTTGTGTTTGTGAATTTCACTCTGTATTATCTTGTTCCGTCCGTCGGCATTCTGATGCCGTTTATTTGGACCTTTTCGTTTTCCTCCTTTATCTCTGCCTATTGTGCGTATCCGATCATCAAACGGTATATGATCGACCCGCACTACGCCGAAGAGGGCGGGCAGCCGGAGGAGGACGAAGAAACCGAGCGCGTATTCACCGACAGAGGCTGACTGACCTGCCGGTTTGTGATACAATATAAGTTACAAAGGAAGGATCCATCATCATGACGAAAATGGAAAAGGAAATCCTCGAACAGCCCAAAGTACTTGCATCCCTTAAGGGGGTCAACGAGGTCACCATCAAGAATCTGGTGTCCGATATCAAACAGAGAGATATCCGTATGGTTTATTTTGCGGCGCGCGGCACTTCTGATCATGCCTCCATATATGCCTCTTACCTCATCAGCACTTACGTCGGCGTCCCTACGGCTCTGGCGCTGCCTTCGGTCATTACCGCTTATGACGGCAAGCTCTGCCTGAAGGATGCGCTGGTCATCGGCGTTTCCCAGTCGGGGAAGGCGGCCGATGTGCTTGCTGTGATGGAGAAGGCGAAGCAGTGCGGCGCGTTGACTATTGCCGTGACAAACGATCTGCAGTCTCCGATGGCGCAGTTTGGCGATTATCATCTCTACTGCAATGCCGGCCTGGAGGAAAGCGTAGCAGCCACCAAGACCTTCACCAGCCAGATGTATGTCCTCGCGATGCTTGCTGCCGTCTGGGGCGATAATGCGGCGATGCTTGCGAAGCTTGATGAGGTTCCCGGCGCTGTCGAACAGCTTCTTTCCTACATTCCGCATGACATCGAAAAGATCATCCAGAGATACAGATATATGGAGAACGGCTTTGTCCTTTCCCGCGGTACCAGTATGGCTATTGCCTTTGAGACGATGCTCAAGCTGCAGGAAACCAACTATGTCAAGATGAAGGGATATGCCGTCTCCGACTTCTGGCACGGTCCGCTTGCGCAGGTGGATGAGGGGACCTTCGTCATTCTCTACGCGCCGGAAGGACCTGTGTTTGAGAATTGCAAGGAGATGCTTGCGAAGCTCGATGAAATCGGCGCTGAGGTTGTTCTCGTCTCGGATAACGAGGACATTGTTGCCGGCCGTCCCTTTTCCTTCCTCGTGCCGAAGCTCGGCTGTGACTGTGTTTCTCCGTTCCTTTTCGCCGTGTTTGCACAGATGTTCGCCTGCAAGCTGACGACTGTAAAGGGCCGCAATCCCGATGCGCCCAGAAATCTGAACAAAGTTACCATTACGAAGTAAGATCAATCGTATACGTCAGGAAAAAACGCTCTTATGAGCGTTTTTTCTTGGCATACGGTTTTCCGGAGGTTTTTGTTACGTGTCGACGCTTTCACCGTTTTCGCTTTTCCGCTACCTGAAGCCCTATTGGGTACAGTGCATCGTCGGCCCGCTGTTTAAGCTGGCCGAAGCGGTGCTGGAGCTGTATATGCCCTTCCTGCTGGCACAGGTTATTGACCGCGGCATTGCCACGGGGGACTACACCTATGTCCGCCGGATGGCGTTTGTGCTTGTCGGTATCGTCGCCATAGGACTTGGTATGGCGTTGGTATGCCAATATCTGGCGAGTAAGATATCTCAGGGCTTTGGAACCACGCTCCGTAATGAGTTGTTTGCAAAAATTATGGCGTTCTCACACAGTGATACGGATCGCTTCGGTGCACCTACACTTGTCAATCGGCTGACAAACGACGTCAATCAGCTTCAGTTTATGGTTGCTATGCTCATCCGCCTGGTCATCCGTGCGCCTTTTTTGTGCGTGGGCGGGATGATTATGGCTTTTGTGCTTGATTGGCGGCTGGCGTTGATTATTGTCGCCGTCATTCCGCTGTTTATTCTCACGATGACGCTGATAATGAAGAAAAGCGTGCCGCTGTATAAGCGCGTCCAGACGCATTTCGATGGAATGTCACGTATTATCCGCGAGAATATGTCCGGCGTCCGCGTGATCCGCGCCTTCGGTAAAACACAACAGGAAAATGACCGCTTCGCCGGCGAGTTGGATGAGTTCACAGCTGCCTCCGTGCGGGTTGCAAAAGTCTCGATTCTTTTGAATCCGATTACACAATTGATTATGAACGCTGCTATCCTGCTCATTCTCGCCGTGACCGGCGTAACTGCACATAACGACGGAGACGTTTCCACCGGAACCATCGTTGCGCTCATCAATTATGCAAACCAGATTTTGGCGGCGTTGATCGTCGTTTCCAACCTTGTCGTTACTTTCACAAAGGCGTATGCTTCTGCCAACCGTGTCGCCGAAGTTCTGAGCGTTGATACCGCCGTCGCAAGCGGAAATTTAACTTATGCACCCGTGTCCGGCGTACCGCAGATCGAATTCCGCAGCGTCTTTTTTACCTATGGCGACGGCGAAAACGAACTGGAGGACATCTCCTTTACCGTGCAGCGCGGCGAGACGGTCGGTATCATCGGCACCACCGGCGCGGGGAAAACGACGCTGATCAATCTGCTGATGCGCTTCTATGACGTTAGCAGCGGTGAAATTCGGATCAACGGCCACGATATCCGCGACTATGACCTTTCTTCACTTCGCGGCGCCGTCGCGGCCGTACCGCAGAAGGTGCAGCTTTTTTCCGGCACGGTCGAGCAGAACATCCGCTGGGGCAAGCCGGATGCGACTGACGAACAGGTCGTACGCGCCGCACGGGCCGCGCAGGCTGACGGCTTCATAACTGCCAAGCCCGAGGGCTATCAGGCGCAGATTGAACGCGGCGGCGTAAACTTTTCCGGCGGACAGCGCCAGCGCCTTGCGATTGCGCGCGCATTGGTGCGGGATTTTGATATCCTGGTTCTCGATGACTCCTCCAGCGCACTCGACTATTCGACTGATGCGGCGATTCGCAGCGCGATTCGGGAGGAATACGCGGGAAAAACGCTCATCATCGTGTCGCAGCGCGTCAACTCGATTATGAACGCCGATAAAATCCTTGTATTGGACAACGGCAGGCTTGTCGCGGAAGGTACGCACGAGTCGCTGTTACGAACGAGTGATTTCTATCATGAAATCTGTGCGTCTCAGCAGATCAAAGGAGGCGCGGCGTAATGAAGAACAATACTATAACGCGCCTGCTGGTTTATGTGGGCAAAAGTAAAAAAACGCTCTTTTTTGTCTTTGCCACCGTGCTCGTCGGCAACATCAGTCTGCTGCTGGCGCCGCGCTATATCGGCGATGCGGTCGACCTGCTCGCAGACGGCGGCGAAGGCTGGCAGAATGCTTTCGTATCACTGTTGGTTCTGATTGCGGGGCTGTATATCGTTGGCTCGTTCCTTCAATGGCTGAGCGCGCGCGCCGGGAAGCTCGTCGCCTTCCGCACGACCAACACTATCGTGCGGGATGCATTTGCGAAGCTGGGGCGGCTGCCGCTGTCCTTCTTCGATACGCATAAGCACGGCGACGTCATCCATACGCTGACCAACGACGCCGATATGGTGGCTGAAGGCCTTTCGCAGGGAATTATTCAATTTATTTCCGGAATACTCTCCATCGTCATTTCGCTCGTGATGATGCTGCTGCTGGACGTGCGGGTAACGCTCGTCGCTGTGTTCGTTACACCGCTTTGCTTTTTTGTCGGGTGGGCTATCACGCGCTACGGCAGCAAGCGCTTCCGCGCGCAGGCCGGTACGCTCGGCGACTTGAACGGCTTTGCCGAGGAGTATATCAGCTCGTTCCATACCGTAAAATTGTTTTCCTATGAGCTGAGCGCGATTGAGAACTTTGGCCGCATCAACGCTGAATTGTATCAGAGCGGCTACCGGGCACAGTTTGCATCGGCGCTGGTAAACCCGACGACGCGATTTGTCAACAATATTGCATATGTCCTTGTCGGCGTGTTTTCAATCCTTTCCGTGCTTGACGGCAACCTGACTGCCGGCGGTATTACGGCTTTCCTCGCATATACATCCCAATTTTCCAAGCCGTTCAACGAGATCACTGCCATTACCACGCAGATACAGAATGCTACGGCCTCCGCCCGCCGCATTTTTGCTTTGCTTGACGAACAGGAGCAGCAACCCGAGCCGGCGGATGCGGTCGTGCTGAAAAATCCGCAGGGCAGTGTGGAATTCCGCGACGTCAGTTTTTCATATAGCAGGGAAAAGCCGCTTATCCGCCATTTCAGCTTTTCTGCGTCACCGGGTGCGACCGTCGCCATCGTCGGTCCTACGGGTGCGGGGAAGACGACGCTGGTCAATCTGCTGATGCGTTTTTATGAGCTGGACGGCGGCGCAATCTATGTGGACGGAAAAGAAATAACTACACTTACGCGTGACAGCCTGCGCCGCTCGTTTGGTATGGTCTTGCAGGAAACATGGTTGTTTGACGGCACTGTGGCCGAAAATATTGCCTATGGCCGGCCCGACGCTTCCATGGAGGAAATCGCCGAAGCGGCGAAAGCGGCGTACGCGCATAGCTTCATCAAGCGTCTGCCAGAGGGCTATCAGACGATGATTGAGGATGGCGGCGCCAACCTCTCCGCCGGACAGAAGCAGCTTCTGACCATTGCACGCGCGATGCTGACCGACACCCCGATGCTGATACTCGACGAAGCGACAAGCAACGTCGATATCCTTACGGAGATACGCATTCAAAAGGCGTTCCGCAGTATTATGGAAGGGAAGACGACCTTCATCATCGCACACCGGCTTTCCACCATCCGCGACGCGGACGTTATTCTTGTAATGGATAAGGGCGATGTTGTTGAGGCGGGAACGCATGAGGAGCTGTTGCAAAAAGAAGGGATTTATAAAACACTGGTGAGAAAATCGATGGAAAACCCATCGGAAATGTAGGAAGAAATCGTTTTCGGATGCGGTCAAAGGACCGCGTCCGGGAACGGGTCAAAAAAATGTTCCGCTCGGAAGCAACAAATTTCCTGTTTGCACTTGACTTTGACACGGGAATGTATTATAATAAACAAGTACGTGTGAGACGCGGACAAAAAATGGAATAACGGGGTGTGGCTCAGTTTGGTAGAGCGCTTGGTTCGGGACCAAGAGGCCGTGGGTTCGAATCCCGCCACTCCGACCAGCGGTGAGATGCCGCAGGCAGACCGCGCACGATTATAGGTGAGCGGTTTTCCTTTTATTAACACTGCGTTACGCTATATGTTTTTTTGCAATCGTTTTTCGGCGAAGCGCCGGAATCGGCTCTAACGGATTCGGCGCCGTTTTTGGAATGGGCGTGCATCTTAATTGCGGCAACGCATGAGGTGCCGAGAACCTGCCTGTATACAGGGATATCCGAATGTATCGGTTTTTTACGCGAAACCGGTTTGTATTCCGTTTTACGGACGATTTTTGGCAGAATGATCATTGCCGGAAGAAGAGGTATGGTCCTTCTTTTGTTTAGTCATCCGTTACTGAAAAAAGAAATGAGGCGCGATAACGATGGAAACGACTCCGAAGCCTATGACGGCCGGCGGCTTCCTTTTTAAGCTGCTACAGGGAATATTAATTGGTTTGGGCGCCGTGCTGCCCGGCATTTCCGGCGGTGTTCTGTGTGTCGTATTCGGCGTTTATGCGCCCATTATGGCATTGCTCTCTAACCCCTTCCGCGCGTTTAAGAAATATGCGCTTACGCTGCTGCCCATCGTCATCGGTATGGGGATAGGCTTTTTGGGGGTGTCCAAAGCGCTGGGCATTTTGCTGAAGGCCTATCCCGATGCTTCGGTCTGCCTCTTTGTAGGTTTAATTATCGGTATGCTGCCTTCGCTTTTCCGCGAAGCGCGGTCCAAGGGGTCTGTGGAAATCAAGGATTATGCCGCAATGGCCATTGCTTTTGTTGTGGTATTCAGCTTGCTGCTCTTGCTGAATGAGTTTTCCGTCCGCATCACGCCGAACTTCGGCTGGTACCTGTTCTGCGGATTCTGTCTTGCGTTAAGCGTGATTGCACCCGGTATGAGTTTTTCGACGCTTCTAATGCCGCTCGGCTTGTATACGCCTTTCGTGGAAGGAATAGGCAACATTGATTTCAGTATTCTGGTTCCCGGCGGTATCGGCGCTCTGTTGACGGTCATCCTTCTGGCAAAAGGGATGAATTATCTGCTTCAGAAGCATCATTCCACGGTGTCCCATCTTATCATCGGCATCATTATCGCGGCAACGCTGCCGATTATCCCTTATGCCGGTTTCGTGAGCAGCGTACAGAGCGGCATTACCAATGCTTTGTGTTTGATTTTCGGTTTGGTTGCGGCATTGCTTTTGGACCGTTTTAACCGTAAGGTTGAAGTTCCCGATTAAGCCATCCGCAAGCGGGGGAGTCATTAAATAAAAAAGACGTGTAGAGGCACACTTCGTAAGGAAGTAAGCAGAGCATATAAAAATATTTCTCTTAATGATATCAAAGCCGATACATACATG
>ENA-UOIY01001705-UOIY01001705.1-human-gut-metagenome-genome-assembly--contig:-P114-NODE-1705-length-21062-cov-33.112391_pt1 | contig 21062 bp, 17 predicted proteins | sample MGYA00242335_ERZ723882 | MGnify/ENA metagenome assembly ERZ723882
ATTGGAAGTTACATCCGAACCGTGTATCACATGGTAAGCCATACTCCTAAGCGAAGGGTCAGAGGTTCAAATCCTCCCGGGGGTGCCAGCCGCCACAAAATCGTGTGATTTTGTGGCGGTTATTTTTCTAAGCGCCGGTCATTTTTCGCCGGCTCTAACAGTAGAATAGTCTACGGTGTTATTTTGTTTTTTCACAGATCCATTATACCACCAAAGGGCTGGTTCTTCCACTGAACCAGCCCTTTTCTACAAATATTTTGCAGGCTGCACCTTTCGGTACAGCCTGCCTTTTCCTGGGGACTTTTTTTACAGCCCCTTTTGTGCTGCTTTGAAATTTGCCTTATGCGTTATTCCAGAGGAAGCGCGTGAGGATGGCCGCGGCTTGCGCACGGGTTGCCGTCTCTCCCGGCAGGAGTTTGCCGTCGCTGCCGTTGATCAGACCCTCGGCGACCGCCCAGTTGAGCGCATCGACCGCGTAGGAGCTGGCCTTGTCGGCGTCCGGGAACGCGCTGAGCTTATCCTGCGTGACCGGCTCGGACTTCGTGTAGCGGAAGAGGATCGTTGCGATCTGCTCACGGGTGACATAGCCATCGGGATCGAATTTGTCGTCGCCGATGCCGTTCACCACGCCGCTCTGTACCGCCCATGCGATGGCATCGGTGTACCACATTCCGTCGGCAACATCGGTGAAGCCGTGTGTTCCGTCGGTCTCCGGCTCGCCCGCAATGCGGTAGAGCACGGTGACAAGCTGGGCGCGGGTCATGGTGCTCTCGGGGGCGAAGCGGCCCTCGTCAACGCCGAGCATGAGTTCGTGCATCACCATGAAGTCCACCGCCGTGTGATACCAGGCGTCCTGCGGCACGTCGGTCAGCTCGGCGCTGGGGCAGGCGCAGGCGGGAACGGAGGCTTCCTCTACTGCGCCGCAGACGGTGCAGACACGCATCTGCTTGCCCGCCTCGGTGCAGGTAGGCTTCTTCGTGACCGTCCAGTCGCCAAAGCTGTGACCCTTGGCTTCGATGATCCAGCTATCCTTTTCAATTTCGGTCGTGCCGTCCTCATCGGAGAAGAACTTGCCGCAAACAGAGCAGGTCCAATACTCGGAGTTGCCATCTTCAGTGCAGGTGGGATCCTTCGCCTCGGTCTTGGTCAGGCTGTGACCCTTGGCTTCGATGACCCAGCTATCCTTTGCGATCTCGTTTTCGCCGTTTTCATCGGAGAAGAACTTGCCGCAGACGGAGCAAGTCCAATACTCCGAGTTGCCGTCCTCGGTGCAGGTCGGCTCCTTGGCTTCGGTCTTGGTCAGGCTGTGACCCGTGGCTTCGATGACCCAGCTATCCTTCTCGATCTCGTTTTTGCCGTTTTCATCGGAGAAGAACTTGCCGCAAACGGAGCAAGTCCAGTATGCGCTGTTGCCGTCCTCCGTGCAGGTGGGTTCCTTCGCCTCGGTCTTGGTCATGCTGTGCGTCATCGAGGTCTTCACCACGGAAGCGCTGAGCGATTCCGGTCCGAAGGTCTCACCCGCGGCTTTTTCGGCATAGACCGTGAGATTATCCAGGTCGGCGCCGGTTTTCACCGCATAGCCGTGAGCATCGGTTTTCCGGATCTCAAGGGTACCTCCGATGGCGCGGCCACCGCCCAGATTGACGAGCTTCACGTCGCCGGAGCAGGTGATGTCTGCCGCGCTGGCGATCGCCGGGTAGTCGGTATTCGCGGTGACCGTAACATCCTTCGCGCCGGTAACGGTCAGCGTACTACCCATGACCATGCCGGTGCCTTTGTTGGTGATCGTAACGTTGCCGGAGCAGGAAATGTCCACATTGCCGTCGATCGTCGGGTTGTTGGCGTTTGCGGTGACTGTGACATCCTTTGCGCCGGTGACGCTCAGCGAGGCGGATACCGCCATGCCGGTGCCGCTGTTGACGATGGAGACATTGCCGGAGCAGGAGAGCACCGTCGTACCCGAGATCACCTGGCTGGCGCCGGCTGCCGTTACCGTGACATCCTGCGCGCCGTTGACGGTCAGAGCGTCGGCGACCGTCATGCCGTCGCCGCTGTTGGCGAGCGTAACATCGCCGGAGCAGGTGATGTCCACCGCGCCGGTGAATGCCGGATTGCCGGACTTGGCTGTGGCGGTAACATCCTTTACGGCGAAGACTTTCATGCCCGCGGAGATGGTGGAGCTTTCGGCACTCAGCACCACGTCTGTCGTACCGTTGCCGGCAATTTCCAGCGGGATTATGGTGTACCCTGCATCGGTCAGAGTGCCGGAGACGGTGAGGGTGTTGGTCGCTGGGTCATAGCTGACCTTGCCGTCGTTGACGCCGTCAGCCAAAACATCGGTATAGTTGACCTCGTCAACCTCCACGCCGTTGACGGTGACACCGTAGCTGGCGGCGGCGCCGAACTCCACAAAGCTGTGGGTCGGGCTGTATTCATAGGGGATGGTTGAGGGCGTGAAGCCGTCTTCCATCCCGGTGCGCCATCTATAGCTACCGTAGCCGGACAGGTCGGGCTGCGCATTCAGGGCAGAATGGTCCTGCGCGCCCTCGTACGTGTTGTGGATACGCACATGGCCGTCGGAGACATAGAGACCCGGCACATCCTGTACCGTGGGCTCTCCCCCGGAGGGGGTGTAGACCATAGCGGTAAAGATGCCGTAGCTGTTATCGTCCGCGCCAAAGCAGATGACATTCAGGTCGCCACCCGTGACCTGCACGGCGTGGAGACTGGACGCCTCGTCGGTATACGAGGATTCTGCGTATACGCCGAAGCTTATTACATCGCTGTGCTTGCCGATGGCAAGGAGAGAGGCATGGTCGGAAATGCTGACGGTTCCGCCTTCATCCCAACTGTAGGCATAGACACCTGCGCTGCAGCTCGTGCTTTCGCCGCCGGTGGCCTCCACGGCAGCGTCGCCGGAGATGGAGAAGCTCTGCGCATCGCCGTAGGAGTCAATGCCGGTGGACCATGCCGCCGCGCCGGACGTAGCGATGACCTGACCGCCGGTGGCGGTGAAGGCGTCGTAATTGGAGATGCCGGTGCTGCTGCCGCCGCTGGCGGCGCCGGCTTCGGCAATGACGGTGCCGCCGTCGATCCGGGCGTTGCTGCAGGAGATGCCGTAGGTCTCAGGCATATTGCCCGCTGCCGTCCCCGAAGTTGCGGTAAGCTCGCCGCCGCTGACGGCGAAGTCGTCCGCATAAAGGCCGATGCTCCGCGCGGAGGTTCTGCCGCCGTCATATTCCGCGTCCCTGCCGGTAGCGGTGACGCTGCCGCCGCTCAGCCGGAAGCCGCCCCAGTCGGCATAGACGCCGATGCTCCATGTGGCAGAGGCTGCGCCGGTGGCGTTGACCGTGCCGCCGTTGACGATGACGTCGGCTTCTTCGGTTGCGATGCCGGTGCTATTGCCGCAGTCACCCGTGACGGTGCCGCCGGTGGCGGTGACAACGCCGTCGTTGATCGTGATATTGCCCGGCGTGCTGTACAGGCCGGCGCTTGTGATGTCGCTGCCATTGCCGGCGCCGCCGGTGGCGTTGACGACGCCGCCGTTGACGGTGATGGCTCCGGCGTTGATGCCGGCGCTGACGGCCTCCGTCTCGGTCACGGCAACGCCTGTGGCGGTGAGGCAGCCCATCTGCTCGCCGGTGCTCTGGGCGTAAACGGTCAGCGTTCCGCTGCCCGCAATGCCGCTTCCGGCGGTCAGGCTGCACTCATCCGCCAGAATCAGATGTACGTCGCCGCTCAGGGTGACGGCATCGGGGATGGTCACCTTTCCCTGCGCCACATACCAGCCGCCCTCCCAGACGGGCGCGTCGGCGGCCAGGACGGTCGCCACGGCGCAGGTCTGCGAATTGCCCTCGGCGTCCAGATAATCCACCGCGACCTTTCCGGTGTCGTCCCCACTGCCCAGCACGACCTCATAGGTCGCGCCCTGCTTGGTGCTTTCGTTAAAGCCGTTCAGGTTCAGCCGCAGGGTGACGTCGGTGGTCTCCGTGAGTTTAAGGGAAATGTTCGTGTTGCTGTTGTAGACCGCCTCGCCTGCTGCGCCGCCGGCACCCCAGTTGTCTGTCCACGAGCCGTTGGCGGCAAACTTGAACTGATAGTCGCTGCCGGCGGGGACCTGCGCGTAGGTGATCTCGTAGACGCCGGGGCTGACCTCGGTCATTTTGTTTTCGTCCGCAGTTGGATTCCAGTTTATGCCGTTGAGCCATGCACCGTCGCCGTTGCCTACCACACGGATGGCATCAATATCCATCCAGGCCTTCTCCACGGCGCTGATGCCCACGACACCAATGGCGTGGGTGGTGGCGTTAAAGGTGACGGTGACATCGCAGACGGCAGAAACATAGATCGCAACGTTCATGTCCCGGGCGCTGCCGTACCAGATCATCATTCCGTCGGAGCGGGTCTCAACGACCTTGATCGGATACTCGCCCGGCTGGACGCCGGTGTAGGTCTTTTCGTACAGACCGGTATCCGCATTGAGGGTCATGAGATTGTTGTCGTCGGCGGGGTCCCAGTCGGAACCGCACAGCTCCGCAACGCCCGCCACGCGGTAGGTCTCGCCCCCCGGCGTGATCTCGTTCGTGCCGTTCTCGTCGGAGAAGAACTTGCCGCAGAGGTCACAGACCCAGTATTCGCTGCCGCCGTCCTCGGTCTTGGTCAGGCTGTGGCCGGTGGCAGAGATCACCCAGCTATCCTTCGCGATTTCGTTTTCGCCGTTTTCATCAGAGAAATATTTGCCGCAGACAGAACAAGTCCAATACGCGCTGTTGCCGCCCTCCGTGCAGGTGGGTGCTTTGCTCTCGGTCTTGGTCAGGCTGTGACCGGCAGCGGGGATCTTCACGGCCTCTGCCGTGGTCTCGGTCGTGCCGTTCTCGTCGGAGAAGAACTTGCCACAGAGGTCACAGACCCAGTATTCGCTGTTGCCGTCCTCGGTGCAGGTGGGTGTCTTGGCTTCGATTTTCGTCAGAGTGTGCGATGCACAGGCAGCGCGGCTAATGCTGTATTGCGTTTTTGACGCGAGGCTCTCCGTGCCAAGCGTGTATCCGGCGGGGAGAATGATGTTCGCCGCAGACACAGCGCTCGACGATGTGTTGTAAATCGTAATGCCGGTCGGGTCGCTTAACACGGAAAGATCCACTGTAACCGTATTTGTGGATAACTGGCTGTACCCGATCGTACCTTTCGCGCCGCCGGTAAAGGTGCCATCCTTTATGGTCAGCGTTCCGTTGCTCATTTTAATTACATGATCTCCGGTAGAGGAAAGGGCGCTGCCATTTTGAATGACCATAACACAATCATTGCTGTAATTGGACTGAAGCGCCTGCGTCGTACCGGTAACCGTCGCGTTGTCAAGAGTTAATGTTCCCTTTCGCGCAGCGATGCCGGTACCGCCGCCGGTAACCGTCACATTCTGAACCGTCAACGCGCCGCCTTCCATGAAAATACCGGTCTTATTGCTGTAAGCCCGAACGGTGCCGCCCGATGCGGTATCCGTAAGGAGTACATTTGCCGTAGAGCCTTTGGGCAGCTTGAACACATATGCGCCATTTAGACCACCCAGGGAAGAGACCGCCTTTCCGTTGAGATCAATCGTAAATGTGCCCTGTTTCACTTCAATATTCTTGCTCAACTCTACGCTTTGCAGCATTTTAACAGTAGAGCCCGAAGAAGCCTGCGCCGCCGCAATGGCCCCTTCCAGGGTTGCATAGTCTGTTGTTACGCCGCCGCTGGTGACAGAAGCAACATCGCCGGCCCCTGCCAGTGCTGTCGTGGGTAGCAGGCTCAGACACAAGGCCAAAGCCGTCAGGATGCACAATAGTCGTTTTTTCATAGTTTTCCTCCTTTGTTTGATACCGCTGCGACGAGCCATGCCGCCGACACAGGCAATTCGGCATAGAAGTATTTACACCTGCTATAATAATACATATCGAATAAAAAATCAATGTAAATGGGATAAATTGCATAAAAATGGGATGAATTATTTAAAAGGCCGCATATATTGCAATTCGTCCCACCGTACGTTCTTTCGGCACATTGGGTCAGACGAATTTCGCATCTGTATGCGGCATCTTTTTGCCTTTTTCAGAGGCTCCTTGGTTTCGCTCCAGCAGTTTCCCGAAATAGCGAATCATCGCTTCGGAGGAATCGGTGCTGGTTCGGAGATAGTGGATCTGCGAAACATCGGACAGAATGCAGCCGCAGTGCCCCCGAAATGTAGGAAAGCAGATCACCCGCAGATAGGTGTCGATCTCCGGACTGTAATCAATGACCTCCAGTGTCGCGCCGTAAAGCGCCGCCTGTTCATATGCCCGAAGCCATTTGTCATCCATGTCGGGGAACAGACTGCTGAACGTGCTGCCGATCAGCTGATCCAAAGTCACCTTTTCCAGAAAGGCCAGGGCCTGATTGCCGTAACGGAAGATCCAGTCCACTGCCCGGCGCTCGTCGTTGAATACCATTTCGATGTCCGCAAAAGCGACAGGCAGATCATCGAAGCACCGGTAGTAGGCGCGATAGGCATCTTCTTCCTCGGGGATACTTCCCTCGCTGAAGCGGCTGATGATCAGCTTCTGCTTTGTCTGAAATTGGGTAACAATCGCACTCCTGTTCCGTACGGAATAGGGCAAAAACTCCCCGTTGGTCAACTCAATGACATTGGTGATGTCGTGTATCGCCATCACCGCCACCAGACAGCCGCGGCTCACCTTGAGGAAGCTGTCGCCCAGAGTCTTCTCGAGCTCATTGAGCGTGACCCTTGTCTTGTAGCATTTCCCGCTGAATGTGTGTATCTCGGCATAATTCTTTTTCATCAGAACGTAGAGAACCGTGCTGATATTGAGCACGATGTCCATGTTGCCCGAACGGATGGTAATGTGATTCAATTCCGGCATATCCGGCACCTCCGATTATCATTTGATTGGCCGTGCGTTCGTCTGCTTTTCACCTGTATTATACCATACGAGGTCAACAGCCTCCGAGCAGGAAATGACATCAAGACGGTTCGGGAGAATCCCGGACACACCACTGCCTTTTTAACCTTGGCGCTTATACCCACGCAACGCCCGGCATGAAGCAGAAAAGTGCCGGAAAGCCTTAAAAATACTGACTTTCTTTGGCTTCGGTTGACACAGAATTACTGCTCAAATTGTAACTCCTAAGCGAAAGGCCGCGCGTTCGAATCGCGCCGGGCGTGCCAAAACACCCGAGATCGTAGTGATCTCGGGTGTTTATGCTTTATATAGAAAACAAATCAAACGATGGCTTTTCAAAACGGTTATATGGCTTCCCGTCCAGCGCTATTCTGCTTGACCGCATGAACCTCTCAGCCCGGAACGGTTGGCTGGACGAGGAAGGCCGTGTCTATATCATATTCACCATAGAAGAAATCAAAGGTGCGTTAGTAATTTTCCGCACGCACTTCGAAGAATGCCTGAGGATGCTTGCAGACAGGGCAGATCTCAGGAGCCTTGGTTCCTACTACGATATGTCCGCAGTTACGGCACTCCCAGATGGTAACGCCGCTCTTCTCAAACACCTGCATGGCCTCCACGTTGCTCAAAAGCTTGCGGTAGCGCTCCTCGTGCATCTTCTCAATGGCAGCTACGCCACGGAACTGTTCAGCCAGATCATGGAATCCCTCCTCATCAGCTTCACGAGCCATGCGGTCATACATATCCGTCCACTCGGCGTTCTCACCTTCAGCAGCATGGAGCAGGTTCTCGGCAGTATCGCCCAGCTCGCCCAGAGCTTTGAACCACAGTTTAGCGTGCTCCTTCTCGTTCTCTGCAGTATGCAGGAACAGAGCAGCAATCTGCTCGTAACCGGCTTTCTTGGCTACTGAAGCAAAGTAAGTATATTTGTTGCGTGCCTGAGATTCACCGGCAAAGGCTTCCCACAGATTTTTTTCGGTTTTGGTGCCTGCATAGGGATTCTTTGCAGGAGCCGCAGCATCCTCAATCTTCACAAACTTGTCGGCGGGCTGCTTGCAGATGGGGCACTTGAAATCAGGGGTCATGGGGCCTTCGTGAATATAGCCGCAGACAGAGCATTTCCACTTTTCCATTTTCTTTTCCTCCATTTTTTCATTGAATTGAATGTTTTTTAACAGGGATTCCACAGCATCCACAGGAATGCCGGGATACGTTTTAATACTTTCCAGAAACGATCTGGTGTTGCTGCTCTGAGGCAGCATAAAGCCGGCTTCTCTGCACAGATCCTCAGCCATCAGGCGAGAGGATTTTTCCACAGCGACGCTCAAGACATCAGGAAGCTGCGAAGCAATGTTCTCTGCATTGGCTTTGCTTTGAACTAAGCCACGAAGTGCTTCGATAACTTTTTCTTCTTTCGGCTGCTGCGGCGGCAGTTCTTTTGGAACCATAGAGATTGCAGAGGATGGACAGGCTTCGGCACAGGCACCGCAGCCGATACACTTTTCAGGATCAATGATACTGTTCTCTGTGTCAGTCGCTCCGGTTGGGCAGACATAGAGGCAAAGGCAATCCTTGGTACATAAGCGAAGATTTCTTACTGCATATTTTTCAGCCATAGTTATGCCCTCCCTTCCATTTTTTCAAATTTCCAACTGGGAACCTTACACACCGGACATAGCTCCGGAGCTGTGTCACCAACATAGACAAAACCACAGACCGTGCAAACCCAGACGCCGGTGTTTTCCAACATCTTGTCGCCCTCAGATTCATATCGAGTCAGCAGAGATTGGAGCATTCGGGTAACCTTTTCACTCCACACCTGACAGCGCAGACCACCCCGATCAGGCTTTTCACCGGCTATAGCATTGCCATAGGGATACCCTACAGACAAATCCTTGTCAATGAGTTCCAGCAGCTTGGCTGTGCTGGCCTCCTCGACGGGTGCAGCCTTGCTTCTGAAGAACTCTGCCAGTTTTCTGAAATCATCTGCCTGCCGGGGCAGATACTGCTTTTCGCAGCCACGGGCCAGATTGGAGCAGATGATGCTCATTTCCATGGGAGAGAGTTCCTTGTCCACATGGGGCTTTTCAAGGACCTCCCGGGACGCTGTTTTTTCTTCTTTGGGTTTGAAAGCGTCTTTGCCTGCTTTACAGACAGGACACTTCCAATCGGCAGGTAGGTCTTCCCACTTGCCACCGACAGCTTCATCGTGAATATATCCACAAATGCCGCAAACATATTGTTTCATAGGTTTTACCGCCTCCTTTATCTATATTTTATCAAATCACGACACATATTCCGTGACTTAATCACCTATTTCAGTCGCAGGAGTGATGGCCGCAGCCGTGGGAACCGCAAGAGTGACCTTCCCCATGGTGGTCGTGATGATCACACCGGACATTGGGGTTGAAGTCCAGCTCGCCTGCTGCCAGTGCTTCTGCTGCTGCATCAGCGTTGCCGGAAACACCACCATAAAGCCGGATACCCACATCGCTCAGTGCCATCTGGGCACCGCCGCCAATACCGCCGCAGATCAGGGCATCCACCTTCAGTGCACGCAGGACGCCTGCCAGTGCACCATGTCCGCTGCCGCCAGCATCCACAACCTCAGACGAAATGATTTTTCCATCTTCCACATCGTAGATTTTAAACTGTTCGGTGTGACCGAAGTGCTGAAAGATTTCTCCGTTTTCATAAGTGACTGCAATTCTCATAATATTATCTCCTTTCGGTTTTTCGTGCATCGGATGGATTTTTTGCTGATAGCAATTTCTGCACCCGTAGGCTGCGCTGTTTCCGCTGCAGAGTGTAAAATCCCCTCCCTCGATTCGCAGAGGAAGTCCCTCAACCAGCGCATCGGCCAGTTTTTTGCGGGCAGCTGCATAAATCTGCTGAACCGTTGTTCTGGCAATACGCATATATTCTCCGCATTGCTCCTGAGAAAAACCTTCACGGTCAATCAGGCGAATGGATTCATACTCATCCACATTCAGGACAATGGGAGTCAGTTCCTCGCCGCCACGAACCGGAACAAAACCATCATTATCCGGCAAACAACAAACTTTTCTGCATTTTCTCGGTCTTGGCATAGATTCACCTCCATATTATTTGCGGCATATGCCATTTATACGATCATTATACATCTCCCTCTCCTATATGTCAACGAAATTATTGACATATGCCATAAATTATTTTATACTATATGTATTCAAGGAGGTGTACCCATGGATTTTTCATCCTATTTTCCAATTTGGAACAAACTGACACCGGCCCAGCAGCAGATTTTGGAGCAAAATGCAGTTTTACGAAAAGTGGACAAAGGGACTGTGATTCACAACGGAACTGTGGAGTGTACCGGTCTTCTGCTGGTAAGAAGTGGACAGCTTCGTGCCTATATTCTTTCCGATGAAGGAAGGGAGATTAGCCTCTATCGTTTGTTTGATCGGGATATTTGCCTGTTTTCCGCCTCCTGTATGATGAACAGCATTCAGTTTGAGATCACCATTGAGGCGCAGAAGGATACCACGATGTGGGTTATTTCTGCTGACACTTATCAGCGCATTATGAAAGAGTCTGCTGTGGTAGCTAATTTTACCAACGAAATTATGGCTACCCGTTTTTCTGAGGTTATGTGGCTCATGGAGCAGATCATGTGGAAAAGCTTTGATAAAAGGCTGGCAGAATTTCTGCTGGAGGAATGCAGCTTAGAGGAAACAAACATCCTCAAGATTACCCATGAAACCATTGCGGGCCACATGGGCACCGCCCGTGAGGTAGTTACCCGAATGCTTCGCTATTTCCAGAACGAAGGTATGGTCAGGCTGTCTCGTGGAACAGTGGAGGTTACAGACAAAATCAGACTGGAACAACTTTAAGCAAAAAGGACATCTGCTTGCTATTCGTTGCAAGCAGATGTCCTGATTTTATGCTCGATCCATTCCGCAGGCCGTAGCCGATTCAATGAGACAGCGATCATTGTTCACAGCATCATAGAACCGGAAGCCGCCGGAGAAGTTATAGCAGTCAAAGCCGTTTCCGGCCAGGATACGACAGGCAATGTAGCTGCGCAGACCGCTCTGACAGATGACGTAGACAGGCTTACGCTTGCTCAGCTCACCCAGCCGCTCCCGCAGCTCGTCCACCGGGATGTTAAAGAAGCCGTCAATGTGTCCGTGTGCGAATTCTTCCGCAGTGCGGGTGTCCAACAGAGTTACGCTTCCGTCACGAGGAAGACGATCTGCATCTTCCAGATGCCATTGTTTCAGAACACCGTTTGCGATATTCTCAACCATAAAGCCAGCCATATTTACCGGGTCTTTCGCAGAGGAATAAGGCGGTGCGTAGGCCAGATCCAGATCCTTCAGTTCCGTGGCTTTCATTCCTGCCCGGATAGCGGTGGCCAGCACATCAATGCGCTTATCCACACCTTTATAGCCTACGATCTGCGCACCCAGCAGGCGATAAGTCGCCTTTTCAAAGACCACCTTCATTGTCATGACTTTCCCGCCGGGGTAGTAACCTGCATGGCTCATGGGCGACAGGATAACCGTATCAACATCCAGCCCTGTTTTTCTGGCGTTGGTCTCATTTACGCCGGTAGTAGCGGCAGTCATGTCGAAGATCTTGATGACACTGCTGCCTTGGGAGCCGGTATAATGGCTGTCTCCGCCACAGATGTTGTCCGCAGCGATTCGTCCCTGTTTATTGGCAGGGCCAGCCAAAGAGATCAGAGCATCCTGCCCGGTGACGAAGTGCTTCACCTGCACCGCATCGCCCACGGCATAGATGTCGGAAATGGAGGTTTCCATTCGGTCATTGACCACAATACTTCCTTTCATGCCCAGTTCCAACCCGGCATCCTTTGCAAGGGTGGTTTCGGGAGAAACACCAATGGCCAGGATTACCATATCCGCATGGAGAGGCTGTTCGTCTTTCAGCAGCACATCCACGCCGCCGTCCCTTTCCTCAAACCCTTCTACGGTATGACCAAGCGCCAGCTTTACACCGTGCTTGCGCATTTCATTATGGATGAAAGAAGCCATATCGGCATCAAAGGGATTCATAAGCTGTTTTGGACGCTGGATAATGGTGACATCCATCCCCAGCTCTCGCAGGTTTTCTGCCAGCTCCAATCCAATGAAGCCACCACCTGCCAGTACAGCGGATTTGGGATGGTTTGCATTGATGTAATCCTTGATGCAGAAGGTATCTTCAACGGTGCGCAGGGTAAACAGCTTATCAAGACCTACACCGGGAAGGCGGGGCTGGGTAGGCTTGGCTCCGGGAGAGAGAATCAGCTTGTCATAACTCTCCTCGAACTCCTCACCGGTTTCCAGATTTTTCACGGTAACTTCTTTTTTTTCGGGATGGATAGCCGTGACCTCATGGCGCACCTTCATGTTTACATGGAACCGGGAGAAGAAGCTTTCCGGGGTCTGGAGGGTCAGATCCGACCGATCGGTAATCACATCACCGATATAGTATGGCAGACCACAGTTGGCATAGGAGATATACCCCGAGCGCTCAAAAACTACGATTTCTGCCTGCTCATTCAGTCTGCGAATACGGGCGGCAGCGGTAGCACCGCCTGCCACACCGCCTACAATGACAACTTTCATATTATCGTTCCACCTTTCCTGCATAAGCGGAAATTCCGCCTATGTTTTTCACGTTGGTATAACCCATCTGCTGCAAAATAGCAGCTGCCTGACGGCTTCTTGCACCACTGAGACAGTGTACAAAGATGGGGGTAGCTTTATTGTCAATCATGCCGGCCACTTTGCTAATGGACTGCAAAGGAACATTTTTACTGCCGGGGATATGCCCCTGCCGGTATTCGTCGGGGGTGCGAACATCCAGCAGGACTGCGCCATCCGTAGTGCTATATTCTTTGACACCCTGATTGATGTCAGGGCCTTTCAGGAAATCGAAGAATCTCATCTTTGCACCTCCTTACAGCATGGCGAGAATCTGAGCCTTAGGTCTGGCACCGGTGACTTGATTGACAATCTTTCCGTTCTTCATAACCACCAGAGTGGGTATGCTCATCACACCGAACTGCATAGCCAGTTCCTGTTCCTCATCCACATTAATTTTAACAACCTCGATATCGGAGCGCTCCTTGGCAATCTCCTCTACCAGAGGAACGACCATGCGGCAAGGACCACACCAGGGAGCCCAGAAATCCATCAGGACGGGCTTGTCCGAGTTCAAAACCTCTTGATTGAAATTGTTTTTATTAACACTGATAGCAGACATATTTAAGTCCTCCTGTTTTCTTTTTTATGGCTTTATTATATCCAGTAGTCGTTCCTTGTTCTGTGATTTTATCACTTATCGCCGGTGACTGTTTCACCGGGCCAACTATTAATTCCGACGATCTCAATGATATTGGTGTAGCCCAGTTTCACCAGTTTTTCAGATGCCTGCTTACTCCGATTACCGCTGCGGCAGTATACCAGAATCAGCTGATCTTTATCCGGCAGTTCAGAGATATCCTCTGTGCCAATGGATTCGTTGGCAATATTGATAGCACCGGGAATATGCTTTTCGCTATATTCCTGAGCAGTACGAACATCGAGGATGATGTATCCGGTTTCCTCCTCCATCATCGTAATAGCTTCCTCCATAGTAATCTGTCGATAGGTTTTTTCAGCGGATTGCGTTGCACAACCAGAGAGAAGCAGTAAAGTCATTAAAATGGGAATGATTCTTTTCATGTGTATACCTCCATATTTTGAAGATAGGGCAGCCGTTTCCAGCTGCCCTGTTTCCTTTTTTATGTTCTTGCCATTCCGTCTACACTGAGCACAACGCCCGTGATATAGGATGCTTCGTCAGATGCCAGGAACACAAATGCATTGGCAATATCCTCCGGCTGACCCAGGCGGCGCAGGGGGATCTGCTTGATGAGCGGATCAATTACTTCCTTGGGAACAGCCTTCATCATATCAGTCAGGGTAATACCGGGAGCGACTGCATTCACTCGAATACCCTTCGGACCCAATTCCCGGGCAAGGGAAACCGTCAGGCCATTGACAGCAAATTTGGATGCGGGATAAGCAAAGCCACTGGGCTGTCCGTAAATGCTCACCATTGAGGATGTGGAGAGAATAACACCGTTCCCTTTTGCAATCATGCACTCACTGGCGGCTCTTGTAGCATTGAACACGCCTTTTACATTCAGATCCATAACCTTATCAAAGGTTTCCTCCGTATACTCGGTAAAGGGAGTGCTTTCGGATACACCGGCATTGTTCACCAGAATATCAATGCAACCGTATTTTGAGGCAGCTTCTCGGAACGCATTGCGGACAGATTCCAAATTGGACAGGTTAGGACTGATTCCCGCAACTGTTGCATCAGGGTACTTTTCTTTCAGCTGCGCAACCGCTTTGTCAGCAGAACCTTGTGAGCTTGCGGTCAGGATTACCGTAGCACCTTCCTTCAAAAATTTGTCTGCGGTAGCGTAGCCAATGCCACGGCTGCCTCCGGTGATGATTGCAACTTTATCTTTCAGTCTCATAAGAATACCTCCTTGTGTTTTATATTTGTAGTATAACCTGTTTCGGAGGGGCTCTCCGTGATAAAATCACATTTTTCCAAGAAGGAATGATACCCCTGTCCAAGATTGCACCCTTCTGTGTCCAGTTTTAGTTTACCACTACACCGAGCTACAATTTGCACCCAACCGCACCTGTTTTGCACCCAAATGCACCCAATGTAAAGCGAAAGGGCTATTGCAAAACGATAGCTGGGAATTGTATTAGTTTTTGAGTCATTTCACATAGTAAGTATCAGCTTTTGATACAAAGGCTGGTACTTTTCTTTTACCCCCATGGCGGCTCAAAAGCCCTTATGGCAAAGGGTTTTCAGACATTTTCTTGAAAAGGTATCCCGATACAATCATCATTCCGATCATGCAAACAGGCGTGGAAGGCAAAATCGCTTTCCGCGCCTGTATTTTTTACCCCGCTGCGGTCAAAAGGGCGTGTTTTTAAGTTTTGTCAAATCATTTACGGCTTCTTAATAGCATCCTTTTATGATAAACCTGGCCGTTCCGCTCGCCATACTACAGGGGCATTCTCATTTTCCGGGTTCGGAATTCTACCGGAGAACAATGAAAGTACTGTCCGAATACGTGAGTAAAATGTTTGGCAGAAGGAAAGCCAACAGCCTGTACGATCTCTCGACCCTTGAGGTGAGTATCGGAGAGCAGTTTTGCGGCGTTATCCATACGAATCCGCAAAATGGTATGAGAATAGCTGGAACCCATTTCCCGGTGAAAAACCGTGCTCAGATAGGCGGCGGTCACCCCTAATTCTTCAGCCACAGAAGTCAGGCTAGCGTTGCTTATAACCTTGCATACGATGCGATTGGCCGGCTTAAATCGGTAAAAGTAGGTTCGCAGCCGCTGGTTACAACCGAGTATAACGCAAACGGTACCATCGCCAATGTTGCTTATGGCAATGGCAACAAGGTTGAACATACCTATGACGCTTTTAAGCGCATTGTTGGTACCCGTTATGACAACGACACCAACGACCGTTTCTCCTATGTTTATGGTGTAAACGGTGAAGTCGCGCTGGTAAAGGACAATGTTCGCAACGCTTCTGTTGTCATTGAGTACGATGCCGCCCATCGCCCTCAGCGAAAAACGCTTCTGGAAAATGGTTCTCATGAATATACCGGGGAGTTGGTTTATGATAAGTTCAATAATATCAAAACCTTCAAAGAACAAATCGGTACCGCCCGTAATACCTACACTACCACCTTTACGCATGACAACGAAAACCGTCCAACGCTGATTGACTTTGGCAATTCTCGTCAGGCTGGTTATACCTACGATGGTCTCGGCCGTGTATCTAAGCGTACGGTAAATACCGGCAGCGTCGCTGTAGAAACTATTTACAGCTATCTGGCTGGCGCTCATGGAGCAAACAGCACCACGCCGTTGGTACAAAGCATTACTCAGAAGGGCGTAACTTTAACTTATACTTATGACAACTGCGGCAACATCGTCAGCATCAGCGATGGCGATAAAACCATCTCTTATGCGTATGATCTGTTGGGCCAGCTGATTCGTACAAATGACCCCTATGACACCACTGCCGGTGCTGCGGGTACTACTTGGCTGTACACCTATGATCTGGGCGGCAATATCCAAAGCAAAGTTGCGTATGCATTTACTACTGGTTCGGTTGGCGCAGCTGTAAAGACAAACACGTATAGTTACGGTGATTCCAACTGGAAAGATAAGCTGACCGCTTTCAATGGCAAAGCAATTTCTTATGATGAAATTGGCAACCTGCTGAATGATGGTACTTGGACTTATACCTGGGCCAAGGGGCGTCAGCTGCAAAGCATGTCCAGGAGTGGTGAAGCCGTTTCCTTCGTGTATAATTCGGATGGCCTGCGTGTTCAGAAAATTGCGACTTCCACAGGGACCACCAAATACTCCATGCATGGCCGCAACCTGGTTCACCTGACTAACGGCAGCGACAGCCTGCATTTCTTCTATGATGCGCAAAACAAGCCCGCGATTGTCGAGTTTAACGGTGCTGCCTATGCTTACCTTTATAACCAACAGGATAATATCATTGGCCTGGTTGACAATGCTGGTGTCCAGGTAGTATCCTATTCTTACGATGCTTGGGGACAAATCATTAACACGACTGGTTCGCTGGCTAACACGCTTGGCAAACTGAACCCCTTCAAGTATCGCGGCTACATCTATGATGAGGAAACCGGGCTGTACTATCTGCGCAGCAGATACTACAATCCGGATCTGTGCCGCTTCATCAACGCGGATGATGTCGAGTCCATGGGTGCTGATGGTGACATTAACGGCTATCAGCTCTTCATCTACTGCATGAATGATCCGGTCAACCTCAAGGATGAGGCTGGCTCCTGGTCCCTGCCTAACTGGGCCAAGATTGCAATTAGTGCCGCCATCATTATTGGCGCTGCAGTCGTTGCCACAGTTGCTACCGGCGGTGTGGCCTGTATTGCTGCCGGTGCTGCCATTGGAGCCGCTAATGGTGCTGTTTCTGGTGCAGTTGGCGGTGCTATTACCGGTGCCATTCAGAGCCGCATCGAAACCGGCAGCTGGGATAACGCACTGGAAGCAGCTGTTGACGGTGCAGTAGACGGTTTTCTCGGCGGCGCTGTTAGCGGTTTTATCATCGGCGGTATTACCAGCAAATTCTGTTTCGTAGCTGGCACGCTGATCCATACCGAAGATGGGCTGGTCCCGATTGAAGAAATCAAGCCTGATCAGCTGGTATGGGCTGAAGATCCTGAAACTGGCGAACGTGCCTTGAAGCGCGTCGTTCGCCTTTTCCGCAATGAGAAGTTCGAACTGGTACACCTACAGGTAAATGGCGAAACCATTACCACCACTGTGGGGCATCCCTTCTTTGTACAGGGAAAGGGTTGGGTTGCAGCCAAGAATCTGGTAGTTGGTGATAAGCTTGAACTGCTGGACGGCGGAGAAGCTTATGTCGATGCCATTGATCAGGAAAAGCTCACTGAGTCTGTCAAGGTATACAACTTCGAGGTTGAAGATTTCCATACTTATTATGTCGGTAAAATTAGCGTACTGGTTCATAATGTTTGTATGGGTTCTCGCAATCCGAAGGTTGCAGAAGCAGCCAAAAGGGGGCGTGATACTCACTATAATTGGAATTATGGTGAAGGAGTCGACAAAGAGCAAACTATTCATGGCATGATAAACGGTAAACCGGTTGTTCGCCGCGCTGATGGCATTGACTATGTTAATAGAATAATCTATGAATTAAAGCCGAACAATCCGCGTGCCATTGCTCGAGGTTGGAAGCAGTTGAATCAATATGCCAACTTACTTGGCGGTGAATGGACGCAAACATTGGTGCTTTACTAAGCATTTTTGAAAGGTGATTTCAATGAACAAAAAAGACTTTCTCTTAGTCGTGCATGATTATCTCAAGCCATTGGGATATAAGAAGAATAAAAACTATTGGTTTCTTTCCAATGGCGAGCTCGTCTATTGTGTCAATGTTCAAGGTTCCCAGTGGGATACTAATAGTTACTATGTTAATGTTGGAATCGCTATAGAGAAAGATGTTGGGACAAAGCCTTCATTAATATACTGGTATGTTCGGAAGCGATGCAAAGATGAATTTCGAAATGAACTCAATGTACCTCTTTCAGCACTAAAAAGGGGAATTTCTTTCTTTGATAATATTCACACAGTTAATGACTTAACATCGTATCTTGAATGCACTCCTCATATTCTTTTAGGCTCTCAATACGCTTTATTCTCTAATACTTAAATATCGTAAATTTTCCCTTTGGCGGAGCCTCTCCGGAGGCTCCGCCTTTTTATGCCCATAGCAAGAAAGGACGTGGCAAACTGCTCACCCGCATTTTCGGCGCCGTCACTGGCGGTCGCCTTAATCTTCGCGCGGCTGCGAGTTCTTCCGCAACTATAATTGCAAGCATTCCGAATGAAACCCTACTTTTCCTTAGCGAGTACAACGATACGTGGTATGCTGCTTACTACGGCGCGCACACGGGCTTTGTTAAAAGCAATATATTGCATTGACGGAATGGGCCTCCGCCATCGAAATGAGCGGCACTGTCACTGGTGGCGTCCTGAATCTGCGCCGTACAGCTTCTATTTCTGCGGATCGGCTGATTCAAATTCCAGACAATACTGTTATTACTATCGTCGATTTTGATGCTAATAGCCCGTGGTATATCACTGACTATGCAGGCTATACTGGCTATGTTATGAAGCAATATATCTCCGTATCGCCATCCGCTTCCGCCTGGTGTTATGGTCAAGTCAATGCAAACGAACTCAATGTGCGCCGCCAGCCCAGCATTTCTGCAAAGTGCTGGAACAGTGTATGGCCAATCCACCGCATTGTTCTTATCAAAGACGCAGCCTCAGAATGGTACGAGTCGCTATATCGCGGTGAGCCTGCCTACATCGCAAAAAGGTACATTAACACGCTAAAAACGCCTGTACATTCCAATATTGTAGACCGCATGCTGTTTATGGCAATGCCTGAACTTGGCCGGAATAACGCCGCTTGTTTTAATGGCTATTCTGGTGAGTGGTGTCATCGTTTTGCTGACTGGCTTGCAATGAATGCCGAAATGCCCCAGGGTATGATTCCAAACACCTCCAATTGCGGTACTGGCATGGTTTGGTTCATTAACGATCCCAACAGCTGCGGATTCTATTTCAAAAGCCCCGAGCACAAAGCTCGTTTTATCAGCAACTACAGTGCAGCCAGGCACCTGACACTCGGATTGACTGCTACAGAGATCGCGTATGTACCTACTCTAGGCGACTACATTTACTTTCGCTGGGCTAACGCTGCCAGCCACATCAATGTCAGCCATGTGGGAATTGTCGCTGCTGTTGACAAAAATATTCTGACCACATGGGAAGGAAACTCTGGCAGCAAGGTGGCAAGCCGTACCTTCGCGCTGAACGATACCCGAATCGTGGGCTATGGTAAGCCCAACTATGTAGCTGTTCAGCAAAAGCAACAGGCAATTAAATAAACTTTTTTAAAGGCAAAGCTGCTCTCCGAGTAATACTCGAAGAGCAGCTTTTTTCATTGGCAAACAAGTACATTGCTATATCATAGCCTGCATCAATTAAAATCTTAGTTCGCTGCACAGCACAAGCTTTTTCCTATCTCCTTATTCTGTGACTGTTAGCCTCTGACTCACGAATAATACATAATATCCGCATATAGCCTATAGCCTTTTTTATAGACTGTTTCTATATAGAGAGCTCCGATTTTCTTTCGCAAGCGCTGGATATGAACATCCACTGTTCTTGTTTTACCTATAGCGTTATATCCCCATGCACATTGCAACAAATCCTCTCTGGAAACAATCTTTCTACTTTTCTCGGCTAACGCCCATAGTAAAGAAAACTCTGTTGCCGAGATAACAATACATTGGCCATTACAATATACGGTGTGGCAAGTGCGATCCAACAGCATAATTGCATTAGTTTGATGGGGCGAATAGAGCATCAACTTCATTTTGTCCATCCTTAAAATGCCTCACTTCTTACCCTCGCTCGTTATGCCGCATGCCAGATAAGCGATACCCTCTCCCAATAACATTTTGAATGCAATTGATAGCAAGCTTTTTGCGCAAATGAAGTATATAAACATCAACAGTACGGTTGTCCATGCCCGATGACGTGCCTTCAACCTGCGCAATCAATTCTTCCCTTGAGACAACCTCATTCACATGATCCGCAAGAGCAGACAAGAAAAGATAGTCTTTAGGAGCAATATTTCTCTGCTTGTCATCTATATAGGCATATAGCTGCGTATCATCCATTTTTAGCGTATGCCCCACTTCATTCTCATCATAGATGAGGAATTCCCTTGTCATCGCATTCTCTCCCTGTTCTTTTGCAAGTCAAAACATGAACATATAAGTTCAAACTATGTGCAAAGTACTTTTAAGCTAAACGGCGATAGCAGTTATAAAAGCACCTGATAATTGCAAAAAACAATATAGCATCGGCAAAAAGAAGTGTCAATACCCAAGTGAAAATGCCCCCTCTAAAAAATGAGGGGACATTTTTGGCTTTTGAACCTATAGCGTCTCAATCCATGAGAAATCATAGATATCGCGGTGCGTTTCAACGAACTGCACCATCTTCTTGAATGCGCGGTTCTTGTAGTAAATTAGGCTTCTGGTGCTTTTGGCATTCTCCGCGCCCCACTTTTGCGCAAATTCCGCAGAAAGGCACGTCCAGTCGATACCATCCACAACGTGGCGCTTGATAACAAGCCTTTCATGCTCAGTCAGGATGCCATAGAACCCCAATTACAACACCCGCACGCAGGTCAATCTGAGCGAAAGCGCTTGGAACGCGAGCTGGGTCAAGGAAGCCCATCTGTACAGCCTGTAATCCCAAACTTACAAGTGCCCCTCCCTGATGGGAGGGGCACTCTTCGTTGTATATCCATTATTTCTCCGTCAAAAACTCATCCATGACATACCCATGAATACCCTTGGCCTCGATCTCATACCAACCATTAGCATGGGACAGAATGGTTACTTCCGTGCCGGTGCGCCATTCGGCCACCTTGGCACTGTCGCCCT
>ENA-UOIY01001714-UOIY01001714.1-human-gut-metagenome-genome-assembly--contig:-P114-NODE-1714-length-20943-cov-13.567551_pt1 | contig 20943 bp, 15 predicted proteins | sample MGYA00242335_ERZ723882 | MGnify/ENA metagenome assembly ERZ723882
GCTGGATGAAGCCGTCGCGCATGATGACGATGCGGTCGCCGAGCGTCATGGCCTCGGTCTGGTCGTGGGTGACGTAGATGAACGTGGTGTCGATCTTGTCGCGCAGCTTGATGATCTCGGCGCGCATCTGGTTGCGGAGCTTGGCGTCGAGGTTGGAGAGCGGCTCGTCCATGAGGAACACCTTGGGGCTGCGCACGATGGCGCGGCCGATGGCGACGCGCTGGCGCTGGCCGCCGGAGAGCGCCTTCGGCTTACGGTCAAGCAGGGCGGTGATGTCCAGAATTTCCGCGGCCTCGCGAACCTTCTTGTCGATCTCGGCCTTCGGGAGCTTTTTGAGCTTGAGCGAGAACGCCATGTTCTCGTAAACGGTCATGTGGGGGTAAAGAGCGTAGTTCTGGAATACCATGGCGATGTCGCGGTCCTTGGGGGCGACGTCGTTCATACGCTTGCCGTCGATGAAAAGATCGCCCGAGGTGATCTCCTCGAGACCGGCGATCATGCGCAGCGTCGTGGACTTGCCGCAGCCGGACGGGCCGACGAGCACGATGAATTCCCGGTCGGCGATGTCCAGCGAGAACTGCTGCACCGCAACGACACCCTCTTCGGTGATCTGCAGATTGTGCTTCTTCTCGGGGGCCTCGCCCTTTTTCTTCTTCGTGCCGCCCTGATTGGGATAGATCTTTTTGATGTCTACCAGACGTACTTCTGCCATGCGTACCGATCCTGATCTGAGAGCCTCCGCTTGCTCAGACCTTACCTCCGCCGAATATGTACGGAGGCTATACGGCAGGTCTCCACACTGCCGCACCGCGGATCCTGCGGGGAAAACAAACTCCTTTCATCGAACCGCGCGCCGCTCGTAAGGTGGAGAGCGGAGGCAGCCCGGTCATTGTATCTAATTTACCATAAAACCGTTTCCAACGCAACCCCCACTATGGCATTTCGCCAAAACTTTACATAGTTTTTGCCTGCATCGCGCGCAGCACCTCGTCAATCCGGTGCGCGACGGCGATGAAGTCCGCTTCGGTATACCCCTTCGTCGTCATCGCGGCGGTGCCGATGCGCACGCCGGAGGTCTGCTGGGGGCTTCTCGTCTCGTTCGGGACGCAGTTTTTGTTGAGCGTGATGCCGTGGCGGTCGAGCTCGTCCTGTACTGCTTTGCCGGTGAGACCCGTTTTCGTGAGATCGAGCAGGAACAGGTGGTTGTCCGTGCCGCCGGTCACAACGTCGTAGCCCATTTTCATGAACTCCCCGCACATCGCGCGGCAGTTTCGCACCACGGCGTGGATGTATTCGCGGTATTCGTCCGTGCACGCCTCCTCGGCGGCGACGGCCTTGCCCGCGATCACGTGCTCGAGCGGCCCGCCCTGCGTGCCGGGGAACACGGCGCTGTCCACCTTTTTGGCAAGCTCCGGTTTGCAGAAGATCATGCCGCCGCGCGGCCCGCGCAGCGTTTTGTGCGTCGTGGTCGTGATGATGTCGGCCAGGCCGAACGGCGACGGGTGATCCCCCGCCGCAACGAGCCCCGCGATGTGCGCCATATCCACCATGAAGTACGCGCCCACGCTCTTCGCAATCTCCGCAAAGCGCGCAAAATCAATGACACGGCTGTAGGCCGAGGCGCCCGCGAGAATGAGCTTTGGCTTATATTCGGCGGCCTTGCGCTCCACGTCCGCGAAATCAATGAAGCCCTGATGGTCCACGTCGTAGAATTTCATGTCGTAGAGCTTGCCGCTGAAGTTGACGGCGGAGCCGTGCGTGAGATGCCCGCCATTGTTGAGCGACATGGCGAGGATCGTGTCGCCCGGCTGCAGCACGCTCATATACGCCGCGAGATTCGCGTTCGAGCCGCTGTGCGGCTGGACGTTTACGTGGTAGTCGGTAGCAAAGACCTTTTTCCACATCGCGCAGCAGTATTCCTCGAGCTCATTCACGATCTCGCAGCCGCCGTAATAGCGCCCGCGGTTTCCGGAAACGCGCTCGGCGGGGTAGCCTTCGGCGTACTTGTTCGTAAGGCACGAGCCAACGGCGCGAAGGACGGCGTCGCTCACAAAATTCTCGCTCGCGATCAGCTCCACGGTCGCGTCCTGCCGCGCCCTCTCGCGGGCGATATAATCAAATACTTTGGATTCCATGGGTGTCTCCTTTTTATTTTAAAAAATGCCTCCCTCGGACGAGGGAGGTGGATTTTGGCGAGAGCAAAAGACGGAGGGAAAAACGTTTTGCGCGGAACGCTGCGTGGGCGGAGCAGAGCCCCGCCCCTACAGGCATAGCGTTCGTTTACTGCAAAACCAACAGCCTCCCTCGGTAAGGGAGCCTTTATTCCGCAAACCCGTTCGGGTTTTTGCTCTGCCAGTTCCAGCTGTCGCGGCACATGTCCTCGAGCGAATACTCCGCCTTCCAGCCGAGCTCCCGCTCGGCCTTGCTTGGATCGCAGTACACCTCGGCGACATCTCCGGCGCGGCGCGGCGCAATGACATAGGGGATGTGCTTCCCTGTTGCGGCCTCGAAGGCGTGCACCATGTCGAGCACGCTGTAACCGTGGCCGGTGCCGAGATTGAAGATATGGACGCCCGGGTGCTTCGCCATATAATCCATCGCCGCGACGTGGCCGCACGCGAGATCGACAACGTGCAGATAGTCGCGCACGCCCGTGCCGTCCGGCGTGGGGTAATCGTCGCCGAATACGCTCAGCTTCTCGCGCCGCCCGGCGGCGGTCTGCGCAATATACGGCATCAGGTTGTTCGGGATGCCGCGCGGATCCTCGCCGATGAGGCCGCTCGGATGCGCGCCGACGGGGTTGAAGTACCGCAGCAGCATGACCGTCCATTCGCCGTCGGCCTTTGCCGTATCGGTGAGGATCTGCTCGCTCATGTACTTCGTCCAGCCGTAGGGGTTCGTGCAGCCGCCGGTGCGGGCGCTCTCGTCCACGGGCATGGCGTTGTCCGGCGAATACACCGTTGCGGACGAGGAGAAGAGGATCTTCTTCACGCCGTGCGCCGCCATCGTCTGGCAGAGATGGATCGTGGTGCCGAGATTGTTATTGTAGTACCGCAGCGGCTGCTGCACCGACTCCCCCACCGCCTTGAGCCCGGCAAAGTGGAGCACGCAGTCAAACTGGTGCGTGTCGAAAAGCTCACAGAGCGCCGCGCGGTTCAAAAGATCCATTTCGTGAAATTCCAGTGTTTTCCCGGTGATGCGCTCCACGCGCCGCAGGCACTCCGCGTTGGAGTTTACGAGATTATCCACCACAACGACCGAATGCCCCGCGTTTAAAAGCTCCACACAGGCGTGGCTGCCGATGTATCCGGCGCCGCCGGTTACGAGAACGTTCATAGAAACGACCTCCTGTTTGATTTGGTTTATACTCTTATATTACCCAAAAATCCCCGCTCTTTCAAGAGCGGGGATTCCCAGAGAAAACGATTTTTTCCTTGATTTTTTTGCTTATTTTTCACTCAGTTCCAGGTCAGCCTCGTCCACGTGGTAGAGCTCCTTTTTGGAGAGCGCGTCGTACATGACGGGAACAACATAGAGCGTCATAAGTGTGGCGTACAGCAGTCCGCCGATGCACGTTACGGCGAGCGGCTGGATGAGCGATGTTGCCTCGCTCTGGCCGAGCGCCATGACGATAAGACCGAGGATCGTCGTGATACTCGTCATGAGGATCGGGCGCAGACGGGTGACGGCGGCGTCCGCGATCGCCTCGCGCCGCTCCATGCCGCCGATGCGCAGCTGGTTGATGTAGTCCACGAGCACGATGCCGTTATTGACGATGATTCCGACGAGCATGATCATGCCGAGCATCGAGAGCAGGTTGATATCCAGCCCCGCGATGAGCAGCGCGAGGAAGCCGCCGGTGAACGCGAGCGGGATCGTGAACATGACGATGAACGGAGATTTGAGATCCTGGAACTGCGCGACCATCACGAGATACACGAGCAATATACCGACCGCGAGCATGATTATGAGCTGCTTCAATGCCTCGACGATGGATTCTCTCTCGCCGGTGAAGCCGACGGTCGTGCCGTCCGCCGGGGTGAACGAGGCGAGCGCCTCCTCGGCGGCGTCTGTCACGAGCGTGACGTTGTAGCCCTCCGAGATATCGGCAGTCACGTCGATATACCGGCGCTGGTTGAGCCGGTGGATGCTCGAAAGGCTCTCGGTCTCCTCGACCGTTGCGATATCCTTCAAAGCGACGGAGTGCACCGTGCCGTCCTTCGCCGTCACGTCGAACGTGAGAGAGCGGACGTACTCGGGCGTGATCTTGTCCTTCCCGGCGGTCTGCACGCTGACGGCGTAGGTATCGCCGCCGTCCGAGAGCTCAATGAGATCGGCCGAGCCGGTGAGCGCCGACGCCACCTGCATATACACCTGCGCCACGGTGAGCTGTTCTTTGGCCGCCTTTTCCTTGTCCACGGTGAAGTGGAGCTCGGCGGTCGGCGCCTCCTCCCCGGCGGCGACATTTTCCGTGCCCTCCACGCCGCGCAGCACCTCGGCCACGGCGTCGGCGGTCTCGCGGAGATCGTCGAGGTCGTTGGAGTATACGCGCACCGTGATGCCGCTGCTCGTGAGCATCTGCGTCATCGAGGACATGAGCGAGTTCGCATCCGCGTTCACGTCCGCGTCCATGTCGGCGCATGCTTCGTTGATCTCCTTCGCGACGCGGCTCGCCTTATATCCCTTTTCGAGCAGGACATAGAACGAAACGTCGCCCTCGGTGGTCATCATGGAAAGGCTGGATCCGGCGCTGTCGCCGATGGCGCCGCCGACGGTCTCCACGCCCGGTACCGAGAGCATGCGGTTGGCTGCCTCGTCCGCCGCGGCGGTCGTGTCGGCAAAGGAGCTGCCCTCCGGCATCGTGAGTGTCACCATCATCTGCTCCATCTCCATATCGGGGAGGAACGTGAAGCCCTTCGTGAGCACCGCCGCGCCGCTCGCAGCGAGCAGCGCCACCGCGGTGAGCAGCGTGACGGCCTTGTGGTTCACCGCCCAGAGGACGGATTTTCTGTATTTCGGCATGAAGCGCGTGAACGCCGTTTCGCTCTGGGGCTTCGCGTGCGCAAGGAGCTTGCTTGCAAGCGCGGGGACGAGCGTGAGCGCTACGATGAGGCTGGCGATGAGCGCGTAGCTGAGCGTGAGCACCATGTCGGTGAAGAGCTCACGCGTAAGCCCTTCCACGAACGCGATGGGGATAAAGACGCAGATCGTTGTGAGCGTGGAGGCTGCGATTGCGCCGCCGACCTGTCGAGCGCCGGACACGGCGGACTTGACCGTCGATTCGCCGAGCGCGCGCAGGCGGTACGTGTTTTCGATGACGACGACGGAGTTATCCACCAGCATGCCGACCGATATCGAAAGACCCGAGAGCGACATGATGTTGACGGAAACGCCGGTGAAGTACATGAGCGTGAACGCGAAGAGCAGGCTGATCGGGATCGAGCAGAGCGTGATGACCGTCGGCCGCCAGTCGCGCAAAAAGAGGAAGAGAATGATGACCGAGAACAGTGCGCCCCAGAGAAGGCTGGAGAGAATGGAGTCGCGCAAAAGGTAGATATAATCGCCCTGATCCATGAGCGCGGTGAATGTAAGGCCTGGATACTGTGCGCTGAGCTCATCGAACGCGGCGCGGATGTTGTCGGACACCTTCGCCGTCGCGTAGTTCGACTGCTTGGAGAACATGAGGATGAGCCCGTTGTTGCCGTTGAGCGAGGCATAGATCTCCCCGGCGTTGTCAGCGCGGACAACGTCCGCCACATCGCACACGCGGATGGGGTCGAGCCCCTCGATGCCGAGATCAAAAAGCACGAGATCTTCCAGCTCCTCGCCGTCGGCAATGCCGTCGCCGACGGTGACGATGATGCCGTTGCCGTTCTCGTCGTAGACATACCCCGCGGGCATGTCGAGATTCTGCGCGGCGATGAGGCTGCTCACCGTTTCGAGCGTCACAACGTTGTGAAGGTCGGCGGCGTCGAGCGCGGAGGCGAGCTGCTCTTCGAGCGTCTGCACCGCTGCGTCGAGCTGCGCCTGTGCGCTCGTGAGCGCGGTCTGCGCCGCGGCGAGCTGGCCGCCCGCAAGGGAGATCTGCGTCACGCCGCCCATGAGCTCGGCGGGCAGCTCCTCGAGCTGCTTCTGCAGATTTTCGAGCGACTCCATCTGCTTTTTGGCGTCGGCCTCCAGCGCGGCATAGTTCTCCTCTGCTGCGGCGATCTGGGTGCGAAGCTCCTCGGCCTGCACGCGCGCGGTCTCCACCGCGACGGCCTGCGCCGCGCGGGCGGTGCGCTGCGCGGAGAGATTCACGTCGTTTAAGTTGTTCATCGTGCGGACGCTGCCGAGATCGGTGCAGCCCTTGGCGTTGAGCGCGGCAACGGTGTCCGCGTCCAGCCCGGCATCCTCGAGCGTCGTGGAAGCGTCCATGGAATCGTAGGGCTCGCCGAGCGCCCTGGCGTAAAGCGCGCTGTCCGCCTCGAGCGCGGCGATGCGCGCGTCGGTCTCGGCAAGCTGCGCCTCCGCCGCGGCGAGAGCTTCCTCCGCCTGCGCGAGCTGTTCATTCAAAAGATCGATGGCGGCGCGCGCCGCGGCAAGCTTGGCTGCGCTCTCTCCGGCGGCGGTGACGGTGTCGGCAAGATCGCTCTCGCCCTGCTTGACGGAGTCGGTGATGCCGCTGGAGGCGTTGAGAAGCTGGTTCCTCCCGGCCTGCACCGCGCCGCGGTTTTCGTCGATCTCCTTCTGCGCGTCCTCAAGCTGCTGCCGCGCATCCTCCATCGCGTTGTTGATCGCCCCGGCGATCTTCTCGTTCATTTTGTCGAGCTTCGTTTCGTTGACCTCAATGGTCATCGTCCGCTCGATCATGCCGCCGGTCGTGATGCTTGCCACGCCCGTCGTGCCCTCGAGTGTGGGGATCACGGTGTCCTTGGCAAAGCGCGAGAGCTCGTACCGGTCCATTTCCGACGAGTCGACCGCCGCGACCATCACGGGGATCATGTTCGGGTTGATGCGGATGATGCTCGGCGTGCCGATGGAATCGTCCCAGCTGCCGGTGAGCATCTGCGTTTTCTGCAATATATCCACCACGGCGCTGTCCATGTTCGTGTCCTGCTCAAATTCCAGGACGAGCATGGAGTAGTTCTCCGCCGAGGTGGAGGTAACGGTCTTGATGTCGTTGAGCGTTGCCATGCTCTGCTCCATCGGCTTCGTTACGACGGCCTCGACCTCCTCGGGCGCCGCGCCCGGATACGTCGTCACAACGACGGCGTAGGGGTAGTCCATGTTCGGCATCAGATCGGGTGTCATTTTGACATACGACATCACGCCGAACACCAAAATGGCGACCACCGCCACGAACACGGTAAACGGTTTTTTTACACTGAAGGAGGTCATGGAGCAGAATCCTTTCCGGAAAACTGGTTTATTTGCCTATCATAGCACCGCGTTTTGACGAATGCGTGAATTTTCGTTGAATTTTAACGAAAAAACAAGACGCAGCTTAATTTTGCTGCGTCTGTTTGCGGGAGGGGCAGAGCCCCTCTCCTACAGGTCGTTATTCAAATGATATTGTAGGGGCGGGGCGCTGCTCCGCCCAAAAGTTTCACGCCGTTTTCAGCGTTTTTTTCTCCTTGAGAACCTGCATCGCCACGACTCCGCCGACAACGACGATGCCGATGATGTCCGTCACGGTGCCGGGGTCAACAAGGCACAGTCCGCCCGCGGCGGAGAGGATGCGCAGATACCAGGGGATGCTCCCGCGGTAATAGCCCTCGAGCGCCATGCCAAGACCGAACATGCCGACGAGCGACGTGGCGGCGATCATGATGACCTCCACGGCGGTGGTATCCACGAGCACCATCGCGGGGTTGTAGGCAAGGATGTACGGGATGATGAACGCCGCGATGGCGAGCTTTGTCGCATTGAAGGCGGTCTTCATCGGGTTGGCACCCGCGATCGCCGCTCCGGCGTAGGCCGCGAGCGCGACCGGCGGCGTCAGGTCGGCAACGATGCCGAAGTAGAACACGAAGAAGTGCGCCGCGACCGTCGGGATGCCCATCTGCACGAGAATGGGCGCGCAGGTCGTGGCCATGATGCAGTAGTTGGCGGTCGTCGGAACGCCCATGCCGAGCACGATGCAGCAGAGCATCGTGAGGAACAGTGCGAGAAGCTTCGCGTTGCCGCTAACGCCGATGATGGCGTGCAGAATCTGATTGGCAAGGCCGGTCATTGTGAGACAACCCGCCACGATGCCCGCCACGCAGCACGCAACGCCGACGGAAATGCATCCCTGCGTTCCGGCGGCGAGCGCTTCAAAGAAACGCTTCGGGGTCATGCGCGTGTCCTTGGAGAACATGCTCACGGCGATCGCGGCCACCGTTGCGACCGCAGCGGCAAACGCCATCGTCCGGCTGCCGGACGAGACGAGATACACAAGGATCACGAGCGGCAGCAGCAGATACGTCTTTTTCAAAAGCGGCGTCACGGGGGGCAGCTCGCTGCGCGGCACGCCCTGCAGGCCGGACTTCTTCGCCTCGAGATGCACGCAGATGAAAATGCCGGTGAAGTACAGCGCCGCCGGGAGGATCGCCCGGACGACGATGTTCGAGTACGGAAGGCTTACATAGTCTACCATGAGGAACGCCGCCGCGCCCATGATCGGGGGCATGATCTGCCCGCCGGTAGACGCCGCCGCCTCGACCGCGCCGGCAAACTCGCCCTTGTACCCGGTCTTTTTCATCATCGGGATCGTGACGCTGCCGGTCGTAACGGTGTTGCCGACGGAGGAGCCGGACACCATGCCGCACAGAGCGCTGGAGATGACGGCGACCTTTGCCGGGCCGCCCGCGGACGATCCGGCGAGAGAGTTTGCGAGCTTGATGAAGAAGTCCGAAATGCCGGTACGCTCCAGAAATGCGCCGAAGATGATGAACACCGCGATGTACTTGGAGCAGACGTTGATCGGCGTGGAGAGGATGCCCGTCTTTTTATAGAAGAGCGAGCAGACGAGCGATTTGAACGCTCCCGCGCCGAGCCCGCGCTTGACGCCGTAATAGTAGAGCGCGTACACGATGAAGATGCCCGCCACGATCATAATGGGCACGCCGGTGCTCCGGCGGCAGAGCTCGAAGAGCGCCGCAATGCCGATCACGCCGAGCACGACCTCGTACGTTTTGAGCGCCGGGAGCTGCTGCACGATGGTGTTGGCGTTGAAGCAGAAATAGAAAAACGCTCCCGCGCCGAGCGCCATGATGACCCAGTCGTACCAGGGGACAAAGTTCACGCGGAACTCGTGCTTGTGGCTGGGGAAGATGAGGAAGCCCGCGATCAGCAGCCCGCCGACGAACGACGTGAGCCGCACCTCGTCGAGCATCGTGCCGAACAGCGTAACATACACCTCAAAGATCGCGAACGCCGCAAGATACGCCTGCACGGCGATCTTCGGCTTGCCCTCCCAGGCTCGGGTATTCGATTCGCGGTCATATTTCCGCATGACCTCGTTGAGATTTTTTGTCGCGTCGTGAGACATGGGACTTACCTCCCGAAAAAGATTTTGTATACGCAAAAGGGAGGAGCAGAGCCCCTCCCCTACGAGAACCATTCTAATTGTCCTGTAGGGGCGGGGCTTGCTCCGCCCGGCGGGGTCTGCACCCCGGATGAGAGGAGACGGCCGGGAGGATCAGCCGGCGGTCTCGACGGTGATGCCGTTTTCGGCGAAGTACTTCGCAGCGCCCGCGGCGAACGGAACGGCGATGCCTTCGGTGGCGAAGGTCAGATCAAGGCTGTTGCCTTTTTCGTGCAGAGCGGTGATGTCTTCCTTGCTCTCCATGATGGTCTTGACGATGGTGTAAGCAGTGTCATCGTCGAGATCGGCGCGGCAGACGAGCGTGGCCTTCACGGTGATGGTGGAGCAGTCCTCGTCAAACCCGGCGTAGGTACCGGCGGGCAGAACGAGCTTGGCGTACCAGGGGCAGCTCGCGAGCAGCTTTTCCATGTGCGCATCGTCAAAGCCGACGAGATACACGGTCTTGGAGGCGGCGAGCTCGGTAACGGCCGGGGTCGGAGCGCCGGCGCACAGGAACGCGGCGTCAATCTTGCCGTCCTTGAGGCTCTCGGTGCTGTCACCGAAGGACTGGTACACGGGGGAAACGTCGTCGATGGTCATGTCGTAGGCGGCGAACACGTCGATGGCGTTGAAGTAGGTGCCGCTGCCGACGTCGCCGACGCACACGCGCTTACCGCGCAGATCTTCCACCGTCTTGAGCGAGGGATCGGTCGTGACGATCTGCACCGTTTCGGGATACAGCGCGCACAGAACGCGGAAGCCGTCGATCTTGCCGGAATCGGCAAAGGAGTTCGTGCCGTTGTAGGCGTAGGTCATAACGTCGGACTGGACGGTCGCGAGATCGTACATGCCGTCCTGCATGCTCACGAGGTTATCCTTGGAGCCGCCGGTCGCGACGACCGTGAGCTTGATGTCGGTCTTCTGGCCGATCACGGTGCCGAGGATGCCGGTGTAGCCGTAATACGTGCCGCTCTCGCCGCCGGTGCCGACGTTCAGCGAAACGCTGCTCGCCGCCGGGGCGGAATCGCCCGAGGTGCTTCCGCAGGCGCACAGCGCGAACACCATGCACAGCGCCAATACCAGAGTCAATACTTTTTTCATTTCCTTTTCCTCCTTGTCATTCTGACGGATGCCCTTCGCAGAAAATCGCGAAATTTGCAAGCCGCAGGAAATTTCTTTCGTATGGACGCATTATAAACGCTTAAAACGCCGATTGCAAGACCAAATTTGAATTTTACGCAAAATTATTATGCAAAAAATTTAGCAGAGTAAATTCGGAAACTGTGCAGAATAGCGAAACGCCCCCGCGCCGCTCTCGGAGCGAGGCGCGGCACGGGGGCATATATGGAAATTCGCCGCCGGAAACCCGGCGGCGAACCACTATATTTTGTGCTTTCAGCAGTAAATGTCCACGGCGTGGTGGTGCGAGCGGAGGGTAAGCGTCTGATGCGCGCCGCCGTCCTCGCCGTCGCGCGTCCAGGGGACGGGCTCCTCGAATGTGAATTTCACAAAGCTCGACTGCACAATCGTAAGGCAGGGGCTGTCGTAGGTTTTGTTCAGCACACCGGTGAGGATGCTGTTGATCTCCATCACGTCCTTCGGGCGGCGGACGAGCAATATTTCAAACTTGCCGTCCGAGAGATCGACGAGCTCGTCGTTCAGGCGAACCATGCCCGCAACGCTCAGGGAGTTGGACATCGCGCCATAGATGAAATCGCCATCGGTGACGCCCTGCTCGTGCTCGATGACGGCTTTGTAGCTCTTGATGGTGGAGAGCGCGTTCAGCCCGCCGAGCACATACGCGAGATGGCCGAGCGTGCGCTTGAGCTCCTGGTCGGTTTTGTAGCTCACCTCGGTGAAGGCGCCGAACGCTGCGATGTACGTGAAGAAGCCTACGCCGTCCATCTCGCCGACGTCGTAATGCAGCGGCTTTCCGGCGAGGATCATCTCGGCAGCGCGCCCCGGCTGACGCATCGGAAGGCCGAGCGTGTTCGCCACGTCGTTCGCTGTGCCCATCGGGATATAGCCGAGCTTCGGGCGCTTCTCCTCCGGCAGCGTCATGAGGCCCGCGATCGTGTCGGAGAGCGTGCCGTCGCCGCCGAGACAGACAAGCCGCTCATAGTTCGCGGCGTTCTCCGCGACGATCTTCGACGCCGTCCCCGGCGCGGTCGTATAAAATACGGTCGGGCAGTAGCCGTTCACAGCGAACGTGGAGACCGCTGTGCCGAGATTGAGATCGGACATCGACCGCCCGGCGGCGGGATTCACCAGCATCATTAAGGACTTGGCCATAGCATATACCTCGCAAAAGTTGTTCTTTTATGTGCTCGTAGGGGCGCCGCTTGCGACGCCCTTTCTACTAATGATAGTATAATAATAGTATAATCTCTTTGCGAAATCTTTATAATAGAAAAACGATGCGGCAGGATTCTGCCGCATCGTCCGGTTTTGAGGATTATTCGCTCAGCGCGTTCATCTTGGAAGCCATGCTGGACTTCTTGCGAGCTGCGTTGTTCTTGTGGAGCAGACCCTTGGACACCGCGCGGTCAACCGACTTGACAGCGGCTTTGTAGGCAGCCTCGGCGTTCTCCTTATTTCCTTCCGTCGCAGCGGCGTCAAACTTTTTGATCGTGGTCTTGAGCTCAGACTTGTCCGCCTTGTTGCGCTCGGCGCGAACACGGGAGACGAGAACCCTCTTGGCCGAAGACTTGATGTTGGCCATTCTTTAGCCACCTCCTCCATTCAATACTCCTGCGGATCGACGAACCCGCGTTTTGATATTATAAAGGAGGATTCCTGATTTTGCAAGCACTTTTTTCGTTTTCTCTGCAAAAATTTTGCATACTTTTGTGCCTCTTTCAAATACTGACCACAAGATATGGCACAGGAGGAAAATCTTTTGAAAAAATCTTTCCGAACCGACCTCGCGTGCGAGTCGCGCGACGTGTGGACAAGAACCCGCGGCGCCGATCTCGAGGGCGTCTCGGCGCAGTCAGAGACGCGCGACGGTCTCGGCGTCGAAACCGTGGAGATATTGGACGAGGAAGCATCAAAAGAATTATGTAAACCAATCGGGCGCTACACCACCATCTCGCTCGACGCTCTTGTCCGGCGCGAGGAGGATGCCTTCCGCCGCGCCTGCGGCGTGCTCGCGCGCGAGATCCGCACGCAGCTTTCTATGGAGCCGGACGAGAGCGTGCTCGTCGTCGGGCTCGGCAACCCGGATATTACGCCGGACGCCATTGGGCCGCTCACGGCGGAATGCGTGCTTGTCACGCGCCATTTGAAATCGCGCCTGCCGGAGGAGTTTGCTTCGTTCCGCCCCGTGAGCGTTTTCCGCACCGGCGTGCTCGGCACGACCGGCATCGAGAGCGCGGCGCTCGTCCGCGGCGTCGTGTCGCTTGTTCGACCGGACAGGGTGATCGCGGTGGACGCGCTTTGCGCGCGGGAGGCCGCGCGCCTCTGCCGCGCGGCGCAGGTGACGAACGCCGGCATTGTTCCCGGCTCCGGTGTCGGCAACGCGCGCAGCGCTCTTACGGAAGAGACGCTCGGCGTCCCGGTTGTCGCCGTCGGCGTGCCGACGGTCGTTGATGCGCGCACGCTCTGCGCCGACCTATGCGGCGCGGAGACTGTTCTCCCGGAGGATACGGAGCTCTTTGTTACGCCGCGGGATATCGATTGCCGCGTGCGCGACAGTGCCCGCCTCGCCGGCTATGCGATCAATCTTGCGCTGCACGATGCGCTGACCATCGAGGACATTGACATGTTTCTTGCTTGACGGTTTTATACGATGTTTCACGTGAAACATGGCTCGCCATAGAAAACCACCGCGAAAAATGTTTCACGTGAAACAGTTGCAAAATGGAGAACGCATCATTATAATAAACGATGCTAAGAAAACAGAGACGGAAATCCGGCATTGGGAGGAGTAGAACCCCTCCCCTACAGGAGAAAGAATCATCGGACCGTAGGGGCGGGGCTCTGCTCCGCCCGTGCTGGACTTCGAGAGACCCAAAAGGGGGCAAAGAAATGGGCAAAGTGATCGCCGTCGCCAACCAGAAGGGTGGCGTCGGCAAAACGACAACGAGCGTGAATCTCACGGCGGCGCTGGCGCGGCTCGGCAAAAAGACGCTGCTCGTGGACTTTGATCCGCAGGGCAACAGCACGTCCGGCATGGGCGTATCCAAGCGCAGCAATCCGACGGCGTATGACGTCGTGATGGGCAGCGCGAGTGCGGAGGACGCGGTCATCCGTCTGCCGTACGGCTGGGTGCTGCCGTCGAATACCGACCTTTCGGGCGCGGAAGTCGAACTCGCCAACGTGGAACGGCGCGAATACCGCCTGCGCGAAGCCATCGACACCATCCGGGACGACTTCGACTACATATTCATTGATTGTCCGCCGTCGCTGGGCATTCTGACGCTCAATGCCTTCACCGCGGCGGACAGCCTGCTCGTGCCGCTGCAATGCGAGTATTACGCGATGGAGGGCGTGGCCGATCTCACGACCTCGGTGAAGATCGCGAACCGGCGGCTGAACAAAAATCTCTATATTGAGGGTATACTGCTCACGATGTATGATAACCGCCTGAACTTCTCCACGCAGGTGGCCGAGGAGCTGCGGCGGTATTTCGGCGCGCGGGTGTACGATACGGTCATACCGCGCAACGTCCGTCTGGCCGAGGCGCCGAGCCACGGCCGCCCGATCACAGAGTACGACGCCGGATCGAAAGGCGCGCGGGCGTATCTCGCCGCCGCTGAGGAATTTTTGCAGAGGCAGGGATGAAGATGGCAAAAGAAAAGACATCACGGCTCGGAACGGGGCTTTCCGCTCTGTTCGGTGAGGAGGAAAACGTCCTCGAAAACGAAACGGTGCAGACCCTGCCGATCTCGCGGGTCGAGCCGCGCAAGGATCAGCCGCGCCGGGAGTTTGACCCGGAGGCGATCGAGGAACTGGCGGCGTCCATCCGCGAGTACGGGCTCATCCAGCCCATCACGGTGCGTCCGCTGGATAAGGGCTATTATCAGATCATCGCCGGCGAGCGCCGGTGGCGCGCCTCCCGTGCCGCGGGGCTCAAGGAAGTGCCGGTGCGCATTTTGGAGGCGGACGATAAGCTCGCCATGGAGCTCGCGCTCGTGGAGAACCTGCAGCGCGAGGACTTAAACCCCATGGAAGAGGCTGCGGGCTATAAAAAGCTCATGGACGATTACGGTCTCACGCAGGAGCAGGTCGCCTCGCGCGTGCAGAAGTCGCGCCCCGCGGTCACGAACGCGCTGCGGCTTTTATCGCTCGGCGAAACGCTGCAAAAGAAGGTCTCCGCCGGAAAGCTCTCCGCCGGGCACGCACGCGCCCTTCTGCCGCTCAGGACCGAGGAACTGCGCGAAAAGGCCGCCGCGGAGGTGGAATCGCGCGGCTTGAGCGTCCGGCAGACGGAAACGCTCGTCGCTTCCCTGCTCCGTCAGGCAGAGCAGCCGGAAAAGGAAGAGAAAAAGCCGCCGGTCGTGGACTACGTCCGCGAGGCGGAAAAAGCGCTCAGCGACGCGCTGGGCCGCGGCGTGAAGTTCCAGGGCGGACAGAAAAAGGGCCGTATCGCGCTGGAGTTTTATTCCGCAGACGACCGCGAGGCGCTCATGGAAGCGCTGAAGCATATGGACAAGCCCTGGAAAAAGAAATAATTTTGAGGAGAATATATCATGCTGGACATTCGTTTTATTCGTGAGAACCCGGAGCTCGTGCGCGAAAACATCCGCAAGAAGTTCCAGGACAAGAAGCTCCCTCTCGTGGACGAGGTGCTGGAGCTGGATGAAAAGCTGCGCGCGGCGAAGACCGAAGCCAACGAGCTTCGCGCCAACCGCAACGCCCTTTCCAAGAAGATCGGCATGCTGATGGGTCAGGCGAAGAAGGACCCTTCCAAGCTCGAGGAGGCCGAGAGCGTCAAGGCCGAGGTCGCGCGCGAGGCCGCGCGGCTTACCGAGCTCGAAAAGCTCGAGCCGGAATGCGAGGCCGAGCTCAAAGAGCGTATGATGGTCATCCCGCAGATGATCGATCCGAGCGTCCCCATCGGCCCGGACGACAGCTGCAACGTTGAGGTGCAGCGCTTCGGCGAGGCGACCGTTCCTGATTTTGAGATCCCCTACCACACCGAGATCATGGAGAGCTTCAACGGCGTCGATCTGGACGCGGCGCGCCGTGTCTCCGGCAATGGCTTCTACTATCTCCGCGGCGACATCGCCCGCCTGCACTCCGCGGTGCTCGCGTATGCACGCGATTTCATGATCGACAAGGGCTTCGTCTACTACATCCCGCCGTACATGATCCACGGCGACGTCGTGCAGGGCGTCATGTCCCAGACCGATATGGACGCCATGATGTACAAAATCGAGGGCGAGGATCTCTACCTCATCGGCACGAGCGAGCACTCCATGATCGGCTCATTCATCGACCGCATCGTCCCGGAGAAGGAGCTCCCCATCACCTATACGAGCTATTCTCCGTGCTTCCGCAAGGAAAAGGGCGCGCACGGCATCGAGGAGCGCGGCGTCTACCGCATCCACCAGTTTGAAAAGCAGGAGATGATCGTCGTCTGCAAGCCCGAGGAGAGCATGGAGTGGTACGAGAAAATGTGGCGCTACAGCGTGGAGCTGTTCCGCTCGCTCGAGATCCCGGTGCGTCAGCTCGAATGCTGCTCCGGCGACCTCGCCGATCTCAAGGTGAAGAGCTGCGATATCGAGGCGTGGAGCCCGCGCCAGCAGAAGTACTTTGAGGTCTGCTCCTGCTCGAATCTCGGCGACGCGCAGGCGCGCCGTCTGAAGATCCGCGTCCGCGGCGAGGACGGCAAGCTCTATCTTGCGCACACGCTCAACAATACCGTCGTCGCGCCCCCGCGCATGCTCATCGCATTCCTGGAGAACCACCTGCACGCCGACGGCAGCGTCGATATCCCTGAGGTGCTTCGTCCGTACATGGGCGGCAAGGATCATCTCGAAAAGAAGTAAAACGTAAAATTCCAGCGGGAACAACCAATGGAAAACACCGCTCGTATCCGTATTCTGCGCTGCGGAACGATGACGCCCCCGGCGGCAGCGTATCCGGGCGTGCCGAAGCGGTACGTCCGGCGCGGCCGCGTCGAGCTGCCGGTGAGCGCGTTTCTCATCGAGGTGCCGGAGCATAAGCCGGTGCTCGTCGATACCGGCTGGGGACGCGCGATCAGCCCCGCGGGCGTATACGACCACGCCGCGGCGCGCGCGAAGCTCCCGCCGCGGCTGTGCACCTACTGGCAGCCCGTCACGCCGCCGGGGTGGAGCGTGCGCGAGCAGCTGGAAAAGCTCGGCCTCTCCCCTGCCGATTTGGAAACGGTACTGCTCACGTCGCTGGAGCCGGATCATGTTGCGGGTGTGAATGAGGTGAGCGATGCGCCTCTCATCGAGCTGCCGGAACAAGAGAAATACTGGACGCCGCGCACCGTGTACGCGCTGCGCCAGCCGCGCTCGCTCTGGGAGCATTTGCCGATCCGGCCGTTTTATTACCGCGGCGTGCCGGACGGGCCGTTCCGCCGGACATGGGATCTTCTCGGCGACGGGAGCATCCTCTGCATCAGCACCCCGGGATATACGGAGGGTGCGTGCGTCCTGCGCGTGAACTCGCCGAGCGGAAAGCATGTGCTCGTGCAGTCTTCCATCGCCGTATGCCGGGACATGCTCGGCACGGAAAACGTGCCGCTCGCGGGCTTCAACCGTGAATTTCAAAAGCGCTCGCTCGCGTGGCTTTCGGACGCGAGCCGCGAGGCGAACTGCGCCGCCGTCCTCTTCGGGCATGACCCGGAGGAAGCGCCGCGCGTGATCGAATTTTGAGGTGACAATGTGAAAGAAAAGCTGAAGGCTCTCTATGAAAAATACAAGGATCTCGTCCCCTACGTGTTCTTCGGCGTGCTGACGACGGTCGTAAACTATGTCTCCTACTGGCTGTTCGCGCATCCGCTCGGCTGCGGCACGGTGGTCAGCACCGCCGTCGCGTGGCTTTTGAGCGTGCTGTTCGCCTATGTGACGAACCGCCGCTGGGTGTTCCACAGCGAGGCAAAGGGCGCGAGCGAGATCGGCAAGGAATTTGCAGCGTTTTTCAGCGCCCGCCTGGGGACGGGGCTTTTGGATATGCTCATCATGTACCTGTGCGTCGATCTCCTCGGCTGGAACGACATGGTCATGAAGCTCGCCTCGAACGTCATCGTGGTCATTCTCAACTACATTCTGAGCAAGTTCTTCATCTTCAAGAAAAAAGAAAAATGAGGCGCGAAAGCGCCGGAAAGCAAAAAAGCTCCATCCAAACGGATGGAGCTTTTCGTATACAGTAGACCGGGTGATCAGCGCTTGCTGAACTGCGGCGCGCGGCGGGCGGCTTTTCGTCGGCACAAGCTGCGCATCCTTTGCCCCGCCGCATGCGGCAGGGCGCAGTCGCTCCGCTGCGCCTCCTCTCCCCACGAAAGCCGCTTCGCTGGGCTTTCGCGGGGGCCCCTTCTTATTTAAATGAAGAAGTACGGCCTCAAAGCCGCAAAAAGGCACCGTTCGCAAGAACGGTGCCTTTTGGGTAAGCAATAAACTGGGTGATCAGCGCTTGCTGAACTGAGGCGCACGACGGGCGGCCTTGAGACCGTACTTCTTACGCTCTTTCATGCGCGGATCGCGGGTGAGATAACCGGCGGCCTTGAGCGTGCCGCGGTAGTTCTCGTCGACCTTGAGCAGGGCGCGGGCGATGCCGTGACGGATCGCGCCGGCCTGGCCGGTCATGCCGCCGCCGGCGACGGTAGCTTCCACGTCAAACTTCTCGGTCGTCTCGGTGGCGGCGAGAGGCTGACGGACGATGAGCTTCAGGGTCTCGAGACCGAAGTACTCGTCCAGCGTGCGGCCGTTGATGGTGATGCTGCCGGTGCCGTTGGGGATGAGGTGAACACGGGCGGTGGAGGATTTCCGACGGCCGGTGCCGTAAGCGTAGGGACGCTTGCTCTGATAGGTAGCCATTCTAAAATTTCCTCCTTTCCTTATTCAACCGTCCAGACTTCGGGCTTCTGCGCGGCGTGCTTGTGCTCATTGCCGGCAAAAACCTTCAGACGACGGAGCTGCCATTTCTGGGTGGGGTTCTTCGCCAGCATGCCGCGGACGGCGAGCGTCATGGCGAGCGTGGGGCGGGTCGCCATCAGGCGATCGTAACGGGTCTCCTTGAGACCGCCGGCGTAACCGGAGTGGGTGCGGTAGTACTTCTGGGTGAGCTTGTTGCCGGTGAGAACGGCGTCCTTCGCGTTGATGATGATGACGAAATCACCACAGTCAACGTGCGGCGTGTAGTCGACCTTGCGCTTGCCGCGCAGCAGGTCGGCGGCGAGAGCGGCGGTCTTGCCCAGGGGCTTGCCGGCCGCATCGAGAACGTACCACTTGCGGACGACGTCCTCTTTTCTGACCATCGTAGTGGACATTGATGTGCCTCCAATATCATTGTTTTTTCTTGCTTTTTCAAGGCGCGGCGGGTACAATATACCCTCCAGACGCGCTCTATTTTTATAGCACAGCGCCCTTTCGGTGTCAACCCCTGTTTTCCAAAATTTTTATTTACGGCAATGCAAGCTCGCAAATGCTCCGTTTTGCTTGCAAATGCTTCGTTTTCCTACGTTTCGATTTTTAATTTTTGAGGTGCGAATTATGGATTCTCTCAATGCATTTACCGGCGTTGTGCGCCGGTGTGTGGACGATTACGGCATGATCGCCCCGGGCGACCGCATCGCCGTGGGCATTTCCGGCGGCAAAGACTCGCTTGTGCTGCTCGCCTCGCTCGCGTATCTGCGGCGGTATTACCCCGCACCGTTTGAGCTGGAGGGCATCACGATCGACACCGGCTTCCCCGGCATGGACTTTTCCGGTGTGGAAAAGATGTGCGAAGAGCTCGGCGTGCCGTATACCCGCGTCCCGACCGACATCCGCGAGATCGTGTTCGATGCGCGGCAGGAGGAGAATCCGTGCTCGCTCTGCTCCAAAATGCGCCGCGGCGCGCTGAACACCACGATGAAGGAGCACGGCTGCAACAAGCTCGCGCTCGGCCACCACTTCGACGACGCGGTGGAGACGTTCATGATGTCACTCGTGTTCGAAGGGCGGCTCAACTGCTTCAAGCCGGTGACGTATATGTCCCGCGCGGACGTGACGCAGATCCGCCCGCTTTTGTACATCGGCGAGCAGCGCAGCGCCAATCTCGCCCGCCAGCTCGAGCTGCCGGTCGTGAAGAGCACCTGCCCGATGGATCACACCTCCAAACGGCAGGAGATCAAGGATCTTCTCACGACGCTCTCGGCGCAGTACCCGGATCTGCGCAGCAAGGTGTTCGGCGCCATGCAGCGCCTGCCGCTCGACGGCTGGGGCCCCACGCCGCACGAGCGCATCAAAACGCGCGAGCGGAAAAAAGAGGAATAACCCTCCGCGCTCTATAATATAATAGTATAGGGAAGTATGCCCTCCCGGCTGCCGGGAGGGCATATAATTTCGATGGGCGGAGCAAGCCCCACCCCTACGGACGCAATTTGGACATTCTTGTAGGGGCGGGGCTCTGCTCCGCCCGCCGGGAGAGAACCTCTCAGTCAGCGGCGGTGCCGCTGCCGGCTCTTCGGAAAGGCGAGCCAAGTAAGCTTTTCGCAACCCCACTTGCCTCTCACTCTGGGAGAGGTGGCGCGGCGCGCAGCGCCGTGACGGAGAGGGTTCCCCGTAAGCAATCACTACCTGTACAAAATCCACAGACCTGTTAAAGTTACAAATAATAAAAATTACGTAAACCTATGGAAAAATCCCCCGGCATGGTGTAGAATGATAAAACCATAGTTGGATAACCACGCCCATGTAAAGAAAAACCCTGTTCCAGCACAGCAAGAATCCATATACTGTCTCCCAAATTCGTCCGATGAAGCGGGAGATGCAAGTTAAGACAGGAGGACCGTATGAAAAAGAGGAATCTGATCGCCCTGCTGATGGCAGTATGCATGATGTTTTCCCTGCTCCCGGTGAACGCGATTGCCGTTGGCGATGAGGAAAGCGTCCCGGCAGCGGAAACGCTTCTTTCTGAAAAGGAAAACGAGCCCGCCCCGACCGAAGCGCTCGCCAAGAGCGAGCCGTCGGCCAAGGACGAGCCCGCCAAGGACGCGGACTCTGCCAAGGCTGGGCCGTCCACGAAGGACAAGCAGCCCGTTGACGAGCAGCAGCCCGGCGAGGAACAGCCTGCCGGGGAACAGCCCGAGGATGAAAAGCAGCCCGAGGACGAAAAGCAGCCCGAGGACGAAAAGCAGCCCGAGGATGAAAAGCAGCCCGAGGACGAAAAGCAGCCCGAGGACGAAAAGCAGCCCGAGGACGAAAAGCAGCCCGAGG
>ENA-UOIY01001722-UOIY01001722.1-human-gut-metagenome-genome-assembly--contig:-P114-NODE-1722-length-20856-cov-8.173982_pt1 | contig 20856 bp, 11 predicted proteins | sample MGYA00242335_ERZ723882 | MGnify/ENA metagenome assembly ERZ723882
TTTTTGTATCGCGAAAACCACTCGCTGAGCGAGTGGTTCAAAAGAGGCTGCTGCCGATGAGGAAAAATAAAACTCCCTCTGTTATAGTAGCGATGCGGTCTGGCAACTGCAAGCTACAAAATAAAGGGAGGCCATTCAAGAATAAAATGGCAGAAAAAGTTTAGCAAATTGTGTGATAGAAGTAAAGGCTGCTGTTGAGATAATTAGGCAGAAGAAAAAGCGTGAGTGTTAGGAATGACGGCTATATAAGAATGAAAAGGTGCCGGACTTATACCGGTGTGGGTAGGACAGTCTATGCAAATGGCAGGTCGTACTAACGCCGCATGCGGCGTGGCTGGCAACATAGGGCTTTGCCCGCATAAGAAATACCCCCGGCTTCGCCGGGGGATATTTATTATGCGGATGCCTTACATCATATCGAAAAACGGCCGTCCGGTGATACCGTTGAGAAGTAGAAATAATGACAAGAATCATTTGACAGAAATGGTCGAAAAGTGGTATTATTACATAAATGACAAGACATTCGTCCGGTGAGAAGAAATGACGGTCGAACTGCTGAAGGGGAGAGGTAAATTGAGACGTTTATTGTGCAGTCTGCTGGCGGCCTTGATGCTGCTGCCGTGGGTGATGCAGGGGGCATGGGCCGCCGGCGGCACTCGGGAGGTCAAGAGTCGTGAGATCGCCGTGGTGTTCGACAACTCCGGCTCCATGTATGACGCCGGGAATACGGCGTGGTGCGGGGCGGGATACGCCGTGGAGGTGTTCGCCGCCATGATGAACGAGAAGGACCGGCTCAGCGTCTATCCCATGTGGCCGGTGGAGGCCGGAGGGAAGAAGTATTCCAGCAGCAGCCCCCTGACGGTGACGCCCGCAGACGATCTGTCGGTGATCCGGGATATGTACACGCCGGAGGCGTGGAATACCCCCATCGAGACCATTACCGCCGCCAGTCAGGGCTTGGCCTCCTCACAGGCCGATGAGAAATGGCTCATCGTGCTGACGGACGGTGATACCTTCTTTGAAAACGGCGAGTCCATGAACGGCAGCAAGACGGAGGAGCGTTTGGAGGAGGAGCTGACCCGCTGCAATGCCGCAGAGAACGTGATGTATTTGGGCATCGGCTCTGTAGCTGTGATGCCGAAGGTCAGCGCAGGGAAGAACGTCTATTATGCCGACAAGGCCACGACCACGGCGGAGATCCTCACGAAGCTGACTGCCATGAGCAATATGATCTTCGGCCGTGATGAGCTAAAGCTCTCCGGCGACACGCTGGAGTTTGATCTGCCCATGAGCAAGCTCATCCTGTTTGTGCAGGGCAGTGGTGTGGGTGATGTGACACTCACCGGCTCCGAGGGCAAGCAGCTCAACGCTGTCAGCCAATACGCCCCCTCCTATGGTACCCGTGGCGCCGGGCTCGATTATGCGGGAGTCTGTGCGGTGGATACGAGCCTGCAGGGCGTGGTGGCCACCTATGAGGACTGCGATGCCGGGACCTACCAGCTGTCTTACAGCGGCAGCGTCACCAGCGTGGGCGTCTACTATGAGCCGGACGTGGAGCTCTCCGCCTTCCTGACGGACGAGGACGGCCAGCCGGTGGATATGGATGCCCTATATCCCGGTACATACCGCTTGTGCTACGGGCTGGCGGATAAGAACGGAAACCTGACCAACTCCAAGCTGCTGGGCGAGACGCACTATTCCGTCCGCTATGATATCAACGGCGAGGAGCAGACGCTGGAGAGCGACGAGAGCGGCTGGGTAGAGGTGACGCTGGGCAGCAGCGACCACCTGAACGCAGACCTGTCCGCCACCTATCTGAACGGCTACCGTATCGAAAAGGACAACGCCGGCTTGGGCTGGCCGCTGGATGGCCTTACGCCCACGGCGCATCCCACCAGCCGGATCGAGCTGAAGCTGGAGGCACCGCAGACCTATGTGGTGCGCTCTCAGCTGGAGGAGGCGCAGCCTCTCACCGCTACGCTGCTGCTGGATGGTCAGCCCATGCCCGCAGAGCTGCTGGCTCAGACAGAGGTCACAGTGGATGGTGAACTGGACTGCACCGTCACGCCCAACGGCGATGGCACCTACACCATCCGACTCTCACCGGAGCAGAGTGCCGCAGACGGCCTTCGGCGGATCACGGTGCAGGCCTCCGGAACGGATGAATACGGCGAGCCGTATCAGATCACAGCGGAGCAGAAGCTGGAGCTGGCCAAGTACCCACAGTGGGTACGCATCGCCGCCATTGCGCTGACCGTCCTGCTGCTGCTGATGCTGTTCCTGCTGTTCATGGGGATGAAGGTGCTGCCCAGGAAGATCCGGGTATCCAAGACCAACTTCACCGTGGGAGCTACGGCGGTGTCCGGTTCGGCCCGCACGGAGTTCTCCGGCGGCGGCAAGAAGAAGGGACGCCTCTCCATCACATCCCCCAAGTATACGGCCAATCCTCTGGCCAAGTGCGGCATGGTGCTGGAGCTGGAGGCGGTGGACAACCGCTGGACCCGTCCCGCTGACCGCAAGGCCAAGGTCACGGCGGTGTCCGCCGTCAACGGCAGCGCCGTTGGTTCCATCAAGGTGGGCACGCTGGTGTTTAACCGTGACCCCGCCACCGGCAAGCTGGTGAGCACCAAAAAGACGGCCACCACGGAGATCGGCAACAACCGGGCCTGCAACGTCAGCGGTCAGGTGCTGGACAGCACCGGCATCCCCGTCCCCATGGGCTTGGGCGTAACATTGAAATTCAGCAAATAAAAGAGAGACAAACCATATATAGAATGATTCGGAGGTAGCAACATGGCAAAGGAACGCATCAAGGAAAATGTGATCGACGCCCCGACTCTGTTTGTGGGTGTTGGCGGCACCGGATGCCGCATCGTCCGGCGTGTGGCGGAGATGTGCCGTCCCGGCGAACGGGAGAACGTCAACTTTGTCTGTCTGGACACCAATGTCAACGATCTGGCCAGCGTGTCCGGCAGCAGGAGCCACATCTACACCGTCCAGACGTCCAACACTCAGACGGTGGGCAACTATCTGGATTACGATGCAGACGCACTGAACAACTGGTTTCCCAAGAACGCCGTCCTGTACGACAAGACGGTGTCCGAGGGTGCCGGACAGGTCCGGGCCATCTCCCGTCTGGCCCTGAACTCCACCATTAAGACCGGCCGCATCCGCCCGCTGTTGGATGCTGTGGACGACCTGTTCCGCAAGAGCGGTAAGGAGATGAAGCAGGCCATGCGTGCCGTCATCGTCTCCACGGCCTCCGGCGGTACCGGCTCCGGTATCCTGCTGCCGCTGGCCATGTATCTGCGGGACTATGTCAAGGATAAGTACCCCAACACCAGCCTGATCGTCCGCTCCCTGATCCTTCTGCCGGAGACGCTGGACAGCGTCATCGACTCCAACACTGAGCGGGAGAGCCAGCGCCGCAACGCCTATGCCACCATCAAGGAGATCAACGCCTTCATGATGAAGGGCTCCGGCTTCTTCGATATCGACGAGGATCTGCGCCGCTACAACAGACTGCACGTGGACTTTGCCAATCCCGGCACCGATGAGATGAAATCCCTGAGCCTGCTGCCCTTTGATTTCTGCTTCCTGATGGATGGCCAGAACGCCGAGGACAGCACCCTGGTCAGCACCATGCAGTATGAGATCCAGGCGGCGCAGGCCCTGTATGAGCAGAACATCGGCCCCATGCAGAAGAAGGCCTTCTCCGTGGAGGATAACATCATCAAGGAGATGTCCAACCCCGGCAACTATGGCCGCAACCGCTTCGGCGGCATCGGCGCCGGCGTTATCCGCTACCCCTATGAGGAGATCGCCGACTACATCGCCTATGACTGGGCGCTGGACAGCATCGGCGGCGAGGGCGAGGCAGCCAAGTGGTCCAGGTATGACAACGCCTTTGAGGTGAAGCTGCGTGAGGCCCGGAAGAAGGGCCTGTCCGCCACCGAGGCCCCCACTCGTGCCGAGGTGTATACCGAGAAGATGAACACCGCTACCGATAACTTCACCAAGGACCTGCGGGCCAAGTTCACCCGCATTGCGCCCCAGCTGCTGGAGTCCTATTTTATGGCGCTGGCAAACCGGATGCACGAGGCCCTGAACGAGGATACCGGCATCAACGCTACCCGCAGCGCCGCCAACAGTCTGGCGGAGGAGATCGACTATCAGCACACCGAGGGCGAAAAGGGCAAGGCCCGTGACAACCTGGGGATGCTGCGTGACTACGAGGCCATGATGCGCATCAACGCCCGCAAGGTATCCGAGGGCGTGGCAGAGGCCATCTTTGTCAACGAGGCCAAGACTATCAATGAGAAGAAGCCCTATACCATCGAGGCGATCCTCCGCAACAGCTTCGGTGAGATCTTCCATCCCAATGCCGTGCGCTATATGCTGTATATGCTGGAGCACCGCTTTGCCGAGAAGATCCAGACTACGCAGAATCGTCTGAATAACGAGATCATCCCCAATCTGGAGACCTATGCACCCGATGCCAACGAGACGGGTATGTTCGACGTGAAGTTCAACGGCAAGAAGAAGGAGCGCAATCTGGACGAGCTGTGCGCCGCCGAAAAGGCCGGCGATGCCAACCCCAATCTGCTGGAGAAGCTGGGCGGCTATGAGAAGATCTATGCCAAGCTGAACGAGTTCTTCCCCGACTACTTTGCCACCATCACCGATTTCGGCAATCTGACGGCGGAGCTGGAGGCCTATAAGTTCGGCTACGAGTATGTCAAGGATCTGTCCGCCATGTTCGAGCGCTTTTATCGCACCTTCGGCGAAAAGGTCACCTCTCTGGTGCGCCGTCAGGACGATCTGGCCGACAGCCTGAAGTTCACCAAGGGCGACTCCGTCTTTAACGTCTGTGCCTCCCGTGAGATGCTGCAGGAGCTGTCCCGCAGCACCCGCAAGCAGGGGGAGGAGGGCGCTCTGCTGGATTCGGAGCTGAATGGCCGCATCTTCGACGCCATCAAGGCCAACGTGGCCTTTGAGCGGGAGATCCGTTCCGCCGATATCGTGGAGGAGGATCGCCGCATCGACGTGTTTGACGAGATCCTGCTGGATTACTTCCGGGATACCGTCCGCCGGGACTGCAAGGCCATCGACATGAACATCATCCGGGCCATCGCCATGGAGAACCGTCTGAAGGCCCGCCTGAAGATGCGGGAAGAGGGCGACGGCGACGGCACCATGTTCGATACCGTCACCCGTGAGGATAACCTCCACTATATCCGCAAGATCATCGCCATGGGCGAGCGCCTGTCCGCCCCCGGCATCCAGCGCATCACCAACGAGGAGCCCCGTGAGGTGAAGCTCTGCGCCTATAACAAGTCCCTGTGCGATATGCGGGAGTACCGCATCGGTGATCTGCTGATGAAGGGCGACGCCGTGGACACCGTGTCCCGCTACGAGCTGCACTTCTTCAACGCCCTGTACAATCTGACCCCCGACAAGCTGAACAAGTTCGCCAGCCCCTCCCACACGGAGACCCGTGACAAGACTGCCGGCCTCTATCAGAAGGCCTATATGGCCTATGCCAAGCACATCGGGCCGGATTCTACCAAGAATATCATGATCTCCACCCACATCGACAAGCGTTGGGATTCCATCGCCGTCATGCCGGAGATCGACTTCGACTTCCAGAACCGCCAGATCATGAAGATCCATCAGGCCATGATCTACGGGTTGGTGTACGATGCCATCAAGTACGTCAATCTCTCCCATGCCGCCGCCGGGAAGCGTGTGTATAAGTACGAAAATTCCGATGAGCGCATGATGGATATGATCGTCTCCAACGGAACCCTCTGCGACGAGTTCTACGAGATTCTGGACGCTCTATACATCAATTCCGCCGTGGTGGAGGATATCGAGGTCATCAAGCGCAAGCGCCGGACCAAGGACGTGGTGCGCAATTCCAACTACTCCGACACCGCCTTTGCCCACGCCGTCCGCAAGTTCTCCATTGACATCCTCCACGAGGGCCCTGCCAGCCTCTTTGAGATCCCGCTGGCCTACTACACCTCTCTGCCCAACAGCCAGCGCTTTGTGGCGGAGATCACCGCACTGGTGGAGGCCGTGGTCAAGACCCTCAGCGACGAGCTTTATATGTGGGAGCGTCCCGACGATGCCAAGTTCATCCTGTGCGACGTGCTGAAGGAGCAGTTCGTGCTGCTGATGGAAAATTATCGCAAGACGCCCCAGTTTGAGCGGAGCCGCAACGCCGAGGACAATCTGGTGATCTCCATTGTCTACCGCAAGATCAAGGAGACCATCGAGGAGACGCCGGAGCCCGACGATTTCGAGGCCACGCTGGAGATGCTGCAGAAGCTGATGCATGACTGATCGGTCAGATAGATATCTGCACGAACAGGAGAACGGAGGAAACGAATTTGTTCACTGTTATCATTGCGGAAAAAGAGCATATCGATCGGATCAGGGAGTATGACATTTTCCTCAGCCCCTTTGCCGACCACCGGCACATTGCCCTGTGCCGGTGGTATCCGGAAAAGGATACGCTGGCCGAGGCGGTGCCGGAGCTGCGGGAGACCGTGGCCCGTGAAAAAACGTGGCGTGCGCTGATCCTCACCACCGGTGAGGGCCTGACGTACCGCAATCCCTTTGACTTGGTGCCGTTTGAGCCGCCGCAGAAGGAGTGGGAGGAGCCGCTGGAGGAATATCTGCCCCGGCTGCGTCAGGTGAAGCTGGCGGCCTTTGACGCTGCGGCGGAGAAGCCCCTGACGAAGCTGGTGACCCACCTGTGCCGCCAGCCGCTGGTGCAGGCGGGACGCAACAGCGTGGGGGAGAGTGACCCGGAGTTTGCCGAGTATCAGCTGGAGGCCCAGTATAAACAGCAGCTCCGCAGCCGTATCACCGCCAACGAGAGACTGGACATCTCCCTGCCATCGGAGGTGATCTGCGTAGCCCGACGCACCTATACCCAGCGCAGCGAGGAGATCCACTCTGCCTGGGGGGAGCACGTGGAGCAGCAGTATCGCCGCTTTCCGGACTGGAACCTGTATTTCGATAAAATGCGCTATCTGGTGTTCGACCTGCCGCCGGAGAATTACCAGAGCTACCCCTTTGACTACCTGCGCCTGCTGTCGTCGCTGATGCTGCTGGCGGGGCAGGAGATCCCCGGCGGCTGCCTGCGGCCGGGACGGCTGTACCGGCTGGAGTGCGAAAACGACGATGCCGCCCTGACGGAGCTTCTGCAGCGGTACGATGGAAAGCTTCAGGCGACAGATGCCCTTTTGGAGCAGAAGATCGACGCCGTGCGGGAGGAGCAGCGCCCCCGCATCAGCGACTATGAGGCGGAGCGCAGCTTCTGCGCCAACGTCACCGTGCCGGTGACGCCACGGGGAGACTTCGATAAGTCCGACCTGTACGTCTCCGGCCGGGAGCTGGGACTTTCCACGGATTGCCCCACCGACGAGGCTGCCTTCTGGGACAGCGCCCGTTCTGCCTCTGACAAGGCCATCCATCGGCTGATCAAGCAGCCGGCACGGGCCTTGGGCAAGGCGCTGGAGAGTTTTCGGGGCATGAACCGCATTTCGGACCGTCAGGCGGCGTGTCTGGACGGATACCAGGTGGAGGATGTGCGGGAGCACATCCACACCGAGGAGCAGGCCATGCTGGATACCGGCATCACCATGGCGGAGAATCTGGATGCGTGCCGGGTACGCATCGATAAGGCGGATCATCAGGTGCGCCGGAAGATCGACGCCCGAATGACCCGCAAGCGCACCATTGCCATGGGGCTGGTGCTGCTGGGGGTGTTTCTGGTGGGATGCCTTCCCATGCTGGTGAAGAACCTTGGTGCCGTCGCTGCACGGGGTACGGCGCTGGGCTTGACGGCGATGGGACTGGCGGCGCTGGCACTGACGGCGGTGGTATGCCTGTTTTTCCTGCGCCGTGCGCTGCGCCGCAAGGTCTATACCTACAACGACGAGGTGGCGGAGCTGGATCGCACCGTCACGGGCATGATGAATGACTATTCCCGCTGCCTGAGCCATGCCTGCAACGTCATGCGTGGATGCTCGGTGGTGGCCTACCACACGGCCCACGCCAACCCTGAGGATGCCCGCATCATGGTCTACCGCAAGCACCAGTCGGATATCCGCCAGCGGCGGGAGCAGCTGCGGACGGTGTTCGCCCTGTTTTTCCCCAGAGAGCAGCAGCCGTGCCAGCAGGAGACGGAGGCATACCCCTACGAATTTGACCGCCCGGTGGACTACGAGTATCCTGTCCCCTATGCCCAGCGGCAGCGGGCCATCGACTTTCTCCAGCCGGATAACCGGGTGGTGCTGCCGGTGGCGCACATCAAGGGTGTAACGGTGAGAACGGAGGAGCTGTATGACTAATACCATGCGACTGCTGGGCGGTGCCGGTATCACGGCACTGTTCCTCCTGCTGCTGAAGCTCAGCTCCAAAGCCAACCTGAAGAAAAAAGACCGCAGCTGCCAGCTGCTGGAGCCCATCTTCGCCTCGGTCTACTGCGTGGTCCTGATGGTGCTGGCCACCCGCCTGTGGAACTGGATGTCCCGCCTGCTGGAGGCCCTGCCCGCTGCGCTGGAGCGCTGGGGCAGCAGGATATCCCTCTCCTGGCTCAGCCAGCTCCTGACCCGCCTTGGCCAGTGGCTGCAGGAGCTGTTCCTGAGGATCAATTTCCCGTTTCTGACCATGGTGGCCCTGAATCTGCTGATTCTGCTGGCCCACGTGATCCTGAAGAAAGTCATGGTCGCCATCAGCGCCCGGCTCTGCCGTGATCCGGAGTTCGGCACACCGGTGCGCAGGCTCTTTTATGAGCACGACCGTGAAAAGGACTACTGGTACGTTCGTCCCCATCTGGGCCAGTGCCGCACGCTGGTCAAAACGGTGTATACCGCAGCGGTGCCGGTGTTGCTGGCGATGATGTTCGCCTCAGCGCCGCTGATGAGCCGGGAGCTGCTGGATCAGCCCTTCTTCCCGGTGTTCGGCATGATCCTCATGGGCGAGATTTACTACTTTCTGGACGGCCTGCTGGAGCAGGAGGATCAGGAGAACCAGCTGGAGGGCGAGGAGGACGACGCCCGCCGCAAGTGCGACTATACGGTGCTGCGGAAGGCCCTGCGCCGCCTGTTTGGTGACCGTTTGGTGGCGGATGATATCACCGCCGGAGCCTTGAGCGACAGCGATATGACCTGCGATGAGCTGCTGACGAAGATGGAGGAGCAGGTGGGCGAGCCGGTGGAGCTGTACGGCCGCTATATGCGCTCTCTGCTGAACCGGGGCTTCCCGGTGGATAAGAGCAGTCTCATCTCCGGCCGGGATCTGCTGGAGGGTCGCAGCATCCTCTTCAACGACCCCTTTTACTATGACCTGATCCCCTACGCCTTTTATGCCATGAACCACACGCTGCTGCGCCATCGGAAGGTGCTGATCGTGCTGGGCCGGCACAGCGTGGAGGAGGATATCATCGCCTGGTGTCAGGAGGGCCTGCAGGCCATCACGGGCCTGCCGGGCCTGTGGCGTGTGGGTGTGCTGGAGCAGGAGCCCCGTCCGCTGGATGTGGGCATCATCACCCGCTCCAGCGTCCATGACCTGCCTATGCACGAGGCCAACGCCGAGTTTTTCGACGAGGTGGATTATGTGGTGCTCATGGAGCCCTCCCGCCTGATCCCCACGGCGCAGGTGGGCCTGCGCTCTCTGGCGGAGCACATGAGCCCCCGCCCGGTGACGTATTGCTCCATCGATAAGAACTGCGACGGACTGGTGGATGCCCTGTCCCATGTCCTGATGATCAGCATCAGCGAGGTGTCCGCCACCACACGGCGAGACGGAGCCTGCGCCTATATGTGCTGGGAGACGGGCCGTGAGCATCTGCAGCACCGTATGCTGCCCAACCTCTCCCGCTATTTGGGTATGGGGACGGAGCTGTCCTTCGTGGCGCTGAAGAATCAGGTGTCCGCCGCCACATGGTACGGCGGCGAGGCATTCCCCGTGACGGATATGCGCTGGATCGCCAAGCAGTACTACTATGATCTGCTGCACTATGCCCAGCTCCCTACGGAGCAGGAGATGATGGACCGCTGCTTCCGGGTGTCTCCCAACCTATGGGATGCCAGAGTGGAGAAGAACCAGTACATGGTGGTGGAGGACGAGTCCTTCAATATGTTTGAGGTGAAGCGGGACTTTGCCACCCGGATCGGGGAGCAGGGCTTCATCAATGTCATCACCTCCGACTATCTTCTGCGGGACTACATGGCCGCCAACGAGGGGATCTTCAACGCCGATCCCAAGGCCATCCCGTACATCGTGGCGGATCACGCCCGCACGGAGCGCAATGTAGTGCTGCGGCTGTGCCTGCGCATGAGCGTTGAACCGGTGCCGGATCGGGAGCTGCACCGGGAGCTGATGCTGCTGGGAGCCGATTCGGAGGAACCGGCGGATACCCTGTGGCAGATGCTGTGCCGCTGTATGCAGAGCAGTGATGTGGCTCTCGCGGACGACGACGGAAAGCCGCTGCTGCGTCTGCCCTCCGGCGGAAAGGAATTTCTCTTTGGCCGCCGGGTGCTGCGGAGCAAGCGCCGCTTCTCCATGAAGACCGGCCAGACGGAGACTGTCTGGTACATTGAGGACGAGCTGTTCCGCCGGCTGGTGCTGCAGGACCTGCAAAACGCCCGCTACATTGCGGAGGACGAGAACGGCAAGCCCCATTATCTGGGCTCCGAGCTTCGGGGTCATGTGTTCCAGAAGTATCTGCCGGGCCAGTTCTTCACCTTTGATGGCAAGTACTATGAAATGCTGTCGGTGACGTCCGACGGACAGGTGTTGCTGCGCCGTGCCGCCGACCACATCGATGGTCGCCCCGCCTATCGTCAGGTGCGCCGCTATACCCTGTGCCACGTCTGCGACGGCGAGGACATGGGCGCCCTGCGGGATATCGGGGGTCTGAAGCTCCGCCGCCAGACGGCGGATATCCGGGTAGAGACTCCGGCCTATTGGCAGCTGTCCCGCTACAATGACTTTGCCTCCGGCAAGCATCTGACCATCAACGGCGTGCCGGATCGCACCTATTACCGCAAGCAGATTCTCCGCATCGACTTCCCGGCGCTGGAGGGGGCGGAGGGCGCTGCCCCCACGGTGGCCCTGCTGATGAACGAGGTGTTCCGCACCCTTTTTGCCGAGAACGCCGACTACATCACGGCGGTGGCCCCGGCGGCGGAGCAGCCCTATATCACCCACACGCTGGACTGCACCGCCGTGGAGGAGCCGCCGATCAACGGACTGTACATCATCGAGGACAGCCCCATGGACATCGGTCTGCTGGTGGCGGTGGAGCGGAATCTGAGCCGCATCTTCTCCATCCTCTGTGACTATCTGGATTGGCACCTTGCGGCGCTGGAGGAGAGCCTGCACCCGGCACCCCAGCCCGAACCGCCCACTTACGCCATCCCACCGGAGGAGCAGACGGCGGAAAAGCCCCGCAAGAAGGGCCTGCTGGGTTGGCTGGGCAGACTTTTCCGAAGGATCGGAGACTTCTTCCGGAAGCTCTTCGGAAAACGCAAGAAGCCGGCAGACCCGGACCAGCCCGCCGAGCCTACAGCCGAGCCCCCGGCAGAGGGGGAGGTCCCCCCGGAGACTGCCGCCCCCACGGAGCCGGATGCTCCTGAGAAGGAGGCTGCCCCCACGGAGCCGGATGCTCCTGAGGAGGAAGCTGCCCCCGCAGAGGAGGAGACCACGGACGCCCCTACCGGGGACGCAGAGCCTTCTGAAGGGGAGGAGCCGCCCAGGGAGGACCGGAGCCTCTTTGATGCCGAGCCGGAGACGGGCGGACCGGAGGAGGGCGAACCGGTAGAACCGGAGCTGACCTTCGAGCCGGAGCAGGTGATCCCCTCCGGCGGCCCCGATCTGGAGCGCAAGCCCTATCATCAGCGCTATTATCTGCTCTATGGCTATGCCGAGCAGCCGCAGGATCTGCATCTTCAGGAAGCGCTGGAGCTGCTGCGGCAGCTGGGCTGCGACGGCGGATCGCTCAAGCAGGCCCGTGACGGCCAGAACGTGGCGGAGCTCATCGAGAAGAACTATGTTCCCAACCGGCAGGGGGTCCACTACTGCGATTTCTGCGGCGTGGAGCTGACCGGTGCCGAGAGTGAGGTGCTGTCTGACGGACGGGAGCGCTGCATGAACTGCAGCCGCACGGCCGTCAAAACGGAGGCCGAGTTCCGGAAACTGTATCAGGATGCCGCCCGTGGCATGGAACTGTTCTACGGCGTTCGGATCACGGTGCCGGTGAAGATACAGATGGTCAACGCCAAGCGCCTGCACCGCAGCTTGGGCAAGACCTTCGTACCTACGGCCAAGCCCGACGGCCGGACGCTGGGTGTGGCCATCAAGCGTGGCAATGACTATTCCATCCTGTTGGAGAACGGCTCGCCCCGCATGAGCTCTCTCATGACTCTGGTCCACGAGATGACCCATATCTGGCAGTACCTGAACTGGGATATGGACGCCATCCGCCGTAAGTATGGTGCGGACATGGAGCTGGAGGTCTACGAGGGCATGGCCAAGTGGAGCGAGATCCAGTACGCCTATCTCATGGGCGAGACGGCGGAGGCCAAGCGTGCCGAGATCTGCACACGAGTGCGTCAGGACGAGTATGGCCGGGGCTTTGTGAAGTATCTGACCCGCTACCCCATGTCCCATGCAACGCATTTGGAGGGTGCTACACCCTTCGAGGACAAGGAAACACCCCTGTAAGGGGGCGGGGAGACAGCTGCCGGTATGCCTGTCGGCAGCCGTCTCCGCATTTACACGATACACCATGATATAAAAGGGGGAGTCACAGTGGCAACTAAAAACACCGCACCTGCCGCCGCACAGCCGGAGCTGTTCGACGACGTGCATACAAAATTTGAAGCCTATACGGGGAAGGAGCCGTACCTGTTCGTCAGCTATTCCCACCGGGACAGCAAGGTGGTCTATTCCATTCTGGATGAACTCTACGACCACAAATATCGCCTTTGGTACGACGAATCCTGCGAGAACGGCAATGATTTCCGGGATGAGCTGCGCCAGAAGATCAAGGCCGCCGAGGCGGTGATCCTCTTCGTGTCCCAGTGGTCCATGGCCTCACCCTTCTGCGGCATGGAGATCATCGTGGCACGGGAGTATGGCAAGCGCCTGTACCCCATCTATCTGGATGACTCCGTGATCCCACCGGCCTTCGAGATCCTGCTCTCCAACACCCACCACAGCACGGTGAAGGACCGCAAAAAGCTCATCAGCACCATGATCCGTGACCTCCCGGCGGAGGCCATGGACCGCCTGACCATCGAGAACGACCGTCTGGAGAAGTGCGAGGACAACGGCAAGACCATTCAGGTGGACGAGGGGATCACCACCATCTGCCACCGGGCCTTTCAGGGCCGCCGGGCCCTGCACCATATCCAGCTTCCCACCACGCTGCGCACCATCGAGCAGGAGGCTTTCCGTGGCTGCGCCAATCTGGAGGAGATGGAGATCCCAGCCGCTACCACCCGTATCTGCGACAGCGCCTTCCGTGACTGCACCAGTATGCGCCGTCTGGTGGTGGAGAATGACCGGGTGAAGATCGGCGAGCGGGCCTTTGAAAACTGCGCCAGTCTGGAGTCCATTCAACTGCCTGACGGCATGACGGAGATCTACGGCGGCGTGTTCAACAGCTGCAAGAGCCTCCGCAGCATCTGCCTGCCCCAGCACCTGACCATTTTGGGGGAGAGCGCCTTCTCCGACTGCGAGGGGCTGGAGGAGATCGTGGTGCCGGAGAATGTCACCAAGATCGACGACCTGACCTTCAACGGCTGCACGGGACTGAAGAGCGTGACCCTGAACAACGGTCTGCGGAAGATCGGCAAGAGCGCCTTCAAAAACTGCCGTATGCTGACCCGCATCGAGATCCCGGAGTCCGTCGCCTTCATCGACAATGCCCCCTTCCGGGGCTGCGAGTCCATGAAGTCCATTCAGGTGGCGCCCCGCAACAAGTACTTCAAGTCCGCCCCCAGCAAGCGGGACGGCAATGATTTCGTGCTCTTCAATAAGAATAAATCCATCCTCATCGCCTACCCGGCCAGCAGCCGTGAGGTGCAGTACGACGTGCCGGACAGTGTGGTGACCATCTCCGACTGGGCCTTCAGCGAGTGCCGTAAGCTCAGCCGCATCACCATTCCCGACAGCGTCCATGATATCGGCGAGGGGGCCTTCTCCAACTGCGCCCTGCTGGACGAGGTGGAGATCCCCGACTCCGTGACCCGCATGGACGACTGCGCTTTCCGTGGCTGCGTCAGTCTGGAGCGTGTGCTGATCCCGGACTCCGTAAAGGACCTTGGTTGGGGACTGTTTGACGGCTGCGACAAGGTCGTGGTATACTGCCGGGAGGGCTCTGCGGCGGAGAATTACTGCCGTCGCAACGGCATCCGCTTTACCCCTCTGTCCGAGGGTGAGGGCCTTGCATACTGAGTATCCGGGGAGACGACCTTCTATGCACGCATTCATCAAAAAGAATATGGTCATGGTGATCGCCCTGCTGGCTGCCGCCATTACCAGCATCATCATCCCGCCGGACCGTGCGTATTTGGGCTATTTTGACCTGAAAACGCTGACGTGCCTGTTCTGCGTGCTGGCGGTGGTCTGTGCGCTGAAGAATATCAACTTCTTCTATATGCTGGCCAGAAAGGTGGTCAAGTGCTTCAAAAACGCCCGCATGAGTATTCTGGCGCTGGTGTATATCACCTTCATCGGCTCCATGCTCATTGCCAACGATATGGCGCTGCTGACCTTTCTGCCGCTGGGTTATCTGGTGCTTACCACCACCGGCAAGCAGCGCTACATGGCCTTTACCTTCGTCATGCAGAACATCGCCGCCAATTTGGGCGGGATGCTGACCCCCTTCGGGAACCCGCAGAATCTCTACCTCTACACCTTCTTCAACATCCCCACCGGGGAGTTCATGGGGATCATGGCCCCGCCTTTTGTGGTGTCCATCACCCTGCTGACGGTGTGCTGCCTGTTCGTGCGGCCGGAGCCCATGGAGATCGAGGACGAGCCCATCCGGCTCCCCACCGGCCGGACCGTGCTGTATCTGGTGCTGTTCGTGCTGGCCATCGTCATCGTGTTCCGGGTGATCCCCTATTGGATCGGCCTTGTCGTGATCCCGGCGGTGCTGCTGATCGCTGACCCCAAGGCTCTGAAAATGGTGGATTATCCGCTGCTGCTGACCTTTGTGTTCTTCTTCGTCTTCGCCGGCAACATGGCTCGCATCGATGCCGTGCGTGATCTGCTGGGTGCGCTCATGAGCCGTGACACGCTGCTCTTCAGCACCCTGTCCTGCCAGTTCATCAGCAATGTTCCCTCGGCCATCCTGCTGTCCCATTTCACGGACAACTACCGGGAGCTGCTGCTGGGTGTCAACATCGGCGGCACCGGCACGCTGATCGCCTCGCTGGCCAGCCTTATCACCTTCCGGGAATACGTTAAGCACAATCCCGGACGCACCAAGTACTATATCGGCGTCTATTCTGCGTTCAACCTTGCCTTTTTGGGGCTCCTGCTGGCCTTTACCATGCTGACCCGCTGAGATCCCACCAACCCATCCGCCTTTGCGGATGGGTTGTTTTTTGCTTCCGATCAAAACTCCCACCGGCCACCGCTTGCTATGCGGAAAAAAACATGGTATAATAAAAAATCAAATCTGCATCGCCTTTTGTGCTGCGGCAAGTATATGAACAGGAGATTCAGCGCACCATGACCACCAAGGATTTTCAGACCAAGCGGCCTCTGGCCATTTTCCTCAGTTATTTCCGGCCCCACCGCCGGCTCTTCGCATTGGATATCACCTGCGCTTTCATGATCTCTCTGGTGGATCTGGCCTTTCCTCTGATCTCCCGTACCGCCATGTACCAGTGGCTGCCCCAGCAGCAGTACCGCACGTTCTTCATCGTCATGGGGATCGTGGTGCTGGCCTTTGTGCTGCGCTCCTTTCTGTGCTTCGTGGTGGGCTATTGGGGCCACACCTTCGGCATCCGGGTGGAGGCGGATATCCGCCGGGATCTGTTCCGCCATATGCAGGAGCTGGGCTTCGACTTCTACGACCGCAACCGCACCGGCCAGCTGATGAGCCGCCTGACCTCCGACCTGTTCGAGGTGACGGAGCTGGCCCACCACGGCCCGGAGGATCTGTTCATCTCCGCAGTGACCATCGTGGGCGCCCTGATCGTCATGTTCTCCATCCAGTGGCGTCTGGCGCTGGTGGTGAGTCTCATCATCCCCATTTTCATGGTGGTGGTCATGTACCGCCGCCGCCAGATGAGCGCCGCCTCCCGTGCGGCCAAGCAGAAAACCGGCGTCATCAACGCCGAGATCGAGTCCGGTCTCTCCGGTGTCCGCACCACCAAGGCCTTCGCCAATGAGGAGAAGCAGCAGACCCGATTTGACGGCGCCAACGAGATATTCAAGACCGCCAAGCGTGGCTTTCATAAAGAGATGGGCCTTTTCAACGCCAGCATGGAGTTCTTCATCTGCATCCTGTCCGTGGTGGTCATCGCCGTGGGCGGCTGGCTCATCATGAAGGGGCAGATGGACTATGTGGGGCTCATTACCTTCAGCCTGTATATCACCACCTTCATCAGCCCCATCCGCAAGCTGGCCAACTTTGCCGAGATGTTCTCCAACGGCTTTGCGGGCCTTCACCGGTTCATTGAACTGATGGCCACGGAGCCCACCATTCAGGACGCCCCCGACGCCGTGGAGCTGTCGCAGGTCCGGGGCGAGGTGGAGCTGGATCATGTCAGTTTCACCTATCCGGGCAGCAGCGAGGTCCTTCACGACATCGATCTCACCGTGGCCGCCGGGGAGACGGTGGCCATCGTAGGCCCCTCCGGCGGCGGCAAGAGCACCCTGTGCCAGCTGGTACCCCGGTTCTATGACGTCACGGAGGGCAGCATCCGGGTGGATGGGCTGGACGTGCGGCAGGTGACCCAGCGCTCCCTGCGCCGGGCCATCGGCATCGTGCAGCAGGACGTGTTCCTCTTTGCCGATACCATTCGGGAGAACATCCGCTACGGCCGCCCCGACGCCACCGACGAGGAGGTGGAGCAGGCGGCCCACCGGGCGGAGCTGCTGGAGGATATCCGGACCATGCCTCAGGGCTTCGACACCTATGTGGGGGAGCGGGGGGCCATGCTCTCCGGCGGCCAGAAGCAGCGGGTGGCCATCGCCCGCATCTTCCTGAAGGACCCGGCCATCCTCATTCTGGACGAGGCCACCTCGGCGCTGGACAGCGTCACCGAGGCGAAGATCCAGGGGGCCTTTGACCAACTGAGCCAGGGCCGCACCACCCTCATCATTGCCCACCGGCTCTCCACCATCCGCTCCGCCCACCGGATTCTGGTGGTGCAGGACGGCCGCATTGCCGAGCAGGGCAGCCATGCCCAGCTGCTGGCGGAGAACGGGGCCTACGCCCGGCTGTATCACACGCAGAATCTGGGAGAGAACCATGGATAAACGGGCTCTGTTGGACCGACTGGCGGCAAACGGTGACGAGCGCCTGCTGCTTGGAAGGGTCTGGGATAAATACGAGCAGTGCCGCCGCAGGAACATCCCGGTGGTGACGGGCTTCCTCTCCCCGGCGGAGCAGGAGCTGGTGCACCGCCTGATGGGGGCGCTGGATGTCCGGGAGGGCTGGCTTCTATGGGGTGGCTACGACACCGCTCAGCGGCGGCAGGCCCACTTCCTGCCGGATTGGCAGACGGAACCGGACTTTGAGGCCGTGGCCGCTCTGCGGGCCACTTTCTATGAACCCAACAGCCTGACCCACCGGGACGTGCTGGGCAGCCTGATGGGGCTGGGTGTTACCAGAGGATCCGTGGGGGATATTCTGGTGGCAGAGCAGTCGGTGGATGTGCTGGTGACGGAGCCGGTGCGCCGCTTCCTGCTGGATAGCTGGGACAGCGCCGGCCGGGTACGGCTGAAGGTGCAGCCCATCGGTCTCACGGAGCTTCAGGTGCCGGAGGAGAAGGTGAAGCTGCTGCGGGATACCGTGTCCTCCCTGCGGCTGGACAGTGTTCTGTCGGTGGGCTTTTCCCTGAGCCGCAGCAAGGCGGCGGAGGCCGTCACCTCCGGCAAGGTGCAGGTGAACTGGGCGGACTGGCAGAAGCCGGACCGGCAGGTGGTGCAGGGCGACGTGCTGACTCTCCGGGGCCTTGGCAAGTGCGTGCTGGAGGAAGTGGGGAATCAGACGAAAAAGGGAAGGGTGTTTATCACCGTCAAGCGCTACCTCTGACGGCACCGTCCCGACTGCGGATATCCTGCTGCAAATCATTTTGCTGCGGATGGCTTGTTTGGGACATTTTGTGGACATTGCGGATATTTTGGACATTTTGTGGACGTTTTACGGACATTTTTCGGTATATGGATTCGTCCGATTTGGGCGGAAAGGCGGGTAAATATCGTATGGATCAGAAGAAGATCGACCGGATCAATGAGCTGGCAAAGAAGGCCAGGACTCCGGAGGGGCTGACTCCGGAGGAGACGCAGGAGCGGGCTGCCCTACGCCGGGAGTATATCGACACCGTGGTGGGGAATCTGGCACGGGAACTGGATAACACCTGGGTAGTGGATGAGAACGGCAACAAGCGCAAGCTGAGAAAGCGGGGAGAGGAGAACACCCATGACTGACAAGGACAACAGCCAGACCGGAGAATATAGCTACACCTATTCTTACAGCTACTCCAAGGAGGGCGGCGAGAAAAACGTCGAGGTCCATACCGGCGGTTCCTCTGCCGCTACGGCCGGTGAGGCTGCGGTCGACAGTACGGGAAAGACAACTGCCGGCGAAAGCAGCAGCGGTAAAAGCGCCACCGGGAAAACAACGACCATCAAAAGCACCACCGGCAAGACTACCACACGCTCCCGCAGCACGACCACCAGCTCCCGAAGCAGCACCAGCTCCCGCAGTAAGAACGACAACTCCGGGCCGGATGTGGGCTACTGGATCATGACGGCTATTTTTTTCGCCACCGGCTTGTGGCCGGTGGGTTTGATCATGCTGATTTCCAAGCTGTCGGACCCCAAGCGGCGAAAGACTGCCGCCAAGACCGCATCCACCACGACCAGGAAAGCCAGTGCCGCCATCCAGAAGGCCACCCAGACGCCCCAATATTCCGCCAAGAGCGCCAAATGGATGAAGATCGCCGGTATTCTGCTGACCATCGTGGGCGCCGTGGCGTTCTTCAACGGCGTGACGGATAACCTGTTCTGGCTGGCGGACGGCTTCCAGCTGCGCTATGTGAAGTACTTTTTAGAGGGCCTGTTCTATCCCACGGGCCTGCTGGCCGGCGGCATCGGACTGCTGATCGGCAGCGGCTCCATGACCCGCCGTCACCGGCGCTACGCCTCCTATCTGCGGATCGCAGGCAAGCGCAGCAGCATCTCGGTCGCCAGTCTGGCCCGTGCGGCGGAGGTATCCGAGCGCCGGGCGGAGCGGGATCTGCAGGCCATGCTGGAAAAGGGCCTGTGGGGCGAGGAGGCCTATCTGGATCTGGGCCGGGGGATGCTGTTCCGCAGCCATGAGGCGGCGGAGGATCAGGAACGGCAGGAGCGGCAGCGCGAGGCTCCGCAGGTGCCGCAGGAGGCGGAGGAGGGCTACTCCGGGATGCTCCGCAGCATCCGCCGCTCCAACGACCGCATCGCAGACCCGGAGCTGAGCCGGAAGATGGATCGGCTGGAGGAGATCGCCGGGAAGATCCTGAAGCTGGTGGAGGAGGACCCCGCCAAGAAGAATCAGGCAGCCACCTTCCTGAACTATTACCTGCCTACCACGGAGAAGCTGCTGGACTCCTATGCCGACTTCGAGGAGGCGGGGGTCAGCGGCGAGAACCTTACCCAGGCAAAGGAGAAGATCCGCCGCACCATGGACAGCATCATGGCGGGCTTCGAGCGCCAGCTGGATGCCCTGTACCACGCCGACGCCATGGATGTGGACAGCGATATCCGGGTGATGGAGACCATGCTGCGCCGGGACGGCGGCAGCGTGGAGGAGGACTTCGGGCTGGGCGGTACGGCGGTGGCCACGCAGGAGGATCTGTAAAGACGGGAGATATGTTCTGCCTGCGTCGTCCGGCTGCACCGGTTCCACGGCAAGAAAGGCTTTTTACAAGAGACCGGCATCCCTGCCGGTCTCTTGTTCTATGCGGAGATGGGTTCCCAAGCAAAAAGTCTGTCGAAGATTCCGTTTGTGCCTTCAGCGGTCCATGATCCTTCTCGTTTTTGTTGTCTCCGACGGGTAACTTTCTGCCAGTAGCAGCAGAAAGTACCCAAAGAGTGCCGCTTGAAACCTAAGGTTTCAAGACTTCCTCTTTTGTGTGCAAGAGCTGCATCCTAAATCCCACCGAAGCAGGGGATTGGCGGTCTCCTACTCACGCTGCCGCTGGATTGGGTGGTTGAAAGAGATTTCTGTTCTGCTGTGGGGACGAGGAGTGTGAGCGCTGGCTGTGGGAATCCCTACTCCCAACCATAGACCCAAACGCCCCTTCGCCGGAGCGGGAGCGGCAGCGGGTCTGTTGCTGAGTCAATTCCCTTTACAGCCCATAACGAATGCAGCGCTTGAAGGTAAAGGAAGTTTTGAAACCATCGGCTTCAAACGGCGCTTTTTGCATACTTTTTGTCGCTGTTGACAAAAAGTATGCCGCTGGAGGCACGGGCCCTACAAAAGAAAAGCACCCGTCGGAACGAAAAAGAAAACCTGCAAAGAGGGAACGGATTCCCACGACCAGCCTGCGGACTGGTCTCGGAATGACGGGTTTAGCATATGAGAGAATTTTCAGCAGCCCAATAAAG
>ENA-UOIY01001726-UOIY01001726.1-human-gut-metagenome-genome-assembly--contig:-P114-NODE-1726-length-20717-cov-10.947149_pt1 | contig 20717 bp, 21 predicted proteins | sample MGYA00242335_ERZ723882 | MGnify/ENA metagenome assembly ERZ723882
TTTTCTTATTCTCTATTCCCATTGTCAGCTCATAAGAGCGCCGCCGTTTATAGCAATGCACTCGCCGGTGATCCACGCACTCTCGTCGCTGGCAAGAAACAGGAAGAGATTGGCTATATCCTCTGTTGTCCCCATGCGCTTATAAGGGATGGTGCTCATCAGTTCCTGCATCCGCTCGTTCATAGCGTTTTTTCGAAAGAGGGGCGTGTCCACGGGGCCGGGAGCGATGGCATTGACATTGATGCCGTCCTTCGCCACCTGCAGCGCCAGCGCACGGGTGATGCCAAGGATAGCGCTTTTGGACGCTGCATAATCCACTGAGACTTTTCGTCCGGTCTGGGCACAGATAGAAGAAATGTTTACGATTTTTCCATACTGCCGTTCAATCATGTGCGGGATCACTTCGCGGCAGCAAAGGAAGATGCCCGTCGCGTTCACGTTCATTGTACTCTGCCATTGTTCCAGAGTCAGATCCTGAATATCTCCGCTGCGTCCAAAGCCCGCACAGTTTATCAGAATGTCTATAGCGCCCATTGTCCGCAGCGCCTCAGCGAATGCCGTTTTTACCTCATTTTCGTCCGCAACGTTCATCCCGACGGCATGGGCTGCGCCCCCGAGTGCCTTAATTTCTGCTGCGGTCTGTCCTGCGCCGTCCAGATTTCTGTCGAACACCGTAACCTCCGCTCCCTCGCGGGCAAAGAGGAGAGCCGTTTTCTTTCCGAAACCGCTTGCGCCGCCGGTAATAACCGCCTTTTTTCCTTTCAGTCTCATAAGAATATTTCTCCTTTTTCACATTCGCCGCACAAAGCCCCCGGAGGAGGGGGCTTCGCGCAACAGGCAAGAGTGAGGATTAGAAAAGTGAATCCTAATAACAGGTCATGCCGCCGTCTACGGTCAGAGCACATCCATTGATAAACGTCCCTTCCTCGCTGGCAAGATACAGCACAGCGTTGGCAACATCCTCCACCGTCCCGAGCCGTCCCAAAGGTATCTCGTCGATGCGCTGCTGCTTTTTGACCGGATCATTCATCAGCACAGCGACAAACGGCGTATCGACCGTACACGGATGTATGGAGTTGCACCGGATGTTTTCCCGCCCATAGCGCGACGCGATGGAGCGGGTAAGGAGTGTCACGGCGCCCTTGGACGCCGTATACGCCTCCGTTGTAAATTTATGGCCGACAAGTCCGCAGATGGACGATATGTTGATGATCGAGCCGCCCCCTTGCCGGCGCATGACCGGAATGACATACTTGCAGCTGAGAAACACGCTGCCCGTGTTGACAACCATCATCTGTGTCCATTCCTCGATGGTCATTTCCTCGACGCTCTTGCGGATGTTGATTGCCGCAAGGTTGACCACACAGTCAACTTTCCCGCTGACACGAACCATATCATCAATCGTCCGGCGCCAGTCGTTCTCGTCCGCCACATTAATCTGCGATGCACGAGCACGCCAGCCGTTGGCTCTCATTTTCTCCACCGTCCGCTCGGCGGCATCCGGGCGAAGATCCAGCACCCAGACCTCTGCTCCGTTTTTACACAGCGTTCTGGTGATTGCTTCGCCGATCCCTCCGGCTCCACCGGTGACGGCGATCACCTTATCCCGTACATTCATATTTATCGCTTCCTTTATTTTGAGAAAATTTCGTCATCCGTCACCGTCTCGCGGCAGCCTCTCCAGAAGGTGGAGCACAACGTTTTTCCAGTCCTCTGTCAATCCGTAATCGGCATAGGAGAAGATGGGCGCATTTTTATCACTGTTAACAGCGATAACTGTCTCTGCTGCCTCCATTCCAACCAAATGCTGCACAGCACCGGAAATTCCGAACGCCAGGTACACTCTGGGACGTACAATCTGCCCCGTGAGTCCGATCTGACAGCGATAGGGGGCAAACCCCGCATTCACCGCCGCCCGGCTGGCACCAAGGCTCGCCGAGAGCCGTTTTGCCAATATTTCAAGCAGTGCGAACCCTTCGGCTGAGCCAACGCCATACCCTCCGGCGACTATGATCTCCGCCTGAGAGAGCGTCGGCTCCTTTTTTCTCGGTTCACGCCCGATGATCTGCACCGCGAGTTCTGTGGCGTCAAGTTGCGGGAGGAGAGAAACTACCGGCGGCTCCGCCGTCCCCCCCCCGGGAAGTGGCTTGCCTACCGCGCCGCGGCGAACCGTCGCGATTTTCGGCCTGCCAGTGGTCTGAATGGATGCCAGATAGGCGCTCCCCAACGCCGGACGGGTCTGAACGAATGCGCCGTTTTCCCACCTTAATCCGGTGCAGTCTGCCACAAGCCCCGTATGCAGCCTCGCCGCCACCAGCGGAGCAACCGTGCGGGAATAAACCGTGGCCGGGAACAGCAGAATTTCCGGATCCTCCTCCCGGCAAAGTTTTGAAAGGCTTTCCGCACAGGCGCTCTCGCTGCATAACGACGGCAGCCGGTATATCTTTGTCACCGGCTCCAGACACAACGACTTGAGCGGCACAGTATCCAGGCTGACCGCAATCAGCGCATATCCTCGCTCACGGGAAAGTGCCGCTCCGCTTCTGAGAAGCGGCAGATCCTCCGCCGCTTCAAGAAACACAATGATTTTCCCGGTCATGACGTTTCCCCCGCCAGCATTTTCAGCTTCTCCGCCAAAACATCTGCACTGTCCAGCCTCCGGCAGCGGCGGCGTCCGTCAGGCTTTTCGTACATTCTCACCACCCGGGTCGGCGAAGCGTTTTTCGCGGAATAGTCCCGTGGAAAGCCAATATCTACGGCATCCATCGTTTGGACACTTTTTTCTCTCGCCCTCCGTATCTGTGCAAGCGTCGGGAGCCGGTTTGGAACAGGGACGCCGCAGATTGCGATCAGTGCCGGAAGTCTAACGCGGCAGATTTGCTCCTCCCGCTCTGTCATTTTCCGGCAAAGCAGTTCTCCCGGCTCCGACGGTGCAGCATCCGTTACGTTGGTCAGGCAGGCGTATTGCAGCATTTCCGCCAGCTCTGGGCCGACCTGACCTGTTTCTCCGTCTACCGTTTTCTGCCCGCACAGTATGAGATCAAATTTCCCGATGCTGTCAGCCGCACGGCGGAGAGCCAGCGCCGTCACATAGCTGTCCGCCCCGGCCAGGCGCTTATCGCACAAATGATAGAGCGTATCCGCCCCCTGCATAGCCGCTTCCCTGAGGCAGTCTGCCGCCGAGGGCGGCCCCATTGTGAGGCAGGAAACGCTCCCGCCCTCCGAATCGCAGAGCCGGAGGGCCGTATACAGCGCCGTTTTATCCGCCGGATTGAGCATATTCTCCGCCAGATCCCGTTCGATACAAAACTGCCCGTCCAGTGTTACACGCAGATTTGCCGGAACCTGTTTGAGCAAGACCAATATTTCCATACTGTCACCGGAGCTGCCGGTCAGAGGAGTCGTTTTCCCTGACGATACGCTCTGCCGATGGCGTCTGCGCCCAGAATGGCGGCGCGAACCGTATCCTCACTCACAAAAAGCGGTTCGGAATAGATCGTGCCGTTATGATGGACGATCTTATCGACCATGATGCCGATCCGGTCCGCGCGCGTATAGTCCACGCCGACCTGCTCCAGCGTTGTCGGCAGACCGGTGGCCGTCATATAGTTCACCAGATCGTCGATCTCCTGCGCGGAACGGTTTTCAAAAACGAACTGCACCAGCACGCCGAAGCCCACCCGCTCGCCGTGGAGATACGGTGCAGACTCCTCCAGTTCCGTCAGTCCGGCGTTGACCGCATGGGCAACCGAGCAGCCGGTATTCTGATAGCCAAGTCCGCTCATAAGGATGTTGGCTTCAATGACGTTTTCAACCGCTTCCGTAACTGCGCCCGCTTCCAGCGCGTGGATCGCCTTGACGCCGTCCTCGCGCAGAATCTTATTGGACAGCCGGGCGATCTCCAGGCCAACCAGCGTCCGGCGATAGCCGGAACCCACATAGTTCTTATGGTCGGTGCGGTTGTTTGCCTCCGCCTCGTACCATGTGGCGAGCGCGTCGCCGATCCCGGCGCGGAACAGTCGGATGGGCGCTTTGGCAACGACCTCCGTATCCACCAGCACCAATTCTGCACTGCGTTTGAAGAAGAGCGAGCCGTTGTGGACGCCTTCGTCGGTATAGATCACGGCTACGCTCGCCACAGGCGCATCATTGGAAGCCGCCGTGGGGCAAATGATATACGGCATGTCCAGGCCATCCGCCGCACCCTTTGCCGCGTCGAGCGTCTTCCCGCCGCCGACGCCGACAACGCACGCTGCGCCCTTTTCTTTTACAAGCGCCGCCACGCGGCGGATCTCCGTCATGGAGCACTCGCCCGCAAACGGTTCGACATGGCAAGCTGTCTCTGTGCCTGCAAAAACTTCTTCCAGCTTTTTCCCCAGCGTGGGATAAAGAAAACGGTCGACAAGAATAAACGTTGCCGCCCCATACACGCGGGTATAGGTCTCCAGATGGTTGAGCTCACCGTAGCCCTGAATGTATTTCATTGGAGCAGTGAACGCTCTGGTATTGGATTCGAGCATGGTTTTTCTCCTTTCCGATTTTGCTTGCAGCGTTTTACATGGCGCCCATGAGCAGATTCGGCACCCACGTGGAAATCCCGGGAATGAACAGCATGGCCAGCATCACAACGAAAATGATGACCAGCACATGGAGACAGTACTTGACCGCCTGACGGAACGACGCGCCCGTGATGGCCATGGAGAGGAAGAGATACGAGCCGACCGGCGGGGTAAGTCCGCCGACCACCGTTGCGATGGTAAACAGCACACAGAACTGGATGGGATCAAATCCCAGCGAGACAACGATAGGCCAAAACACCGGCATCAGCACCACCGTGGCGGAAAGTGTTTCCATAAAGCAGCCGATGATCAGCATGATACCCACAATGATCGCCACGACGACATTGGGATTGCTCGAAATGGAAAGAATGAAGTTCCCCATTGCCTGCGCCACGCCCTCACGGGCGAAAATGTAGCTGTAAATGCTGGCGGTCGCCATGATGAGCAGCAGCATGGCGGAGCTTTCGCTCGCCTTGCGGAAGATCATAAAGAGATCCTTCAGCTTGATCGTCCGGTAAACGAACAGGCCAACGATCAGACCGTAAACGCATGCCACGATACCCGCTTCCGTCGCAGTGAACACGCCGAAGGCAACGCCGCCGAGAATGATGAGCGGCATGATCAGCGCGGGAAGAGCCTTCCAGAAGACACGGAGCACCTCTTTGAGGATGAACTTCCCGTCACCGCGGTCAACATTGTGGGCTTTCGCGTAGAAATAGCACAGTCCCATAAGACCGACGCCGATCAGAATGCCGGGCAGGATACCGCCCATGAACATGCGCCCCACAGATACACCGGTAATGGAGCCGATGACGATCATGTTCGTGCTTGGCGGAATAATGGGTCCCAGAGAACCGGAGCCGGCAATCAGCGATGCGGTAAACGATTTTTCGTAGCCCTGCTCCTCGAGTTCCGGCGCGGTCAGGCTGCCGACGGCGCTGATGGCCGCGGCGCCGGAGCCGGTGACACCGGCAAAGATCATATTCGCCACAACGCACACCATGCCGAGTCCGCCGCGCATCCAGCTGACAAGGGACCGGGCGAACCGGATCATCATGTTAGACAGCTTCGCGCCGCTCATGATCTCTCCGGCAAGGATGAAGAGAGGCATTGCCATCAGCGGGAAAGAATTGACGCCGCGTACCATCTGCTGCGCGACCATGATCAGGGGGATATCGCTGCCGAGCAGGATGGCGAGCACGCCGGAGAGACCGATGCCGATGCTCACCGGAACACCGATAGCGATAAAGAGCAAAAGAAATCCAACGGCATATCCGATCATTTCCGGTCACCCTCCTCCATAATGGTTTTCCACTGCTTGGGGATCCTCGTGAGATACGCAAGCACGATCAGTACGGCGCCGACCGGGATGGCGGCATAAATGTACTTAAAGGATACGGGAACCGACGCACCGTAGGAATTGACGGATCTGCCTGCCAGTTCCAGCCCGGCGGGGATGCATATAATGAAAAACACAACGCTGAGCAGGCGGGCAAGCGTATATAAAATCGCTCTCGCCTTTGCATTGCGGACATATTCCTGCAAAATGTCGACGGAAACATGTCCGTCATTTCTTGCCGTCATTGCGCTGCCGACAAACGTGAGCCAAATAGCGCAGTAACGGATCATTTCCTCCGTCCAGGTGGGAGAGTTGTTGAGAATGAAGCGTCCGAACACCTGCATCGTACCGAATACCACGATGCACGCAAACAAAATGACGCAGAAAACCGCCTGGATCTTATCCAGGATGCCGTCCAGTTTCAGCAGAATCGAGTAAATTTTTTTCATATCATTTCCTTCCGCCACATACGTTTCTCTTCTTCACGGCAGACGGGCGGGAGAAACGCCCCTGCCATTCCGGGTGCTCCGAGCATATTCTCCCGCCACGCTGTCTTCTTTGGGTTTTATTTGCTTGCGGAGGCAGCTACCGTCTGGATCTCGGTAATGAGGCTGCCAAGACCGTACATTTCGTCGTACTTATCGTACATGGGCTGTACGGCAGCGACCAGAGAGGCGCGGTCTTCCAGCGTGATCTCATTGATTGCAACATTGGCGTCGCGAATCTTCTGCAGAGAAACCTCCACCGCCGCCTTGCGCTCTGCCAGCTGCCAATCAACGATCTCATCCGCGGTTTCCAGGAAGATCGTCTGCAGATCATCGGGAATCTTTTCCCAGTTGGCAGTATTCATGCCCAGAATGTGAACAACACCCATGTGGTTTGTCATGGACATATACTTCACAACTTCCTGCAAATTGGAGTCGGTCAAACCGGCAGGATCGACCTCGAGGCCGTCAACGACGCCCTGTGCCATGGCGGTATATACCTCGCTCCAGGGCGTAGTGGTGGCGTTGGCACCGAGGTTCGTCCACGTATCGACGTAAAGAGATATCTCGGGAACGCGGATCTTCAGTCCCTTGACATCCTCCGCCGTGTTGATCGGTTTGGTCGAAGTATAAGTTTCCCGGATACCGTTGCAGAAGCCGAACAGAGGCGTTACGCCGCTGCCTTCCATCATTTTTGCAGATTCGGGGATCAGGATTTCATGGATCACGGCGCCCATTTCGTCCAGGCCGTTATACAGGAACGGCAGACCCCAAACAGCGAGCTCGGGGATGTTCAGCGTGTTGGCCCACGTCGGCCCGTCGGAAATGCCGATGTCCAGCGTACCGAGCATTACCTGCTCTGCCATTTCGCGCTCACTGCCGAGCTGGCTGCTGGGATAGATTTCCAGCACCAGGCGGCCGTTGGTGCGCTCGGCAAGCAGTTCCTTCATACGGTAGAGAGCGCGGACTTCGTCAAAATTCTCATTGGTGATAGTACCGATGGTGATTGTATAGACGGTGTCATCCGCAGGAGTATCCGCAGCATTGGCTTCCGTGGGGGCGGAAGTAGGGGGCTCAGCCGGGGTCTGGGTAGAGCCGCAGGCGGCAAGAGCAAAAACCATGGTCAGCGCCAGAAGCAGAGCGAGAAGCCTTTTCATAATGTTTCCTCCTTTTTTCTGTGGAATGGCAGATCAGAAGTCTTTTATCTATCAGCGGTGAATGCATGATATACGGATTTCATTGCCGCCGCCGTTGCTTTGTAGTATCGGAAGCCTTCGTTGTATTTCTCCGCGTTTTCTGGGACAGGTTCCGTGTATCCCTTTACCCGAACGCACTTTTTGACGCTGTCCCCGAAAGAAGCAAACTGCCCGGCAGCTACGCCCGCAAGCATCGCTGCCCCCAGAGACGAATCGCTGTTTTCGTTATAGCTGAGCCGGACGTTCAGCACATCCGCCATGATCTGCCGCCAGAGCGGGCTTTTGGCTCCGCCGCCGATGATCACCGGTGTCTGTACCGTCACACCCAGAGAGCGGATCACGTCAAAGTGCTCCTTCATGCCGTATGCGACGCCCTCCAGCAGTGCCCGGGAGAAATGGCCTTTGCCGTGATAGGAGCATATGCCCGTAAAACTCGCGCACAAACTCGGATCACCATACTCTCCCTGAAGATACGGAAGGAACAGCAGGCCGTCGCTGCCGATGGGCACCGCCGAAGCCGCCTCGTCCAACAGCGCGTAAGCATCCGTCCCGGTGCGCCGTGCCTCTTCTATCTCACCCCGGCTGAGCACATCACGGTACCAGCGGTAGGAGGCCGCGCACGACATCATACCTGTTCCCGGATACCAAAGTCCCGGAACAACATGCTTGTAGTTGACGAGCTTTGGATGCGGGATGCACCGGTCGGTCACCGGACAAATGCGTCCGGCGGTCGCCAGTTTGATTGTCATGTCTCCGACAGAGACCGCTCCGTTTGCGTAGACCTCAAGAACTGTATCGGTAGAACCGACCACGACCTTTGTTTTTGGCGAAAGGCCGGTCAGGCGCGCCATTTCCGGCAGTATCGTGCCAGCGGTATCGGTCGGGTTTCGGATCTCTGGCAGATCCTGTGGCCGTATCCCGGCAAGAGCGCACAGCGTTTCCGACCACTTGTTTCGTGGCACATCCATCAGCAAAGACCCCATCGCGTCCACATAGTCGGTCACATACTCTCCGGTGAGCCGGTAGCGAATGTAGTCTTTGACAAACATCACCTTGCGGATTCGTCGAAAACTCTCCGGCTCATTGTCCCGGATCCACATAAGATGCACCAGTGTGCGGGAAAGTGCCGGCGGGTTATGGCAGGTGTCTGTAATGTACTGTCCATAGTTTTCTCTAAGCCATGCGACCTGCTCCAGAGCGCGCTTGTCCGTCCAGTAGATCGATGCCCGGACAACATTGTCGTGTTCATCAAGATATACGCCGGTCTGGGAGGCTGCTGAAAAAGCTATGGCTTCCACATCCCCGGCATCCACACCGGAGCTGTCCAGAAGGGCGCGGATATTGTCTACAAAAGCATTCCAGCTATCCTCGGGGCACTGCTCTACCCAGCCGTTACGCGGATAGCGCGTTGGATACTCCCGCATGGAAGAGGCAATAAACTCTCCGGAAGCGCTGATGACAGACGCTTTGGTCGAGCTTCCGCCGAAATCCACTCCGATGAGATATTTCATGCTCAAAGTCCTTTCTCAGCAGCAGGCATCAAGCAGGGTGAAAATATCCTCCGCCGGGATGCCGGTTTCGCCCCGGTTCAGCACGTCGCAGCAGCCTGGGCAGGCAGTGATGATTCTCTCCGCGCCGGTGCGTTTGGCATCCTCCGCCCGAAGTTCTGCCGTTTTCTTTGTAATAAAAGAGGAGTGTGCCGAAAGAACTTCGCCGCCGCAGCAGCGGGTATTGGCGCCGTGGAGGAACATTTCCTTCAGCGTCAGTCCCATCGCCGCCAGGATCTCGCGGGCAGGCTGCGTTTCCTCCAGATCTCGGCTCAGCCGGCATGGGTCATGGAATGTGACGCAGCCCTCCTGTCGCCGCTTCACCGTCAGCTTTCCGTCGCGGAGAAGTCCGGCAAAATACGCCGTTGCCGTCACGAGGCCTGGAATTTCGCACCCCCAGCGGGGATAATCCTGCATGATGATTCGCGCATCCGACGGATCCAGTGTCACAACAGTTTTCGCGCCCGTGACACGAACAGCGGCAACCAGACGCTCCGCCGTCTGCTGCACCTCCGCGATTTCTCCTACCAGATCGTACATTGCCGCGCCGGAGCTCGGTTCCTGCTTCAGGATCGTATACTCCACCCCTGCCTTTTTCATAAGGCTTGCCGCAGCAATCGCCATGCTCTCTTCACGGGCGGAGGCCGTATCGCCAACGTATAGCAATACCGCCGCCGTATCGGGCAGCTTTTCCGTAAGTTTTGCAGGTATGATCTTGGTTCCGTACAGCGTGCCGTTTTCTTCCAGCACGTTTTCCACGACCGGACGGACATTGGCCGGAAGCGCATCCGCCTCCACCAGCGCTCTTCTCCCCTCGCGGATATATACTGCCGGCTCATAACCGGTTTCACACCAATCAGCGCAGTGATTGCACAGCGCGCACTCATAGAGATCCCTGCCTGTCTCCTTGAGGAACGACTCGTCGTATGTCACATAGTTGAGCAGAACCGCCTTGGCCCGCGGCGTGTTGTCCTCGTTGCCCGTTACCAGTCCGACCGGGCAAAGATGCCGACACATCCAGCACATTTTGCACGCGTCGATATTTCTTTTCGCATCCTGTGAAAACATCGTTCCGCCCTCCTTACACACCCATCTTAAACGGGTTCATGATCCCGTTGGGGTCCAGTTCCTTCTTCAGCGCATGGAACACTGCCATACTCGGTCCATACTGCTCCTTCATCAGGCGGCCCAGCTTGATGCCGACGCCGTGATGGTCGTTGACTACGCCGCCATTCTCCAACGCTGCGCGTACGCCGACATTCCATATCTCGTTATGAAGCCGCAGTGCCTCTTCCGGATCCTCCGGAGCCCGTTCTACAATGAATCGGTCATACATCATGCAGCCCCACTCATACCAGTGAGAGAAGTGGGCTATAAACTGCACGCCCGGAAAGCGGCTCTCCACTGCGTTTTTCATTGCCCAGTAGATCGTCTCGATCTGAGAGAATGTCGCTACAGTATCCATGGTACCGTACATTTTCGGATAACAGAACATATGTCCCGGATAGAAGAACGTGACCTTCGTCTCCCACCACTTTTCGCCGTATTCGCTGCCCATATCCTCGCCGCCGCATTCCTGACTAATCGCGCAGGCTCGTTCCAACTCAATATCGGCAACCGCTTTCATACCCTCTACAGCGATATTCATGAAGCAGCCGGGCTGCTCCACACCGACAATCTTACGAATGATAGATTTCGTCTCTGCCTCATCGTACATGCGAAGGATCGACGGCTTGAACTCCTCGAGCATTTTCCGCCCCGCCTCGATGGCAGAGTGCAGATTCGGGAACAGGAAACCACGGAAATAACGAACCTCCGGCTGCTTGAAGAGCTGAAACGTCGCTTTTGTAAAAACGCCGTAAGTACCTTCGGAACCTATACACATTCCCTTAATGTCCGGGCCGGAGGAGTGCTTGGGCACCGGCGCGGTTCTGATGATCCCGGCGCCGGGCGTCGCCATTTCCAACGCAAGGCACTGATCCTGGATGCGGCCATATTTTGTAGACAGCACGCCAATGCCGTTATGCGCAAGGAAGCCCCCGACCGTACCGCAGGTCAGCGCGCTCGGATAGTGCATCAGTGAATAACCACGTTCATTGGCCAGCCATTCAAGCTGCTGAAAATTTATGCCTGCCTCAACTGTGACCGTGTGAGAAAACTCATCAAATTCCAGAACACGGTTCATGCGCTTCATATCCAGAGAGATGCCGCCGGCGACCGGGAGACACCCGCCCTGTGAGCCCGATGCGCCGCCGAACGGTGTAACAGGAATGCGGTAGTAATCCGCTATTTTCAACACCTTCATCACTTCGGCATCGCTGCCGGGGCGGACGACAATTTCCGGCATGGGAGGCTTTTTCCGCGTTGCAACGTTCATCAGTGACAGCCAGAAACAGTCCACGCCATGAATCAGCTTCCCAGCCAGTGAGCAATCGACATTCTCTCTCCCAACGGCGTCCTCCAGCTCGCTGCGAATCATCTCCCACAAAAAGTCTGTCTGATCCATATTTCCTTCGACTCCTTTCGCGTTTTTTCTACAATTTCAAGATAACAGTTATGAAAGATAATTTCAATAAAATTCGTACTTTTATGTTGTAAAATTTCATTTCAGTTTTTTGTGCATTTTACTGAAATTTTATTCTTGAAATATTGGCGAAAGTAGCTATAATATAAAATGTGAATTTTTTCTCAAGCGTCGATTAAGAACGGAGGAACTTTCCATGAATGATTCCATTCCTGTTGTTCTTCAAATCAAAGCGAACTTTTCCCGGCTGACCCCCTCCGAGCTTCAGGTTGCTACCTATATCACAGAAAATCCTGATCAGGTCATTCACTGCTCGGTCGCGGAGCTGGCGGAGCTGAGCCGGGTGAGCGAAGCAACCGTTGTCCGCTTTTGCAAAAAAATCGGATTCAAAAGCTATCAGGAATTTAAAGTTCTGCTTGCACAGTCCATCGTCAGCCCAATCCGAACCATTAACGGCAGTATCGACGACTGCAGCTCTATCGACCAGGTCATTGACTGCGTTTTTGAAAGCTCACAGCAGGCGTTGCAGCTGACACGGAAGCTCCAGCAGGCATCACAGCTGGAAACGGCCGCCGACAGGATCTTCCGGGCAAAGCGAGTCTTTATCATTGCCATGGGGAACTCTGCCGCTATCGGTATTGATTTTCAGCACAAGCTGCTGCGTCTCGGCATTACCGCCATTTTCCAATCCGACAGTCACATGCAACGGATCATGGTTTCCAGCCTGTGCGGACCGGAGGATGTGGTTTTTGCCATAAGTCACTCCGGCGCCTCAAGAGACGTTGTAGACTCGGTGCAGGTTGCCAGCGACAATCACGCCTACATCATTTCCCTTACCAACATGGGGCAATCCCCGCTCGCGGAGATCTCTCAGATCTCTCTGCACACGCTCTCCGCGGAAACGAAACACAATCTATCTGCCATTTCTTCACGTCTGGCACAGATCGCGGTTTTGGACTGTTTGCACACCATCATCGCGTATAAGAACGAAGAAACTGCGGTTACACACATCCATAATGTGAACAAAAATATGGTGTCCCTCAAATGCTAAAGAGAAATCCCACCAGCAAACAAATAAAAAGTGTCTAAAAAAACAAGTAACCGGCAAAACCTCTTGATGCAGGAAAAGGTGCTGCATTAATGGGCTTTGCCGGTTTTATGAATCCCGCCCGGAGCTCGCTCCGGGCGGGATCGTTTTTCATAGCTTTATTCGAGATTGAGGCGCTTGTCGAGGATGGCGCGGGTGGCGAAGAAGAAGGCCGTGCCCTTGAGCAGCTCCAGACCGATGCCGATGCCGAGCGTTGAGGCCGTCATGCTGACGCCCTGCGTGCGCCAGCCGGTGCTGTCCACCGTGACCTGCCAGCCCAGGAGCATCTCGGAGAAGGAATCGGACGGGAAGAAGACCGACATGCATGCTCTCGTGAGAATGCTGACCGCGATGCTGATGCCGACGTAGGCCAGCAGCGCGAGCCAGCCGCGGTTCTTTTTGGCAAGGTGGCCGACCGAAATGGCAGTATAGATCTGCAAAATGGCAGTGGCCATGCCGATGAGCGAGTACACCACAAACTCTGCGATCACCCAGCCTGTTCCAGCGGGCAGTGGATTGACGCGCAGATAGTGTCCCGCCTCCTGGAATGCCTGCGCAATGTCGCCAAAGCTGGGCGGCGCGAGCACCGCCAGCAAAAGACCGCCGCTCAGCAGCGCCACAATGGCGCTTGCCAACGTGAAGATCATGCTCGTGAGCGTCTTGGAGGCGATGTGCGCCGCGCTCGTCACAGGCAGCGTGAACATGAGATAGCCCTCGTTTCCGAGAAGGCCCTTATAAAAGCGATCGATGATAAAAACGAGGACAAAAATGCCCATCGCCACATAGAGCGCTACGAGCAGGATCATAGGCAGGACGCCGAAAATGAAGCTCACGAGCTCGCTTTGTACGTTGCCATCGAGCACGAAGCGGATCGTAAGGCCGTTGATCGCGCCGAGCAGCGCCAGGCCGATCCAGATCAGCGAAAACGTGCGGATGCCGGAGCGCAGATCGTATTTCATCAGTTTACCGAGCATTGTATTCCCCTCCATTCCCCATGACCGGCGCGCGGAACATGTTGCGGAACAGCTCATCCACGCTGCCGCCGGTGCGCTCGCGGATGCTGTCGGTGCTCTCGTGCAGAACGACCTGTCCCTGCTGGAGGAACACCGCCTCGTCAAGCACCTGCTCCACATCGAGGATCAGATGCGTCGAGATGAGCACCGTACCGTTTTCGTTATAATTCGTCAAAATCGTGCGCAGAATAAACTCGCGCGCCGCCGGGTCGACACCCGCGATGGGTTCATCGAGCAGATAGAGCCGCGCGCGGCGCGACATGACGAGCATGAGCTGCATCTTCTCGCGCGTGCCCTTTGAGAGCGTTTTGATCTTGCTGCCCGTTTCCAGCCCGAGCACGCGGCACATCTCCTCCGCCTTCACGCGGTCGAAGTCGGCATAGAAGTCCGAGAACATATCGATCATGTCGCCGACGCGCATCCAATCGGGGAAATACCCCCGGTCGGGCAGGAAGCTCGTGATCGCCTTCGTCTCCACGCCGGGCAGGAGACCCGCGATGCGTGCCTCGCCCGCCGTCGGCCGGAGAAGGCCGTTGAGGATCTTGATGAGTGTCGTCTTGCCCGAACCGTTCGGGCCGAGCAGGCCGACGATCTTGCCGGATGTGAGACTCAGATCAACGCCGCGCAGCGCCTGCACCGATTCAAAATTCCGGCACAGCCCTTTGCATTTTACCAGTTCTTCATTCATCGTTTCTTTCCCTTTCCGCCTGCGCCATGTCCGCGGCCTCGCCGCGGGAATAGCCCAGAGCACCCATTTCCTTGAAAAAGTTTTCCGTGCACTCCACGGCCAGCCGCCGCCGCATCTCCTCGAGCGCCTCGGCATTTTCCGTCACGGTGCGGCCGAGCGTCCGGTTCGTTGTGACGAGACCGAGCGTCTCCAGCTGCGTGAGCGCACGCTGCATCGTGTTGGGGTTGACCCCCGCCTCCGCCGCCAGCTCCCGCACCGCAGGAAACCGCGACCCCAGCGGATACGCGCCCGTGATGATCCGCCGCGCCAGCTGTTCCGTGAGCTGCTGCCAGATCGGCCGCGAGCCCTGAATCGCAAAGTTCATGACAGCCCTCCTTGTTGCGTTGTTGTATTAAGCGATTAGTACACTACTACACTCATACAGTTTTGTCAAGCCCCTTTTCAAATTTTTCTGGTGGATTCCGCGCGGAGAATGTGGTACATTAAAAAAGTTCAAAAAAATATTAAAAATTTTTTGCTTTTACTGAACCGTGTGTTGGGAAATTCCGTCTTTCATTACAGAAAGGCGTAAAGCCTCTCAGAGAGAGTTTGCGTATGACAGCCGAAGAGTTTACCGTCCAGATCATGGACATGAAAAAAATGCTCTACCACGTTTCCTGCGGCATTCTCCGCAGTGAGGCCGACCGGGAGGACGCGGTGCAGGAGTGCATATGCAAGGCGTGGGAGAAGCGCAATTCGCTCAAGAGCGAGGGCGCGTTCCGCGCATGGGTGACGCGCATTCTCATCAACGAATGCTACGACATCTGCCGCCGGGGCAGCAAAATCGTTCTGCTCGACGAGATGCCCGAGGCGGTCGCCCCCGAGAGCGGCGACCGCGAGCTGCGCGACGCCGTAATGGGCTTGGAAGAGATCTACCGCATGCCGATCCTCTTATTTTATGTGGAGGGTTTCAGCATACGGGAGATATCACGCATTTTGCAGATCCCCGAAGGTACGGTCAAATCCCGGCTGTTTGCCGGGCGCGGAAAGCTCCGCGAAGTTTTGGGTGAGGAGGTGCCGGTATGAGGGATTCCTGGGACAACATGTTTGAAGAGGTTCCCGCATCGTTTGAGGCACGGATGAAGGAAACACTTTCCGCACTGGAGGAAAAGCCGAAGATACGGCATTTCCGCTTCGGCACGGGCGCGCTTGTCGCGGCGGCGCTGCTCGCTGCGGTGCTCGGCGGCACAGCGCTGGCTACGGACTTCTTCGGTTTGAAGAGCCTCACCGTCACCGATCCAAACGCCTCCCCCGCGGCGGTCTCCTCCACGGCGGAGCCGGCAAGCGACAGCACGGTCATCGCGCTGCAGGGTGTGCCGGAGAGCCCGGAGTTCAAGGCGAACGCCGAGTGGATGGACTTTCTCGCCTCGTATGACACCGCTGCCATGGCGGAGGAGACCGCCGTCTGCCTGCCGGAGAAGTATGACCTCTATTCCGTCTCCACGCAGGACATGGCCAACGAGCTCGACCAGATCACCCGCAAATACCATCTGCGGCTGCACACGTCCGTGACGGACTTTGACAGCGAAGATACGCTCTATGCCCTTCTGGAGGCAGAGCCCTTCCTTACCGATTGTGCCGCCGTGAGCGGCTACCTCTACGAAGACGGCTCGTTCCAGGCCTACGGCACGAACGTTTCCGGCAAGAGCTACGAATACCAGCTTGGCCGGTACGTCAAGGGCGCGTTCTCCGAGGTCACGCTGAACATCGGCAACGCCGAGGACTACGAGGAGTGGATCTACACGACCTCCCGCGGCGATGAAGTCCAGCTCTCCCTCGGCCCGAACCGCTGCGTTGTGATGTCCGACCAGCCGAAGGCTTTCGTGGCCATCAACCTGCTCGGCGGCACGGAGGGCAACAGTCTCTTCATGCCGGAGCCGGTAACGAAGGAAGATCTCGAGGCGTTCGCGGAGCTCTTCGATTTCGCGAAGCTTGGATAAACAGAGTTATAACAGAGGATACCGGAAAGCGGAGTCCGAATAAGAAAACATAGATTTTCCCCCGCAGACGTTGTCTGCGGGGGAAAACTGTTTACAGCCATTCGGCGAAGAATTTTTCGTTGGAACAAGGCGCTTTTTTGCGGCAATGCTTTATGCATTGCAAGGAAAAGCAACGCAGTTCCGGCGGAAAAGGCTCGGCGAAGGGGCTATGGTTTCTTATGAGGACGCAGCAAAGCTCAAGCTTCCGGGATCCTTTTCTCTTATTCGTACAGCAGCTTTTGTCTCTGGTAGGGCTGCGGCTCATAGCGGACGGAGCCGATCTTCGGCTTCGGCACGCCGTATTTGGGGTTATAGCCGAAGAGGTTTATGTACCGCTCGATATCGCCGCGCTCCCGCTCCATGGCAAGCAGCACCTCGAGCGCAGCGTTGGCGTCGTCCACGGCGCGGTGGGTGTTCTCGCCCTCGACGCCGTAGGCCTCCACGGCGTCGCAGAGCTTGTGCGGATAGTCCCGCCGGTCCTTGTAGATCGCCAGAATATCGAGAAACTGCGCTTTTTTCAGTACCTCGGCACAGCCGAGCCGGTGGAGGAAATAGAAGAGGAAGCACAGATCGAACTGTGCGTTATACGCGCACACGAGCGGCTTTTCCCCGGCAAGCGAGCGGACGAACGCCTCCGCGGCCACATTCTTTTCCACGCCGTTTAGAAAAAGCTCGTCCTCACGGATGCCGGTGAGCTGCGTGATAACCGGCGGCAGGCGCCGCCCCGGCGAGAGGCGGATGAGATAGTCCTCCCCCGTGCGCTCTCCGCTGCGGTCAAGCCGCAGGAAGCCGAGCTCAATGATCTCGTCCGACTTACAGTTTACACCGGTCGTCTCCGTATCAAGCACGATGACAGAGTCGTAGATTTGAAAAAGGGTTTCAAGCATCGCTCATTCCCCCTTCATCAGCAGCGCGCCGGCCAGGACAAAATACTCCGGCGGGGCGTCCTTCGTCCCCCATTGGAGCGGCGCACCCAGCTTATCTGCGGCGAGCGCGCCGACGTTCGCGCCGAGCGATTCGAGTGAATACCGGAGCTTTTCCGGAAACCGGCAGAGCTCCTCGTCCCGGCGTGCACACCGCGCGCACACGAGGCAGCGCCCCGCGTTCAGCCGGAGTGAACCGGGCGTTTCGCGTTCTTTTTCCTCGAGCAGCGCGTCAAACGCCGTCCGGTAGGGGCGGAGGAACGCCTCCGCGTCGGCAAGCGCCGCGGCCTTTACCGCGCCGCTCTCCGGGAACACCTGCACGGCGTACAGCTTGACCACAGCATACTGCGGCCAGACCGCCGCGGGGTCAAAATCATAGGGCGGGCATGACCATGTCTGCCCGCAGCGCGGACACGCGGCACAGTAGCCGAGGAACTTTTCCACGTCCACATACTTTTCCAGCATCTCGCTCATCGGCAGCGTGCCGGTGAGATGCGCGATGCGCACACCGTTTTCTCTCTCTTCCATGGGTTCCTCCCCTATTTCAGCGATTCCTGATGGTTCACCACGCCCTTGAACGGCGTCATGAGCAGGATCTTGATGTCAAAGAGCATCGACCAGTTTTCAATATAATAGAGATCGTAGTCTACACGGGTGCGGATAGAGGTATCGCCGCGCAGGCCGTTGACCTGCGCCCAGCCGGTGATGCCGGGGCGTACCTGATGGCGCACCATGTAGAGCGGAATGCTGTATTTGAAGTGGTCGACGTACCGCGGGATCTCCGGCCGCGGGCCGACGAGCGACATATCGCCCACAAGGACATTGAAGAGCTGCGGCAGCTCGTCGATGGAATAGCGCCGCATGAACGCTCCCCACGCCGTGCGGCGCGGGTCATGGTCGCGCGTCCACGCCGTGTCCGACTGCGCGTTCACGCGCATGGAGCGGAATTTGAGCATATAAAACGGCTTCTTATCCTTGCCGATTCGTTCCTGCCGGAACAAGATCGGCCCCGGCGAGGAAAGGCGCGTGCCGATGGCGGCAACGAGCATGATAGGCGATGTGAGCACGATAAGCGCGAGAGAGCCGAGAATATCAAAAAGCCGTTTCACGATATCTGCGCCGGCATTGTCAAGCGGCACGCGCCGGACGTTCACCAGCGGCAGGCCGCACAGCTCCTCCACGTACGGGTGGCGCGACATATATTCATACCCGATCGGCAGCAGCGCGAGCTTCACGCCGGTGTCCTCGCACTCACGCAGTATCCCGCCGAGCTGCTCCGCCTGGTTTTCTTCCATGGCGATCACCGCCTCATCCGGCGCTTTTGCTTCCAGCACCGAGCGCAGAGAATCGTAGTCCCCCAGATACGGTATGCCGCTGAGCGCCGACGCGCCGACGCTGCCGATGACCGTCCACCCGGCGTCGCGCCCCTTTTTCACGCGGCGCAGGCAGTCGCGCGCCGCGGCGCTCTCGCCGATGATGACGAGGCGGCGCAGCCCCTTTCCGGCGCGGTACTGCCGCCGGAGCAGCCGGTGCGCAATAAAGCCGCGCGTGCCGGTGAACACAATGAGCAGCAGATAGCAAAGAAGGATCATCCAGCGCGAAAAGTCCACCACGCGGAACACGAAGATGAGATCAATGTACAGCATCACGCCGAACGTGCAGCCGAGGACGATATTGCCGAAGGCATGGATGAAGCCGCGCTGCGGCTGCGGCTCGTAAACGCCGAGCAGTCCGAAGAGCACAGCGTACACCGGCGAGAACAGCCCCGCCCACAGCATATGATACCCGAAGCCGCCGACCGGGTTTTCGCCCCGGAACAGCACGAACCGGATATAAAATGCCGCCGCCATCGCCGTTACGGACAGCGCCATATCCATCACCGCCCAGAGGACGGTCTTTTTTGTTTCTCTTTTATCCATTGCTTTTTCCGCCGTATAGGAAAGATTTGTCATTTTTTAGACGGTCTGCCGTACGGCGCGGTTCGCCGCGACACACACCGGCCGTTATATTTTACCACAAATGGTTTGTTTCTTCCACGGTTTCTGTTATAATCCGGAAAGAAAGGTTTGTTTCGGAGGACGCCATGAGCAACCGCACACCGAAAATTCTGTATACCGCCTCCAGCAGCGCGCATCTGGAGAGCTTCCATCTGCCGTACCTTGCCGCACTGCGCTCACTCGGCTGGGATGTGACTGCCGCAGCGAACGGCAGCGGTGAGCGGCTCGGCGAGGGCGTGGGCTTTCTCGCCGTGCCGTTTACGAAGAGCTTCGTATCGCCGAAGAATTTCCGCGCCGCTGTGCTGCTGGCGCGGGATATCCGTGAAAACCGATACGACGTGATCGTAACGCATACCTCGCTCGCCGCGTTTTTCACGCGTCTCGGCGTAATACTCGCGGGAAAAAAACGTACCCGCGTTGTCAACACGGTGCACGGCTATCTTTTTGACGGCGATTCCGGCGCGCTGCGGCGCACGGTGATGCTCACGGCGGAAAAACTGACGGCAGGTATTACGGACGACATTCTCGTCATGAACCGCTGCGACGAGATCATCGCGAAAAAACACCGGCTCTGCCGCGGAAACGTATATTTCATTCCCGGCATGGGCGTGGACTTCTCCCGCTTCCCCCCCGCTGCGCCGGAGGAGCGCGCCGCGGCAAGAACGGCGTACTCGCTGCCGGAGGGCGCCGCTGCGCTTGTTTGTGCTGCCGAGTTTTCAAAGCGGAAAAACCAGATGCTGCTTCTGCAAACGCTCGCCCGGCTGCCGGAAAATTATTATCTTCTGCTCCCCGGCGACGGGGCACTGCTGGAGGAATGCAGGGAGACCGCTGCCGCGCTTGGCGTGCTCTCCCGCTGCCGGTTTCCGGGACGGCTCTCGAAGGTGCGCGGCGTGCTCGCCGCGGCGGATATCTGCGTGTCCGCCAGCCGGTCGGAGGGACTGCCGTTTGCGGTGATGGAGGCGATGCATATGGCGCTCCCCTGCGTGCTCACGCGGGTAAAGGGGCATGAGGATTTGCTGGACGGCTCCGGTGCGGGATACCTCGTGCCGTTCGGCGACGCGGCAGCATTTGCCGATGCCGTACAGACGCTCGGCGAGGACGCCGCGCTGCGCGCGCATATGGGCGCCGCGGCAAGGGAAAGCGTTGAGAAATATGCTCTTGACCGTGTATTACCCGAGGTGCTGCCTTATTTCACAGAACACTGATCAAAAATATGGGGACGGTTCTCCCTGACAGGCTTGTCAGAGAGAACCGTCCTCTTTAGCTGCGTCCTCATAAGAAAACACAGCCCCTTCGCCGAGCCTTTTCCGCCGGAACTGCGTTCCTTTTCCTTGCAATGCA
>ENA-UOIY01001741-UOIY01001741.1-human-gut-metagenome-genome-assembly--contig:-P114-NODE-1741-length-20513-cov-11.377701_pt1 | contig 20513 bp, 14 predicted proteins | sample MGYA00242335_ERZ723882 | MGnify/ENA metagenome assembly ERZ723882
CCCAAGCGTCTGCTGATCGGCGACGACGAGCACGGCTGGGACGACAACGGCGTGTTCAACTTTGAAGGCGGCTGCTACGCCAAGGTCATCAACCTCGACAAGGACTCCGAGCCGGACATCTACAACGCCATCACCCGTGATGCGCTGCTGGAGAACGTCACCCTCGACAAGGACGGCAAGATTGACTTCGCCGACAAGTCCGTGACCGAGAACACCCGCGTGTCCTACCCGATCAACCACATCAAGAACATCGTGCGCCCGGTGTCCGCTGCGCCTGCCGCGAAGAACGTCATCTTCCTGTCTGCTGATGCGTTCGGCGTGCTGCCGCCCGTGTCCATCCTGACGCCCGAACAGACCCAGTACTACTTCCTGTCCGGCTTCACCGCGAAGCTCGCCGGCACGGAACGCGGCATCACCGAGCCGACCCCCACCTTCTCTGCTTGCTTCGGTCAGGCGTTCCTCGAACTGCACCCGACCAAGTACGGCGAGGAGCTGGTCAAGAAGATGAAGGCGAACGGCGCGAAGGCGTACCTTGTCAACACCGGCTGGAACGGCACTGGCAAGCGCATCACCATCAAGGATACCCGCGGCATCATCGACGCGATTCTGTCCGGCGACATCCTGAAGGCGCCCACCAAGAAGATTCCGTACTTCGACTTTGAGGTTCCGACCGAACTGCCGGGCGTGGACTCCAAGATTCTCGACCCCCGCGACACCTACGCCGACGCTTCCGAATGGGAGAACAAGGCGAAGGATCTGGCGTCCCGCTTCGAGAAGAACTTCGTCAAGTACACCGGCAACGACGCTGGCAAGGCGCTGGTTGAAGCTGGCCCCCACGCGTAATTTGACGGTTGCGTAAATATCGAGCGGCTTGTTCTGAAAAAGGACAAGCCGTTTTTTGTGTGGGATGAAAAAACGTTGCGAAGGGGAAAATCTTCGCAACGCTTAGTTGGTGAATTGGTTGAATTGGCTTATAAACCATCAACATTGTCAGAGTTGTTCAGACGGTCAAGCTGTTCTTTGCGGATTTCTTCGTTAGTAATGGCTTCTTTTATAGTTGCCACTCGTTCCTCGGCATCGGAAGCTACATAGCTGATGGCGATATTATATGTGCTTGTGCTGGCAGATAACGAAATTTGATTACCTGATTTATCAGACCATTCTTTTCTAAAATATCTTTTGTCACTGGCATCGTGAGGAGTGCCATAGATGCTTGTAAGTTTGGATTCCAAGTCCTCATAAATTCCGGGAAGATCTTTATAGTCATCAGAAATCCAGTAAGCTGCCTCGTAAAGTTGAGCTAAATCATTATTGCGGATAATTATACCATCTTCAATGGGAAAGATGAATTTTGTATTAATTGTAGCGGAATATCCTGCAACGTTTGTGTTCTTGTACAAAACTTGAATACCATAAGACAATTCAAAAATATATGTTGAGCGAATGTCGAAATTTGCATAGGGAGATTTCTGATTCCAGATTTGTTCAGCTTGGCTTTTCGTACAATACCATGGAGCACTATTGAAAGTGTAGATATCTTCGTCCGTAGGATGAATGGGGTTAGCGGAAAGGCGCTCAACAATCTTTTCTTGGCGAACCTTGTCGAGCGTATCAATCATCGTGGTAAGCTCGGATTCGGAAGCAGTTTCGGTATCAATCGTGAGTATCTCTGCACCAGCAGCCGAGCACATCAGGCAGAGAGATAAGGCAAGACTTAAAACCTTTTTCATGGGTAAATCTCCTTTCATTAAACCCACGCTTAGAATGAAATTTGCACTCTAAGCGTGGGTCGAAATGTGTGTTATTCGTCGTACTCCACCATACCCTGCGATTCCAAAAACATCTGCTGGGCATCGAGGTAGTCGTCCACCAGCGCGGCGAGCTTGACCGCCTGTTCGGGGTCGAGCGCGTTTTTCGCCGCCAGTGATTCGACAATGTACTCAATTGCTTCGTCGTCCTCGTAGTACGCGTCGCCCGCGTAGCCGTCGTCGTCCAAAACGCCCGCTTCGTGCATGTACGCCATGTCCGCGTCAATCATCTGCGGCACGAGCGCGGGAATGTCCTCCGCCAGCTCCGGGTGATCCGCCTTGCGGATGCAGCGGGTGATGAACGCGACTGCCGCATCCTTGTCGTAACCGTGCATCATGGAAAATGAACCTCCTGTTTACACCATAACCGCCTTGAACTGCGCCAGCGTGTCCTTGAAAACGCCCAGCGCGCGGCGGATGGGTTCGGGGCTGCTCATGTCGATGCCCGCCAGCTTCAAAGCGTCAATCGGCGGCACGGCGCAGCCTGCGGACAGAAACTTGCGGTAGTCGCGGACGGCGCTTTCGCCTTCGGACAGAATCTTGTCGCTGAGCGAAACCGCCGCGCACAAGCCCGTCGCGTACACATAGACGTAGTAGGAGCGATAGAAGTGCGGGATGCGCATCCACTCGTTGGCGATGTTCTCATCCACCGTGCAGACCGCGCCGTAATACTTCTGGTTTAATTCGTAGTACGCCTTGGACAGGCTCTCGCGGGTCAGCGGCTGCCCCTGCTCCGCCATCGTGTGGGCAATCAGCTCAAATTCCGCGAACATCGTCTGACGGAACACGGTCGTGCGGAACTGCTCCAGGAAGTGGTTCAGCAGGTACGCCAGCGCCTTCTTGTCGTCCGCAAACGTCTTGAGCAGGTGGCGCATCATCGTCGCCTCGTTGCAGGTGGACGCGACTTCCGCCACGAACAGGCTGTAATCGCTCTTGGGCGCGGGCTGGTTGGTGTTGGAGTAGAAGGAGTGCATGGAGTGCCCCAACTCGTGCGCGATGGTGAACGTGTCGGACAAATTGTCGTTGTGGTTCAGCAGCACATAGGGGTGCACGTCGCGCAGGTTGCCGGAGGAGAACGCGCCGGAGGACTTGCCCTTGGAGGGGTACACGTCAATCCAGCCGCCGACGCGGGCTTCGCGCAGCTTAGCCAGATAGTCCTCGCCCATGGGCTTCAGGCCTTCCAGCACAAGGTCAAACGCCTTGTCGTAGCTCAGCTCCATGTGGAAATCCTTGACCATCGGCGTGTAGAGGTCGTACATGTGCAATTCATCCAGCCCCATCAGCGATTTGCGCAGCGCCAGATACTCATTCAGCACCGGAATCGCCGCGTGCACTTCGCTGATGAGGTTGTCGTAGACGCTCGTGGGGATTTCCAGCGGTTCCATGCGGGCATCGCGGGCGGTGGCGTAATGGCGGGCGCGCGCCTGGAACACGTCGTTCTGCACGCTGCCGTTGTACGTTGCGGCGATGGTGTTGCCGAAACTGCCGTAGGTGTTCATGATGCCGTCGAACGCCGATTTGCGGACTTCGCGGTCTTCCGAACGGATAAACTGGGAATATGTGCCTTCGGTCAGCTCAGCAGTCGTGCCGTCGGGCATCTGCACGGGCGGGAAGGACATATCCACGTCGGTCAGCATCCCGAAGATGTGGTTCGGGGCTTGGGCGACCTGCCCCATCATGGCGAGCAGCTTCTCCTGCTCGGCGGGCAGCGTGTGCGGCTTCTGGCGAATCAGGTTGCGCAGGAACGCGTCATAATCCGCCATTGCCGGATCAGCGGCGATTTCCGCCAGCAGCGCATCATCCAGCGAGAGCAGCTCCGGCTCAAAGAAGGACATCGCGGTGGACAGCTGTACGCCCATCTGGGACGCGCGCGCGCGAAGTCCCTGCGCAACCGGGTCGCCGTTGTCCGTTTCGCCGCGCAGGAACGCGTAGGAGAAAACGGGCTCAGCCTGCTGATTCAAGTCGAAATACTCGCGAATGGCCTGACGGGGATTTTCGGCGACTTTGCCCTCCCACGCGGCGAACTTCTTGCCGGACGCAAGCACATCCGCCAAAGCGGCCTCCCACGCGGCATCATCAGGATAAATGTGCGACAAGTCCCATTTGTACTGCGCGGGGATTTCCTCACGCTTGCGGAGCTTTGCAGCCATTGTAAGACCTCTTTCTGCCGGAAAAAAACCGGCGTTTCCATTTCATTTCCTAGAGTGTGTTTCTAAATTCGCCCGGCAGCATTTTCGGCATCTTTTCTTGCACTTCTGCGTCTTCAAACCTCGATTTACCGCCAGTAAACCTTCGGTTTTCATCCTTGAATTGCAAGAAAATCTGCTCGAAACTGCACCGGTCTCATTTTAGAAACACACTCTATTGTACACGCATCAGCGGAAAAAAGCAAGGCGTATCAGCGGTGCTTTTTCTCGTACGTCAGCGGGCGACAGGCGCTGGCGCGATCCGACCCGTTGGGGAAGAACGAAATCGCGCCGTCCAGCAGGGTGATTGCGCCCGTTGAGCCGCGCACAACCTGTTTTTCCAGCAGCAGGCGCAGCAGCTTTTCCGTCAGCATCGGCCCGCCGCCGCGCGTCAGGCAGTCCTTCCAGAGGGTGAAGTGGCAGCCGTCCGCAGCGCGGGAGCAGAAAAACGCCTGCGGGCTTTCCAGCACGCCGCCCTTCCGGCAGACCGGGCAGACGCAGCCGTCAATTTTCGCGCCGCGCGTGACGAACGACTGCGTGCGCTTCTTTCGCCGCCCATCATCCGGGAACACCACGTCGGCGCGGTTATTCCGGGCGAAATTCACCAGAAACGTGGAGAATTTGCGGATGCTGTCCATGAACTTGTCCGCGTCCTGCCTGCCGTCGGTGATTTGGTCGAGCGCCAGTTCCCAGCGCCCGGTCATTTCGGGGGAGGACAGCTCCTGCGGCACAATTTGAATCAGCTGCACACCCTTGTCCGTCGCCAGAATCGTCTTGCCCTTGCGGATGGCGTACCCGACCTGAATCAGCCGCTCGATGATGGCGGCGCGGGTCGCGGGCGTGCCGATGCCGCTGCCCTTCATCTGCCGCGCGATTTCCTCGTCGGTGGATTCGCGCCCGGCGGTTTCCATCGCGGAGAGCAGGGACGCGTCGTTGTGCTGCGCCGGGGGCTTGGTCTGGTCGCTCTTGACCTCGGCGGCGCGGACGGTGCGCGTGTCGCCGGGGGACAGCGGGGGCAGGGCGGTTTCCTCCTCGGCGTCGGCGGATTTTTTCTTCGCGCGCCCGGCTTTCGGCGGATTCGCCAGCGGCGGCACATCCCGCCAGCCGTTTTGCAGCACGACGCGCCCGTTCGTGCGGAATTGGTGCTCGCCGACCCCGGTGATGACCTTCGTCGCGTCGTACTCGCACGCGGGATAGAACGCCGTCAGCATCCGCCGAACGACCATATCGTACAGCTGCCGCTCATCTTCGGGCAGGCTGTCCAGATTGATTCGCTTCGGCGTGGGCAGAATCGCGTGGTGGTCGGTGACTTTCGTTTCGTCAATCGTGCGCTTGCTGACGGGCAGCTTTCCATCCGGCAGCGCGCCCAGCACAAGCGCCTGATAGCTTTCCGGCAGCACCTTCATCGTCTGCACAACGCGCGGAATCATGTCCGGCGGCAGATAGCGGCTGTCCGTGCGCGGGTAGGTGAGGGCTTTGTGCGTTTCGTAGAGGGATTGGGCGAGCTTGAGCGTCTTGTCGGCGGTGAAGCCGAGCAGGCGGTTCGCGTCGCGCTGGAGGCTGGTCAGGTCGTAGAGCTGGGGCGGCAGGTCGCGGCGGCGGGTGGTTTCGGCGCTTATCACTGTGGCGGATTGATTCTTGATTTGCGCGGCGAGGGCTTTCGCGTCGTCGATTTTGGGGATGTGCGTGTCCGGCTCCAAGCCCTCACGGAAGTACATGCCGCGGTAGTCGCCGAAATCCGCCGTGACGGTCGCGTATTCTTCCGGCTTGAAGTCCTCGATTTCCTTCCGCCGCTTGACCAGAATCGCAAGCGTTGGGGTCTGCACGCGCCCGACGGACAGCAGCGCGTCATAGCGCAGGGTAAAAGCGCGGCTGGCGTTCATGCCCACAAGCCAATCCGCCTGTGAACGGCACTGCGCGCTGCGGTACAAGCCGTCGTAGTCGCTGCCGCTGCGGATGGCGCGGAAGCCCTCCTGAATCGCCTCATCCGTCATGGAGGAAATCCACAGGCGATCGAAAGGCTTCTTGCAGCCCGCTTTTTCGTAGATGTAGCGGAAAATCAGCTCCCCCTCGCGCCCCGCATCGGTTGCGCAGATGAGCCGGTCGGTTTCCGGCGCGTTGATGAGATTGCGGACGACGGCAAACTGATCGCGGCTGCTGGCAATGACTTTCAAGGGGATTTCGGCGGGCAGAATCGGCAGCGTATCAAACGACCAGCGCTTGTACTTTTCATCGAGCTCGTCCGGCTCAACCAGCGTCACCAGATGCCCGACCGCCCACGTCACGACCCAGTCGCCGCCCGTCAGGCAGCCGCGCCCGCTGCTCTGGCAGCCAAGCACGCGGGCAATATCGCGCCCCACGCTCGGCTTTTCCGCAATGACTACTGTACGCCCCATAGGTGAGAATCCTCCTGATGATGTATATCCGTGCCTTTTTTATGCAGAAATCCGCATGAACAAATTCCATTATACCACATTTGACGGCTTGAAGCAAGCATGGTATAATAGGAGGGAAACCTGTCGGAAGATGGTACGGAGGTCGGCTTGCATGGCGATGTTTTCCTTTGACGAGCAGGCGGCGCTGTTTGACGTAACGCCGCTGCCCAACCAGTTTATCCTCAATTATCTGCCCGAAGCGTCGGGGGACGCGGTGCGCGTGTACCTCTTCGGCCTGGTGGCGTGCTATCATCACGAGGCCATCAGCGATTTGCAGCAAATGGCGCGGGAGCTGAACATGACGGAGGATGATATTCGCGCGGCGTACCGCTACTGGGAGCGCAAGGGGCTGGTGCAGCGCGTGGCGGATAATCCGCCGCAGTACCGCTATCAGAACATCTATCAGGTGATGATGACGGGCGCACAGGCGCAGATTGACCCCGCATACGAGCAATTCGCGGAAGCCATCTACGGCGTGTTCGACAACGACCGCCGGCTGCATGGCAAGGACGTCAGCCAATGCTACGAGTGGGTGGAGCAGATGCGCCTGCCGCCGGACGTGGTGATTGCCATGATGCGCCACATGGTGCAGAAGCACGGCAAGAACGTGAGCATGAAAAAAGCCGAGCAGATGGCCATGCGGCTGGCAGACGAAAAGGTGCAGACGGTGGAGGAGGCGCAGGAGATTTTCCGGCGCGATCAGACCGTTTGGAGCGGCAGCAAGAAGGTGCTGGAGAAGCTGGGCCTGCGCCGCTACCCGACCGAGCCGGAACAGACGATGTACAGCAAGTGGCTGGTGGACTGGCAGTTCACGCCGGATGCAATCCTGCGCGCGGTGGATGAGACCATCAAGAGCAGCAACCCGTCGTTTGCGTATCTGGACGGGATTTTGAAGCGGCTGCACGAGCAGGGGAATGTGCGCACGGAGCAGGACGTGTCGGGCGATATCGAGGACAGCCGGAAGGAAAACGAGCCTATCAAGCAATTCCTGCGCGCGCTGGGCAATTACAGCATTACCATCAACGACACGACGAAAGCGACGTACAAGAGCTTCCAGACCATGTACCCTGACCCGGTGATTCTGCTGGCGGCGCAGCAGTGCGCCAAATGGGGCATGACGACGCTGCAGGACGTGATGCAGACGCTGATGGCGTGGCAGAACCGCAGCCTGCGCACGCTGCCGGAAATTGACGCGTACATGCGGCAGATTGACGAGCAGAACGAGTTCCTGATTGTGCTGTATCAGGCGATGCAGCTGGACGAAAAGACGAAGCCGAACGCCGCCGACCGTGCCCTTGTGAAGCAGTGGACGGAAGAATGGCGGTTCGCGCAGATGTTTGTGCTGGGCTGTGCGCCGTGGGCGGCAGGGAAGAAATCACCAATGGCATACCTCAACAAGATGTTGAAAGTTTTCCGGGAAAAAGGCATCACGACGATGGAGGCGGCAAAGGCGGAGCGCGAACGCTTCGAGCAGCAGCCGAGCCAATCCACCGCACCCGCCGCGCGCGTGCCGAAGGTCGTCGGGGAGCAGCAGTACACCCAGCGCACCTACACGCCGACGCAGGATGCCATGGACGCCATGATGCAGGAGTGGGAGGAAAGCCATGCGTAAGGAAATCATGCAGGCGCTGCAGCAGGAGTACGAGCAGCAGCGCCTCAAAAATTCGCAGGAGGAAATGCGGCGGCGGCAGGAGGTTATCACCCGCTGCCCGGAGATTGGGCAGTACCTCGCCGAGCGGCAGAACCTGATTTTCGGCGGCGTGCGCGGCATCCTGAACGGCAAAGCGGCGGCGGATGACCTGCCTGCCCGCATGGACGTGATGAACAAGCGCATCGCCGATTTGCTCCGCCAAAGCGGCTTCCCGGCGGATTATCTTGACCCCGTCTACCGCTGCAAGCAGTGCCGCGACACAGGCTACGTCGGCGAGCCGATTCGCGAAATGTGCCCGTGCCTGCGCAGTGCGTTCTATGCGCGGCTGTACCGCGAGGTCGGCTTGGGCGAAAAGGCGGAGCAGTCGTTCGCCGCGTTTGACCCGAATGTGTTCTCCGACCAGCCGCTGCCTGGCAAAAAGTACAGCCAGCGGCAATTGATGGACATGCTGCGCCACCAGTGCGAACAGTACGCCGAAAAGTACCCCAACGCCGCGACGATGGATCTGCTGCTGATGGGGCAGAGCGGTCTGGGCAAAACGTACCTGATGCACGCCATCGCGAAGCGATTGCTGGAGCGCGGCTTCAACGTGATGATGATCAGCGCCTACCGCTTCCTGGACGTCGCCCGCCGCGCGTACTTCTCCGGCAAACAGGAGGAAATGGACACGCTGATGGATACCGACGTGCTGATGATTGATGACATGGGCGTTGAACCGCTGATGGAGAACATCACCATCGTGCAGTGGTTCAACCTCATCAACGAGCGGCAGCTGCGCGGCAAAGGCACGGTCATCAGCACCAATTTGAACGTGGAGGAGCTGCGCCGCCGCTACACCGAGCGCATCACATCCCGCCTGCTGGATGGAAAGCAGTGTATGCTGCTGCAATTCTTGGGCGACGACGTAAGGAGGAACAAGGTGTGATTCAGCTTTATATCAGCAAGAAGAATTTCGATGCGCAGAAGGCGGAGCGCTTCTTCAAGGAGCGCCGCGTGCAGGTGCAGGTGATGGATTTGAAGAAGCACAAGCTGGGCGAGCGCGAATTGCAGACGATGGCGAAGGACGTGGGGATGCAGGGGCTTCTTGACCGCGAGGACAAGCGCGCGAAGGAGCATCCCGCGTGCTACTGCAACATTGACAGCGTGATTATGACCGCGATTCAGGAAAACCCGTGGCTGCTGAAATCTCCCATCGTCCGTAGCGGACAAAAATGCACCATCGGCTACCAGCCCGAAATTTGGGAAAACTGGCTGAAGGCGGACAAATAACGGCTCAGGCGAAGCCCCAAAAAGCTGCACGCGGGCAGAGTAAGGAAGAGAACTCAACTCAATCGCGAAAAGGGGTCAAGGGGCAATTGCCCCTTGCAGGGTGCAGGGACAGCGTCCCTGCTGGGGTTTGGGGCAACGCCCCAACTGTTACACCGTTAAATCTACTCCAAGAAAAAAGGGTAGTATGGCAACTTGGTCGCAGGCAGCGAAGCGTCCCTGCGCAGTAACTTTGCGCGTCCGCAGACGCGCCCCCAAGCTGCTTTTTCCACCAAGATAAAAAACCGCCTGCCCACGCCAATCATCGCATGAGCAGGCTTTCCTTCATTCCAAATAGAGTGCGGATGCCGCCGCGACCCCCGCGTCGTGCGTAATCGTCAGCAGCAGATGTCCCGGATAGCGCAACGCCGCTTCGCCGGATAGCGCCGCCGTCGGCTGCCCCTGCGCCGTGTGCGAAATGGCAATCTCCGTCAGCGGAAAGGCAATGCCGCAGCCGAGCGCTTTGACAACGGCTTCCTTCGCTGCGTACAGCCCCGCCAGCGTGTCCGCCGCCGACGCGCCGCGGCTGCGCAGGTACGCGATTTCCTCTTTCGTCAGGATGCGCTGGAGGAAATGCGTGTTGTCAAGCTGCTGTGCCATGCGGTCGATGCCGCAGATATCCAGCCCGATGCCGCGCAGCTCAGACATAGCCCATGACCCCGCGCACGGATACGTCGCCGGACAGCACGCGCTGCAATACGCCGCTTTCGTCGCGTACCAGCAGCGCACCCGTCTCGTCAATATCCTCCGCCGTGCCGATGAAGTCGAGTTCCGTGCCGATGACGTGCACCCGGCTGCCCAGCGTGCAGCAGTGGCGGCGGTACGCTTCCTGTATGCCGGGGAAGCCGTGCTCCTCCAGCAGCGTCATGTTGTCTTCCAGCGCCTTCAGGTAGTACACGACAATCTCCCGGCGCACGGGCGGCTCGGCAAATTCCTCCAAGGCGGCGGCGCGGTCAGAAAGCTCCGGCGGATACGCCCCGCGCAGCACGTTCAGCCCCGTGCCGACGACGACGTACTCAATCTGGTCGAGGTCAGCGCTGATTTCCAGCAGAATGCCGCACAGCTTCTTGCCGGAGAACACGAGGTCGTTGGGCCACTTGATCTGCGCGTCAATGCCCGTCACTTCGCGGACGGCGTGCGCCATCGCCATCGCGGTCGCGAGGGTAATCAGCGGCGCGTTTTTCGGCGGGAGCTTCGGCCGCAGGAGGACGCTCATCAGGATCGCCTGCCCCGCGGGGGCTGACCATGTGCGCCCCAGCCGCCCTTTGCCCGCTGTCTGGCATTCGCACAGGCACAGGCTGCCGCTCGGCGCGCCCTGCACCGCCATCTGCTTCACCAGCGTGTTGGAGGACGTGATGGTGTGCTCGTAGTGGTTGATGGCACGTCCAAGCGTCTTGGTCGTCAGCTGATTCACCCAGAAAATGGGGTCAAGGCTGTCGCCGGGGATGAGGCGGTAGCCGCGGCGGCCGGCGGCTTCAATCTGCCAGCCCTCTTCGCGCAGCTGGGCAATGCGCTTCCACACGGCGGCGCGGCTGATGCCCAGTTCCTGACTGATTTTTTCGCCGGAGACATAATCGCCGCCGGAGAGGATTGCAAGAATGTCATTCATTGGTTTCATCTCCTGAAAAGAGGTGCTTTTGTTGGAATATATGGTTTTGCCGGAGCAGGACGGAATGCGCCTGCGCGATGTACTGCGCCGCGTGATGGGCGTGAGCTACACGGCAATGAAGTCCGCCAAGTGGAACGGCGGCATCACGGTGGATGGCGTCGTGACCCCGGTGGATGCGTTTGTGCGCGCCGGGCAGGTGGTGGCAATCCGCTTCCGGGAGAACGCGCCGGCGTACGCGGTCAAGCCGTATGACCTGCCGCTGACCATTGCGCATGAGGATGACTGGCTGTTCGTGATTGACAAACCCGCCCCGCTGGCGAGCCAGTCCAGCGCCCTGCACCCGGACGACACGCTGGAAAACGCGGTGTACGCTCATTTGCGCTGTCCGGCGGATTTCGTCTACCGTCCGGTGAATCGGCTGGATAAGGGCACAAGCGGGCTGATGATTGTCGCCAAGGACGCGCATATTCAGCACCGTTTGCAGGCGCTTCTGCATACGCCGGAGTTCATCCGAACGTATCAGGCGGTGGTGGAGGGATGCCCGGATGACGACTGCGGCGTGATTGACGCGCCCATCGGCAAGGAGGACGCCGCCAGCATCCGCCGTATCGTGACCGCATCCGGCAAGCCGTCGGTGACGCACTATCGCGTGCTGAAACGCGGGAAAACGCGTGCGCTGGTGGAATTGGTGCTTGAAACCGGGCGCACGCACCAAATTCGCGTGCATATGGCGTCCATCGGCTGCCCGGTCGTCGGGGATTTCCTCTACGGCACGGAAATTCCGCAATTGCCGGGGCGGTTCGCGCTGCACGCCAGCGCCTTGACGCTCCATCACCCGATGACGGGGGATTGGCTGTCGCTTACCTCGCCTTTGCCGGAATCGCTTGCGACACTGCTTGACTGATGGCGGATTGCAGGAAGTCCAAACCCCGCTGCCGCTGGATGGCAAGCTGCGCGTCCACCACGGAAAAATCCGGATGTGTGGGGTCGGCGACTTGCAGCGTGCGCAGCAGCTGGTCAACGCGGCTGTTGCGGCTTTCGGGGTCGTCCTCGCGGTAGCGGCGGAGAATTGTGCAGGGCGTGTGCAGCAGGAGGGAAAACGCGGCGGCGTGGAAACTGTCCGTCAGCACCATGCTCGCGCCCGCAATCAGAGAAAGCCACTGCGCGGGGGTCACGCCCTTTGCCAGCGGATACGCGGACTGGAGTGCCGATTCCGTCCGCGGAATGACGCGCACGCCCAGACCTGTTTTCTGCCGAATCTGCTCCACCTGCGTCCAGTACGCGGGATTGTCCGCCAGGAAGAAGCACAGAATATCATTGCCCATCGGGATGTCGCCGCCGATGAGCTCCAGCCACTTTTCGCGCGGCAGGAGCATCACGGGGTCGGGCATGACGGCGGGCTTCTTGCCGATGAGGGATTGCAGGAGCGCCGCACCCTCTTCCTCCCGGACGGAGATGGCGGCGAATCCCCGTATCAATGCGGCGATTTTGCGCCCTTTCGCGCTGTCCGTCATCGTCGATACGCCCAGCGACGGCGCGTAGGCGACTTTCGGCTTCTTCGTGAAATTCAGGAAATACGCCGGGTTGAGCCACGTCGGCGACCAAATCTGGTCTGACCCGCAAATCAGGGCGTCGTATGACAGCGCCTGATGCGCCAGCGCGCTCTGGTCGCGGCAGATGGGCGACAAAATCATCTGCGTCTGCCGGAACGCATCAAAGCCCTCGTTCAGCCCGCGCGCCGCGCTGCGCTTCTTCATGCCGTCCAAAATCAGGCGGGGCGAATTGCCGCTGCACAGCAGATTCTTCATCTTTTCCGTCTGCGAGGGAACATAGTCGATATGCTCCGCGTCGTACCCCAGGGAACGGACGGCGTTTTGCAGCGCCCACGCTTGAAGAATCGACCCGTAATTGTCATTGTGCAGGAAGGTCATGATGCCGATTCGTGCCATGCGCTCACCTCTATCGCGAAAGTTCGCTATCATTATAGCATACTTCTTCGCTGGAAGCAAACAAAACCGCGAAATCCGCTGGACAAGCGGCGCGAATCGGCGTACAATGGGGTGGGGATTTACGACTGCACGCTTTCCAGCCACTTCTCCAGCGTGACCTCGTCATCGAACCCCAGCCCGGGACGAACCTCCTCCTGCACATCGTCCGGCAAGTCGCTCAGCGGCACGCCGAGTTCGCGCACCAGCGCCAGCGCGTCGCCGTAACGGTTGCGGAAGATGCACAGCTGCCCGCTTTCGTCCGGCATCAGCACAACATGCTCCGGGCAGTAGAGGGCAAGCGCGCGTTCCATGCTCACCTGCGCGGGCGAAAACGACGTGATGACCCACTGGTCGTACTTCGCGGCGAGTTCGTCCTTCGTCATGCCGGCCAGTTCGGCTGGCAGGCGCTGGCGGCGCGTCATTTCGTGCCCGCAGGGGGAAAAGGTGACGCGCTGGAGCAGCTCGCACTCGGCGCTCAGGCGGGCGGAGGCGTCGGAGGCGGTCAGTGCGCCGTCCTCGGCGTCGGGCGCGGCGGCGCGGCTGGGCTTCAAGCCGAAGCAGAGCAGCAGGGCGAGCGCCGTCAGCATCAGCACCCCGCGCAGCAGGGCGGCACGGTCGACGGTTGCGCGAATGACGGAATCCTTGCGTTTTTTGTCCATGTTCATCGCTCCTTTCTGCCTTAGCATGGCAGCGCGGCGCGAAATCCATTCATCACATAAAGGAGATTTTTTTGATGATTCAGGCGGTTTTGTTTGATTTGGACGGTACGCTGACGAACACGATTGACGACATTGCCACGGCGATGAACCGCGCCTTGCGCCTGCACGGGCTGCCCGGCTGGGAGACGAAGGAATACTGCTACCTCGTCGGCAACGGCGCGAAGATTCTGGCGCAGCGGGCGGTTCGCGACCGGCAGGACTTGGCGGACGCGGTGCAGGCGGAGTATCAGGCATACTACGAGAAGCATACGCAGGTGAAAACGCAGCCCTACGACGGCATTCCGGAGCTGCTGCACGCCTTGGCGGAGCGCGGTTTGAAGCTGGCGGTGCTCTCCAATAAGCCCGACGCGGATACGAAGAACGTCATCAGCCACTTCTTCCCGGATGTGCCGTTCAGCGTCGTGCGCGGGCAGGTGGAGGGCGTGCCGGTGAAGCCGGACAAGGCGGGCGCGCTGCTGGTGGCGGAGCAGCTCGGCATTGCCCCGGCGGATTTCCTCTATCTGGGCGACACGAAGGTGGATATGACCTGTGCGTGCAGCGCGGGCATGAACCCAGTGGGCGTGCTGTGGGGATTCCGCACGGCGCAGGAGCTGCTGGACAATGGCGCGAAGGTGCTGATCGCCCACCCGATGGAATTGCTGGAGAAGTTCAACTTGTAACAAATGCGTAATAGTTCTTTACAATTGCGTGATTTTCTGATACAATAGCCGCAGGTACTTTGGAACATTTGGAGGGGAATGCTATGAAAAAGAGCATCGTGCGTGTGCTGGCGCTGGTGCTGATGCTGACGCTGGTCATCACAAACAGCGCGGCAGCCTTGAAGCTGCAGAAGAACGACAAGAGCGACAATGTGCGCCGCTTGCAGCAAGCCTTGACGCAATTGGGCTACTACTCCGGCACGGTGGACGGCAGCTTCGGCAGCGGCACGAAGGCGGCGGTGAGCGCGTTCCAGCAGGCGAACAGCCTGACGGTGGACGGTATCGCCGGTTCCGCGACGATTGCTCTGCTGGAAAAGCAGACGGGCATTGACATTGACGGCAATTCGTCGTCCTCCTCTTCGACCGCGACGGGGCTGTTTAAGGGCGATTACAGCAAATTGCAGTACACCTCCAGCGGCTCGCGCGTGCGGGTATTGCAGCAGGCGCTGAAGGACTTGGGCTTCACCATCTCCAAGGTGGACGGCGTGTTCGGGCAGTCCACGTTCGAGGCGGTCATGGCGTTCCAGCAGGCGACCGGGCTGACGGTGGATGGCAAGGCGGGCAGGAACACGCTCGTCAAGCTGGAAAGCTACTTCGACAGCAATGGCAACGTCACGCAGCCGATGATTACGCCCAAGCCCACCACGGATTTGGACAACATCGCCTATGGCGTCCCGACCCGCACGCTCCGCGAGGGCATGGGCGGGCAGGATGTGCTGTACACGCAGGACCGTCTGGCGGCGCTGGGCTACCTGACCGGCATCTCCGACGGGCAGTACGGCGCGGCGACGAAGGCGGCGGTTCTTGCTTTCCAGAAGAAGAACGGCTTGTCCGCTGACGGCGTGCTGGGCACAAACACCCGCAAGCGCCTGTTCTCCGAAGGCGCGATTGGCGCGAAGGAAACGTCGCAGCCCGACGGCGTGGGCGAGCGCAAGCTGACGCTGGGCATGAAGGGCGACGACGTGAAGAGCGTGCAGACGAAGCTGATTGCGCTGGGCTACTTGACGGGCAAGGCGGACGGCGTGTATGGCACGGCGACGGAAAGCGCGATTCGCCGCTTCCAGACGCGCAATGGGCTTACGTCCGACGGCATCTGCGGCGAGGACACGGTCAAGGCGCTGTACAGCAGCACCGCGATTGACGCGGGCAGCTCCGTCACGCCTTCTCCCAAACCGGTGGATGAAAGCGCACCCACACGCATTCTGCGCCCCGGCATGTCCGGCGACGACGTGAAGAGCGTACAGAGCCGACTGGACAAGTTCGGCTACTACTCCGGCGCGCTGGATGGCATCTATGGCGCGGCGACGGTGGCGGCGGTTCAGGCGTTCCAAGCGCGCAACGGCTTGACGGCGGACGGCAAAGTCGGCGCGAACACGGTTAAAATCCTCTATTCGAGCAATGCGATTGCGGCTGATCCGTCCGCGGCGACGCCTACGCCGACCCCCACGCAGTCCTTCGGCATCGTGCCCACACGCACCCTCCGCGAAGGTTCGTCCGGCGATGACGTGAAGAGCGTGCAGAGCCGCTTGAAGGCACTGGGCTACTACACGGGCACGGTGGATGGCAACTACGGCACGGGCACGATGGCGGCGGTTGCGTCGTTCCAGCTGCGCAACAATTTGAGCGCGGACGGTGTGGCGGGCAAGCGCACCTACAAGAAGCTGTATTCTTCGGATGCGCTTGCTGCCATCAGCACGCCGACGTCCACCCCGACCACGGGCGTGACGCGTCCGACCCGCCTGCTCTATTCCGGCTGCACGGGCGACGACGTGAAGAGCGTCCAGCAGCGCCTGAAGGATTTGGGCTACCTGACGGACAAGGTGGACGGCAAGTACGGCGCGAACACCGTCGCCGCCATGCGCGCGTTCCAGCTGCGCAACGGCTTGACCGGCTCCGGCAACGGCGATACGGCGACGTACACCATCCTCTACTCCGTCAACGCGATTACGGCGGAGGGCAAGCAGGTTGATTCCAACACGCCGACGGTGTACACCAACCTGAAAGTCGGCGCGACGGGCGACGCGGTGCTGCGCCTCCAGCAGGCGCTGAGCAACCTGCGCTATACCGTGACCATCAACGGCACTTATGACGAGACGACCCGCGCGGCGGTGCTGGCGTTCCAGAAGCGCAACGGGCTTGCCCCGGACGGCATTGCGGGCGTGAACACGCAGACGAAGCTGTATACGGGCGACTGCGTGACCGGCGATACTGCGCTGCCAGACGAAAACAAGTCAGAACCGGGCAATAACGGCGGCTCCTTCGGCAATGGCCCGGCAAAGAGCCAAATTAAGCTGCAGATGTGGTACACGGAAATCAAGCCGACCATCAAGAGCGGGCAGACGGTGCTGGTCTATGAGCCGAGAAGCGGTTCCTCCTTCCGCCTGCGCTTCTGCTCCTTGGGTCGTCACGCGGACTCTGAGCCGCTGACGGCGCAGGATACCGCGATTATGAAGGCGGCGTGGGGCGGCAAGTTCTCGTGGGACGAGAAGCCGGTGTATGTCCTGCTGCCCAGCGGCACATGGGTGCTGGCCTCCATGCACTGTATGCCCCACCTGTCCGGCAGCATCAAGGATAACGACTTCGACGGGCATTTGTGCGTCCATTTCCCGCGCACGATGGAGGAAACCGCGAAGCTCGACTCGAAGAACGGCGTGCGGCATCAGAAGGATATCCGCAAGGCGTGGAAGGCGCTGACGGGCGAGGATATTACTTGGTAAGCGGATTATCCGCAAAATAGGGCATCCTGCGGTCAGATGGCGAAACAAGCTGTCTGACCGCGTTTTTGGGGCGTGCAAAAATCCCCCGAAAGGCTTGCCAATCGGGCGGGAATATGGTAGAATGTACATGTCAAAATCGGCAAGTATCACTCGTTTTCGGATGGGCAGAAAGGAGAAGCGCGGTGGCTGCAACGCTGTCTGTGGTCGTTCCGGTATATGGGACGAAGCGGGATTTGCCCGCGTGTCTGGAGTCGCTGCGCACGCAGTCGCTGCGGGACGCGGAGTTCCTGCTGGTGGATGATGCCTCGCCGGATGGCGCGGGCGCGGTGCTGGCGGAGTATGCCCGGCGCGACAGCCGCTTTCGGGTGCTGACGCATTCGCAGAACCGCGGGCTTTTCGCGGCGCGGATGACCGGCGCGGACGCGGCGACGGGCAAGTACCTCGCTTTTCTGGACAGCGACGATTTTGTGTCGGTGGATTTTTACCGTGCCGCCGTCGCGCTGGCGGAAGAAAACGACTTCGACCTCGTGATGGGCGACACGGTCTGGCAGCGCGAAAACGGCGACCGCTTCGTGCGCCCGGTTCATGCGGACTGTGTGCTGGAGGACGAGCTGCGCGGCGATGCGGTGCGGGATGCGTTCTTCCAGCAGGCGATGACGTGCTACAGCTTCCACACCATTTGGAACAAGGTGATTCGGCGCGATTTGTGGCTGCGGTGCGCGCCCTACTACGCGCCGCTGGCGAAAAAGCACGTTGTGATGACGGAGGACATTGCGTTTTCCGTCGTGCTGTATTTCTTTGCGCAGGGTTTCGGGCGGCACCGCGGCGACGGCGTGTTCTACTGTGAACATCCGTCGTCCTCGACGGGGGCGGCGGGAAATCCGGCAAAATTCCGCAAAAATTACGCCGATATTGCGCAGGTGTTTGCCTTTGCGGATGAATTTCTGCATCAGCAGGGGGCGAATCGAGCGCGTCAGCAGCTGCAAAAGGCACGGCACTGGTATGCGCGGATGTGGGCGGAGCAGGCGCGGAAGGCGGCGAATCAGCCGGAAATCAGCCACTTGACGGCGGCGCTCTGCCCGGATTTTTCGCCGGATGAGGACGCGAATCTGCCGGAAATCTTCTGGTTCGACCAGCCGATGACCCCGTGGCGGGACGGGACGGAGCGCATCAAGCGCGCGATTCTGGGGCTGGACGGCATCGACTGCCCGGTGATTTCGCTGGATGTGTTCGACACGCTGATTCTGCGTCCCTTCCGCACGCCGATTGACCTCTTCCACACGCTGGAAGGCAAATGGCAGCGGGCGGCGCGGCGGAACATGACCTCCTTCGCACAGGCGCGGATAGAGGCGGAAAGCTGCGCGCGCGTGTGGCTGCCCGAAACGCAAGCTGACGTGACGATGTGGAACATTTACAGCGCCATGATGCAGAATCTGGACGTGTCGGACGACTGCGTGGGGCAAATGACCTACAACGAGCGGGAGGCGGAGGTGCATTTCTGCCGCCCGCGCAAAACCGGCGTGCAGCTGTTCAATCTGGCGAAAGCGGCGGGAAAGCGCGTCGTGCTGACGTCGGACATGTACCTTGACGCGGACACGATTCGGCGGATGCTGGAAAAATGCGGCATCCGCGGCTGGGACGGCTTCTTCCTCTCGAATGAGCAGAACGCGCTGAAATGGAACGGCGCGCTCTATCGGAAGATGACGGCGCAACTGGGCGTGAAGCCGGATAACGTGCTGCACATCGGCGACAATGCGAAAATCGACGTGGAAGCCGCGAAAAAAGCGGGTTTGCACGCCCTGCTGTTGCCGCGCCCGGCGGATGTTTTCATGGATGCGGACTGCACGCAGATGGCGAATCTGGGACACGGGTGTCTGGCGGGCTTCACGACGGCGGACGCGATGCAGCCGCTGGCGCTCAGGTGCGCACAAGGTCTGGCGGCAAACCGCTTCTTTGACGACGGCTATGCCCCCGCGACGGCGGATTCCGCGTTTGCGGCGTATCCGTCCCGGCTGGGGTACTACGCCGTCGGCACACACCTGCTGGCACTGGCGAAGTGGCTGCTGTGCCGCTGCCGGGCGGATGGCGTGAAGCGGCTGGTGTTCCTCGCGCGGGATGGCGCGCTGCTGCGGCAGGCAGTCGAGCTGCTGCGCACGGACGCGGATGCTGTCGAAACAGACTACATTCCCGCGTCGCGGCGGTGCTTGCTGCCCGCGCTGATGGCGAATCCGACCGACTGGGCGGCGCTGCCGGTGCGCTGGGCGGTCTACACGCCCGAAAAGGCGCTGAAGCTGCTGTCCTTCTGCACGCTTGACGCGCCGGAAAGCGAACTGCGCCATCAGGCGGAGGCGGCGGGGTTCCCGTGGCAATCGCCGTTTCAGGAGAAAACGCGCTGGGAATCGTTTCTGCGCTTCTTCCGCGACAAACTCTACGACGGTTGCCGTCATCAGGCGGCATACAGCGCGGCGCGGGCGTATTATGAGGAAAAGCTGCCGGAAGGCGCGGCGTGCTTTGATATGGGGTACAGCGGGCGCTTGCAGGCGGCGCTCTGCCAGCTGACGCAGCGCGCGGTTCCGGTCTACTACGTCCATGCGGACGGGCGGAACAGCGAGCGCTTGTCCGCTGCCTACGATTTTCCCGTACACTGCTTCTATCCGATGCCGCCCGCCATGTCCGGCGCGTTCCGCGAGTTCCTGCTGTCCTCCGACGAAGCGCCCTGCGTGGGCTTCGAGCGGCAGAATGAGCGTGTCGTCCCGGTGTACGCGCAGGAGGGGCGCAATGAAGCCGCGCACTTCCTGTCGACCTGCGTCCAGCATCACGCGCTGCAATTCGTGCGCGATTTCCACGATACCTTCGCCGGAACGGGCGTGATGCAGTCGCTTGACAGTCCCGGCGTGCAGCTGGCAATGTCGCTGCCCTTCGAGGGGGCGCTGCGGCAGCTGCCCGAAGCGGACGCGGAGCTGCTGCGGAACATCCCGTTCGAGGACATGGTGTTCGCGGGGGAGAACGCGCTGGATTTGCGGACGCTGGTGTGCGACCAGTCGGCGGAGGCGGCGCTTGCGGCGCACGAGATGGGCGCGGCGGACGCGCCGAGCCGCATGATTGGCTTCATCCCGGAGCAGACCGGGCTGGTCAAGCGGACGATTGGCTTCCTGCTGTTCGACCGCGAAACGTTTCGGAAGAAGCTGCGCAAGAGGATGCACCGTTCCCCAAAATAAGCACGCGGACACAGTATGCAGTTGTCACCAACTGAATCGCGAAAAGGGGAGTCCAGAGGGTCGAAGACCCTTTGGCGGAGTCAAGGGGCAGCGCCCCTTGTGGGCCACCACTCAAAACGCGCGCATCTCGTGAAAATGGGCTCAACTCAATCGCGCGAACGGGAGTCCGGAGGGTCGAG
>ENA-UOIY01001761-UOIY01001761.1-human-gut-metagenome-genome-assembly--contig:-P114-NODE-1761-length-20189-cov-8.395897_pt1 | contig 20189 bp, 20 predicted proteins | sample MGYA00242335_ERZ723882 | MGnify/ENA metagenome assembly ERZ723882
CGTGCCTGATATGGCAGCCGTTAGAGGGGGTTTTCCTCGGGGATCATCATCTGATACAGCCGGTGCGCAATTGCGTCCAGCTCAGCGGTATCCTGCTCCTTCCAATCGCGCAGCAGGAACATCACCCCGCCGCAGTGATAGCGCAGCAGCAGCTCGGCCTCGCGGGCGCTGACGCGCGCATACAGCCCGCGGCTGGCCGCCACGTGGGATAAAAAGTCCATCAGCAGCCCCTCCAGCTGGCGCTCCAGCTCCTCGCCGTAATTGCTCTGCATGCCCTTTTTCAGCATGGGGCGGGCGTTGACGGCGGCGGACAGCAGATAGCGCAGCGCCTCCTCGCCGTTTTTCTGCGCCTGACACTGGGCGATCACGCGGTCAAAGTTGCGCCGCAGCGACCAGGCCATCAGATCGGGGATATCCTCAAAATGATAATAAAAGGTCTGGCGGGTGATGTGGCATTCCTCCACAATATCCTTCACCGTCAGCTTTCGCACTTTTTTATCAAACAGCAGCGTTTTCGCCGCGTTGGCAATGGTCTCGCGCATATCCTCGGCCATGTCCGCACCGCCCTTTCCAAAGGGTAATGATGGCAAAAAACGCCATACCTTATTAAATTTCGATGGGGCGGGAGAAAAATCCTGCTTTTTCTCCAATGTCACAAAATACCGCTTTTCTGCCGTTTTTTTGCCGTTTACATGTCACAAATTGCGCATTTTCATGTCACAATGCGATGGGAATTTTACCTTTTTCAGCATTATACTGATAGTGTTACAGACGGATACGCCCCTCTGCGCGCCTTCCGTCACGGTTTCGTTTCATCTTAAAATGCGAAAGGAGTCTCTATCACATGAAAAAACTGCTTGCCATGCTGCTTGTCCTGTCCCTGACGCTTGGTCTGGGTCTGGGCATCGTAAGCGCCTCCGCCGAGGATATTACCCTCAAATTCCTCATCAGCGCGGGCTTCTATGATCTGGAAAACGACCTGGGCTGGAAAGTTTGCCAGCGTGTATCCGGCTACAAGATCGACTACGAAGTCATCAACGGCACCGAGCAGCTGATGCTGATCATCACCTCGGGCCAGGAATATGACTACACCTACCTGAACAGCAAAAACTACAGCCTGATGATGAGCGAAGGCGCGCTGATGGACATCACCGACCTGCTCAACGAGTATGGTCAGGACATCCTGGCGGCCTTCCCCACCACCTGGCCTGCCGTCACCACCGACGGCCGCATCTACGCCATCCCCTCCCCCGCAGCGCAGCCCGACAGCCTGACCTATTCCATGATCGCCCGCAAGGACCTGCTGGATAAGATCGGCTACACCGAGTATCCCACCACGGTGGAAGGCTTTGTCAAGATGCTGGAAGACATCAAGGCGGCCTATCCCGACATGGTGCCCCTGACCGCCTCCCGCCTGGACGCCGGCGTGCTGTCCAACGTTGCCTCCGCCTTTAACGTGCAGGGCATGTATCAGCTGGTGGATGGCAAGGTGATCAACATTGTTGACAACCCCAACCTGAAGGCCTATGTGGAGGTCATCCGCGACCTGTACGCCCGCAAGCTGCTGGACGCCGAAATGCCCGCCATCACCACCAACGACATGCGCTCCAAGTGGGCTGCCAGCCAGGCTGTGATCTCCTATCAGAGCTGGAACGGCTGCGAAACCTGCATCGCCGCGCTGCGTCAGCTGAGCCCCGATATGGAATACGTGGTGCTGCCCCTGCTGCAGGATGAAGGCGGCAAGGTGCACGCGCAGGTGAAATACGGCGTGACCGCCTACGGCGCGATCCCCGTCACCAGCAAGCACGCCAAGGAAGCCATCCAGGCCATCAACAGCATGATCCAGATCGACAACTTCACCGAGATCGTTCTGGGCGAAAAGGACGTGCACTACACCGTCAACGAGGACGGCACCTTCTCCCCCATCCAGCCCGCCTTCAACAACGATAAGGTTGCCTCCAACGTGTTCGTATCCGGCTTCTACCGCGAGGTAGAATATCCCAAGATGTGGGAAGTGCGCCTGGCCAAGAACGCCGACCTGCAGAGCACCTTCTACGCCATGCGCGACAGCCTGCTGGATGGCGGCGAGCGCAGCCCCGTGGCCCTGGCCCCCGCTGTAACGGTGGTGGACAACAAGGCCGCCCTGGAAAACCGCATCACCGATACCCTGATCGCCGTGATCTGCGGCACCTCGGATATCTCTGAGCTGGACACCCTGCGCGAATACTGGCACAAGAACGGCGGCGAGGAAATCATCAAGTTCTACAACACCTGGTACGCCGAAAGCGTGGCCAAATAATCCTATCTTAAAATCATCCGGGCGGGGAGGAATCCTCCCCGCCCGGCCATTTATACCGGTTTTTTATTGAACGGAGGAAAGCAGCATGTCTACCGCTACCCGCCCTTCCCGCGCAAGCCGCACCTGGGCGCGCCGCACCTGGACCTATCTGTGCGGCCACTGGGAGCTTTATCTTTTTCTGCTGCCTGGGCTGGTGTTTGCGATGATGTTCAGGCTCCTGCCCATGAGCAAGATCGTCATCGCCTTCAAAAACTTTAAGCCCCTCAAGGGCATTGCAGCCAGCCCGTGGGTAGGATTTGCGCAGTTTGAGAAGATGTTCGCCGATCCCGACGTGCTCAACGTCATCAAAAACACGCTGGAAATCAACCTGATGATCGTCATCTTCGTCGTGCCGCTGCCCATGCTGCTGGCGATCATGCTCAATGAGATCACCTTTATGCCGCTGAAGAAGGGCATTCAGACGCTGATTTACATTCCGCATTTCTTCACCTGGGTAGTAGTATACAGCGTGTTTTTCGTGCTGTTTGGCTCCACGGGCATGGTAAACACCGTGATTAAAATGCTGGGCGGCGAGGAAATTCTCTTCTTCATGAAGGGCGGCTGGTTCCGCTTTCTGCTGGTTATCTCCAACGCCTGGAAGGGCGCGGGCTGGGGCACCATCGTGTACCTGAGCGCCATCACGGCCATCGACGCGCAGATCTACGAGGCCGCCACCATCGATGGCGCCAGCAAGATGCAGCAGGCTTTTCGCATCACCATTCCCAGCCTTCTGCCCACGCTTGTGCTGATGCTGACGGTACGCCTGGGCAGCATCATGTCGGGCGGCTTTGACCAGGTGCTGGCCTTCTACAACCCCACGGTATATAAATCCGCCGACATCCTGGGCACATTCGTATACCGCCAGGGCATCGGCTCGGCCAATTTCAGCTACGCCTCGGCCGTGGGTCTGTTTGAATCGGTGGTCGGGTTGATCTTCGTATCCATGTCCAACGTAATCTCCAAGCGCCTCAGCGGGCGCACGGTGTGGTAAGGAGGGCGATGCAAAATGAAGCTTTCACGCGGCGAAAAGATCTATGTGGCCCTTCTGCATGTCATCATGATCCTGGCCGGGCTGATCTGCCTGCTGCCGGTGCTCAATGTGTTTGCGCGCTCGCTCAGCTCCGTGCCCGCGGTGGCGGGCGGCAAGGTATGGTTCTGGCCGGTGGAGTTCAATCCCGAGGGCTGGAAATACGTGCTGCAGCGCACCAGCTTCCTTAATTCCATGGGCAACTCGGTCATCATTACGCTGCTGGGCACGGTGCTGTCCGTGTTCGTCACCATTCTGACGGCCTACTCGCTGTCCCGCCCCTATCTCAAGGGCCGCAAGGTAGTCATCTATCTGTATGTGTTCATGATGATCTTCAACGCCGGCATCCTGCCCAACTACTTCCAGATCAAGGGCTACGGCCTGCTCAACACCCGCTGGGCGCTGATCCTGCCCATGGTCGTAAGCCCCTACAACACCTTCGTGCTCAAGAGCAACTTTGAAAGCGTGCCCGACAGCCTGGAGGAAGCCGCGCGCATTGACGGCGCGTCCTTTACGCGCATTCTTTCGTCGGTCATCATTCCGGTATCCAAGGCAGGCATCGCCACCATCGTCATCTTTACCGCCGTATCCTACTGGAACCGCTACTTTGACGCGCTGATGTACATCACCAAGCAGCGCCTCAAGCCCGCCGCCCTGCTGCTGTATGAGTTCATTAAGCTCTCCACCATGGAGGAAGGCATGGGCGAGCCCGAGCTGGCCGCGCTGGTATCCCCCGACATCAAAAACGCCAGCATCGTGGTGCTGACGGTCATCCCCATCCTGGCGATTTACCCCTTCATGCAGCGCTATTTTGTCAAGGGCGTAATGGTAGGCTCGGTAAAGGGCTAAGGCCTGGCAAGGAAAGTTCGCTAAAGCAATCCATCCAAATTTTCGCTCAAAAAGAAGGCTTTTATCGATGAACAAGCTGTTTTCCACCCCGCAAACGCTGTCCCATCCGCGCTATGTGAGCCATCGCGGCTTCCAGCCCATGGCGCCTGCCAACTCGCTGCCATCCTTTGAATACGCCGGCTATCTGCGCCAATGGGCCATTGAAACCGACGTGCACTTCACCCGCGACGGCGTGGCGGTATGCTGCCACAACGACACGGTGGACGCAACCTTTGACGGCACGGGTGCCATCCGCGAAATGGACTGGGCGGAGCTGAGCCGCCTGCGGATGAACCAGGGCAACCGGCTGGACTGCCTGCGCGATGAGCAGAAGCGCATGCCGCTGTTCAGCGAATACCTGTCCATCTGCCGCCATTACGGCAGCGTGCCCTTTATCGAATTGAAAACCGGCGATGTGGAGCGCGTAATGGCGCTGGTGCGTCAGGCAGGCTTTGCAGATGATGAAATCGTCATCAGCGCCGTCAGCCTGGAGCGCATGCAGATTGCCCGCCGCGTATCCGAGGATGTGTTTATCCACCGCATCTTCGCCACGGAGGAGGAACTGCCCATCCTGGCGGAGCTGGGCAACGCGGGCCTGTCCTGGAATATCAAGGATGTGCGTGATTGCACGCCCGATAAAATCACCCGCCCCCACGAAATGGGCCTGAAGGTTTGCCTGCGCGCGGGCGACACGCTGGAAAACGTGCGCCGCATGCTGGAGCTGGGCTGCGACTATATCCCCAGCAATTGCATGCACGGCGTGCTGTAACAAGCAAAAAGAAAACCGGCATTTCCTTCCGCTTGCGAAGGGAATGCCGGTTTTTATTGTTCAGTTTTTAGCGGCGCCGTCCATCGTTCAGATACCGGCCAAACTCGGCCAGGTTTTCCAGCGTCAGGCCGCAGCCGGTGGCCACGCATTCCTGCGGGTTGTCCGCCACGCGGCAATCCACCTTCAGCGCGGTGGAAATGGCGTCCGCCAATCCCGACAGCCGCGCGCCGCCGCCCGAAAGAACGATGCCGTTGTCAAACACATCGGCCGCCAACTCGGCAGGCGTGTGCTCCAGTACGGCGTGGATGGCCTCGATCAGCGCCGTCAGCGGATCGTCGATGGCCTCGTAAATTTCATCGGAGGTAATGCGCATCAGCTTGGGCAGGCCGCTGATCAGGTTGCGCCCCGTCACATCCAGATACATCTGCTCCGCGCGCGGCATGGCCGAGCCGATGTTGATTTTCAGCTCCTCCGCCGTGCGCTCGCCAATGAGCAGGTTATGCTTGCGGCGCAGATAGCGGATGATCGCATCGTCAAAGTGATCGCCGCCCAGCTTGGCCGCGTCGGATACGATCACGCGCCCCAGGGACAGCACGGCGATATCCGTCATGCCCGCGCCGATATCCACAATCATGGAGCCATAAGCGTCGGTGATGTTGATGCCCGCGCCGATGGCCGCGGCCACGGGACGGTCCAGCAGCTGGGTGCGGCGCGCGCCGGCCTCAAACATGATGGCCGAGATGCTGCGCTTCTCCATTTCGTTTACGCCCGAGGGCAGGGAGAGCACGGCGCGCGGGCGCGCGAACATGCGCTTGCCGATCACCTGGGTGACAAAATAGTGCAGCATGCTGCTGGTCAGCTCAAAGTCGGACACCATGCCCTCGCGCAGCGGACGCAGGGCGGCAATGCTGCTGGGGGTGCGGCCGATCATGCGGTGCGCCTCCGTGCCGATGGCGCGGATCGAGCGCGTATCGCGTTCCAGCGCCACAACGGCCGGCTCATTGAGCACAATGCCCTTGCCGCGCGCATAGATCAGCACGTTGGACGTGCCCAGATCAATCCCAATATCAGCCGCAGATGCCATGGTAAAAGTTCTCCTTCGTTTCTTGTCTTACGCGGTATGTATTCTACGCAGTATGCCGTTTTCCCTTTTTTTCTCAGAAAAAATGGGAACTGTTCGCCACTTTTTCGAGAAAAAAATGACAATATTATCCATTATTCTCCACAGAAACGGCTTTTTCATGCAGAAACCGCCGGCGGGTCGCCTCCCCGCCGCGCAAATGCCTGACAGCCTTGTGGTATAGCAGCAACGCCCGTATCTGCCTGTGCAGCCCAGGATTTAGCCCCCGCAGACGCACCGTCAATTCCCGGTGCGCCAGGCTTTTGCTCACTTGAAAGGCCCTGGCCGTCTCGCGCACCGTATCGCCGGTGCGCACCATATGCTCCGCCATGGCCAGGCAGCGTTCCTCCACATCCTGCCGCATTTGCCCGCCCCCTTTTGCCGTCTGTATTGCAGACTATGCAAGGGGGACGCGCGTTATGTCAGGGCAGGTCGGCCGCCCACAGCGTGCGGTTGCCCAGCACATCCACCACGCTGACGGCCACCGTGCCGCGCAGCAGGGGCAGCTCCAGCGTTTCTGGCAGGGCCGGGGTTTGCTTGCGGCGCGCGGCGGATGCATAGGCATGGAAAATGCCGTCGCGCAGGAAACCCACCGACCACTGATCCACCGTATCCAGGCCCGTAATTTGCAGCCCGGCCGGCTGGCGCAGCGCATCCTGAGGGATTTCCTCCGGCAGGGTATAATCCAGCAGCCGCACCGCGTAATAGCCAAGACCCGTCATGATCTCGGCCTTGAACCCGGCGGGACACTGATCAAAGGGCAGGCGGATATCCAGCGCGCTGTCCATCAGCCGCTTCCGGCTGACAGAGATGGCGTGGCGGGACAGATCCAGCCCCAGATACCGGCAGCCGTTCTCGCTGGCGGATACCAGCGCGGTGCCCGAGCCGCAGCACAGATCGGCCACCAGATCGCCCGGCCGCGTGCAGCAGCGGATGATGCGATCCAGCAGCGCGCGGGGCTTCTGGGTATCGTAGCCCGTGCGCTGGGGATCCTTCTGCTGCAGGTGGCTCACATCCGTCCACACATCGTCTGGGAAAACCGGCTCGTCGTCATAATAGGTATACACCTTGCCGCCCGCGCGAATGGTGCGGCAGGGACGGCCATGCTCGTCCACCGTGCGGCGCATGTGATTGGAGCGGTTATCCTTGCGCGGCACGCCCACGCGCGTGATGTCAAAATACAACGCGCGTGATTTGGCATAGAACAGAATCACATCGTGCTTGCGGCTGAAATGCCGCTTGGCGCGCCCGCCGGACTGATAAGCCCAGATGATCTCATTGACAAAGTTGTTTTCGCCAAACACCTGGTCGCACTCCAGCCGGGCATAGGCGTTCATGCGGCTGTCCAGATGCAGAAACAGCGCGCCCGTATCGCTGAGCAGATCATAGGCCACCCGCAGCGCCTCGCGCAGCAGCAGCAAATACTGCGCGCGCCCGCCCGTGCGGCTATCGGAATAAGCCTTCAGCGTCAGCGTCTGGCTGCCGTCCGTCCAGCCCTTTTCGCCAATGCGCATGCGGAAGGCAAACTCATCCCCCGTAAAAAACGGCGGATCGAGGTACACGCACTGCACCTTGCCCGCAAACCCCGTCAGATCGGCCGTGCGCAGGTCACCCTGCATCAACACGCCGCCCGCACGCTCGCCGCAAAGAATCTCTCTGCCGCATTCAGCTTGCCGCCACTCCACGGTAAAACCCCTCTCTATCAGTTCCAGCTGCGCAACCGCTCAAAATACCGGCCCAGGGCACGGAAATACGCCTGGTGCTCGGGACACTCGTTCAAAATGCGCGCGCTTTGCAGCACCGCCTGGGCAAAGGTCGCATCCATGCCGCGCACGCCGCCCTCGCACAGCGGACACACGGCAAACGCGCGAGGATCCATGCGCACGCTCAGCCGCTCGCGCCCGTCGCGCACGCTCAGCACGGGCGTTAGCGGAAACATCCGGCAGGCCAGCGGCCGCAGCGCGCGGTCGCACACGCCGCCGCAGGTAAGCAGCAGCATACCGGGCAGCACGCCGTCATCCTGCCGCAGGGAAAAGCCCGCAGGCAGCGGCTGATACAGCGCTTCCTCGCCCGGAAACAGCAGCATGCCGCCCTGGCCGTCCTCATCAGGCGCGCAGCAGGCCGCGCCGCACACACCGCCGCAATCGCGGCGCAGGGGCGTAAGCGTTTGCAGCAGCTCCCGCGCGCGCATCACCGCCTCCAATGCCTGCATGCGCACACCTTCCCATCATGATGATACTGGCAGTATACCATAAACCGGCGAATATTGCAATGAAAGGGAAGAAAGCAGCGCGTTTCACCGCCGCAAAGCCCCAAAAAGCAGCCCGGCCGGCGTTTTCATCCGGCCAGGCAAATGGATTAAAAGGATATTATGGGTTATTCAACCTCCGGCGCATGGAAACATGCATCGGGCGGCGCGGTAAAGCGCATCCGCTCACCCGTAGCGGGGTGCGTAAAGGACAGCGAATAGGCGTGCAGCATCAGCCGCGGGGCCTTTGGCAGACCCTTGGTGCCGTAGATGGGATCGCCCAGCACCGGATGATGGATGGAGGCCATATGCACGCGAATCTGATGCGTGCGGCCCGTAATCAAATGCACATCCAGCAGCGCACGGTCGGCGTCCTGCCGCACCACCTGCCATTCCGTGCGCGAGGGCCGGCCGTTCGGGTCGATGGCCATCTTTTTGCGGTCGGCATGGCTGCGGCCAATCGGCGCGTCGATCACCCCCGCGCGCTCCTTCATCACCCCGGCTACCACGGCGAAATAATGCTTTTCCATCTGCCGCGCGCTCAATTGCGCCGACAGCGCCTGATGCGTCTCATCATCCTTGGCCACCAGCAAAAGTCCGCTGGTGTCCTTATCCAGCCGGTGCACGATGCCCGGCCGCAATTCGCCCCCGATGCCGCTGAGCTGATCCAGATGGTACAGCAGGGCGTTGACCAGCGTGCCATCCGGGTTGCCCGCCGCCGGATGTACCACCATGCCGCAGGGCTTGACCACCACGGCCAGGTGCGCATCCTGATAAAGGATTTTCAGCGGGATATCCTGCGCCTCGGCCTGGGCGGGGCGCGGCTCAGGCACCTCCACGCGCACCAGCGCGCCGGGCGCGGGCTTGGCGGAAGGCTTGCCCTCCGCGCGGCCGTCCACCGTTACCGCGCCGCCCTTAATCAGCTCCGCCGCACGGGAGCGCGACAGCACCCCATCCTGGCTCAGCAGCACATCCAGACGCGAGCCGTCCGCCGTATATTCAAGCACGCGCATCGGGGGTATCTTCCTTTCCAAACAGCAAATAAACGCCCAGCAGCACCGCGCCGCACACCACCGCCGCGTCGGCGGGGTTAAACACAAACAGGCGCGCGAACAGCGGCTCCAGCATATCGATCACATACCCGTAGGCCAGGCGGTCAAACAGGTTGCCCGCCGCGCCGCCCAATATCAAGCCAAAGCCCGCCCAGGCATAGCCGGGCAGGCGCTTTTTGCGCAGATATACAAACAGCGCGATCATCACGCCCGCCGTCAGCGCGGCCAGCAGATAGGGCCGCCCGCCCAGCATGCCAAAGGCCATGCCCGTGTTGCGCGTGCCGCGCACGCCCAATACGCCGGGAATCAGCACAAAATCCGCAGCCGCCCAGGCAAGCTTGGCCGCGCGGTCGATCAGCGCCGCCAGCGCGGCGATCCATAAGCTTTTTTTCATTGCAGCCTCATTTGCACCATTGTAACCACCCTGGCCAGGAAATCGCTGATCACGGGCAGATTGCGCTCGGCAAGATATTGCAGGATATACACCAGCGCCGTGCCCGCCACGGCAAAGCCCAGCAGGCTGCCCACACCGCGCAGCACGCCCAGCCAAAAGGCGTCGCGCAGGCGGCCCCGGCGGTCGCGCTGATTTTCCTCCACCCGGCCCAGCAGGGTCAGTATCGCTTGCAGCAGCATTTCCATATCATTCCGGCCCCTTATTACAGGATGCCCGCAAGCGCCGCTTTTATTATATGGAAAAACGGGAAAAATGTAAAGGCGAAGCCGCCGCCCATCGTTGACAGTGCGGGATAACTTCGCTACAATATCATGATGGGAGGATAGACGGCGTGCTGACATGCAAATTTGGCGGCTCCTCGCTGTCCTGCTCCGCAAATTTTCAAAGGGCGGCGGCCATCTTAGCCGCCGATTCCCATCGCCGCTGCGTCGTGGTATCCGCCCCCGGCCGGCGCAATCCGCAGGATGAAAAGCTGACCGATCTGCTCTATGCCTGCCAAAGCGCCGCCGCGCAGGGGCGCGGGTTTTCCGCACTGTTTGACCGTGTGGCCGGACGCTATCTGGAAATTGCCCAGGGGCTGGGGCTGCGCGATATCGGCCCGCTGCTGGACGAAGCGCGCGCCGCCCTGCGCCATGCCTCGCCCGCCCGCGCGGCCAGCCTGGGCGAGCGCCTGTGCGCGCAGCTAATGGCCCGATATCTGAATTGGCCCTTTGTGGACGCGGCGGAGGTGGTTCGCTTTGGCCCCGGCGGCGCGCTGGATGCGTCCGCCACGCAGGCGCTGCTGGCCGGCCGTCTGCGCAGCCTGCCCTGCGCCGTGCTGCCCGGCTTTTACGGGGCCGCGGCCAATGGCGAAATCTTCACCTTTTCCCGCGGCGGCGGGGATATCACCGGCGCGCTGGCCGCACAGGCCGTCAACGCCGAGGTCTACGAAAACTGGACTGACGTGCCCGGCGTGCTGCGCGCCGATCCCAGGATCATTCCCGAGGCCGCGCCTGTGCCCTTTCTAACCTATCGGGAGCTCAAGCTCCTCTCGCGCCTGGGCGCAGGGGTGGTGCACGCGCAGGCCATCGCGCCCGCGCACCGGGCGGGCATTCCCACTCACGTGCGCAGCACCTTTGCCCCGGACGCGCCGGGCACGGTGATTGCCGATACCCTGCCTGCGGGGCAGGCGCGCGGCTATCTGATCGCCGGGCGCGGCGACCTGCGGCTGATTACCTGCCGCCTGCCGCTGGAGGCAGACGCGCCCCGTCACGTGCCCGATCTCCTGCCTGCGCCGCTGGCGGCCATCCTATCGCCCGGCGAAATCCGCATGGCCGTGCCTGCCGACGCCTTTCTGCCCACCCTGTCGCACGCAGCCAGCACGGCTCCCTGCGCTGCGCTGGGGGTGATCGGCCCGGACAGCCCAGGGCTGGCCGCGCGGGTATTGGATATCCTGTTCAGCCTGGGCGCGCAGCCCGCCATGCTTTGCCGGGAGGAAAGCGCGCTTTTATTGATTTTGCCGCCCGACAGCTGGCAAAGGGCAGCCCGCGCGCTGTACGACGCGCTGATTCGCAGCTAAGCTGTCCATGAAAGGATTTGTACATGAGAACGCTGACCATCCGCACCCAACGTCCCTATAATGCGCTGATCGCGCCGGGGCTGCTTGACCGCGCCGGGCAGGAGATTGCCCGCGTGCTGTCCCCCTGCCGCGCCGTGCTGGTAACGGATGATACGGTGGACGCGCTTTACGGCGATAAGGTGCTGGAAAGCCTGCATCGCGCGGGCTTTGACGCGGCCAAATTCACCTTCCCCCATGGCGAGGAAAGCAAAAACATGCAAACCTACCAGCAGCTGCTGGATTTTCTGTGCGCGTGCGATTTGACGCGCAAGGACATCCTGATCGCCCTGGGCGGGGGCGTGACGGGCGACCTATGCGGCTTTGCCGCCGCCACCTATCTGCGCGGCGTGCGCTATGCGCAGCTTCCCACCACCCTGCTTGCCATGGTGGACAGCAGCGTGGGCGGCAAGACGGCCGTCGATCTGCCCGGCCGCAAAAACGCCTGCGGCGCCTTCTGGCAGCCGTCGCTGGTGCTGTGCGATACAGCGGCGCTGGATACCCTGCCCGAGCGGGAAATCTCCAACGGCCTGGCCGAGTGCATCAAGCACGCGGTGATCGCCGATGCGGAAATGCTGCCCCTGACCCGTCTGCCTGTGGCGGATTATGTCGAGCTGGCAGCGCGCAACATCGCCGTCAAGGAGCGCTTTGTATCCCAGGATGAACGCGATACGACCCAGCGGCAGTTTTTGAATTTCGGCCATACGGCGGGGCACGCCATCGAGGCGCTGAGCGGCTACCAGCTTCGCCACGGCGAGTGCGTGGCCATCGGCATGGTGCTGGCGGCGCGCATCGCGCAGGGGCTGGGCGTCTGCGCGCGCGATGTGCCCGCGGCCATCATTCAGTCACTGAACGCCGCCAGACTGCCCATCCATTGCCCTTACGGGCCGGATGCGCTGTGCGATTTTGTAATGCACGATAAAAAGCGGCGCGGGGATGAAATCACCTGGGTGCTGCCCGAAAGGCTGGGGCAGTGCCGGCTTGTACCGCTGCCGGTTGACCGCCTGCCCGCGCTGCTGCGCATGGGGCTGACAGCATGATCGCGCGGCTTTTTCCCGCCGCGCTGCGGGGCGAGGTGACAACGCCACCCTCCAAGAGCGACGCGCAGCGGCTGCTGATTGCCGCCTGGCTGGCCGGGGATATCGACCGCGTGCAGCTAAACGGCGCTCAAAGCGCCGATATCGCCGCCTGCGTGCGCTGCCTGCATGCACTCAGCAATCCTGAGCCCTGCCTGGACTGCGGGGATTCGGGCGCGGTGCTGCGCTTTTTAACGCCCGTGGCCGCCGCGCTGGGCGGGGCGCGCATGACGGGCAGCCATCAGCTGGCCGCCCGCCCCATGGGCGCACTGCTGCATGCCCTGGCGGAAAACGGCTGCCGGGTATCGGGCGGCAGCCTGCCCTTTGCCGTATCCGGCGGGCTGCGCGGCGGCGTATACGCGCTGCCGGGCGACGTCTCCTCGCAGTTCATCAGCGGCCTGCTCTTTGCCCTGCCGCTGCTTGGGCAGGATAGCCAGATCCGCCTCACCTCCCCCCTGCGCAGCGCGGGCTATGTGGATATGACGCGCGATGTGCTGCGGCGCTTTGGTGTGCGCAGTATGCGGACGGAGGACGGCTTTTCCGTGCCCGGCGGGCAGACGTACCGCCTGCCTGCGCACGAGCTTGCGCCCGAGGGCGATTGGAGCGGCGCGGCCGTATGGCTGGCCGTCAACGCTCTGGGCGGGCGCATCGCCCTGCGCGGATTGAAGGACGACAGCCTGCAATCTGACCGCCGCATGGCGCAGCTTGCCTGCACGCTGCCCGGCACGGTGGATATCGCCGATATCCCTGACCTGCTGCCGCTGCTGTGCGTGCTGGCGGCATTCAAGCCTGCCGGCACGCGCTTTACGCACGCCGGGCGGCTGCGCTACAAGGAAAGCGACCGGCTGAACGGCTGCGCGCGGCTGATCTGCGATCTGGGCGGCCTGGCTCAGGCTGAGGAGGATGCGCTGCTGGTGCAGCCCCGGCCGTTAACGGGCGGCGAAACTGACGCGCACGGCGATCATCGCATGGCCATGGCGGCGGCGGCCGCTGCCTGCGTCTGTCCGCAGGGCGTATTGCTGCGCGGAGCCGAATGCGTGGATAAATCCTATCCCGCCTTCTGGGCGGATTACAAACGATTGGGAGGGCAAATGCATGTCCTGTGAATTTGGAAGCCGCGTGCGGGTAACGCTGTTTGGCCAGTCGCACGGCGAGGCCGTGGGCGCGGTGCTCGACGGGCTGCCCGCAGGCGAAGCGATTGACTTAGACCAGGCGCAGGCCTTTCTGCGCCGCCGCGCTCCCGGCCAGGCGCACGCCACCGCGCGGGTGGAAAGCGATATCCCGCATGTGCTCAGCGGCCTGACGGACGGCCATACCTGCGGCGCGCCGCTGTGCGCGGTGATAGAGAACCATGGCGCAAACAGCCGCGATTACGACGCGCTGCGCGATATCCCCCGCCCCATGCATGCCGATTACCCCGCCCGCGTTAAGTTCCACGGGCAGGCTGATCTGCGCGGCGGCGGCGTATATTCCGCCCGGCTGACGGCGGCGCTGTGCTTTGCCGGGGCCGTGTGCCTGCAAATTCTTGCCCGGCGCGGCGTTCGCCTGGGCGCGCATCTATTGCGCGTGGGAGAGGAAGAGGACGCGTCCTTCGACCCACTGATGACCGACCCCGCCGTCTTTAACCTGCTGGCTGCGCGCAGCCCGGCGGTGCTGGATGAACAGGCTGGGGCGCGCATGCTGTCCGCCATCGACGCGGCGCGCGATGCGGGCGACAGCCTGGGAGGCGCGGTGGAGCTATGCGCGCTGGGGCTGCCTGCCGGGCTGGGCGAGTCGCCCTTCGACGGGGTGGAAAACCGCCTGTCGCAGGCGTTGTACGCCATCCCCGCCGTCAAATGCGTGGAGTTCGGCGCGGGCGCGGCGGTATCGCGCCTGCGCGGCAGCGCGCATAACGACGCCTTTTATTATGACGAAGCGGGCCGCGTACGCACCCGCACCAACCGCCACGGCGGCGTGCTGGGCGGGATGACCACGGGCATGCCGCTGCTGCTGACCTGCCACATCAAGCCCACGCCCTCCATCGCCCTGCCGCAGGAGAGCGTCAACCTGCAAACGCACGAGAGCGCGCGGCTGTGCGTGCCTGGGCGGCACGATCCCTGCGCCGCGCTGCGCGCCGTGCCCTGCGTGGAAGCCGCCGCAGCCATCGCGCTGCTGGATCTGTATCAGGAGGGCTTGATCGATGGCATTGGATGAGCTGCGCGCGGGGATTGACCGCGCGGATCAGGAATTGAGCGCCGCCTTTGTCCGGCGCATGGAGATTGCGGCGCGGATTGCCGCCTATAAGCGCGAAAACGGCCTGCCTGTGCTGGATCAGCGCCGTGAGGATGCGGTGGCCGCGCGCATGGCGGCAGGGTGCGACGCGCGCCTGGCCCCCTACATGGAGCGGCTGTACCGCACGCTGTTTGCCCTGAGCCGGGAGTATCAGCAATCCCTGCTTGCCAGGACGGGGCTGATCGGCCACCCACTGGGGCATAGCTGCTCGCCGCAGCTGCACAGCCTGTACGGCGATACGGGCTACCAGCTATGGGATATCACGCCCGATGAATTGCCATATTTTATGCAAAAGCGGGATTTCGCCCTGGCCAATGTGACCATTCCCTACAAGCAGGCCGTGCTGCCCGATTGCGATACGCTGTCGGATACCGCGCGGCGCATTGGCAGCGTGAACACGCTGATCTGCCGCGATGGCCGCGTGCATGGCGATAATACTGACGCCTATGGCTTTGCCGCCCTGGCACGGCGCACGGGCGTGGATTTTTCGCAGGGCAAAACGCTGATTCTGGGCAGCGGCGGCACATCGCGCACGGCGCGCTATGTGGTGGAAAGCGCGGGCGGCGAGGCGGTGATCGTCTCCCGCACGGGCGAAAACAACTATCAGAATTTAAGCAGGCACGCCGACGCGCGCTGGATCGTCAATGCCACGCCGGTCGGCATGTATCCAAATGTGGATGGATGTTTGCTCAATCTTTCGGATTTTCCCGCCCTGTCCGGCGTGCTGGATGTGGTGTACAATCCCCTGCGAACGCCGCTAATTCAGCAGGCGCAGGCATTAAAAATACCCGCCATGGGCGGGCTGTATATGCTCTGCGCGCAGGCTGCGCGAGCGCGCGAGCTGCTGACCGGCACGCTGCCCGATGCGGACGCAGCCTATCAGGCCCTGCTTCGGCAGCGGTTGGGCGTCGCGCTCATCGGCATGCCGGGGGCGGGCAAGAGCACGCTGGCGCGCAGGCTGGCGCAGCTTTTGCCGCTGGAACTGCACGATACGGACGATGAAATCGCCCAAAGCGCGGGGCAAACCATCCCAGATCTGTTTAAAGCTCAGGGTGAAGCCGCCTTCCGCGCGCTGGAATCGCAGGCTGTGGCGCAGGCAGGCAGCCAGGGCGGGCGCGTAATCGCCGCGGGTGGCGGAGCCGCGCTGCGGGAGGACAACCGCCGCCACCTCAGGCAGAACTGCCTGGTGGTGTGGGTGCAGCGCGATCTGCAGTCGCTGCCGTTGGCCGGGCGGCCCATCTCCCAAAGCTGCCCCAGCCTGCAGGCGCTATACGATCAGCGCGCGCATCTGTACGCCGCCTGCGCGGATATCACCATATCCAACAAAGGCAGCATTGAAGACTGTGCGCGCGAAATCGCCGCACGCTATCAGGCGGCCGTTACAGCCGCCCCGCCTGCCGCATCTGCGCCTTGACCTCCACCACAATGTCCGCCTCGCGGTAGCGGTCATGCCAGCCATAGGCGTTCCACTCATACAGGGTGGCAAAGCGCCGCGCGGCCACGCTGCCAAAGCCCAGCGCGTCGCAATCCACGCTTTGCAGCTTGTGCATCAGGCCGCTGATTTCGGCCTCTAAAAAGGCCGTCACGCCGGCTTCCGGCTCGCCGCTGAAAATGGAATACTCAATGATCACGGGCAGCTCCAGCGTCAATACGCTGCGGCTGTCCTTTTCTTCAATGCGCAGGCGATGCGGTTTTTTCCACTTGGCGCTGTAATAACGATCGCCAAAGGCAAAGAACAGCGATTGCGGTTCACCGATAATCAGGTGATACAGCTGCACCTCGTACCCCGTCAGGATGGTATAATCCCCGTTCGCGCCGATGGCCACGCCGCCCACATACTCCGCCGTGGACGCGCCCTGACGGGGCAGATCGCCGCCTTCCACATCCAGCGGCTGGCCGGGCTGCGGCGCGTCCAGGTTATCGTATACGTTCAACGACGCATAAGTAATCAGCGGCGCGCGCCACGAGCCGCTCAAATCGCGCAGCACGGCGGCCAGCGTGGTAGAGGGAATATATCCCTGCTGATCATAGTTTTCCAGCGTCGCATCCAGATATTTGCTCAGCCGCTTGCCGATTTGCGGCTGCTGCTGCTGCAAAAACGTGCGCGCGTCGTCCCGGCACAGCACCAGCACAGCCTGGGAGCGGATGTTTTGCAGCTGCCCAACCTGGGAGAGTATATCCTGCAGGCGGACGGTTTGCAGGGAATCCAGGCTGATCACCACCTCGCGCAGCTGGCTGAAGCGCAGCGCGCGCGGGGTGGAGCCGCTCAGCGCGGCCAGGGCGTGCGGCCAATCCACGCCGGCGGCGCTCAGCGTCAGGTATTCCTGCCCGCCGCCATCATCCTGCCCCGCAGCGGATTTGCCCGTGTAATCGGGCGCCTTGATGGTGGCAACCACGCCGTTCTCGGTCACATCCACGCCCATGGAGATGATCATCAGGCTTAAATCCAGCCCGTCCGAGCAGCCGCACAGCAGCGGCAGCAGCGCGCACAAAAGCGCGCAAAGCGCCCGTTTCACGCGGCTTTCCCCTCCTTTTTGCGTGCAAAAGCGTTAAAGATCAATATCATCCCCACCAGCAGCACGGCGATGGGATAGCGCAGCGGCAGGACGGCCATCAGCGCCTTCTCGGCGATGTCCGCGCCGATGAGCGCCAGCGGCACGCACAAAAGCGCAAAGGGCAGCAGCGGCACGCGCAGCTTTGCCGCGCGCTTGACGCACGCGCACAGGAAGCTGCCCGAGCCCGCAAAGGCCACCAGGAACAGCAGCAGCTCGGTAATCAGCATCAGCGACCAGGCCAGGGTGCTGGGGCTGATGTTCATCAGCATTTGCAGCCGCAGGACAAAGCCCCAGCGCTCGCCCAGCGATGTGGCGGGCAGCACATAGGCGCAGCACAGCAGCAGCAGCGCGATCATGAATACCGCCACCAGCTGCGGCAGCCAGGTGCGCGCCTGGCGCGCCGCCTGACGCGGCTCGGCATGCGAAAGCAGCGGCAGCACCGCCGCCGTCCAGCAGCCCCCGCCGCCCAGCGCCGCGCAGCGCAGGGTGTGCCGCACGCCGTAGCCTGCCCAGGGAAACAGATACCCCGTCTCGCCCTGCGGCATCACTGTGGCGGCGCAGAACACAAACGACCCGATAAAGAACCACCGCAGGAACCGCGCCGTGCGCGAGGCCGCGTCGGGCGCTTTATAGGGCGTGCCGACGCCCACCGCGATGGCGGCGATCATGGCCAACCAGAAGCGCGGCGTGCCCGGCAGGATAAACGCGCAGGTCAGCTCAATCATCGCCAGCAGATCTACCGCCATATCGCTGAGAAACAGCACCGCCAGCACGCCCGCAATCACCCGGTAAGGCGCGCGCTCAAAGGCGTTTTGCGGCATGCCGCGCGCAGCCAGCATGCCAAAGCCCCACAGCAGCAGCGCGGGGACGATCAGCAGCAGCGCGCCCCACCAGGCGCTGGTGGCTGCGACGGGCAGCATATACAGCGCCGAAAAGGCCAATAGCTGCGAAAACACCGTCATGCCCAGCATGATGGCCCCTTCGCGCATATGGTCTGCGCGGCGGCTCAGGTCGGATTGCTTTTCATCGTGCACCGGCGTTGCAGTTTGAAACAGCTTATTCATCCTTTTTCTCCCAGGCGCGCATCCGCCCGCGGCTTCGCAGCATGGCGGCCGGATTGCTCAGATATCCCCGCAGCCGCTGCCGCCACACAGGCATGCGCAGCGCCAGATCAGGATTGCGCGCGCGGCGCGGGGCAAAGGGCGCACACAGGGGCGCGCCCAGGCTGGTTTGGGCAAAGATGTGCAGCATCAGGATCAGCAGGCACAGCACCAGGCCAAAGTACCCCGCCAGCCCCGCCGCCACCACCAGCGCCAATTGCGCAATGCGCAGGGCGATGGACGAGGTATAATCGGGCATCACAAAGCTGCCCAGGCCGCTGAGCGCCACCAGCACAATCAGCAGCGGGCTGACCAGATCGGCCTCCGCCGCAGCCTGCCCCAGGATCAGCGCGCTGACCACGCCCAGGCTGCCGCCCATCATGGAGGGTACGCGCGTGCAGGCCTCGTTGATCAGGCTGAAGATAATCAGCATGCCGATGGTGGCCGGGAACACGCCGATGGGCACCTGCGATTGCGCCTCCTGCACGCTGGTCAGCAGCGGCAGCGGCATGCCCTCGGTATGAAAGTTGGTCAGCGCCACAAACATGGGCGGCACCAGCAGCGCCAACAATAGGCCCAGCATGCGCAGCAGGCGCAAAAACGCCCCGTACTGCCAGCGCAGCGAGGAATCGTCCGGCGCGTGAAAGAGCTCAGCCATGTTCATGGGCATGGACAGCATCTGCGGGGCGTTTTCAAGCCCCAGCAGGATCTGCCCGCTCAGCAGAAAGCTGACCGCGCGGTCAGGGCGCTCGGTGGTGACAATCTGCGGCAGCAGCGAATAAGGGCTGTCCTCCAGCAGCTGCTCCAGCATGCCCAGGGAGGATACATAGTCCACATTGCAGCCGTCCAAGCGGCGCTTGATCTCATCGATATTCTCCTTGCGCGCCACGCCGTCCAGATACAGGATGCACACGCGTGCAGGCACGCGCGAACCAACGCTTGCCGCCTCGCTGACCAGCGCGGGCGTGCGCATCATGCGCCGCAGCAGCACCACGTTATCGCGCAGCGATTCCGAAAACGCCTCCTGCGGCCCTTGCACCACCAGCTCGCCTGTGGTGCGCTGCACGCCGCGCTTGGCAAAGCCCTTGGCGTCCAGCGCAATGGCTCCGTCAATCTCCTCGCACAGCAGCAGCGCGTCGCCGTTCATCAGGCTGCCAATGGCCGTGGGCAGGCGCGTGGTGGGCGTGGCGCTGGGAATGGATAGGATCTCGCCCAGCAGCGTATCCTGGCTCCATTCCATATCCCGCGCCTGCTGACAGGGCGCGATCACCCCGCGCAGCAGCTTGTTATCGTCCGCCATGCCGTCGATGTAAAACAGCGCCGCGCGCCGTCCCAGCACGCAGAAGCGGCGCAGCACCGCATCCTCGCACACCGGCCGGCGCAGCGTGTCGGATATCAGCTGTACCTTTTCATCAAAATCGCCCGTCAGCGCGGCGTTGCTTGCATATTCCAATGGCATGGCGCACCCTCCATATGATTGTGGCTATCCAAAGTATGGGCGTGCCGCGCCTTTACTATGCGCGGGAAACGTGCTATCATAAATCAAATGGAGGCTTTGCCGCTGATGCGGAGAAGGCGGCGAGGCGCAGGGAGAAGAATGAGGGGGATGCGTCGACTTACGTATGCTGGAAAATGTAGCCAACCAAAAGCCTTCTCCTTGAGGAGAAGGTGGGCGGCTTTAGCCGCTCGGATGAGGT
>ENA-UOIY01001770-UOIY01001770.1-human-gut-metagenome-genome-assembly--contig:-P114-NODE-1770-length-20076-cov-13.152190_pt1 | contig 20076 bp, 17 predicted proteins | sample MGYA00242335_ERZ723882 | MGnify/ENA metagenome assembly ERZ723882
TACAAGGTCGACCGCTCGAAAGGTCTCGGCAAGAACGACCCCGAAATGATGTGGCTCACGACCATGAACCCCGAGACCCGCCGGCTCATCAAGGTCATGCCCGAGGATGCGGAGGCGACGGCGCGCTCGTTCGATCTGCTGCTCGGCGACAATTTGCAGGGCCGCAAGGATCACATTGCCGAAAACGGCTACAAATACCTCGAAATGATCGACGTATCGTAATACGAACAAGCAGGAAAGGAGCGTTACTTTATGGAAGGCATTTTACTTCACGTTCTCTATCGCGGCGAAAAGGCTAATGACTTTGCATCGGAGATGGAGCGAAGCGGCCTGCGCGCCGCCGTCCTCGCGGAAGAGGGCTGCATGCAGTACGACTACTACCGGCCTCTTGCCGAGGAAAACTGCGTGCTGCTCGTGGAGCACTGGCGCGACCGCGCCGCGCTCGACAAGCACTCCGTGGGCAAGCCGATGGCAAAGCTCAAGGCGCTCAAGGCAAGCTACGACCTCGCAACGACCGTTGAGCGCTTTGAATGAGGAAGGGCGCATCCGGGGCAAAAAATCAGGAATCTACTAAGGAGTTTTGATAGCCATGAAAAAGATAGTTCTTAAAACTGTGATAGGGATTCTTCTTGCTTGCAGCTTATTTGTTGGTTTTCTTTATGTAAGCAGCGATATTGGCATAGCATCAGGGAATCTAGAGACTGACATTCGTTCGTCGCAGAAGATCAAGGAGGATTGGGCGATCGATGGAAGTGTTTCTGACACGATGGCTGCATATATTTCTTATCCGCAGGACATGAGCGACCACACTTTTTCCGTCTATGTCAATCGCCCGGGACTTTCCTTCGGATATTTCTTCCGCGCGGGCGGAAAACTCTCGGAGATCCAGGAAGGAATTGCAGAGTTCACCACAGAGGGTGCTAATGAGCGCGCATTGATTTCCATGAATCAGCAGCAGGTGCAGCAGCTTCAAATTGATGATGGCCACGCCAAACAAGCGATCGATATCGACAGCGATCAGCCCTTTGTGATCGTCCTACCGATCAATGCGGGCAGCATTACTTTTTATGACGTGAACGGAAATGCTGTAGAATATTGGAATCATCCTTTTTGACAGCTTCCGGTTTGCCAAGCCGGCTTCATCCCTTCAAGGGCAAAAAGGCCTCGCATCATTCGACCGCAAAAAATCTATGCACAAGCATGAAGACCCGACCGATGAGCATCCATCGGTCGGGTCTTCTGTCTGATGCGTCCCTTTTTTCACGCCTTCTGCGCACCGACGTCGCCGAGGGCGGCGGCCGCCGCTTTCTCCCGCCGGCGCACGCAGAGCGTGCCGTTTTCCGCCGCCAAAACCGCCGTGTCGCCGCTTGCGAGCGTGCCGTCCAAAAGGCAAGTCGCGAGCGCGTCCTCCACCTCGCTGCGGATGAGCCGCCGCAGCGGCCGCGCGCCGTAGGAAACATCGTAGCCCCGCTCGGCGAGAGAGACCGCGCAGTCCTCGTCCGCCTCGAGCGTGATGCCGAGCGCCGCGGCGCGGGAAACGGTCTGCGCAAGCAGCCGCCGCGCGATCTCGGCGCAGTCCTCGCGCGATAAGCGGCGGAAGACGATCGTCTCGTCCACGCGGTTCAAAAATTCCGGCCGGAACGTCCGCCGCAACTCCGCGATCACCGTCTCCTTCACGGCGGCAAACTGCGCGTCGGTGCTTTTCTTCTCCTCCGGTGCAAAGCCGAGCGGCGTGCCCGCCGCCGTGATGCTCTTCGCCCCGATGTTCGACGTCATGATGACCGCCGTGTTGCGAAAGTCCACCTTGCGCCCCTGCGCGTCCGTCACGACGCCGTCCTCTAAAATTTGCAGCAGAATATTCCACACGTCCTCGTGCGCCTTTTCGATCTCGTCGAAGAGCACGACGGAGTACGGCTTGCGCCGCACCTTTTCCGTCAGCTGCCCGCCCTCGTCGTAGCCGACGTAGCCCGGCGGCGAGCCGATCAGGCGCGAGACGGTGTGTTTTTCCATATACTCGCTCATGTCGATGCGGATCATCGCGTCCTCGCTGCCAAATACCGCCTCGGCGAGCGCTTTACTGAGCTCCGTCTTGCCCACGCCCGTGGGGCCGAGGAAGAGGAACGACCCGACAGGCCGTTTCGGGTCCTTGACGCCGACGCGCCCGCGGCGGATGGCGCGCGCCACAGCGCACACTGCCTCGTCCTGCCCCACAACGCGCGCATGAAGCGTTTCTTCAAGCGTCAAAAGCCGCGCGCTTTCGCTCTCGTTGAGCCTTGTCACCGGAATGCCCGTCCAGTTCGACACCACGGCGGCGATGTCCTCCGCCGTCACGCGCACAGCGGTCTTTTCCGCCTCGCGCGCCTGTTTTTTTCGCTCAGCTGCCGCCTGCGCGCGGAAGCTCTCCTCCGCGTCGCGCAGCCGCGCCGCCTTTTCATAGTCCTGCGCGCGGATGGCAGTCTCCTTGTCCCGCGCGGCGGCGCTTGCCTTCTCTTCAAGCGCTTTCAGTTCGGGCGAGGCGCCGCGCGCGGACAGTTTCACGCTTGCCGCCGCCTCGTCGATAAGGTCGATAGCCTTATCCGGCAAAAAGCGGTCGGGCAGATACCGCTTTGAGAGCGTCACCGCCGTGCGCAGGGCCTCGTCCTCGATGGAAAGGCCGTGATACGCCTCGTACTTTGGCCGCAGGCCTTGTAAGATCTGCAGCGCTTTTCCTTCGTCCGGCTCGCCGACCTGCACGCTCTGGAAGCGCCGCTCGAGCGCGGCGTCCTTTTCGATGAATTTTCGGTACTCCTCGAGCGTCGTCGCGCCGATGACGCGGATCTCCCCGCGCCCGAGCGCGGGCTTTAAGATATTCGCCGCGTCCACCGCCCCCTCGGCGCTGCCCGCGCCGACGATGGTGTGCACTTCGTCGATGAACAAAATGACATTGCCGTCGCGCCGCACCTCGTCGAGCACGGCGCGGATGCGCTCTTCAAACTCGCCGCGGTACTTTGTCCCCGCCACCATGCCGGAGAGGTCGAGCAGCAGGATGCGCTTGTCCAAAAGCTCCTCCGGCACGTCGCCCGCCGCGATCTTTTCGGCAAGCCCCTCGGCGATGGCCGTCTTGCCAACGCCCGGCTCGCCGATGAGCACGGGGTTATTTTTTGTCCGCCGCGTCAGAATGCGCAGCGCACGGGCGATCTCCTTTTCCCGCCCGATGACGGGGTCGAGCCGCCCCTCGCGTGCCATCGCGGTCAGATCGCGCGTGAACTCAGCAAGCGTTTTGCCGTTTTTGCCCTCGCTGCGGCTCGCGCGCACCTCGGGCAGCGGGAGCCTGCGCGGCGACAGGCTCATCGCGCGCAGCGTGTCGCTATAGAGCTTCTTTGTATCCGCACCGAGCGAGCGCAGCAGCCGCACGGCCATGTTCCCGCTGTCGCGCAGGATGCCAAGCAGCAGGTGTCCCGCTTCGATCTCTCCGCTGCCCGCGCGCAGCGCCTCGCCCACAGCCAGCTCGACCGCGCAGCGCGCGTGCGGGGTGAGCCCCTGCACGGTCGATCTTTCCGCCGTGCCGCGCCCCAGCTTTTCGATCATCCTCTCGCGCACTGCCGACTCGTAGATGCCCGAGGCATTCAGCGCGCGGCAGGCCGCGTCGTCCTCCTCGCGCAGCATCGCGAGCAGCAGGTGCTCGCAGCCCACATAGCCGTGCCCCAGCTCGCCCGCCGCCGCCTGCGCACAGCGCAGCACATGTTCAGCCTTCAGGCTGAATTTCCGGTCATTCATCGCTCTACCCTCCGCTTCCTTTTCGTCCTTTCATTTTTGACCGGTTTATTCAAAAATAAACACCGTAAATGACACAGAAAATTCAATATTTTCCTGCATTCTGGCTCTTGCATTTTCGCTTTGACATGCTATAATAGCGACATCAACTTATGGAGGTACTAATTATGGCTTATCAGATTAGCTCTGCCTGCGTCAGCTGCGGTGCTTGCGCAGACGCCTGCCCCGTCGGTGCTATTTCCCAGGGCGATTCCCAGTATCAGATCGACGCAAATGCCTGCCTGGATTGCGGCTCCTGCGCTGATACCTGCCCCAACGGCGCCATCTCCCAGGCCTAAGGTCTAAGGGTACTTAAAAAATAAGGACGCGCGAAAGCGCGTCCTTATTTTTATCATCAGAAAGGGTCATCACATGGAAAAACGCGACGAGCTCTGGCCGAACGGGCCTTGCTTTTACTATGATACTGCCCTCTTCCCGCCGGGGACGGACAGCTTTTGCCTCGCCTACTTTGCCCGCCCGTCCCGCGGCGACACGGTCTGCGACCTCGGCAGCGGGATCGGTCTTCTCGGAACGCTCCTGCTCGCGCGCCAGGAATCGCTTTTTATCGAAAATGTTGAGATCTCCGCGCCCGCGGCAGCGCTTGCGCGAAAGACGTTCGCCGAAAACGGCTGGGCGGACAGAGCCGCTTTCCACGAAGGCGACCTTCGCGACGTCTCCGTCCTGCCAAAGGCCGGCAGCGTCGACTATGTGATCTCGAACCCGCCGTACTTTCCCGCCGGCAGCGGCGAGAGCGCCAAAGGCGAAGCGCGCCAAATCGCGCGCGAGGAAACCTCCTGCACACTGGACGACGTCTGCGCCGCGGCGCAGCGTGTGCTGCGCTATGGCGGGCGCTTCACCCTCGTTCACCGCGTCGAGCGCCTCGCCGACGTGCTCTGCGCCATGCGGAGTCACGGCATCGAGCCCAAGCGCCTGCGCTTTCTCGCAAAATTGCCGGACGCCGCGCCCTCGCTCCTCTTCGTCGAGGGAAAGCGCGGCGGCAAAAGCGGCCTTGTCATCGAGCCGCCGCTCGTCCCCAACGGCGAGGAGTGGGACGCCGTGTACTTCCGAAAATGAAAAAAGCCGCCCTTTTCAGGCGGCCCAACAGCTTTATTATACTAAAGCGCAGGATAAACCGCAAGCATTTTCTGCCGATTTTCGAATAATCAGCCCTGCGCACAAAATATCGCTCGCATCTTTATCCATTCCGCCGCTTGATTTTTGTGCTCATTCTTGCTATTCTTTAAGCACAGAAAGGGTGAGACCAATGTACAAGTGATCTTCACAAAGGCGATCCCAAATGGTTCCGATCATATCCATCGCGCAGCACTCTCTGATGTATACCGTCATTCAGGTAAAACCGCCGCAACCGCGGTGTTTGAGATAGCAGGAGTGGAAACCGGAGTAAGCGATATTCGGCACCAGATCATTGAAGAAAGGAAGGAAAGAAAACAGAATATGAGAGATCCAAATATTCATCATGGCTGACCCTTGATCGTAGTTCAGTAATCGCGATCAAGGGTCAGTCATTTTTTGTTTTCTTTCACTTTTTTAGAAAAATTGAGGAAAAATATCCCGTGCTCTGCGCAGGAGGGGTGGCAACGCCGATGGCGCTGCACGGGGCAAAGGGGGAGGTTCTCTTTTAAAAGAGAACCTCCCCCTTTGGAACCCCCAAGAGAAAAGCAGGGGGCGTTTCGATTTCGCCCCCTGCACCCCCTAACGACCAAAAGGGAGGGGCGCAGCCCCTCCTTTTTGGATTATCCACCCCGTGCTTCTGACGGTGTGGCATTGCTTCGCTCGCCGCTTTGGGGTGCTGCTTTTTTAGCTTTCTGCTGGATCGGTACTGCCAATAGGCTCATCGGGGATGATATCTTGCGAAATGACTTGCTCTTCTGCATCTAACAGGGCTTTTTTTAGGACTTCACGGGCAAGGATACCTTTGCCCGCATCGTAAAGGTCGATGGCCTCACTCATATTTTGGACCATCAAATGATATAGAGTCTTATACGTCGTCATTTTCATCACCTCGTTTACAATTTAGAACAGAATATTCAAAAATGCAATAGAATAATTTGTTCTACGTATACTGTATTTGGTGATAAACGTGAAAAGATACCGGCGCATCCGCGATTTGCGGGAAGACGCCGATTTGACACAGCGTCAGGTCGGCGAAGCAATCAATGTTCCGCAGCGCACATACGCATATTACGAGAGTGGCTAAAGACTGCCGCCGCCGCACTTTTTGGGCGCGCTCGCTTATTTTTTTGGCGTAAGCGTCTAATATCTTCTGGAACTAACTGATAAAAAGAACGAAAACGACCGCTGATGCGGTCGTTTTTTCCTATTAGAAATGCGGCGAGCGCAGCAATGCCGCCTCGGCAGGCACTATCGAAACGGAATTATCCAAAGTAGGCGCAGTGCTTACCGGAAGTGCCATGGGGTGGATAATCCAAAAAGGAGGGGCAAGGCCCCTCCCTTTTGGTCGTTAGGGGTGCAGGGGCGAGATCGAAACGCCCCTGCCGTTCTCTTGGGGGATTCAAAGGGGGCCTTCTCTCACGTGAGAGAAGGCCCCCTTTGCCCCGCGCAGTCCCATGACAATGGGACATTTCCCCGCGGCGTGGGAAATCACTTCAATGTATTCACCGTGCCGAGGAACAGCGGCAGACCGTCCACGCCGGTGATCATAAAGGCAAACGGCCGGTTCAGATTCATCTCCACCACGGGTAGGTCTTCGGGCGCGGCGGATTGGGCGTCCGCCCTGACGGCGGTAAACGCGGCGGCCTCGCAGCCCTTTTCGTCCACCTTGACGCGCGCGGCGTGCTGCACCTGCGTCACGGCGACCGCCTTGTCAAAGCGGTCAAAGTCGACGAGGGGCGAGAAGTCCGCCTTGTTGAAGTCGAACACATCCGTGACGCCCATCGCCTTGAGCGCGTCGGTCAGCTCCAGGTTGGAATCCACGTCAAACTTCGGCACGCTCCAGTGGATCTCCGCACTCGGCAGCGCAGCGTCCATGTCGTAGGCCATCAGTCCGCCCACGACCTCACCATTGGCAAGCAGGCTCTCGAGCGTCGTCCCCTCATCCGGCAGCAAAAAGCGCATCGACTGCCCGCCGCGGAAGCCGAGCTCCGCCACGGTGTAGTTCTCGCCGCGATAGTACGCGGCGCGGTCGTCCGTGCGGTGCATGAACTGGGCGTTCTGCTTCTCGCCGTCTGCCGCGGTGAACGTGTCCTTCTTCGTCGCATCCTTCCAGAATTCGTCGCGCCACTGGTCCTTAAAATAGAGCGTCGTCAAAAGGAGCATCACGGTCTCGGGCTTCGTCTGGATCCCGCCCGCCGCGTCCTGCAAGAGATTGCCCGTGTTCTCATTGATCCATTCGCCGATGGCCTTGTCCGTCTTCTCATCTCCCATCGGGGCGGAGAACGTCGAAGCAAGGTACTGCTCGGCGAGAAGTCGCAGCGTCTCTTCGTTGTAGGGGACGTTCTCGTTCAGCCACACAGAGCTGCCGAGCAATGTCTTTCCCGTCGAGGTCTCGCCGTAGAGATTGCGCCAGACATAGTTGCCCGCAGCGCGCGACGCGTCGGTATTTTCAAGGCCTAAGAGCGATAAAAGCTGCGCGCGGCTGTCGCCGTCCGTCGTCTCGCTGAGCATCGCAAAGGCGAGATACAGGTTTGCGGGCGAGAGAACGGTGTTCTCCTCCGCCGAAAGCAGCGTGCCCGTCTCCTGTGTGAAGTGCAGAAATGCCGCGGGGTAGCTCGTGCCCTTGCTGCGCAGCGCCTTGAGCGCATCGTAATAGGCATTGCTACGTGCGTCCCAGTCCTCCCAGATCTTCTCCTGCGCCTTTTCGTAGGCGTCCGCGCCCATCTTGTCATAGTCGATGGTGCTGAATGCCTCGTCAAGCTCACTCTCGTTCGGCATGGCGGGCAGCACGGGATAGTCCGCCGTCTTCACGGCGAGGTCCTGCAAATACTGCGCGGCAATGGGGTCTTTTTTCACATTGTCCTTCTCATTTTCATTTCGGATCGTCGTTCCGTTGTCTCCGCAGGCGGCGAAGGACAGGACCATCGCCGCGGCGAGCAGCAGCGTTAAGAATCGTTTCATGTCGGATGTACCTCCGTTTCGGGATTTGTTATATTAGACGGCGCGGATGGAAAAAAGTTCCCGTTTTGTCAAAAATAGCATGCCGCCCTTTTACGAAACGGGCGAATGTGGTATACTTTCAAAAATATTTTCTCTTTTGTGTAACGCAAACGGCAAAAAAGTTGTCTTTTCCCCATGATGGCAGACAACAGAAAGGAGCGAGCCTATGGACGACCATGAGATCGTCGACCTCTACTGGCAGCGGGACGAGCACGCCATCGAAGCCACCGCCGCCAAATACGAAAGCTATTGCATGAAAATTTCGCAAAACATTTTATCTGACCGCGCCGACAGCGAGGAAAACGTCAACGACACGTACTTACACGCCTGGCAGGCCATGCCGCCGCAAAGGCCTGCGATCCTGTCTGCCTTTCTCGGCAAGATCGCGCGCAATCTGGCGCTGAACCGCTATAAGGCGAGGTCGGCGCAGAAGCGTCAGGGCGACGCCTTCGCGCTCTCGCTCGACGAGCTGGACGACTGCGCACCCGCCCTGTCCTCGCCCGACGACGAGGCCACGGCAGCAGAGCTCGGCCGCAGCATCAGCGCGTTTCTGCGCACGCAGAGCGAAGAGGTGCGCAGCATGTTCATCCTGCGCTATTTCTACTGCGAACCGGTCGAAGCGCTGGCCGCGCGCTTTCACTGCGGCGAGAGCCGCATCAAAACCACGCTCCTGCGCACGCGCAGAAAGCTCAAGGAGCATCTCATCAAGGAGGGATACTGTGAAGCATGAAGTTCTGACCCGCGCCATAGGCGAGCTCGACGATGAGCTCATCGCGGACGCCTACGCCTACAAGCCGCGCAAACGGTACGCCCTCCCGCGTTTTCTTGCCGCTGCGGCGTGCCTTGTGCTCGTGCTGGCCGCCGCCCTGGCGATGACGCGCGACACCTTACCGGCTGAGATCAAGGTCGAAGGCGCAGCGCTCTCCTCAATCCCCATTCCCATCAGTCAGCCCGCAGCGATGGCGCTCGACGCGCGCGGCAGTCTGAGCGGCCCGCTCAGTCCGATGCTCACCATCGAGAGCAAATCGGGCGAGGCCGTAACCGTTACGGTGTCGGATGGCGTGCTGACCCAGCCTCTTTACTCGCTGCAGGAGGAGTTCATCTCCTACACCGTCTCCGGCAAGGTGCAGCTTTGCTGGACCATCGAAGAGCCGGACACGGGTACGGTTTACACGCTCTCTCTCGACGGCGCGCCCGCCGTCACGCTGCGCTACGACGAGGCCAACGGCTATTGGGCCGCCGCGCGGGCGTAAGCATCCCATTCCACATTACTATTGACAACACACAACATTTTGGAGGTAAATTCCCATGAAAAAGTTTCTCACGCTGCTGCTCACCGCAGCCATGACCCTTTCCCTTGCCGCCTGCGGCAGCAAGAACGACGGCAACGCCAACGGTGGCGATTCTCAGCCCGCCGACGCGCTTGCCCTGCTGAATACCGTCTGGTCGAGCTATGCCGACGACGATAAGTTTGCCGTTGTCGGCGGCGACTATGACGAGGCAAACATGACCGAGGACGCTCCCGGCCGCTTCGGTGTGGAGGACGGCGACACGCTCGACTACATGCTCGGCTTCCCCGCCGCGGACGCAGGCAAGCTCTCCGACGCCGCGTCCCTCACTCACATGATGAACGCCAACACCTTCACCGCGGGCGCGTTCCATGTTGCGAGCTCTTCCGACGTTGACAGTGTCGTCTCCGACCTCAAGGACAACATCATGAACCGCCAGTGGATGTGCGGCTTCCCCGACAAGCTTGTCATCCTGACGCTCGGCGACTATGTCATCTCCTGCTACGGCGCGGAGGACCTCGTCGACCAGTTCAGCGGCAAGGTCACCGAGACCTTTGCCGATGCTGCCGTCGTCTGCGACGAGGCCATCGCCTGATTTGATCTTCTGAAAGGCGGAGAAGTTTATGCTCTTTTCCAGCGTTCCCTTTCTCTTTTACTTTCTGCCTGCGGCGCTGCTGATCTACTTTGCAGCGCCGCGGCAGCTGAAAAACGCGGTGCTGCTGCTCGCAAGCCTCTTTTTCTATGCCTGGGGCGAGCCGAAATATATGCTGCTTATGCTCGTCTCCATCGTGCAGGGCTATGGTTTCGGCCTGCTGATTGAAAAGCACCGCGGGCAAAAGGCGTCGAAGGTCTTTCTGACGCTCTCGATCCTTGTGAGCCTTGGGCTTCTCGGCTATTTTAAGTACGCGGACTTTTTTCTCTCCAGCGTCAACGCCGTCACAGGGCTCTCCCTGCCGCTTTTGAAGCTGAGGCTGCCCATCGGCATCAGCTTCTACACCTTTCAGGTATTGAGCTACGTCATCGACGTCTACCGCGGCGAAACGGCGGCGCAGAGGAATTTCATTGACCTCGCCGCCTATGTTTCGCTCTTCCCCCAGCTCATCGCGGGGCCGATCGTACGGTATTCCGACGTCGCCGCAGAGCTCAAAAGCCGCACGCACAGCGTCTCCGCCGCGGCGGAGGGCGTGCGCCGCTTTACGGTCGGCTTTGCCAAGAAAATTCTGCTCGCCAACCAGTTCGGCGCGCTCGCGAGCGCCTACAAGTCGACGCAGGACGCGAGCGTCCTCTTCGTCTGGCTCTACGCGCTCGCGTTTCTGCTCCAAGTCTATTTCGACTTTTCGGGCTACAGCGATATGGCCATCGGCCTCGGGCGGATGCTGGGCTTCCACTTCCCTGAAAACTTCAACTACCCCTATATTTCAGCGAGCATCACGGAGTTCTGGCGCAGGTGGCACATGTCGCTTGGCTCGTGGTTCCGCGACTACTTCTATATCCCTCTCGGCGGCAGCCGGAAGGGCAAGGCGCGTCAGCTGTTGAACATTCTGATCGTCTGGCTCGCAACAGGCCTGTGGCACGGGGCGGCGTGGACGTTCGTGCTGTGGGGACTGTGGTTCGCGGTCCTGCTGCTTCTTGAAAAGCTGGCGCTGCTGCCGGTGCTCGAAAAGCACCGCGTGCTCGGCCATGTGTACACGCTCTTTTTCGTCACGCTCGGCTTCGTGCTTTTCGACGCAGACAGCGCCGCGCAGGCGGTCTCGCGCATCAGCGCGATGCTTGGCGCAGGCGGTCTGCCGCTGTCAAGCGCACAGGCGGTCTACTACCTTAAAAGCTATGGCCCGCTGCTCGTGCTCGGTATCCTCTGCGCAACACCGCTGCCGAAGATGATCGTCGCAAAGCTGCGCAAATCCAAGGCCGCAGCGACAGCACTCGACGTGCTCGAGCCGCTCTGCGTGCTCATCCCCCTGCTGCTCGGCACGGCATTTTTAGTGGACGGGTCGTTCAACCCGTTCCTCTACTTCCGCTTTTAAGGAGGACATCGCATGAATCGAAAAATCAAAGACGCCCTCACCCTCGGCATCGCGGCAGCGTTCGTGCTTATGTTCGCGCTGTGGAGCATTTGCAAGAGCGACGACGCCGTGTCGGAAAGCGAGCGCCGCCCGCTCAAGCAGTTCCCGACGCTGAATGCGGAAGAAGTGCTCTCCGGACGCTTCCAGTCGAATTTTGAGAGCTACACGCTCGACCAGTTCCCGCTGCGCGACGAGTTCCGCACGCTCAAGGCCCTGTCCGTCCGCGATTTATTTGGCGAGAAAGACAACAACGGCATCTACGTCGCGGACGGCTACGCCGCGAAGCTCGACGACACGATCCACGAGGATTCGCTCGACCACGCGGTCGACCGCTTCCGCTACGTGTACGAAACGTATCTCAAAGATACGGGCGTAAACGTCTACCTCTCCGTCATCCCCGACAAGAATTACTTTTTGGCCGCCGAAAACGGCTATCCCGCGATGGATTACGAGAAGTTCTTTGCGCTCATGCGCCAAAAGGTCGATTTTGCGGACTATATCGACCTGACGGGCACGCTGTCGCTCTCATCCTATTACCGCACCGACCTCCACTGGCGGCAGGAAATGCTTGTCCCCACGGCCAGGGCGCTGGCAGATGCGATGGGCATCTCACTCACCGTGGACTTTACCGAGGTCACGCTCGATACGCCGTTTTACGGTGTGTACCGCGGACAGTCGGCACTGCCAATGGAACCCGACAGGCTCGCCTACCTCACAAACGATATCATTGGTAGCTGCCGCGTGTACGACTATGAAAGCGGCGCCTATCTCCCTGTCTACACGCTCGAAAAGGCAGACGGCAGCGACCCGTATGAAATTTTCCTCTCGGGACCCAAGTCGCTGCTGCGCATTGAGAACCCGAACGCGCAGGCGGAGCGAAAGCTCCTTGTCTTCCGCGATTCGTTTGCCGCGAGTTTGCTTCCGCTGCTTGCGGAGGGGTACAGCGAGATCACGCTTGCCGACATCCGCTACCTCTCCCCCTCAATGCTCGGAAAATTCATCGACTTTACCGCGCAGGACGTGCTGTTTCTTTACAGCACAAGCGTGCTGAACGACAGCGCCACGATCAAGTGATGCAAAACGGGACGCAAACGCCGTGACCGGCGTTCACGTCCCGTTTTCTTTTTTGTCCGCAAAATTTTTTCACAACGCAGCACATAAGCATAATGCCCTCCCCTGCCGTTTCCGGCAAGGGAGGGTTCAGGTTAAATATAGCACAGCCGTTTTCTTCATGCAAGAAAAAGTTGCCACACTTTCATAATTTCGTTCACACCGCACATCCCGTCTCACTAAAGTGAGGGGAAAGTTGGAAAAACAAAGTATTGACGCTGCTTGCCCCGATGAAGTATCATTACTTATCAAATTTTTTATTTCGAAACAGGAGGTCTGGATCATGAGTGAAGCGACTCGCATTCCCGAGCTTTTTGGCTCTCTGGTGTTCAATGAACGCACAATGGAGCAGTATGTGCCGCAGAGCGCCATGGACGTTTGGCGCGGCTGCTTAAAGAGCGGGCAGCCTCTTCCCCTTTCCGCGGCAAATGAGATTGCCGACGCGATGAAGACCTGGGCGCTGGAGCATGGCGCAACGCATTTCACGCACTGGTTCCAGCCCTTGAGCGGCGTGACGGCGGAAAAGCACGACAGCTTTATCAACAACGCCGGCGGCGGCCGCGTGATGATGGACTTTTCCGGCAAGGAGCTGGTGCGTGGCGAGCCCGACGCGTCCTCCTTCCCCAACGGCGGCCTGCGCGCCACGTTTGAAGCCCGCGGCTACAGCGCTTGGGACCCCACGGCGTTTGCCTTCATCAAAGATGGCAGCCTTTGCATCCCGACGGTGTTCTGCTCCTACAGCGGCGACGCGCTCGACAAGAAGACGCCGCTGCTGCGCTCCATGGCTGCGGTCGACCGCGCGGCGGTGCGCGTGCTCAAGTTATTTGGCGACGACGCGGAAAAGGTCACGCCGCAGATCGGCGCGGAGCAGGAGTATTTCCTCATCGACCGCGAGCTGTACTTAAAGCGCATGGACCTGCGCCTGTGCGGCCGCGCCCTGTTCGGCGCAAAGCCCCCGAAAGGTCAGGAGTTGGACGACCACTACTTCGGCGCGTTCCGTCCCCGCGTGGCCGCCTACATGAAAGAGCTCGATGAAGAGCTGTGGAAGCTCGGCGTGCTCTCCAAGACCAAGCACAACGAGGTCGCCCCCGGCCAGCACGAGATGGCCCCCATCTACACCGACGCCAACACCGCGAGTGACCAGAACCAGCTCGTCATGGAGACGATGAAAAAGGTCGCCGAGCGCCACAACCTTGTGTGCCTGCTGCACGAAAAGCCCTTCGCGGGCGTCAACGGCTCGGGCAAGCACGTTAACTGGTCACTCTCGACCGACACTGGCAAAAACCTCTTCTCCCCCGGCAAGACGCCGAGCCAGAACGCCGTGTTCCTGCTGGTGCTCGCCGCGTTCATCAAGGGCGTGGATGAGTATCAGGAGCTTCTGCGCTGCTCCGTTGCCTTCGCGGGCAACGATCACCGTCTCGGCGCGCAGGAAGCGCCCCCGGCTGTCATCTCCGTCTTCCTCGGCACCGAGCTTGAGGGCATCATCGATGCCATCGTCGGTGAAAACGACTACACCGCGCCCGAGCACAAGTCCCTGCGCATCGGCGTGGATGTGCTTCCTGCCATCCCGCAGGACACGACCGACCGCAACCGAACCTCGCCCGTCGCCTTCACCGGCAATAAGTTTGAGTTCCGCATGCCTGGCTCCTCGCAGTCCATCGCGGGCCCGGTCACGATCCTCAACACCATCATGGCCGAAGAGCTCGACGAATTCTACGCGCAGCTCAAGGACGCGCCGGACTTCACCGCCGCGCTCCACAAGCTGATCCGCGACACGTTCTCCGCCCACCGCCGCATCATCTTCAACGGCAACGGCTATGAAGAGGCCTGGATCAAGGAGGCCGAAAAGCGCGGCCTTGCCAACCTGCACAACACCGCCGAGGCGCTGCCAACCTACATCCTGCCCAAGAACATTGAGCTGCTGACGCGCCAGGGCGTTTACAGCAAGGAAGAAATTTTCTCCCGCCACGAAGTTCATATCGAGAAGTACTGCAAGGTCATCCGCATCGAGGCCGCGACGCTTGTTGACATGGTCCAGCACGGCATCCTCAACGCCGCTTCCGAATACGAAGCCGCGCTGTGCAACACCATCGCCGTCAAGCGCGCCGCCGCGCCGGAGCTGACCTGCCACGTCGAATCCTCGCTCGCCAACGCCATCGGCTCGCTCAACGAGCAGCTGCTCGAAGAGACCATCGGCCTCAAGACGGCGCTCGAGACCGTCTCCGACGACGCAGAGCCCGAAACGCTCCTGCACTACTACCACGACGAGGTCGAAAAGCGCACGAACGACGTGCGCAAGACCGTCGACAAGCTGGAAGTGCTGACCGCGTCCAAGTATTGGCCGTATCCGACGTTCTGCGAATTACTCTTCTCCGTGTAAGTCAAAAAGGACGCTCTTTCGAGCGTCCTTTTTGAAGTGGAGTTTTGCTTTATCGCAGCAGTTTCATTTTTCTTTGACAGGGGAGGAAGAAAATCTATGAAGTACATTTTTGTCACCGGCGGCGTGGTGTCGGGGCTTGGCAAGGGCATCTGCGCGGCGTCGCTCGGACGACTCTTAAAGCAGTGCGGGCTGAAGGTCAAAAACCAGAAGTTCGACCCGTATCTCAACGTCGACCCCGGCACGATGAGCCCGTATCAGCACGGCGAGGTCTTTGTCACGGACGACGGCGCGGAGACCGACCTGGACCTCGGCCACTACGAACGCTTTGTCGACGAGGCGCTGGACGAGAAGTCCTCCGTGTCCTCGGGCAAAATTTTCTGGAGCGTTCTGAACCGCGAGCGTCAGGGCGGCTATCTTGGCGGCACGGTGCAGATCATCCCGCATGTGACCGACGAGATCAAGCGCCGCATCTACGACATGGACGACGGTGACACCGACGTTGCCATCTCCGAGATCGGCGGCACGGTCGGCGACATCGAGAGCCAGCCCTTTTTAGAGGCCATCCGTCAGGTCGCGGCCGAGCGCGGGCGCGAAAATGTGCTCTTCATCCATGTGCCGCTCATCGTGACCATTCCCGGCAGCGGCGAGCTCAAGAGCAAGCCCACGCAGCACTCGGTCAAAGAGCTCCTGAGCGAGGGCATCCAGCCGGACGTTCTCGTCGTGCGCACGGATGAGCCCATCACAGACGACATCCGCCGCAAGATTGCGCTCTTCTGCAACGTGGAGCCCGACTGCGTCATCCAGAATGCAACGGCGTCCACGCTCTACGAGGTGCCGTTGCTGCTTGAGCACGAGGGCCTTTGCCGCGTGGTGTGCCGCAAGCTGCACCTTGACTGCGGTGAACCTGACATGACCGAGTGGCGCGCGCTGGTCGACAAGATCCACGGCGTGCACCGTCATGTGCGCATCGCGCTCGTCGGCAAATACGTCGGCCTGCACGACGCCTATTTGAGCGTCGTTGAGTCGCTCTTCCACGCAGGCACGGCCTGCGACGCGAGCGTCGAAATTCAATGGGTTGACTCCGAAACGCTGACGAGCGACAACATCGCGCAGAAGCTCTGCGGGTGCAGCGGCATCTTAGTCCCCGGCGGCTTTGGCGACCGCGGCATCGAGGGCATGATCTTAGCCGCGCAGTATGCGCGTGAGCGCGGCATCCCTTACCTCGGCATCTGCCTCGGCATGCAGATCGCGGTCATCGAATTTGCGCGCCATGTGCTCGGCTGGGACGACGCGACGAGCGCGGAGTTCTCCTCCACGACGGCGCATCCCGTCATCGCGCTCATGCCCGAGCAGGTCGGCGTGACGGCCAAGGGCGGCACGATGCGCCTTGGCAAGTACCCCTGCGTGCTCGAAGAGGGCTCGCTCTCCCGCGCGCTCTACGACGCGCCCGAGATCTGGGAGCGCCACCGCCACCGCTACGAGTTCAACAATGACTTCCGCGGCGACTTCACGGACGCCGGCATGCGCCTCGCCGGTCTCTCCCCCGACGGCACGCTCGTCGAGATCGTCGAATCGAAGAGCCACCCCTGGTTCGTCGGCGCGCAGTTCCACCCCGAATTCAAGAGCCGCCCCAACAAGCCGCATCCCCTGTTCCGCGGCTTTGTCGCGGCCTCCCTCGATCGCGCGGTCTATTGACCGCGCGACCTTTTTATTTTTACAATACCGCTGGAAAAATAGGAAAAGCTATGATATGATGCTTTTACCATATTATTGGATACGGCAGGAGAATTTCAATATGAACCATCAGACCATCATCGTACTGGACTTTGGCGGCCAGTACAACCAGCTCATCGCGCGCCGCGTGCGCGAATGCGGCGTTTACTGCGAGGTCAAGCCCTACACGACGCCGCTTGCGGACCTTCTCGCAATGAAGCCGATCGGCTTCATCTTCACCGGCGGCCCGAACAGCGTGTATCTCGAGGACGCGCCGCACGTCGATCCCGCGCTCTTTGACGCGGGCGTGCCCGTGCTCGGCATCTGCTACGGCTGCCAGCTCATCGCGCACCACCTCGGCGGCAAGGTCGTCGCCGCAAACGACGCCACCGCGCGCGAATACGGCAAGACCGAGACGTTTTTTGACACGAGCTGCAAGCTCTTCAAGGGTCTTCCCGAAAAGAGCGTGACGTGGATGAGCCACGGCGACTACATGGAGGTCGTTCCCGCGGGCTTCTCTCTCGTCGCGCACTCCGACGCCTGCCCGAACGTCGCCATCTGCGACGAAACGCGCGGGTTCTACGGCGTGCAGTACCATCCCGAGGTCAACCACACGGAGTTCGGCACTGCGATGATCCGCAACTTTCTCTACGAGGTTTGCGGCGCGACAGGCGACTGGACGATGGGCGACTATAAAAATACTGCCATCGCCGCCGTGCGCGAAAAGGTCGGCTCCGGCCGCGTGCTGCTGGCGCTCTCCGGCGGCGTGGACTCGTCCGTCGTGGCGGCGCTGCTGGCCGAGGCCGTCGGCCCCCAGCTCACCTGCGTTTTTGTCGACCACGGCCTCATGCGCCTCCACGAGGGTGACGAGGTCGAGGCGGCGTTCAAGAAGTGGGACATCAACTTTGTCCGCGTGAACGCCGAGGGCCGCTTCCTCTCGAAGCTCGCTGGCATCTCCGATCCCGAGCGCAAGCGCAAGATCATCGGCGAAGAGTTCATCCGCGTGTTCGAGGAAGAGTCGAAGAAGATCGGCGCGGTCGACTTTCTCGCTCAGGGCACGATCTACCCCGACGTCATCGAATCCGGCCTTGGCAATGCCGCAGTCATCAAGAGCCACCACAATGTCGGCGGTCTTCCCGACTATGTCGACTTCAAGGAGATCATCGAGCCGCTGCGCCTGCTCTTTAAGGACGAAGTGCGTCAACTCGGCCGCGAGCTGGGGCTTCCCGAATACCTCGTCTCCCGCCAGCCGTTCCCCGGCCCGGGCCTTGCCATCCGCATCATGGGCGAGATCACGAAGGAAAAGGCCGACACGCTGCGCCTTGCCGACGCGATCTACCGCGAGGAGCTGGAAAAGGCCGGCGAAAACAAGAAGATGAACCAGTACTTCGCCGTCCTGACCGACACGCGCACCGTCGGCGTCATGGGCGATGGCCGCAGCTACGACCGCGTGCTTGCGCTGCGCGCTGTGACGACCGAGGACTTCATGACCGCCGACTGGGCCCGCATCCCCTACGAGCTGCTCGACAAGATCAGCGGCCGCATCGTCAACGAGGTCAAGGGCATCAACAGAATTGTCTACGACATCACCAGCAAGCCCCCCGCAACGGTGGAGTGGGAATGACGCTCAAAACGGCGCAAACCCGCATGAATACAGGCTTTTTTGCCCGTCCATAAGGCTCTTGATACTGGATTGATACTATTTGTGTCCGCCCGGTACTCTCAAGAGAATAATCCCAAAAGGACAAGCAAAACCGCCCTGCTGAACGACAAATTCAGCAGGGCGGTTTTTTGCTTGTCTTATTTGTTTTTCCGCCAGGGGATATAATACTCGCTTTCCTTGCTGTCGTCACAGGTATGGGGCCAGTTGAGTTTCCATTCAAAATACTCGTCCCTGGTGATCTCCCCGGCGTGTAACTCCTGCTGGCGCAAAAGCCATTCCCGCATAAACTCGTCCACAAGGCCGTACTGGAAGTACATACCCACGGGAGGATGTGCGGGCCAGTCGTCGCCGTCATTGTACCGTACGGAGGTATCATCAGCAGCACCCGCCCTGCCCGGATTGCGGACAAGTTGGAACAGGCGGATAGAGCCGGGGCTGTCCTCGTCGAGCCAGAAGAATGTCCGCATGAAGTCCTCGGCGGAGCCGGGGGCGATGGTGTAGAAATTCTGGCGGTCTACCCGCAGCGCCTCCGCAATCTTGTCCAGCAACTCCCGCTTGGGGACACGGTAATTCGTTTCGTACTGTGCGATACGGTTGTCCGCTCCCTTTTCCTCAAAGCCGACGGCAAGACCCAATTCCTTTTGTGTCATACCTCGAAAGGTGCGGATTTTCTTTATCTTATCTCCGACTGTCATAATATCTCACCGCCTTTGCCAATAGTATAGCGCAAAAAAGCGAAATATGCAAGATAAAGTTTAACAAAAATGCGAAATAAATTCTTGACATTAACACTTGTGTTAATGTATAATGAGGGTGGAGGCATTAACATATTTGCGAAACAGGAATAAGGAGGTGAAACGCATGAGCAAGGAACTGTTTGTAAAGGCGGAGGAAGTAGCCAGGGAACTGGGTATCTCCAAGCCATACGCCTACAAACTGGTGCGGGAGATGAACGAGGAACTGAAACAGAAAGGCTTTATCACTATTCCCGGACGGGTGAGCAGACGCTACTTCGAGGAAAAATTCTACGGACTGCGGGACGAGCAGTAAGGAGGGAACAACAATGCCAGCGTACAAAGACAAGGAGAAGGGCACATGGTATGCGTCCTTTTACTACGAGGACTGGACGGGCAAAAAGGTCAAGAAGATGAAACGGGGCTTTCCCACCAAGCGGGAGGCGCTGGAGTGGGAGCGGACATTCCTGCAACAGCAGACCGCCGATCTGGAAATGACCTTTGAGAACTTCGTGGCCGTCTATGTGGCGGACATGAAAGGCCGTATCAAGGAAAATACCTGGGGCACGAAAGAACATATCCTCTACAAGAAGTTGGTGCCCTACTTCGGCAAGCGGAAGATGTGCGACATTCACTCCAAAGAGGTCATAGCGTGGCAGAATGAAATGCTCAATTACCGGGACAAGAATGGCAAGCCCTATTCCCCGGTGTACCTGAAAACGCTCCATAATCAGTTGAGCGCCGTGTTCAATCATGCGGTGCGGCACTACAATCTGAAAGTCAACCCCGCCGCCCAGGTGGGGAACATGGGCAAGCCAAAGAGCCGGGAAATGCTGTTCTGGACAAAGGCGGAGTACCTAAAATTTGCGGAGGCCATGATGGACAAGCCCCTCTCCTACTACGCCTTTGAAATGCTCTACTGGTGCGGTGTGCGGGAGGGGGAACTGCTGGCCCTCACCCTGGCGGACTTCGACTTTGAGAAACAGACTGTCACTATCTCCAAGTCATACCAGCGTATCAAGGGCCGGGATGTTATCACCGACCCCAAGACGCCCAAGAGCAACCGGGTCATTCAAATGCCCGCTTTCCTCTGTGATGAAATGCAGGACTACATCAAGAGCCTGTACGCCGTAGAGCCGACAGACCGTATCTTCACGGTAACAAAATCCTACCTCCATCGTGAGATGGACAGGGGAGC
>ENA-UOIY01001795-UOIY01001795.1-human-gut-metagenome-genome-assembly--contig:-P114-NODE-1795-length-19782-cov-10.913773_pt1 | contig 19782 bp, 17 predicted proteins | sample MGYA00242335_ERZ723882 | MGnify/ENA metagenome assembly ERZ723882
CTGCGCTTTCATCTCGGTAATTGAATTGCCGAGGATTCCCGCTTATTGTCCTAAAAAAGAAGACTTCCCAACATTTTATAATCGTCCAGCTTTCTTCTACTTTTTTCTATTTCTTCATATACTTTTCTAACATACCCTCCCCGGAGATCTGCTATGCGAAGATTTCATCCTTTGATTACCGGAACCCTGCTCCTGACGGCAGTCGGATTTTTCTGCCGGATTCTCGGCTTTTTCTACCGCATCTTTCTCTCCCGGACGATCGGCGCCGAAGGTCTGGGTTTATATCAGATGATTTTTCCCATACATGGCATCGCATTTGCTCTCTGCGCCGGTCCAATCCAGACTTCACTCTCCCGCCTGACCGCCGCCTCCCCGGAAAAGGGACGCGTCTTTTTGCGGGTCAGCCTCGCACTCTCACTATCGATCGCCCTGCCGCTGACCTCTTTGATCTACACCTTCGCCGATTTTCTCGCCGCGCGCGTCCTTCTTGCGCCCGAATGTGCGCCGCTTCTGCCCGCACTCGCCCTCTCGATCCCCTTCTGCGCGATCCATGCCTGCTGCTGCGGGTATTATTATGGGCTCAAAAAAACGGCAGTCCCGGCATTTTCACAGGTGGTCGAGCAGTGCATCCGCATTTTCTCCGTCCTGCTGATCGTCCATGTCTGCCACACGAACAGGATTCCGATCACGGTGCTGCTGGCCGTCTGGGGGCTGTTGATCGGGGAAGCGGCTTCGGCGGTGTTCTGTCTGTTAGTTTATGGATGCTCGAAGTCCGTTGCCATACTGCCAAATGCAAACACACCTATTACTCCCCTGCTCCTCCCCCTCCTCACCATGGCACTCCCCCTCATGGCGAATCGCCTCACGCTCAGCTTTCTCCAAAGCCTCGAAGCTATCTTTGTACCGAACCAGCTTCTCCTCTCCGGGCTCTCGCGGGTTGAATCGGTCAGTATTTACGGAGTTCTCACAGGCATGGCACTCCCCTTTGTCCTCTTTCCATCCGCCATCACCAACTCCCTCGCCGTCGTCCTGCTCCCGGCAGTCTCGGAGGCGCAGGCGCAGAATCAGCCGGACAAAATCGAACACACCATCTCCATGGCGCTCCGATACAGCCTGTACATGGGAATTCTCTGCGTCGGGCTCTTCACCCGCTTCGGTCCAGCACTGGGCGAAACCTTTTACCACAACGCCGATGCCGGACGTTTCATCCAGATTTTATCCTGGCTCTGCCCGTTTCTCTACCTCTCCACCACCATGGGAAGTATTTTAAACGGGCTTGGGAAAACGGGAACCGTCTTCGTCCACCATACGGTTTCCATGCTTCTCACCCTGTCGCTCGTCCTTTTCGCCATCCCGCGATGGGGAATTTTCGCCTATCTGGCAGCGCTTCTCATCAGCGAACTGATGCTCGCCTTTCTCCACATCCACGCCCTCTCCCGCGAAGTCCCGATCCGTCTGCCGCTTGGCCAAGGGATCGTAAAGCCCGTCTTCTGCCTCCTGACAGCGCTTGGAATCCTGCAGGGTCTTGAGAGGTCAAATCACCTTTTACACACTCTTTTTACGTTTGAAACACTCCCGCACCTGTTTCCGTCGGTGCTTTTCCAGGCTGGGGGCCTCTGTCTTTTGTATGCGGGCGGACTGCTTTTATTACATAAAAAAATATAAAAAATGGCATCGAACTGATTCCAATGCCATTCTCGTTTTAATCCTAACCTGTTTACTGCTTTTATAAAATTATATTTGATAATACAGCTTCCCTCTTAACCGTCTTCTATGCTATCATAAGTCTATCATAAATACTAAGTTCAGCCATTTCGTTCGGCTCTGCTTCAATATCACTGCTGCCAAGTCAATCCGCAGCATCAGATATCACACAAATCATTTACTACACATACGGAGGTTCCTAATCATGCTTACAATTGGATGTCATCTTTCCTCTTCCCGCGGCTATCTCGCCATGGGAAAGGAAGCGGTCAAAATAAATGCCAATACGTTTCAGTTTTTTACCCGGAATCCGCGCGGTGCCAAAGCCAAAGACATCGATCCAGAAGATGTTGCTAAATTTTTTTCATTTGCAAAAGAACATGGGATTAAAAAAATTCTCGCCCATGCTCCTTACACCTTGAATGCCTGCTCTGCCGATGAGGGAATCCGTGACTTTGCCCGCCGCACCATGGCGGATGACCTGGCGCGCATGGAATACACACCGGGAAACTGCTATAATTTCCATCCGGGAAGCCATGTAAAGCAGGGCGTTGAAACCGGCATTGCCTTCATTGCCGAAATGTTAAATTCCATTTTGAAACCGGAACAGACTACAACCGTTCTTCTGGAAACCATGTCAGGAAAAGGAAGTGAAGTCGGCAGCCGCTTTGAAGAGCTTCGGGAAATCATCGACCGCATTGAACTCTCCGACCATCTCGGTGTCTGCCTGGATACCTGCCATATCTGGGATGGCGGCTATGACATCGTCAATCACCTGGATGAGGTTCTCACCGAATTTGACCGCGTCCTCGGTCTTTCCCGTCTGCGCGCCATCCACTTGAATGACAGCCTGAATCCGCTTGGCGCTCACAAAGACCGCCATGCACGCATCGGCGAAGGTTACATCGGAGCCGAAGCCCTGATCCGCGTCGTACAGCATCCCGCGTTAAAGCATCTTCCCTTCTATCTGGAAACGCCGAACGATCCGGATGGATATGCGGCGGAAATCGCGCTGATGCGGGAACATGCCCGGTAATTTAGATGGAACGCATATAAGACTTGCGCGCGTAATCTAGAAGAGTGGATTTCCTATTTCTGCTCTTCCTGATTTTCTTTCTCCCACTCCCCAAATTCCGGAAGTCTCCTTATAAATCCACTGAACTCTGGTACCGTAAAATCCAATTCTTTATAGCGGACTGCATAAATAATCCCTTTATTGATCAGCTGCGCTCTCGACGTAGAAATGGCACTGACCGTCTTATGCATAACCTGCGCAATATTTGAAATCGTACATGGCAGTTTATCGCATGAGACCATTGCAAAAATAAACTTCTTATCCGCTTCCGAACATCTCTCGTAGCGCACCTTAAAAAATCCATTATCTAAGTTATGGAAAAATTCTGGAATGCAGGATTCCACATGTTTCTCATCGATCCGCTTTCCATCTGTGTTCTGAAAGACAATCTGGCATAATTGCTGGATAAAAAATGGATAGCCCTTCGTAATATCAATGATTTCTCCAACCGCCTCGTCCGTATAGGAAACATTTAATTTTTCCGCTGGTTTCCGGATTGCCTCGATCGACTGATCGCGATCCAGAGAATCTATCTCTTTATAAATAAACAGCCGTTCCGAATATGATTTTGCTTCCGACAGCATGGCATAAATTTTAGGCAGTCCAGCTCCAATCAGCATAAGAGGATAGCCAAGCTGATTGGTCCGATGAAGTGCCGCAATTAAAGCTCCCAGCTCTTCCGATTTCATATACTGAATTTCATCAATAAAAAAACAAAGCGGCGATTCCGTCTTATACGCCGTTTCCCCTAACGCCGTAAATACATCTGTCAGACTCTGTGTCAGGTTACTTGTACGATACAGCTCCCGCTCCTGCAGCGACAGCGAAAATGTATTTCCATCTGGATCAAATGAAACAATCAAAGATTTAATTGCATCCAATGGCTTCTGTATCAGTGATTTAAATTTTTCTGCAGTACTGATCTGACGCAAAAAAGCCTGCGAACAGCTTGCAATCTGAGAAATAAAATCTTTTCGTTCTTCCACCTCAATGTGTTTACAAAAAATTCCTTTTTCTTCGGCAATTTCCTGAAGCTTATTGATAAGAACGGTCTTTCCCACTCCTCTTAAACCGCTGAAAATAACCGACTGGGTCGGAATCCCCAATTTCAGGGCATCAAGCAAATCCCGGATCGCATCCATATCGGCATCTCTTCCAGCCAGATACGTCGGCATCAAGCCCGCGCCGGGTCTGTATGGATTAATTTTAAACATACCAATCACCTCTGCGTTCATTATCCCATTTTCATACGTACAAGTCAATGGCAATCCGCTTTTAAGTATCAAAAAGTATCGTTTTTATTCTATAACTTTTAGAAAAGGCTGTCGCCCTAGGCACTCAATCTGCTTCCAATCCATGGAACCAAATTTAAATTTGCCTGATGTGACAGCCTTTTTCTCTTTTTATTCCTGCTCGTCCTCTTTCAGCACGTACGGCGTCATCTGGTATACATAGTAATTCAGCCAGTTCGTGTACAGCGTGTTGGACATATTTCTCCATTTCAGCACCGGCATGGAAAATGGATCGTTGTCCGGGTAATAGTTGCACGGTACCTGCGGATTTAAGCCTTTTTTCAGATCGCGGTGGTACTCGTTGTTTAACGTCATGCGATCATACTCTGGATGCCCCTGAACGAAAATCTGGCTTCCATCCTGGTTCATTACCAGAAATACGCCAGCCTCATCCGATTTCGCCAGAATCTGCAATTCTGGATGTTTCAGAATATCCTCTTCCCGGTCTTCCGTGTAACGGGAATGCGGGCAGTAAAAATAATCATCGAGACTACGAACCAGCGGGATCTTCCGGTTCAAAAGACGATGTCTGTAAATGCCGGAAAGCTTTGTCTTTCTCTGATGTTTCTGAATTCCATAATGATAATAGAGTCCCGCCTGCATGCCCCAGCAGATATGAAACGTCGAGGTCACATGCGTCTTGCTCCACTCCATGATCTTCGTCAGCTCGTCCCAGTAGTTGATCTCCTCAAACTCCATATTCTCCACCGGCGCGCCGGTAATAATCATACCATCAAAGCGCTTGCGGCGGATCTCGTCAAACGTCACATAAAACTTATTCAGATGCGTCTGTGATGTATTTTTCGAAACGTGCGTTTCCAGCATCAGGAATGAACAGTCCACCTGCAGCGGCGTATTCGAAAGTGCCCGCAGAAGCTGCGTCTCCGTATCCTCCTTGATCGGCATCAGGTTCAGAATCAAAATCTCAAGCGGACGAATATCCTGGCTCATCGCCCGATCCTCATCCATCACAAATATATTCTCCGATTCCAAAATCGCCTTTGCAGGAAGATCCTTTTGTATTTTAATTGGCATGATTGTATATCCCCTTTTTATAAAAATTCATGTGAATTTTTAGATTCTATATATGCCGATATGATTCATTCCTAGATACAGAAAAAAAACTATATCAGCATTCCTAATCATAACACAAGCTACACAAAAAAGCCAGCCAAACACAGCCAGGTAGATATAAAAACGCAAGAGCGCAAGCGTTTTCTGTAGCTTTTATATCTGCCTGGCGTCCGATTTTTTCATCTTTCTTATAGCTTTAGGAACTCCTCCTCCGAAAGAATCGGCACCCCCAATTCCCGCGCTTTCTTATTCTTCGAGGACGACGACGCCACATCATTATTGATCAGATAATTCGTCTTGGAGGTCACGCTTCCGGTCACCTTGCCGCCGCGGCGCTCAATCAGCTCCTGCAGCTCTTTCCGGTTTTTGAAATGTTCCAGCGAACCGGTAATGACGAAGTTCATCCCGGCGAATGTCTCATCTGCATCCTCGCTGCTTTCTTCGTCTCCTGCCTCAAAGGTCAGCTCCGCCAGCAGATGATCGACGATCGCATTATTCTTTCCATCCGAAAAGAATGCCGTCCACGCCTGCGCCAGAACTTCCCCGATTCCATCAATCTCGACCAGCTCTTCCACGGTGGCGTGGCGCATCGCCTCAAAATCATTTTTAAAATGGCGGCAAATCATCTTGGCATTTGCCAGACCGATGCCTGCAACGCCCAGACCGTACACCATTCTCGGCAGGGTCGTGTGGGACGCTTTCTCAGCCGCCGCAATCAGATTGTCATACGATTTCTGCCCGAATCCGTCCATCTCGACGATCTCTTCCTGATGGCGGTCCAGATGGAAAATGTCCGCATACTCATGAATCATGCCGACGCCGATAAATTTCTCCAGCGTCGCCTCTGAAAGTCCCGCAATATTTAACGCATCGCGGCTTGTAAAAAGAGTAAAACTCTTGATCTTCTTCGCCTGGCAGTCCGGGTTCGTGCAGTAGAGTGATTTTACATCGTTGAGCTGGCGCACCTCCGTCTGACCGCCGCACACCGGACATACCTCCGGAATATCCCGGACGCCGCTGCGCGTCAGGTTATCCGCGATCTGCGGAATGATCATATTTGCCTTATAAACCGTAATCCGGTCGCCTGCCCCCAGCTCCAGCGCCTCCATGATGCTGATGTTGTGGACACTGGCGCGGCTGACCGTCGTTCCCTCCAGCTCAACCGGTTCAAATACTGCCACCGGGTTAATCAGCCCCGTTCTCGACGCGCTCCATTCAATATAGAGAAGCTTCGTCTCCTGAATCTCATCCGCCCACTTGAATGCGATCGAATCGCGCGGGAATTTTGCCGTCCGCCCCAGCGACTGGCCGTAGGCAATATCATCATACAAAAGCACCAGTCCATCCGACGGCGTATCATTTTCCGCAATCGCCTCAGAATACATTTTGACCGTCTCCGGCAGCGTCTCTTTTGTCACCTCATGGTACTCTACGACCTCAAACCCCTGTGTTTTCAGCCATTCAAACTGCTCTTTCCGCGAATTTTTGAAATCAATGCCATCCGCCTTTACAAGGCTGAACGCATAAAAATGGACCTGTCTCTGCGCTGTGATTTCGCTGTTTAACTGACGCACCGAACCGCTGCATAAGTTTCGCGGATTCTTATATTTCGCATCGACATCCTCGATCTGCTCATTGATCTTCTCAAAATCCGAATACCGGATGATCGCCTCGCCGCGCAGGATAAGCTCACCCTGATAGGAAATATTTAACGGCACATTGACGAACGCCTTTGCATTTGCCGTGATAACCTCGCCGATCTCACCATTTCCACGCGTAACCGCCTTGACAAGTGTTCCATTCTGATAGGTCAGGACGATCGTCAGACCGTCCATCTTCCAGGATAAAAGCCCGGTCTGCCCGCCGAGCCAGTCTGCCAGCTCTTCCACGCTCTTCGTCTTATTTAACGAAAGCATCGGTTTCTCATGGCGCTCCTTCGGAAGCGCACTGACTACCTCATATCCTACATTCTGCGTCGGGCTGTTCGCAAACACAATTCCCGTCTCTTTCTCCAATGAAACCAGTTCATCATAAAGCTTATCATACTCAAAGTTGCTCATGATCTCCCGGCTCTCCTGATAATAGGCGCGCCCTGCTGCCCGCAGCGTCCTAATCAGCTCCCGTATCCGTTTTGTCTTGTCCTCTGCCATCTATCTGACTCCACCTTTCCCATCGCTCTCTCCACTGCCTCTGAATGCGTTTTCAAGCATTTCTATGCAACCTCATATGTGAACCTGCACTGACTGCCAGACAACATTGTCTCAGCCATTCTTCTTTCCGTTCAAAATATCTTCTAATTTCTGTCTCTCTGCCGCTGTCACTTCCCGGTACTCGCCTGTTTTCAGCCCATCCAGCGTAATGTTCAGCATCCGAACGCGTTTTAACGTCTGCACCTGGTACCCCAGCGCCTCGCACATCCGGCGGATCTGGCGGTTGAGTCCCTGGGTCAGAATGATCCGGAAACTCGTCTTCCCGGTCTTTTCCACCTCACAAGGACGGGTAACCGTATCTAAAATCTTCACTCCTGCGCTCATCTTCCGGACAAACTCACTATCAATGGGTTTATCCACCGTTACCAGATATTCCTTTTCATGTCCGTAACGAGCCCTTAGAATCCGATTGACCAGCTCGCCCTCATTCGTCATGAGAAGCAGCCCTTCTGAATCCTTGTCCAGACGCCCGATCGGGTAAATCCGGACCGGATAATCTAAAAATTCTACGATATTTTCTGCCCGATCTTTATCAGAAGTCGTGCAGACAATCCCCCGCGGCTTATTGACCGCTAAAAGTACCGGCGCATCCTTGCCGGACACCGCTACGCCATCACACGCCACGCGCTGTCCCGGCATCAGCTTCTGCCCGACCTCTGCCACGCGCCCATCGATCGTCACACGCCCGTCCGCGATCCGCCGATCCGCCTCCCGCCGGGAGCAGATGCCCGCCTCGCTCAAAAAGCGATTTAAACGAACGCCTTCCGCTGGAATCCGGGATTCCTGCTTTTCACTTGGCTGTGCTCTCTTGTATGATTTATCATTTTGATTTTTTTGCATTTTATTCATCTCATTTCGATTTATTGTGCCGTAAGATTCCGGCAACCAAAGTATAAAAATTATAACATTTTCGTCCATGGGGTTCAAACAGTTTTCGAAAGAATAAAGAATGTTTCATAGGGTACACTTTCCTATGAAATAAAAAGACCCATAGCACGTTCACTATGAGTCTTTCTTAAACACATATCCTGCTTACTGAATAAACATCGCATCCCCAAAACTAAAGAAGCGGTATCTCTGGCGGATTGCCTCTTCATAAGCCGCCAGCACATGTTCTCTGCCTGCCAGTGCCGATACCAGCATCACCAGAGTGGACTCTGGCAGATGGAAGTTCGTGATCAGGCAGTCCAGAATCTTGAACTGATATCCCGGATAGATGAAAATGTCGGTCCAGCCGCTGCACGCGCGGATCGTGCCGTCCTCAGCCGCTGCGGATTCAATCGTCCGGCAGCTTGTCGTTCCGACACAGATGATGCGTCCGCCATTTTTCTTCGTCTCATTGATCATGTTGGCGGCATCTTCCTCGATACGATAGAACTCCGAGTGCATATGATGATCCAGTACATTCGAAACCTTGACCGGCCGGAAGGTTCCCAGACCCACATGAAGTGTGACGTGCGCGATCTTGACGCCCATTTCCTGAATCTGTGCCAGCAGCTCTTTCGTGAAATGCAGACCTGCTGTCGGTGCAGCCGCCGATCCTTCGTGTTCTGCATAAACCGTCTGATAGCGGTTCTTGTCCTGCAGACGGTGTGTGATGTATGGCGGCAGCGGCATCTGGCCGAGCTGGTCGAGAATCTCCTCGAAAATACCCTCGTAGGAGAACTGAATCAGCCGGTTTCCTTCCTCTACCACATCAATGACGGTTCCCTTTAACAGACCGTCGCCAAAATTAATCACGGTTCCCGGCTTTGCCTTTTTACCCGGCTTTACCAGCGTCTCCCAGATATCGTTCTCACGGCGTTTCAGAAGAAGAATCTCGATGTGTGCATCCGTTCCCTCCTTGCTTCCGATCAGACGCGCCGGGATAACCTTTGTGTCATTGATCACCAGGCAATCGCCCGGATGAAGATAATTGACAATATCCTTAAACACCTTATGCTGCATCTCACCCGTCTTTTTATCCAGCACTAAAAGCCGGGAAGAAGAACGATCTTCCAGCGGATCCTGTGCAATTAACTCCTGCGGTAAATCATAATAAAAATCTTTTACATCCATTCTTTGTGCCTCTTTGTCTTTCTATATCTGTACTTTCACTTTATTAAATCTATCGGTTTTATATCTTATATGCTATCAACCATTTCTCTATGCTCCGGAATATCCGCTTTTCAGCTTTCCATACCTTAAAAACTTTATTTTTCCAGCCAGACGAATTCAATAAAGCATTTTAAGGATTTGACGCAGCCGGTTCTGACTCCTCCTGCATATAAGATGCGCCCTGTTTCATAAATTCCACGCGCTCTTTCAGCGCTTCATCCTGCTCCATCGCCGCATCCATTGCTTCATCCGTCTGCTTACTGAGAAGGCGCACATCCTCATTGACCGACAGCTCTTCAAAATACTGCGTCAGCTCTTCGGACATTTTCCCGTCATCGATCTGCCAGCTTCCGTCCTCCGCCCGGACCGCATAGATCCGCACCAGACTCGGTGCCGGTGTCTCCACGCCCGTATACAAAATCTCATAATACACATACGCTGCCATCTCGCCGTCCCTAAGCCCCGGCGTCGTATAACATTTCACATTCTGGTACCCGGAAATGTACTGCTTCTGTTCTTCAAATTCCTGACGGTAGTGTTCTTCCTCACTCGTATCCTGTGAGGTAAACAACTTCACAAACGTATCCATATCACAGTCGGAAACCGCCTGAAAATAAGTATTCATCAGCTCTGTGATCCCCGGCTCGCCATTCTCTGTCAGAATACATCCGCCAAAGTCCTGAATATATTCTTTCGTGTCCGGCTCAATCACCATTCCAGATCCGCCTGTATCCACCATTTCTGCCGGTAAGCCATCCTTTTTCCCCAGAATGTTTGTTATTTTCCCGGAAAACATCGCCACCGCGCCAATCAGAATCAATACAATCACCGCCGCAAGCAGCATCACATAGCGGCGCAGTTCCCAGTCCGTTCCGTTCTTCCGGCTGCGTCCCGGTTTCTTTTTCGGTTCTCCCACCCGACCGCCTCCTGACTTATTCGATTGTTAATATTATAGCGGTGATTTGGTTACTCGGCAAGCGGTATTTCCGAAAAAAAACTTGCAATTTTCTAAATATTATAGTATCATACAAGTAATGCGTCTGTAGCTCAGTGGATAGAGCGCCGGCCTCCGGAGCCTGAGGCGTAGGTTCGATTCCTATCAGACGCATTCTTAAAAAGCGACAGCGGAGATATCTCAGCCGTCGCTTTTTGTGTTATTCATGATAAAAGGAGGACTCTTTCCGTGGAACTCATACAGGTTTCTGGAAATACAGACTGCCTGCTTGGCAAAACAGCCGTCGGCATCTACCGCATCGACGACACCCGCTGCATCCTGTTTGACAATGGTTACTCAAAAGAATATGACGAGCTGGTCGGCTCTCTGAAAGACGCCGGGCTGACCCCGGCGGGGCTGATCGTTTCCCACGCGCACATCGACCATCATGGAAACAGCAAACGCCTGCGCGAAGCCTTTCAGATTCCACTGGCTATGTCGCTTGGCGAAGCCGGGCTGATCGCCTCCCAGGCGGCGCTGGAACGGTATACCAATTATTTCGGGCGCTCCGAGGAGGAAAAGATTTCCATCGACACCGAGCAGCGCTGCCCGGTTGACTGTATCATCCAGCCGGAGGATACTTCCGTGACACTCTGCGGCGTAACCTTCCCGGTTCACCATCTGCCGGGGCATTCCCTCGACCACATCGTCATCGGCACACCGGACGGCGTCTGCTTTGCCGGGGACGCGCTTTTAACTGAAAATGTCCTGCGTCACGTCAAGCTTCCATACTGCGACCACGTCGGTCTGGATCTGGAAAGCAAGGAAGCAATCACAAAACTGCCTTACCAGCACTGGATTTTATCGCACAAAGGTCCATTTGATGGCAATATCCGGGAACTGGCAGACAAAAATATGGATCTTGTCCGTCTGCGTCTCGCAGAGCTGGCAAAGCTTTTGCAGAGACCGATGACGCGTGATGAATTTTATCAGGAAAGCCGACGCCTGATCGGAATGCACATCGGTACCTACGACCAGCTCATCCGTCAGGAACGCCACCTGCGCCCATATCTGGAACAGCTGGTGATCGATGGGACGGCACGGCTGGAAGTAAAGAATGACACGATATATTTTTACTTGAATGAATAAACTCTTTCTGCATGAATTTTCACTCTCCTGTTGTTATCGTTTCCGAAAATACACACACGCCACCGCAAATCCCAAGATTCCCGCTCCCATCACGGCGAAGCGGGAATATGTTTTTAACAGCACCAGAATACGTTCCCACGATGCCCCCGCCACCGCGCCGGCTCCGATGAGCACCGTATTCCAGATAAGACTGCCCGCTGTTGTCAGAAGGAGAAACGGCAGCAGTTCCATCTTTGCCATCCCCGCCGGGATCGAGATCAGGCTTCGGATGATCGGAACGAACCGGCAAAAAAAGACGGCTGACCGTCCCGTTCTCTCCAGCCATCCGTCTGCATCTTTCACATCTTCCACTTCTACTCCCAGCCGTTTTCCCCATGCCCCGCCCAAAAATGCATAAAACTTCTGCACGGGAATGTGGCGCCCCAGCTCATACAGAATCAGCGCCCCCAGCACCGAGCCCGCCGTCGCTGCCAGAACTGCCCCGGCTATGTTCATCCGTGTATATGTTGTCATAAATCCACCAAAGGTTAAAATCACTTCCGACGGGATCGGCGGAAACAAATTCTCAATTAGAATCAGGGCAAACATTCCCGCATATCCGTATGAACTTAAAAGTTCCAGCACTATATCACGCATGATATATCGCACTCCACGTTATTTCCACATATTCTATGTATTTTATGCGGAACGGAAAAAATCCAGGCATCTAATTTTCATTTTTCATGCCCGGATTTTAATTAAACCTAAAGAATCATCACATCCCCCACGGCCCCCGTATCCGAGAACTCTGTCCACTCGCACACATTGACCGCGTGATCGGCGATCCGCTCCAAGTACTTGGCAACCATCAGCACATCCACCGCCACATCGGATTTGTCTCCATCTTTTTTCAGAAATTCGATGACTTCCCGTTTGACACGCTCAAAAAAGGCATCAATCAGGTCATCTCTCTGCTCAAAGGTTTCTGCGGTTTCGGTATCGCGCTCGATGAAAGCGCGAATTGCATCTTTAACCATCGTTTTTACATTTGCCACCATCGCCGGAAGGTGTTTGCTCACAAGACCGTAATCCGCTGCCTCTAAGCGCAGGGACAGATCGGCAATATCCGCTGCCTGATCGCCCATCCGCTCCAGATCGGTCACTACCTTCAGTGCCGTCGAGATATGGCGCAGATCGCTGGCGACCGGCTGCTGCTTTAACATCAGCATCAGGCAGTGTGTCTCGATCTTTCGTTCCATATTGTCCACATCGCGGTCTCCCTTGATTATCTTGTCTGCCAATTCCGTATTATGTTCGCTGAGAGCCTGAAAGCTGCTGTCAATCGCATCCTGCACCATCTGGCTCATCGTGATTACTTCCTGATTCAGGTTCTTTAACTCCTGTAAAAATGTTTCTCTTGTCGCCATCCCGCGTCTCCTCCGTTTATGTTGTTTCCTGCCTGATTTTCTACCCATTCCAAATTTCCAACCATCCGGTTATCATCCAAACCGTCCGGTAATATAGTCTTCCGTCTTCTTCTCCCGCGGATGCGAGAACAGATCCGTCGTCGGTGCATACTCGACTACCTCTCCCACCAGGAAAAATGCCGTGTAGTCCGCAATACGGGTCGCCTGCTGCATATTGTGGGTAACGATGACAACGGTATAATTCTTCTTAAGCTCGCCCATCAGATCCTCGATTTTCAGCGTGGAAATCGGGTCCAGTGCCGAGGTCGGCTCATCCATCAGGAGAATCTCCGGCTCAACCGCCAACGCACGCGCGATGCAGAGACGCTGCTGCTGTCCGCCGGAAAGTCCCAGTGCAGAACGTTTCAGGCGATCCTTGACCTCATCCCACAGGGCCGCGCCGCGCAGACTCTTCTCCACAATCGCGTCCAGCTCTGCTTTTCCCTTAATGCCGTGAATCCGCGGTCCATACGCGATATTGTCATAAATACTCATCGGAAATGGGTTCGGCTGCTGAAATACCATGCCGACCTTCTTGCGAAGAAGCGTCGTATCAACCTTCGGATCATAGATATCCTCGCCGTCGATCCACACCTTTCCATTGATTGTTACATTCGGCACCAGATCGTTCATGCGGTTCAATGTTTTTAAATAGGTAGACTTACCGCAGCCGGACGGTCCGATAAACGCTGTGATCTGATTTTCATATATATCCAGATTGATATTTTTTAATGCATGATTGTTTCCATAGTACAGATTCAAATCCGACGTAGAAATTTTTGTCTCCATATCATTTCCTCATTTTTTACTTTATTTTAATTTTGTCACATCAAACCGGTTGGTCAAAAATCTCGTCAGCAGGTTGATTCCCAGCACGATAATCAGAAGCACGACCGCGATTCCAAACGCCTGATCGTATTTTGCTTTCTGCATCGACAGGTAGAGCTGGATAGTCAACGTGCCGCTCGACTCAAACAGTTTTCCAAACAGGTTTTTCGGAAGCTGGAAGCCGCTTCCGGCAGTAAACAGAAGCGCCGCCGACTCGCCCACGATACGGCCAATCGAAAGGATGACGCCGGTCAGAATACCCGGTGCCGCGCTCGGCAGCAGGATCGTCCGGATCATATACCATTTCGTTGCACCGATTCCCAGTGCGCCGCTGCGGTAGCTGTCCGGAACGGTTTTGAGTGCTTCCTGTGTGTTCCGCGTAATCAGCGGAAGCACCATCAGGGTCAGCGTGAAGGATCCGGTCAGAACCGAATAACCCAGCTTCAGCGTCATTCCGAAAAAGACCATCCCGAACAAGCCAAAAATAATCGACGGAATACCGGACAGGATCTCGGTTGTAAATTCAATCGTCCGCACCAGTTTTCCCGGCTTTGCGTATTCGTTCAGATAAATGGCGGAGCCGATTCCGATCGGCGCTGCAATGATAAGGGTAATTACAATGATGTAAATCGTGTTGATGATATTTCCCAGAATACCAAAGGTGCCCTTGAGGGAGCTCTGTACCGTGGACAGAAGCTGCCAGGAAACCTGCGGCAGGCCGCGCACAAACACATACCCCATGATGCCAACTAACAGCGCGATCGCCACGCCAGCTGCCAGATAAATCAGCACTTTTAAGATATTGTCCCCGATGCGGGTGCGCTTCTGGTAAATACTTTTCATACTATTATCGGTCATTTGCGCCGCCCTCCTTCACAAACATCCGGCTGAGCACCGTGTTGATAAACATGATAAATACGAACAGCACCAGACCGATGGTAAAGAGCACTTCCCGGTGAAGTCCCTCTGAATAAGACATTTCCGCCACGATCGCGGTTGTCAGGAAACGGACGGAGTTAAATGGAAGCGGCAGATTGACTGAACTTCCAGATACCAGGCTGATCGCCATTGCCTCCCCGATCGCACGTCCGCAGCCTAAAACCACCGCCGTGATGATGCCGGAGTGCGCCGCCGGAACGATTACTTTGAAAATCGTCTGGATATGCGTTGCACCGAGCGCCAGCGATGCGCTTTTTAAATGTTTCGGGACTGCCCTAAGCGACGCTTCACTGATATTGATGACGGTCGGAAGAATCATGATTGCCAGAACCAGAACCGCCGATATCAGGTTCGCACCGCCGGTAAACTGATGCGTCGTGGAACCGGCAAAGATTTTCATTTCCAGCTTATACATCAGGGGATTTAAAATCAAAATTCCTAAGAGTCCGTAGATAACCGACGGAATACCTGCCAGAAGCTCAACTGCCGGGCGGACCACTGCCGCTACCTTCGGCGGCGCAACCTCTGCCAGAAAGATGGCGGTAAACAGCCCAATCGGAACACCGATCAGGATCGCCAGAAAGGTTCCGACGATGGAAGTTAAAATAACGTAGAGAATTCCGAAAGACGCCGGATTTCCAGTCGGCTTCCAGACGGTTCCAAATAAGATTTCCGGAACACCCACCTTAAAAAGTGCCGGGGTACCGCTGATAATCATGTATAAGGTAATTGAAAAAACTGCCACCACCGCCAGCAGGCCGCAGGCGGTAAAAATAATTTCCGCTGCCCTCTCTACCGCTGATTTCGTGGCATGGCTTCCAAAAATGGTAAATTTCTTTTCGTGCATATGTCTCTCCTGTCTCGGATTGAACAGCGAGCCGCTTTCGGTCAAAGCAGAGTTTCCTTTCTGCGGCTTGACTGCAAGCGACTCGATATTGTTTGAATCTATTCAATATTGTGTATATTCGTGAATTTCTGTTTTTTCTATCCTTACCTGTTTCCACCGGTAATTTTATCCACATTCACAAATTCCGATGCAGTTTCTTACTTCGTAGTAATCAGACCTACAGATTTAATCAGGTCATCGCCTTCTGCAGAGTATACATAGTCAAACAGTGCCTGTACCAGCTCGTTCTGCTCAGAAATTTCTCCCTTGGTTGCCATAACGAATGGACGGCTTAAGAAATAGCTGCCTGCCTTGATGTTCTCCTCAGTCGGCTCTACATCATCCAGTTTAACTGCCTTAACGGTATCATCGACTACATCCAGGGAAACGTATCCAATGGAACCCGGTGTGGATGCTACTTTTGCCATAACTGCACCGGTGGAATCCAGCTCATTCGCATATTTGCAGGCATCTTCCAGACCCAGAAGCTCCTCAAATGCGCCTCTTGTACCGGAACCTGCTTCCCGTCCGACTACGACAATCGGCATATCGCTGCCGCCTACATCTTTCCAGTTTGTGATGCTTCCGTCGTAAATGCCGGTCAGGTCATCCTTGCTCAGACCATCTACCGCGTTGGACGGGTCAACGACAACGGCGATACCATCGATAGCTACGATATTTTCAACGGCACCTTTTGCTTTCTCATCATCCTTTAATGCTCTGGAAGAATCACCGACATCACACTGACCTGCCAGTACAGACTCGATACCTGCGGAAGAGCCGGTAAATTCAGCCTGTACGGTTACGTTCGGATATTTCTCCATGAAGGTTTCTGCCAGTGCGTTTGCAAATTTCTCCATCGAGGTAGAACCTGCTAATGTGATGGAACCGCTTAAATCTGCTGCATCTGCGCTGTTCTCGGTTGTATCTGCTGCTGCATCACTCTCTGCGCTTGTGTCTGCTGCACTTGTATTTGTATTGCTGGAACCACATCCTACCATTCCAGTTGCCAGAACGGCTGCTCCTAATACTGCGATTGTTTTCTGAACATTTTTCTTCATAATAAAATTCCTCTTTCCTCTCTCTTTTTTCTCTCAGAGTTTTTTATCCTTGATTTCTTACAGTACGCAGTATAAAAGATTCCTGGATTTACAGAAATCATATTTTGGTATCGTTTATGTAAAATTTGGGTAATTTTTGTGGGAGTGAATGTAAGATATGGTTTCGGATTTGCTCTGCTTCTCTCCATGATCGGAACCGCCGCCGGACATCTCTCCGGGCTTCGCTTGAAAGCCCGGCAGAGATCGCCGGCGGCGTGATTCTGATTTGTATGGGGTGAAGATTCTGGCGGAACATCTCCACTTATTTTAAAACAACCTTCTTAAAGTTCTTCTTACCTCTCTTGACAACCATTCCTTCGCCAGCGAGCTGATCCTTCGTGAAGACTGCCTTGATATCTTTTACCTGGTTTCCGTCTACAGATACGCCGCCCTGCTCGACATTTCTTCTTGCCTCGGAACGGGACGGAGCCAGACCGGATTTCTGCAGGATGGAGAGAATATCGATCTCATCACCGTTGAAATCATCCTCAGTCAGTTCGTAGGTCGGCATATTGGCTGCATTTCCGCTGGAGAACAGTGCTTTCGCTGCTGCCTGTGCCTTCTCAGCCTCTTCCTCGCCGTGTACCAGCTTGGTCAGCTCGTAAGCCAGGATCTCTTTTGCAGTATTTAACTGGCTGCCTTCCCATTTGTCCATCTCATCGATCTGCTCAAGCGGCAGGAAGGTCAGCATACGCAGGCACTTTAATACATCGGCATCGGCTACGTTTCTCCAGTACTGGTAGAACTCGAACGGGGATGTCTTGTTCGGATCCAGCCATACAGCGCCGGACTGGGTCTTACCCATCTTCTTGCCCTCGGAGTTTAACAGCAGGGTGATGGTCATTGCGTGTGCGTCCTTGCCAAGCTTTCTGCGGATCAGCTCGGTACCGCCTAACATATTGCTCCACTGATCATCGCCGCCGAACTGCATGTTGCAGCCGTATTTCTGGTATAACATATAGAAGTCGTAGCTCTGCATAATCATGTAGTTGAACTCTAAGAAGCTTAAGCCTCTCTCCATTCTCTGCTTGTAGCACTCAGCGGTCAGCATACGGTTGACGCTGAAATGCGGTCCAACCTCGCGCAGTAAGTTTACATAATTCAGATTCATCAGCCACTCTGCGTTGTTGACTAAGAGCGCCTTGTCATCAGAGAAATCGATGAAACGGCTCATCTGCTTTTTGAAGCAGTCGCAGTTATGCTGGATCGTCTCCGGTGTCAGCATCTGGCGCATATCCGTACGTCCGGACGGATCGCCGATCATGCCGGTGCCGCCGCCAAGTAATGCGATCGGCTTGTTGCCTGCCATCTGCAGACGTTTCATCAGGCACAGTGCCATGAAATGTCCTACATGAAGGCTGTCTGCGGTCGGGTCAAAACCGATGTAGAAAACGGCTTTTCCTTCGTTGACCAGTTTTTTGATCTCTTCTTCGTTTGTAACCTGGGCGATCAGACCTCTGGCTACTAATTCTTCGTAAATCTGCATTTTCCTGTTTACTCCTTTTTATAAAAAATAATTTTGCTTACTCGTTTTGCTTCTCCACGGGATTCCTTTTTTCAAAAATACATCCGATTCATCCTTTATTTTCTCTCCGAAAATCATTCTCAAAACAGAACAATAAAGGTACTTTGGAACGTCTGTGATTTCACAAGACACATTTTTCTATAAAATAAAAAAGCCCCGTCCTCCAAAAAGGACGGGGCAAAATTCCCGTGTTACCACCTTTGTTCGCAGACAGCTCGCGCCCATCTGCCTCTGCCGGTACCCTCTGATACCGTGACCGGATAACGTGTGTCTCTCACGTCGCAGCCTACCAAATCAACCGCCGCACATTTTCCACGCAGCCTTTTCATCGGATCCGATTTTAGATTCTTCGGTGCGAAGCTCCGGGATGTATTCGAATATCCGGTTCACGCGCGCCTCTCATCATCCGGCTGCTTTCTGTGCGCTCTCCTGCGGATCTCTACTTGTTCCCTTCATTGCCTTTGTAAGGTTATTGAGTATATTCTGTATTATAAGCGAAATTTATTATTTGTCAAGGCAATTTCTCAACTTCAAACTTCACGCTATAAAATTTTTACATTACTTTAAATTCAAAGCGTAAAAAGGAGTGTACATATTTATTAAATATAATTATCATATTATTACTTTAGTCACACAGTTCCCAATCTCCCAGCCACGTATCCTTAGAATAATTATATAATCTTCTATATAATTTCCCGTTTTCAACTTTATAAACATATTTTATAACATCTGCTCTAGCTATTGAACTCGATTTTTCAACAGCCACCTCTTTCTCTTGTGCAAACGCAGTCCCTGAAAAAATACATGTCATAGCAATTATTACTGCTAAAATTCTGATCGTTTTTTTCATTTTTATTTCCTCCTAATATTAATATTCTTTAATTCATTTGGTATTTCATCCAATGTTCCTATATATGTACCATTCATATATAATTCATACCCGTTTTCTGTCTTTACAAAAAAGTTATTTTTTTTGACTATATCATCTTCTTCAAAATACGGTGCATGCAACTTCAAATCAGCTACTGGTTCTATTACTATTGTACCAGACAATATAATAGCAATTAAGAAAAAGAACAACTTAATATTGACCTGTTTTTTTTGTTCTTCATTCAATATAGAAGAAATTCTAATTTTCAAAAAACTTCCATTAAAAAAAGATAGTGTTCCTCTCCTTTTTAACGCTTTTGTCCTAGACATTTTTAACAATATTTCAACATAATGAATTTTTTCTATTTCAGATAACTCATTACAAACAATTAAATCATTTCTTATTTCTAATATGTTAGAAAAATAATACCGAACTATGTATACTAACGGATTCCACCAGTATAAAAGACATAATATTTCAAAAAAACACTTTAAAAATAAATCTCTTTTAATGTAATGTCCCACTTCATGCAAGAGTACTATTTTTTTTGTTTCTTCATCTATATTCGGTATTATTATATACGGATTTTTTATACCAACAATAAATGGATCTTCTATACTATCAACTTTCAATATTGGTATTTTTTTCACTTT
>ENA-UOIY01001802-UOIY01001802.1-human-gut-metagenome-genome-assembly--contig:-P114-NODE-1802-length-19744-cov-8.998070_pt1 | contig 19744 bp, 19 predicted proteins | sample MGYA00242335_ERZ723882 | MGnify/ENA metagenome assembly ERZ723882
TATTTATGTTGCACTCTGGTTACCACTTTTGCTGCATTTCTCGATTCCGGTTACATCTGGCCTATACTCGTAGACGCATACGATGTGGGGCATCCGCTTGGAGATAGCCCAACGCCTTGCCTGTCGTTCAAGACGAGTACAATAGAATCCAAAACCGAAGTCTTTATTGTACCCAGAGATTCGGACTTCAGGATTTCGCACTATCGTGTTTGTTCCGTGATAAAGAATTATGGGAGATATCTGAACCATTTTACAGTCATGTGTAACTTCTGTAGACATAAATTAAACAAACAGAATCCCGTTTGCACCGGATCCCATTACAATCGTCAAATATAAGAACTTTTATTCAGAAACGCCTAGCGATACGTGCAAAATGTTTTTATTTCAGTAACGCAAGAGGCGTTCAAACCTTTAGATTATAAAGATTTGAACGCCTCTTTTCTTTAAAATCATAGACTTCAGAACTTCTTGCCGAAGACTATTTGGCAAAAAGTTTTGATGAGAATCTTGAAATCAACCCAGAAAGAGCGGTGAGCAAGATAGTATAGGTCGTATTCGAGACGGCAAAGCATTTTCTGCATAGTGTCGGTATAGCCGTTATAGAGAGTCGCATAGCTGGTGACACCTGGACGAATCTGATAGAGATAGACATAGCGTGGGTCATACTCAAGAATCTGATTAATGAAGAAACGACGCTCCGGACGTGGTCCGACAAATGCCATATCCCCGCAGAATACGTTCCACAGCTGTGGCAGTTCATCAAGGTGGTGAGCCCGAATAAAACGTCCCACTCGTGTAAGTCTGTTGTCACCCTCTCCACAGCTAGCACTTAACTGCGGACCTTTTTTCTCTGCATCCAAGCGCATGGAGCGGAACTTATAGATAAAAAAGGGACGTCCGAAACGACCGATACGCTCCTGTCTGTAAATCGCCGGTCCACCATCTTCAAGCTTAACTGCTGCGTAACACGTAAGAAACAACGGAGAAAACACGACAAGTGCAGCCCCTGAAGCAAAAAAGTCTATAAGTCGCTTCGTATTGCGAGAAAAACTTGACATGTTGTCTTTGATATAACAATTCTTAGGGACATAAGCACTTACACGAGTTTCAACAACAATCTCATCTGCATCTGTTGGACTCTCATGAAGCCTATTTGTCCAGCGGGAATAAGCAGCCATGTCCACACAATCTTCCATTCTGACGAACAGATGCTCGTCATCCATCATCTGCTCAAGCGATGGAAGTTCCGCCAATTGCCGAGCCGTATCTCTGTCAATGATTGTGTACGGCATCTGCATTGATTTTGAGAAATTTCTAAAACTGTTCCGCCAAGAGTTCGACTTCACAAGCAGACGCAGATGAAACGCTGACAGCCCATAAGCTATCCATGCGTTCATTTCGTCAAGCAAATAAACGTGAATGCAAGTGCCGTCATTCTGACACTCGTTAAGTGTAATCTCTTCTGTTGTCATAAGAAATTTATTTGGTTATTTATAGGTTTGATTTTCTCAAAAAACGATAAAGAAATTCTCGAATATAGTTAGGAACAATCCGTACTGGTACACGCATAAGGATATTTTCTAGCATACACAACTTGTTGATAAATCCAGTTCTGCAGATTGCATTCTGGAACTTCAAATCATATTCAACATATCTAACACCACCCCGGCGTTTATACAAGTCGGCAGACGTTCGAAAATACAACAAACTGGATTGAATATTATAAAAGTGGAATCCGGCACATAACATTCTCACCCACAAATAATAATCTTCATAAAGAGGCATGTGAACATAACTTCCGACTTCTATAACAGATGATTTTCGGAACATAACAGTCGGATGATTCATCGGATTACGATGCCTAGCGTATTTCTTTATCTCCCTGTCAGTTTCAGGAACAGTACGATGGGCAACGATATGTTCTGTAGATTCCTGAAACTCATCAACCCAAGAACCTACAACATCAATTTCCGGATTGGTTTCAAACACAGCTAATTCCCGCTCAAATCGATTTGGTTTTGCTATATCATCGCTATCCATTCGTGCAATAAGTTCATTTGAACAAGTTTGCAGCCCTATACTCAAGGCTTTGCCAAGACCATTATTTTTAGAAAGCGGCACCATTTTTATAGGCATAACGGCTGCTAATGTAGCCAATGTAGAATCTAGTTCTGGCGTCAAAGGGCCGTCTTTCACAACAACTATTTCAGATGGTTTCGCAGTCTGCCACCAAACACTTTCAAGAGCCTGTTTAAGAAACGTGGGATTCTCCTTGTAATACACAGACATCAACACTGAGAATTTTTCCATAAGCCAAACTATAAATTATATATTTTTATTACCTTACGCTTCCATAGGAGTGTTCTAACTTTTGTAAAAGGGCTAAAGAAAACGCCCAGAGGATTGAATCTTATCAATCTTATACGGCGCTTAAACCTACGTTTCATTCTATGCGTAAAAGACTCGTTAACTGATTTATTTTCTTTACTATATGCCCCAAAGTTTCCACTATCTTCAATTTCATGCAAAAGGACAGAGCCTAAATTTTCGTCCATGCCCCCGATGACGTACTCATCAGACATCGCGAATACATACGACAAGACCCACATAACTGCCGGCAGGAATGAAGATAAACCGACACGTTCGGCTACACATTTAATCTCCGCCTTATCTGCATCCGTCAATTTTCCGTTCACTACAACAGAATACAAATCCATAAACTGACGCAGACCAATGCCTTCATAGAGGAAATGATTGAAAATATGATATAGGACATGAATCGTTTCAAACTTTGCATCAGGTGCATATATTTTGACTCCATCGCTTAATGTTATTTGATGCGCACATTGTTTTGATACTTGTTCCCGATAATATGACTGAACAGTCTTCTTATACAAAGGATTTATGGCCATAGAGGGCCACCAATGAACCTCAACGATCGTGTCCGAAAACACATTCATATGGGTATGCTTTCTATCAAACCCCCTATTGGGTGTACGGGAATTGACATACATCATCACATCACGCCATGAGCCATCTACCCACAAGTCAATATCCCCCGGTTGTCGGAAAGAAGAAATATCCTTATTGTAATAACTTGCAACTCCTTGACCTTTTAGGATAGTTGAATGGAATCCTGATTTAAGAAACAAATCCTGTATCTGTCGACATTGAAGATTCAAGGTTTCATTTCTGCTTTGAATTGCCAAAGCATCCGCCATCCATTTGATCTTTAACTTTTCCGGCAAATTCAAGGTCTGCTCTAGAGATGCGGAATAAACACGATGGATTCCATAGAAAGAGATTCCAACAATTGCCTGCTTCTTAGATTGAGCATAAGCATCATACCAATCAGCGGCTGAAGGAGTATACGACAACTTGGCGCGAGTACCAATTGCAACTTGCACCAGTTCATAGAAAAGAGACGCCATTAGTTGATTTTAATGAACTTTGTAGAACAACCATCGTATGCACTTTTCAATATGCGATGGCATTGCATGAACAAAATTTTTCCCATAGCGAACAAACTTACTGCGCAAGGATTGATGACGATAAATAGTATTTACGCTTTCACGCAATGAGACAGTCCCATCTTGTAATTGGGATAACAGTTCTGCTTTCAGTTGTGGGTTTGGGTGATGGCATTTGCCCCAGCTCTGCCAGGGAAGAAAATCCTCATAGCGTTCTTCCTTATAACTTATGCTGCTAGAAATTTCCTTAAATAGCTCCTTTGACTTATCTGTCACAAGGCTAATGGCTGATACCCCAGTATTATTCAAGACATATTGTTTACCCCAGAAATCTCCCAATCGTATATCCGTATATGCCAGTGTACTCCGCAGTAAACAGTCATTACAAGCTTCATTAAGGACTTGATCAGAGAAAAATAAATCAAAGAACTCGTTATCCTTATTATTGCTATAATAAACGGGCTTGCCATCTACTACTAGTACTACGTAAAAATTGCCCCATCCTCTTATCTTACTGCGGAAATTTGCATTATCAATTCGTCCTTGAGCAATTTTCTCTTTTATGCCCTGTATATACTTCTTCCACACATTCATGGATGGGCAACCATGGCAATAGAGATCTATCAACATGTGCTGTTCTCTGACCTTATGCTGACGAAGATATTTATCCAGTGCATAAATATGACACGGTGTACCAAAAACAGCATATTTTTCATTCTTGCTGTTTTTAACAATTTCTTTAAATGCTGTAAGAGTATATGATTGAATATACTTTGACCCTCTAAATTCCTTTAATTCATCTTCTGAGGCTACAATTTTATCTATTGCCACATCATGTTCTGAGTCATAAACAACACCAACACATTTATAGCCATCACGTATCAACTGACAAGCTAAAACATCTGCCAAACCACCGGAAGTGGTATTTGCCACAATATTCCTATCCTTGGCATAAGCTCCATAAAGTTTAGTACCTGCAAGCTTATCCTTTTCGAAGGCTTCTATCTGTGTATCAAACTTATAGCACACCTTAGTACATATACTACAATCCACGCATCGTACATTGTCTATGGTCGGTCGATAAAACCCGTTATCGTCCAAAACAACCTTAATGGCATTCTTAGGACAGACAGCGGCACATATCTGGCAACTTGTGCACGTCCTTTTTGCGGATTTGTCGTTTATATTCATTTTGCAATCATTCGTTTCAGATAGGCCATGGATACCGTACGTCTTTCTTCGACTTGAGCATTAACAACATCCCAATCCACTTTCTTCGAGAATACATTATCGAGGCTCTTGTCTTCACCGAACACTCGGTCTTCTATCTCATACTCCTGCATCAAATTGTAAAGCTTATTTGCATTGCCTCTCATCTTTACAGCCATCTCCCTACCAGTGATAATGCTCATTACACACCCATGAAATGTGTTGGTTACAACACACTCAGCATGTTGAAACCAGTTTAATAATTCAATCGGATCCACATTCACATTCTTGTCCACCCATTTCTGTATGAATCCAGGAGAAACTATCTTAAGGTCATGTCGACGAGCATAATCCCGTATAGCGCCGGCTTGGTCATCGAACTTATTGTCGTAAGCATATACAACTAGATAAGGTTCTTTCATTGGATTCTGCAAATCCTTAATCTCCGTATCATAACCATACAGTATCACCGGGTCACATACTAGTTCCGCGTGCATTCCTATTAGCTCGTCTGCGATACTGATAGAATTCTGATCACGCATTCCAAGTCCACACATTCCAGCCAGTCCACTCGACACAAAAGCCCGGCAATGCAGTCTGTTGATATCATCAATGGTTGTCGGGCCAAAACAGCCACCATAAGCGAACACCTTATTTGATGGCAATGCATGCCCAAAGAAGGCCGGTGTAGGCCCTGTATGCAGAGCAAACACCTCATCGCTTCCAACCACGACACCATCTAGTTCACCACATTCTGTATAATATTCTCCGATAAGGCATTGTTCCTTTCGAAAGCCATTCAATAGTTTTCTTTTTTGATAATTGAACAACGTGCTTTTAATTCCCCTCTCGGCAAGAAACTTAAGATATATGCCCACAGATTTTATTGAGATTTCATATTTTGCCTTCATTGTCCGGCCCATGAAATCATAATTTTTATCAAATTGGAGAGCTTTGGCTTCTATGCCAAGACTATCCAAAACCTTTATCAGAGCATTCAGTTGAAGCAATGCTCCATGATTATGAACATCATAGTGAGTAATTATTCCGTATTCCATCTAGTCCACTTTTATTCGTTTCCAATCTTCACATATAGGGTCATTAACCAGTGGTTTATTCATCCATTTTTCTGGGGCGAGTATCACTTTATCTTTATGATTATTCAGCCATGCTCCCCACCAAGAGAAACTGCTGTTTGCAATAATATTATAGTGGCACATGGACATAAGTTGCATGTCTCGAAAACTATCTTTTCCTTTGTTCCAATCAACGAATACAATCTCTTTATCGCCTATCATTGATGAGATATTATCCTTGCACCAAGCAATGTCATCACTGAATATGCAATACATTTCGGGAGCGACCATATTTTCCAGTTCGGCAATAGCGTTTGCATAATAATCATTGCTACATACGCCATACACCGGATCATTAAGATAATCCCCCCTTCTAACATGGCATGAAACGGCTCTTGTCATTTTCAATTTCTCTGCAAGACGAGCATTTCTTTCATCTTGAAATTTCGGGAAAGTGTAGGCTTTGATTACTTTATCACGTATCGGAAGAAAGTTCTTTTCATTCTGCCAATATCCATCATAAAAAGCATCGTCATCACGGGTGACTTCTCCATAGTCAAACGGAATTTGAGTTGTACCGGACACCATGTGTTGCCGTGTCGGCAAGAAATGACGCATCAACTGCCAAGTCTTGTAGTTGAAAAAAGGATACGCGACACGTGATAGTTGAGTTAAGCTCGCTTCCGGTGCATCAACACAGAAAATTCTATCAAGTTCGTATCCGTTATGCAGAGGATATCCTTTGTAACTCCGTCTGCTCAAGAAAATATCTTCATTCGGATGAACCGTCCTTAGAGCAAGATACATGGCGTACACGAACATCTGATTGCCAAGCCCGCCTAAAATATTAACTATCTTCATATTAGTCTATTTACCAAGAAGCAATTTGGCTGTCACACAATTTCGCTTAAGAACCTCGACAATAAAGACCGTTGTGACTAAACTGAGAGTGAATAGGATTACAACATCCAGCCAGATTGGAAAGCTTGGGAATAATGTATCTATACCTTTATATAAACTGCCCATAAAGCAAAGGTGGCACACGTATATGCCAAGTGAATATGCTCCGAGCCTTGAAATATATGAGTTTAAGCGATCGGATCCATTCAAAAGCTTTGGCACAATATTCAGCATCACAATGACAGCAATGGATGCAGTTAAGCCACGATAAGCATATTGCACCAAGGTTGTTGGAATAGGGAAATTTTCAGGAAACCAATTAGGCAATTTGTGCATATTCCATGACCATGCCAGCAAAAACCATAAGACAGACAAGGACATAAGGACGTATTTATTTGAGAATTGCAGGAATTCAAACCTATGCATGCAATATCCAAGCACATAGAATATAAAATAGTATGCTAAGAATTGAAAACCAAACATACGGAAATCAAATGCGACCATAGCAACAATCATTATTATCGATGCTATTGCAATGCCCCACATTTCATCCACATTCACTTTCACTGATAAGTATCTTGACAACGAAAATACAATGCAAATCCAAAATAAAATCCACAGAAACCAGAAGTATTTATCTGGGAACAACAATAGCGCAGAGAGGTTATTAAAACTATAATCTCCAGATATGCAAAAGGAAATTATCGACCAAATAACATACGGAACCAATAACTGTTGGCATCGTTTCTTACAAACCATCTTTAGCCCCCCCCCAAGTGATTTCTGCGCCTTTATAGGCAAACCAACCACTCACCGCAAAAAAGGCAGCCATGTGAAATGAATAAATCAAATTCCACAAATGATTATCAAAACATCCTTGCCCCAAGACCACTTGAATAGCATGTCCTAAAACAACGAGAATAATTAGAATACCCTTTAAAGAGTCCGCCCACACTAATCTACGAGAAACCATTTATGCAATAGTTATATATATAAATACCACCTTACAGCATCCCATATCATGGAAATACCTTTTTTTAGTCTTGCCACAACACCGAACTTCCGGCCTTTATTAAAATAGGAATCCACACACACCTTATTTCTGAAAACAATCTTCGGTTGTTCCCCGTCTTTTATCCATTCCTCCGGCATGCAGCACATCCTGTCTAATTTCTTGCAGGCATGAGTCCTTAAATACGCATTAATATGAGACTCATCATGAACCTTAGCGACAATGCCACGATTATAGTCGTCTCGGATATTATTACTTAGCGTATGTATCATCTGTAAATACGCCTCTGATGTTCCACCATTTATACCCCCCATAAAGTAGGTATAATTTTCCCCATATGGTGCTACATAGGCCAAGGACTTTTTATTACGTTCATAGGGGAAAAACATAGGATGCTGACGCTCTCGTTTTCCTGGCCAAATTCCCATTGCAAGACCACTTTCATCCGGCAGTATTTCTACTCCTACAGGATGTCTAATTTCGGCATTTGCATTAAAGAAATAGATATAGTCATATTTTTTAAATTCATCTTCCGCCTGAAGAAACATCTCAAAACGGAATAATGAATCGGCCGGAAAACCAGCGCACTTCTTAAAATGTATTATGACATCATCAAGGTTATCTGCTAAATGAATATCATCCGTCCACACAAAAAATGTTTTATCCGCCTCGGGCAAGAAATACTTTTTGCAAGACTCATAGAAACCGCTAAAGAACCTATTATAACGTCCAGTGCAGATGTATAAAATTGCTATTTTCATGATTAATATCCAAAGTCCTTTAATTGTACTCCTTCAGAAAAATCAAAGAATGAATAAGGTATCAAATGACTCCAATCATTGCGATATTCGTTTACAACAAATGTTCTTAGAAGCAGAAGCAGCACAAAAAATACAATCCAATTATTTCTAACTGCCTTTGGAACTTTTGAAAGAACATGTAATAAAAATAGAATGAAAAAGATACCGAAATAGTTTGAAAAACGTGTGAACACCTGAATCTTTATTGCCGCACAATTAAAAAACAACCCCAACAGACAGCTCCATATCAATAATCTATCAGGTGGAACGATATTATATTTTTTTTGCAAAAAAAACGACACTATCATTGTAAATAGTTGTAAAAAGAAAATCAAGACCGCACCTAACGCCATTGTATCACGTTCCATGGCGCCAATAACATATTTACTATCACCATAATCTAACTTATTTAAGATTGGGTATAAACCAACTATTATAATTATACATATTATAGTGACATACATAATATTAGATTTTGACGGTCTTAAGTATGACAAAGCGACAAGAGCAAATAATACGATGGCTGAAGAGTGGAACTGAATAGCACACATAATAAAAATTATTCCGCAGATAGTTTTTCTTTGTCGCAAGAAATTAAATGCGATATAAAATAAGACCAATGCCCATCCCTGTCGAGTTGCTGAGAATTGCCCAATCAAGATCCCAAAACCTAAAAGGAAGAAAACCAATAGTGACAACATACTAGTATACTTTGACGATACCCATATGGTCGAGACAATAGTAGCAAAGGCCGAAATTTGTATTATGGCATATGGGTTAGCCCATATTTTACCTACAATACAAGACAAAATCTGATAACCGACTTCCCATCGAGAATATTTATCAATAAAAAATAAACTACAGTTATTGAATTCTGTAGAATTAATTAAATAATACTGGGCTAAATAATAATGGTTTGTATCATTTAATACGCATAAATTTCTGAAACCAAAAAACACAAATAATGCAATAAAGACAAGGATAGTCTGCTCCTGTCTAAATAATGGCTGCAGATTATTAATCGGCTTTGTTAAATGATGTATTAGAACAAATAATAAAAAATATGATATCAAAATAAACATACTCTTTATAGCAACAAGAATGGCATCACAACATATAAATGAAAAACACACATTATTTATGGCAAATTAACTTATAAACTAACGTTAGGGAACTCGCTTGCATTATGTACAAAGCACAGATATATGTAAACGCACAAAAAACAGATTCAATGATCAGTCGACAAAGAGCGTTTTCTATATCCATAAAAGAGACTGCAAATATGGCGACAGAACTTAATAGGCAGGCAACGACACCTTTTATATATTCAGGCATTGATTCCTTAATGGAAAAATCAGGCAAATAGCATTTAAGCTGTTTGAATAAAAGCAATGATGATACAAACATTGCAATGCTAGTTGCCATTGCTACTCCGGCAATTCCACAGAATCTTGATAGAATAATGCTAAGCACAATGTTTATAGAAATAGAAAGCAGTCCATTTATGAGAGGTCTTTTAGTATCTTGGAATGCGTAGAAAACTTTTACCATAATTGCTCTAACAGAAGAAAAGACAAAGCCCAAAGCATACCCAATCACAACCATTTGCGTGGCCTTAATCTCATTCTCGCCGAACTGTCCTCGTCCATAAAATAGTCGAATAATATCCCCGCCAGCAAATATGCACATGGATAAAATAGGCAAAATGATAATCGTCAACATTTCTAAACTACGATTGAGACCATCTGCAACTTTATTTACTTCTTTTTCTGCGACCCATGTAGTAAAATGCGAAAAGAGCACGACAGAGACAGAGCCGACAATGACACCTGTCACAATCTCGTTAATTGTCGCACCATAAGTTAGATACGAAGCATTACCTGCTCCTAAGCCACTTGAAATTTGCTTGTCTACAATATCATTAATTTCATATAAAGCATTTCCAATAATCAATGGTAAAGACAGTTTCAGCAAATTAACAACTTCATTCTTATCCATTGATATCTGTCCGAAAATAATGTGGAAACGCTTCCCTGCACAAATTGTAACCACAATGCATTCGACAATTCCGGAAAAGATAAAAGCCCAAATTAGAGCCTCCATACCAACCGAATCAAACAGAAACACTGCGGCAACAATCATAAAAGCATTCAAGAAAAACCCATATAGACGCCCTGGGACGAATTCTTTATCGGTTTCAAGAACAACATTTACAATAAGATAATAGCAAGTTAGCACAAATACGCCACTCATCAGCTGCGTGTAATGTGACAACATTTGCAGTTGCTCATTCTGATAGGAAGGTGCCAAAAACTTAGCGACGAATGGCGCTCCAACATAAAACAAGAATGAAACGATCAATGAAATTGGAAGAAAGAATCTTAATGATAAATTGATGAGCTCATTAGCTTCCGATCTTCCTTTTTTTAGAAGTTTTTTCGTATGCTCTGTCAGTAATGTAATTGAAATCGAAGAGAAGAGCATTGTACTCAAGGAGAAAATAACTCCAGATGCGATAAAAAACGCATCAGTTTCTTCAGTGGCGCCACAATACGCAGCCAATACTGCCTGTTTTATTAAGCCAAGAACTTTTATACCGAAAGTCACTATCGTAACAATAACTGTCGATTTTAGTATTGACTTGCTGCCACTCATATTACAGTAAGACAACTTAAATATAAACCGTATTGTATAAATATACTATCAGTGCTCTACTTCACAATCCCTTTCTCCAAATACTCAGCAAGATTCATCTTCCTGACTTCAGAGGCGGCGTCATCTGCCGCAATCTTTCTCATGTCACTTGCAACCATAAGCTCTACTAGCTGCTCAAAAGAAGTAGATTGTGGGTTCCAGCCGAGTTCTTTCTTGGCCTTTGTCGGGTCTCCCCAAAGGTTCACGACATCCGTCGGACGATAGAAATCCTCAGATACGGCAACAACAGTTTTACCAACAAGCTCGGCATCGATGGATGCAGACACAGAAGTAACAATTCCCTTTTCATTTATGCCTTCACCTTCCCAATGGAGTTCTATGCCTGCATGGTGGAAAGCAAGGGTCGCGAACTCACGGACTGTATGCTGCACGCCAGTTGCGATGACGAAGTCTTCCGGCTTGTTGTGCTGGAGGATGAGCCACATGCACTCGACATAGTCCTTCGCGTAACCCCAGTCACGAAGAGAGTCAAGATTGCCAAGATATAGACAGTTCTGCTTACCCTGTGCGATACGTGCGGCCGCAAGGGTTATCTTTCTAGTGACAAAAGTTTCGCCACGGCGTTCAGATTCGTGGTTAAAGAGTATTCCTGAACAGCAGAACATATTATAAGCATCACGATACTCCTTCACAATCCAATAGCCATAAAGCTTCGCGACGGCATAAGGCGAGTACGGATGGAATGGTGTTTTCTCGTTCTGAGGAACTTCCTCAACCTTTCCGTACAGTTCGGATGTGGAGGCCTGATAGATACGGCATGTCTTTTCAAGATGATTTGTACGAACTGCCTCCAATACACGAAGGACGCCGACAGCATCAACATCAGCGGTAAACTCGGGAGCGTCAAATGACACCTGTACATGAGACTGTGCGGCGAGGTTATAGATTTCAGTAGGCTGAACCTTGCCGACAAGCTTGACCAACGACATTGAATCGGTCATGTCGGCATAGTGTAGATGGAAATTAGGCAAGCCTTCAAGATGCGCTATGCGTTCACGAAAATCCACAGAGGATCGACGAATAATACCATGAACCTCATAGCCTTTTGCAAGGAGAAATTCTGACAAATAACTGCCATCCTGTCCGGTGACGCCTGTGATAAGTGCAATATTCTTTTTCATAATGTTGTTATTTCGAGGTTGATTATTTTGTAATGCTATGCTTCAAGGGTGTGTTTGTACCACTCGAAGAGTTTCTGCACGCCTTCTTCGATTTCAATTCTATGTGTCCATCCCAGTCGGTGAAGTTTGCTAACATCTATCAGTTTGCGCATTGTACCGTCCGGCTTGGTGGCATCAAATTCAATGGCACCCGTAAACCCGACAGCTTTTGCAACAAGATTTGACAGTTCACGAATGGTAAGCTCCTTACCCGTGCCAACGTTGATATGGCAGTTCCTTATCTCACCCAAAGACGGAATTGCGCCACCGCGCCCTGTTGTATGGTTCCGGTCAACAATTCCGTCGGCCTTGTTTCCATACTGCACGGATGAGTATTTCTCGATTCCGATGATGTCTGAGAAATCGACATTAAGAAGGATGTGTACCGATGCATCAGCCATGTCTTCGCTCCACAGGAACTCGCGAAGAGGCTTTCCTGTTCCCCACAAAGAGACACGGTTGTTCTGAATTCCATAAAAGGCGAGGACCTTGAGAATTTCCTCATCAGAACTCGTCTCATTTATGACATGTCGCGTGACAGTCCCATTCTCGTTTATGTTTGCGCCTACCGGACGAATCTGGAGATCCTTTCTTATCATATTCCAGTTGCCATCGTTTATAAGTTTGGCGAGATAGACCTTCCTCATCATCGCCGGCATGACATGAGAATTCTCCAGATGGAAATTATCGTTAGGGCCATAAAGGTTTGTCGGCATCACTGCGATATAATTTGTTCCATATTGAAGATTGTAGGATTCGCACATCTTGAGACCGGCAATCTTTGCAATCGCATACTCCTCGTTGGTGTACTCGAGTTCGCTTGTAAGAAGGCATTCTTCCTTCATTGGCTGCGGAGCATTCTTCGGGTAAATACAAGTGGACCCCAAGAACAAAAGTTTTTTTACACCATGCGCATACGACTCCGAAATGACATTGCACTGGATCTTCATGTTCATCATTATGAAGTCTGCTCGATAGAGACTGTTTGCCATGATGCCACCGACAAAGGCTGCGGCAAGAACAACAGCGTCAGGGCGCTCCTCATCAAAGAATCTCTTTACTGCACGCTGATCCGTAAGATCCAGTTCCTGGTGTGTACGTCCTACAAGGTTGGTGTATCCCCGACTCTGAAGATTGTTCCAGATTGCCGATCCTACAAGTCCATGATGACCGGCAACATATATTTTTGCAGATTTCGCTAACATATATTGAACACTATTAAATTTTCAACTAAAAGTTATGCTTGCCATTCCCAATCAAATCTCTCTATGTCGTCTTCCACGAGTGGATTGCCTATCTGAACTTGTATAAATGATAGCTTGGTAATGGCTTTCACAGTATGTTTATGCCCCATTGGAATGATAACCATATCGCCGGCCTTGATGCTCTTTTCTTTACCTTCAAGGACAAACAAACCGTCACCTTCCACAAACGTCCATACCTCTGAGCGATGAAGATGACGCTGGTACGAGATGCTCTTGCCTGAATTCAAAGTAATGCTCTTAGTCAAGGAGTGATGTCCGTCTGCATAGGTTGATTCATCAAGGACACGATATGTTCCCCATCGACGTTCTTCATACATAGGACGCGGGGTAAGGTTGTCCACGGCATTCTTGATATTCTCGGTGTAGCACTTCTGGCACACGATGATGCCGTCCGGTGATGCTGCGACAACGACGTCTTTAAGACCGTCCGCATATATCGGAAGATGCAGTTCATTGATTATATGGGTGTTCTCGCAATGAGAGCCAATCACGGCATTGCCAATTACATGTTTATGCAGTTCGTCTGTCAGGGTGTTCCATGTACCAAGGTCTTTCCATTCGCCTGTATATGGAACTACGGCTACAGACTTGGCCTTTTCTGCAACTTCATAGTCAAAGGAAATTTTCGGCAGTTCAGAGTATCTTTTGCGAGTTTCTTCAAACGTGTCTGAATCAATGTACTTCCTGACTATGTTCATCATATAGCCGAGACGGAAAGCGAAAACGCCACCATTCCATAGGGCGTGCTGCTTGATAAATACTTCGGCTTTTTCCACTGACGGTTTCTCTATAAATTTGTCAACTTGCATATAGGCGGCTGACACGCAAGTTTCTTTTTGGGGGACAACATATCCATATTTTGAGGACGGATACGTAGGTGTAATGCCCATGAGAACCAAGTCTGCGACATTTGCTTTCACACATTCTGACATTTTTCGGATTGTCTCAAAATATCCCGTCTCAGTATATGGATCACATGGCATAATAACAACAATCTCCTCATCTGGACATTGCTTGGTATGCTTCAGATAGCTTGCAGCAAGTGCGATAGCTGGGAATGTGTCTTTGCGCTCTGGTTCTGTGACAATCGATATGTCATCCCCAAGCTGATTGGTGATGATGTCCTTCTGGCTCGCATTTGTCGCTATTGTTATATCATCGGCTATTCCCATCTCCCGAATCTGGCGGACGACACGCTGCACCATAGATTCCATCGTTCCATCTTCCCTTTCAAGGAGTGGCAGGAACTGCTTGCTGCGTGCACTATTCGATAGAGGCCAAAGGCGTTTGCCAGAACCTCCGGACAATAGTATCAGTTGCATGATTGCATTTATGAAACTTTAAGATTTGACGGAGCGAATACTTTTAACATCCGTGAAAAGCATTCGTACCTTTGCCATATCATTTGGAATTAAAAGAGCAAGTAGGAGGCACATTTTCATTTTTACAAAAATGAGTGTGAAAGTGCACCTCATTTTGTTTTAGGTCAGGAAATGCCAGTCCACTTCACAGCAAGCTATCGCCAGCCATCTGATTTTTCAGCGGTCGAATCAAAAAATATTTATAGATGTTTAAAGCACTTTCTTCCTCTCGAAAGACAGGGGTATGCCTCCATTGGCAGCGGCAAAGGCGACCCGATAGTTCATTTGGGATGAAGTGTTCCGAGGATAACCATGACGAAAGCAGATGAACGCTTCTATTGAACGAAGAGACAAAAAATCTATTCCTTTCGCTGCAAAATATGTAAAGAACATGTTCTTTGTGGTCACGATCTGCTCAATAGCCTTCTTGTAGTTTCTCTCTATCACAGAATTGTTCAGACTGACAGCATTTGCCTTGAATTCAATAAAACATAGGTGTATATCGTTCGCCAAGGCACAATCACACCTTTTTGTTGTCGGCGTCTTGATTATGGCGTTGTCAATCTGAATAAGAGAATACGGGCGTGAAGAGGGATTCTCAACGGAGAAATACTTCAACAGAGATTCTTCCTGCTGTCCGAAAGTTGCCGAGACAAAGCCGCTGACTTTCAGCGTCTCCGAATCAACAATATGTTCATTCTTCGTTGTTTCCAGTATATGTCGATCAACTGCATTTGAATTTGTTCCAAACACACATGGAAGATGAAGGTCATTCAGATAGCCCGGAATCATTTCTCTTGCAATTTTCTCACATACAAGGAATATAATTTCTCAAACACAGCAGCATTGTAATCCGAAGCAGAATCTAGTTCGTTCTCTCGTATTAGCCCCGTATCTGGATCTATCAGCGATGTACATGTCCCATCTGAAACCGTATAGGCAGAAAAATCATTCTGAGCAATAGAGGCATTAATGCCTACGCTATCCGTTATGGACTCTTGAGCCACCCCTGTTTTTCTTAGTTTATCGGCAAAAAGCAAAATATTTGCGGCTGCAAGGATGTATGGGCTATGTGTGGTGATGAACACTGATGATGGATGAGAAGAGTTACAAAGCGTAATTATATCATTGAACAAGTTGACCTGTGTCTGAGGAAACAAGTTTTGCTCAGGTTCTTCAAGAATGAACGTGATACTACGAGGTGAAGTAAGGCGTTCATATAATGCAGAAACGTCTACCATTTTAGACAAAATATCTTCCTCATTTAAATGTGAAGACTTTTCTGCAATGCGCGATAACAAATCTCTATTCTTCTGTTTCTGTTCAAAAGAAATGTCCTTTCCATAGTTCTTGAAGTAATCCGTAACGAGATAATGCATCAGCACGGTCATCGGGACAAGAGACTGCATTCCGCTCGAAGCATCATAGAGAGAAATATTATATGTAACCCCATTTTCATGAGACAACATATCCATGCGCTCCTTAGCCTTGTCATTGTAATAGTACTTCATCCCAAGATTGAGAATCGGAATCTTGTGTTCAGAATCAAAGTTTCTGTTTGTGTCCAGCCAGTCAAAAAGAAAACTTCTGAAATTAGTCGGTTCGAGTTCACGTTTCTCAATATCCTTCATTGTCACGACATTTCTGTCTGACGGAACATAGGAAATCTTCGTTCGCTCATAAGACAAATTGTCCTTGAATGACAAATTGAAATTGCCCTTGTCATAGACAATCTTCACATAATCGGACTCATAATCTATGCTGGAACGATTCGGATGGATGTAATCATGTATCCGATGAAAGCTTTCCAACAATGTCTTAAACTCAAGCCCATCTTTTATGACGTGCTCCGAGAGAGAAGTACAAGCTTCCTTTTCGAGCCAAAGGCAAGTACTTAGAATTTTGGCAATTGTACTTTTTCCATGGCTCTGAGGGCCAATAAGGATGCAGAAACGCTTAAATTCTATTTTTGCCGTTTTTGTAATCGGTCCGACATCTGTTATGGAAAGGCTTGTCATAAACTCACTAGCATTATCATATTTTCCGGCGTTTGCTCAAGAAAATCTATCATTCGCAAAATATCTTTGTCAAAGATAAACTTTCTCAAAGATATTTCCAAACTACTATTCAGAAAAAACAACTACCCAATCTTCTCATACTCAAACCCGGCGGAGAGGACTTCGTCGCGGTCGAAGATGTTGCGGCCGTCAAGAAGCAGGGGTGTGCGCATCAGGGAGCGCATGCGGAGAAAGTCCGGGAGACGGAACTCCTTCCATTCGGTGACGAGGAGAAGAGCGTCGGAGTGCTGTAGGGCGGTGTACTTGTCGGGGGCGAAGGTGAGGTCGGAGCCGAATATGCGGCGACATTCGTCCATTGCTGCGGGGTCGTAGACAGAAACGGAGGCTCCAGAGTCGAGAAGCCGGCGGATGATGACCATTGCCGGGGCTTCGCGGATGTCGTCCGTTTCCGGCTTGAAAGCGATGCCCCAGAGGGTTATCTTCTTGCCGTTCAGATTGCTCCCGAAACGTCTGACAAGTTTGTCGAACAGGATTTGCTTCTGCCTCTGGTTGACATCCTCCACAGCCTTGAGGACGCGCATCTCATAGCCGTACCGCTCGGCAGTGCTCACGAGGGCCTTCACGTCTTTTGGGAAACAACTACCACCGTAGCCGCAGCCGGCGTAAAGGAACTTGTTGCCTATGCGAGTGTCGGAGCCGACTCCCTTGCGAACCTTGTTGAAATCCGCACCGACGAGTTCGCAGAGGTTCGCGATGTCGTTCATGAATGAAATGCGGGTTGCAAGCATCGCGTTGGAGGCATATTTTATCATCTCGGAAGAAGCAATGTCCGTAATCTGGATGCGGTCGTTCACAACGATGAAAGGCTTGTAGAGACGCTGCATTATCTTTTCAGCCCGCTCATTCTCAACCCCGATTACAACCCTGTCAGGACTCATGAAATCCTTTATAGCGGCCCCCTCCTTAAGAAATTCAGGGTTATTGGCTATATCGAAGTCTATTGTAGCTCCGCGTCTTGAGAGTGCATCTGCTATGAGCGACTTCACCTTGAAGGACGTGCCTACCGGGACGGTGGACTTCGTGACCACAACGGTATAATGGTCAAGTGTCTCCCCTATCTCTGCAGCGACGTCAAAGACATAGTGAAGGTCGGCCGATCCGTCTTCGCGTGACGGCGTGCCGACTGCAATGAAGACGACCTCGGAGTTACGGAGAGAATCCGGCAGGGAGGTCGAGAAATGAAGGCGCCCGCATTCCATATTCTTGCGAATCAATTCGTCCAGTCCGGGTTCGTAGATGGGAACAACACCACTGCGCAGAGCATCAATCTTTGCCGCGTCCACGTCAACGCAGGTCACATCTATGCCCATTTCCGCGAAGCAGGTTCCCGAGACAAGTCCCACATAACCGGTTCCTATAACTGTGATTTTCATTGAATTGGCTTGTAAAAGTTCTCCTGACTTTATCAGACGTGGCAATTGACATCCATTTCTCCCAATTTGCGGGAGCGCCACAGGCGATATTCTCCTGAGTTGAGTTTATTAACATAAAGGACGATATGCTCTGGAGAGACCGCCCTGGCTGAATGTTTCCCTACGATTTTGCTGAGCAAGTCGTCTGAGACGGACACCATCAGCACCGGAGAAGGGCTGCCTTGAAAATTCAGGACTGTTGTGCCGGCATCCGGAAAAATGGCGCTGAGCTGAAACGCTGAGCGGTCGAAGGCGAGCCACCAGTTACCGAAAGAATAGAGGTGGACGGCGTTTTCGTTGGTCACTTCGCGGGCGACGATGCTGCGATGGTTTGCAATGAGAAACTGCCTCAGACGAGCCCATGAAGTTTCGCCGGAAGCAATGGTACGGCTCCCAGCGGGCTGATTTGCGGATGAAATCATTTCGCGGGAGACTTTGCATGACAGGACTTTGATTCCTGCCTGCCAATAAACTGGATATATTCTGGCTGAACCTCTACACCGGCTGTGATGAAGTTCGGGAGTTCGACAATGAGACGGCGGATGCGAGAGCCTCTGATCTTGAGGAGATTCCCTTCGTAGCCGTTGAGTGGACCGCCGATGATGCGAACTGCACGGCCGCACATGGCCTCGGTGACCTCACCGGGCATGAAATATTTCGGATTCTCGGAAGAGCTGACTGCCCGGATGAAGCGGGTCATGTCATCCTCCGGGATGGTAAGCGGTTTACAATACCCCCCCCTACTGAAACGAAATTGCAAAGTACTGATTCTTTGCACGATAGGTTCGATTAACAAAAGTGAAGCATGAACAAAGAGCAAATCCTGCATCACGGGGACCAAGACGCGTTCGCGCCGGCCGCCTTTTGTTGAAAGCGTCCATTTCATTGGAGTGAAGACTTCAAGGTTTTCGCCCGAAAGCTGCTTGTATGCCGGAAGGGTGGCGTTGGGACGCTTCAAATCCCGCAGTGCATACCATCGGACATCGGTGGGAGCTTCACAATTTCTTGGGGAGGATTCCGCTGTGATTTTCATAGGAATAACGCCTACTAGTCCTGCAAGATTTGACACAGAGGTGAGAATCAAGCAGTTGCAAGCTTTCTATATCTTTCAGACAATAGAACCGGCACATAGGACTACAAAGGTAGCAACAATTTGTTCAATGTCAAAAATAAAGTGTGGTTAAGGAAAAACCAACAAAAAAGGGTAAGCGATATACATCGCACCGCTACAACCCGGTAGTTTGACACTTTAAAATCCGAAAATAGTTAAAAATATTTGATAGAGT
>ENA-UOIY01001807-UOIY01001807.1-human-gut-metagenome-genome-assembly--contig:-P114-NODE-1807-length-19678-cov-4.297457_pt1 | contig 19678 bp, 20 predicted proteins | sample MGYA00242335_ERZ723882 | MGnify/ENA metagenome assembly ERZ723882
GGCGGCATCCCCTGGTGGAGCTGGGTCATCGCCTCTGCCTTCACCGGCGTGGTGGTCGGCCTGTTCGCCAAGAAGCTGAATCTGCAGGAAGGCGACTTCAATAAAAGCAAGGTCATCACCTACACCGTTTCCAACGTCATTGCCCATCTGATTGCCTGGATCGTGGTTGCCCCGGTGCTGGACATCGTCATCTATGCCGAGCCTGTCAAGAAGGTCTTCGCCCAGGGTGCTTTCGCAGCGATCTCCAACATCATCACCGCTGTTGTCGTCGGCGGTCTGCTGGTGCTGGCCTACACCAAGACCATCGCCAAGAAGGGCTCTTTGGACAAGGAGTAAACCCGTATATTTCCCTTGTGCCTTCCCACATAGGCGGGAAGGCACTTTGTTTGTGAGGTGCCGTATGGCTGCAAAGACCCCCATCATTTCCTTTAAAAATTTCTCGTTCCAGTATCGGGCACAGAAAAAGCCCACCCTGCAGGACATCAACCTGGATATCTACCCCGGCGAGCGTGTGCTCATCGCGGGCCCCTCGGGCAGCGGCAAAAGCACGCTGGCCGCCTGCATCAATGGCTTGAACCCCTTCTCCAACCCCGGCGAGTGCAGCGGCACCCTGACGGTGGATGGTGTGGACGCCCCGCACAGCAGCATTTTTGAGCTGGCGGGCCACGTGGGCACCGTGCTGCAGGATCCAGACGGCCAGTTCATCGGCCTGACGGTGGGGGAGGACATTGCCTTTTCGCTGGAGAATAACTGCACCCCGCAGCCGGAAATGAAGGAGATCGTGCAGCATGCCGCCGAACTGGTGGGCATCGAGAACCACCTCGGTTTTGCCCCGCATGAACTTTCCGGCGGGCAGAAGCAGCGCGTCAGCCTGGCGGGCGTCATGGTGGACGACGTGAAAATTCTGCTGTTCGATGAGCCGCTGGCCAACCTCGACCCCGCCACCGGCAAGCAGGCTATCGAGCTGATCGACACCATCCAGCAAAAAACCGACACCACCGTGTTGATTATTGAGCACCGTCTGGAAGACGTGCTCTGGCGCAATGTCGACCGCATCGTGCTGGTCAATGAGGGCCGCATCCTGGCTGACCTGTGCCCTGACGAGCTGCTCTCCGGTTCGCTGCTGGCCGAAAACGGCATCCGTGAGCCGCTCTATGTCACGGCCATGCGTTACGCGGGCATTGCCGTCACGCCCGAAAAACACCCCGCGCACATCCATTCGGTGGTGCTGGACGAGGCCGACACCGCCCGCTTGCACAGCTGGTTCCAGGCCGAACCGCTGCCCGCCCCCAAACCCGCCCCGGAGCCGCTGCTGGAAGTGAAAAACCTCTGCTTCGGCTACAACAAGAGCCAGCACACGCTGCAAAACGTCAGCTTTTCCATCGGCAAGGGCGAGATGGTCAGCATCGTGGGCCGCAACGGCGCAGGCAAATCGACCCTTTCCAAGCTGATCTGCGGGTTTGAAACGCAGGACTCCGGCGAAATTTACCTGAACGGCAAGGACCTGAAAGATGAAAACATCCGCCGCCGCGCCAAGCACATCGGCTACGTGATGCAGAACCCGAACCAGATGATCTCGAAAACGATGATTTACGACGAGGTCGCCATGGCCCTGCAGGGCAGTGGGATGACCGATGAGCAGATTCGAGAAAAGGTCGAAGATACGCTGAAAGTCTGCGGCCTGTATCCGTTCCGCAACTGGCCGGTCTCGGCGCTGAGCTTCGGCCAGAAAAAGCGCGTTACCATCGCCAGCGTGCTGGTGCAGGACCCCGAACTGATTCTGCTCGACGAGCCGACCGCCGGCCAGGATTTCCGCCATTACACCGACATTATGGAGTTTTTGCAGGGGCTGAACGCGCGCGGCGTGACCGTGGTCATGATCACCCACGATATGCACCTGATGCTGGAATACACCCCGCGTGCGCTGGTGTTCTGTGAGGGGCAGCTGATCGCCGACCGCAGTGCATCCGCCGTGCTGTGCGACCCGGAACTCATCGAGCGTGCAGCTTTAAAGGAAACAAGCCTGTACACGCTGGCCAACCGCTGCGGCATTGCCCCGGCTGAGGATTTTGTGGAGCGGTTCATTGCCGCCGACAGGGAGGTGCGCGCCCATGGCTGCTAAGACCGTTTTAAACTACCTGCCGCGCAAAAGTGTGGTGCACCAGCTTACCGGCACCACCAAGCTGGCGTTTTTCCTGCTGTTCACCTTTGCCAGCATGATCACCTATAATACCTGGGTGCTGCTGGGGCTGATGGTCGTCAGCGTTGTGTCGTTCAAGCTCAGCCGTATTAAAATCAAGGAAGTTAGCTTTATGCTGGTTTTCATGCTGGTGTTTTTGCTGCTGAACGATCTGTTTATCTTCTTGTTTGACCCCAACCAGGGCACCACACTGTACGGCACCCGCACGGTGCTGTGCCACCTGTTCTGGCGGTACGATGTCACGGCCGAACAGCTGTTTTATTTGTTCAATATCTCGCTCAAATATTTCGTGGCGCTGCCGGTGGCGATCCTGTTCATCTCGGCCACCGACCCCAGCGAGTTTGCAGCAAGCTTGAACAGCATCGGTGTATCGTACAAAATCGGCTACTCGGTCGCCATCGCACTGCGTTATATCCCCGATATCCAGCGCGACTACCACAGCATCAGCCAGGCACAGCAGGCCCGCGGCGTGGAGCTTGGCCGCAGCGAGCCGTTCTTTAAGCGGCTGAAAAATTCGGTCAACATTCTGCTGCCGCTGATCTTAACGAGCCTCAACCGTATCGACGTCATCTCCAACGCGATGGAACTGCGCGGCTTCGGCAAGGGCAGCAAGCGTACCTGGTACGTCCGCCGCCCCTTCGCCCGGCGTGATTTCATCGCCCTGGCTCTCGGTGCCGCTCTGCTCCTGGTCAGCCTGGCCATCACCATCAAGTTTGGCCGCTTTTATAATCCTTTTGTATAATATAATAAAAATAATACAAATCGTAAAAACAAACTGCCCTGCAGGGAAAACCTCCCCGCAAGGCAGTTTGTTTTTACATACCTTACTATAATAGGCTTACAGCCAGATGGGATTTGTCCAGGCGCGGCGGCCCTGGTGGTCGATGACCTCGACGCGGATCCAGCTTTCGGCGCCGTGCAGCGTGTGCAGGCCGTGGGTCAGCGGGCTTTCGTGCTCCAGGATCGTCTCGCTGCCGCCTACGAGTCCGCCCGCAATAAAGTTGATGCGCGCAGCAGGGGAGCACTCCAGATATACTTCGTTGCCGTCCACACCCCAACGCATGATCTCGGGGCCGGAGGACGCGTAGTAATCCCCGGCCAGCAGGTGGTTGACGATGGCCTCGTGGGTCAACTCCTCAGATTTCACGCAGACCCAGCCGCCCAGTGCGTCAAAGAACTTGGCGGGGTTGTGGTTGTCGTCCGATGCGAAACAGCCTACCTGCGTGCCTTTTTGCAGCATCGCGTTCCAAAACGCGGTGTCGTAGCCCTCGCCGCATTCTACCTCGGTGCCGTAGTTGTACACTTCCACGGCCCAGGCCTCTTGCAGGCCGACGACATCGGCCATCTCCACGCGGGACCAGGTGGGGTGGTTGTAGGTGGTAAAGCAGCCGCGGCTTTTCAGGTAGTCGGTCAGCTGCTGTGCAGCCTGCAAGCCGTCCCAATCGCCCACGGCCACCGGCGGGGTCAGGCGTTCGCCATGGTGCAAAACATTGTCTCCGGCCGCCCTTTGCATGGCTTCGTTGCCCAAGATGCCGTGGATGTGGTGGGTTTTGCGCAGCCCTGCGCCGTGGGTGCGGCAGAACTGCACCAGTTCGGGCATCGAGGCGTTTTTCTCTTTCAGCGCGGCCAGCTCCTGCAACGCGGCGGGGTCACTGGGCAGCTGCACCAGCCAGCTGGATGCCTCCACGCCGGGCAGCAGAATAAAATCGTCCCGATCCAGCTCGGCGCGCAGGTCAGTATAATAGTCGTGCTCGCTCAGGCACAAAAAGCTGTAGCCGTACTGGCGGAACAGCGCCACAGCCTGCGCCGGGGTCAAGTGCCCGTCTGAGTTGGTGGTGTGGGAGTGCAAATTGCCCTTGTACCACTGGCCGGGGCCGCCGAAGCAATCCTTTTTCATACGGCTTCCTCCACCTGCAGGCAGTTGCGCTTTTCCAGCGAGAGCCAGACCTTGCTGCCGTTTTCGTAAATCGAAAAGCTGCGGAACAGGGTGTCTGCCGCCAGCTGCACGCCGTTTACCTCCACCTTGTAGCGCAGCACATTGCCGCGCGGGGTGCTGTCGATGACCGTACCCTGGATATCGTAGGTGCCGGGCAGGCCCTGCTTCTCGCGGGCGATGTTCAGCACTTCGGGGCGGATGGCAATGGGCTGCGCGGGCAGGTCGATGTCCCCGGTCACGCGGCCAAACTCGAGCGGCTCCAGCACATTGTAGCTGCCGATGAAGCCCGCTGCAAACTTGGTGCGCGGGTGGGTGTAGATGGCAATGGGGGTGTCCATCTGCTCAATTTTGCCGCCGTTCAGCAGGCAGATGCGGTCCGACATGACCATAGCTTCATCCTGGTCGTGGGTGACAAAGATCGTCGTGATGTTCAGCTGCTTCTGGATGCGGCGGATCTCGCTTTGCAGATTCTTGCGCAGCTTGGCGTCGATGGCGCTCAGCGGTTCATCCAACAGCAGCACCTTGGGCCGGGTGACGATGGCGCGGGCCAGCGCCACGCGCTGCTGCTGCCCGCCCGAAAGCTGGGCAGGGTAGGCGTCGGCCTTGTCCTGCAAGCCCACCATCGCCAGCGCTTCACTGACGCGGTCGTTGATCTCGGCCTTGCCCAGACGCTGGATCTTCAGCCCAAACGCCATGTTCTGCGCTACCGTCATGTTGGGGAACAGGCTGTACTGCTGAAACACCATGCCGATCTGCCGCTGGCGGGCGTCTAAATCGGTAATATCGCGTCCTTCCAGCAAAATACGCCCCTGCTGCACATGCTCAAGCCCTGCCAGACAGCGCAGCAGCGTGCTTTTGCCGCAGCCGGAGGGCCCAAGCAGGGTCAACAGCTCGCCCTCTTCCACTTCCAGGTCAATGCCCTTCAGCACGGGGTCTTTATCGTAGCTTTTCCAGATGTTTTTAAAGGTAATGTAAGACATGGCGGACTCCTTAGGATACCCGGTCAGCCGGGTCCTGACTTTTGTGTACAAGATAGTTGATCAGCAGCGTGATAAGTAGCAGAATGACAACAGCGGCGCTTAATTCCTGGGTGTCCTGTGCGCGGTTGCGGTACAGGTAGGACTGGGCGGTCTCGAACTGCGAGGATGCGATGATTTTGATGATGGCAAAGTCACCGAACAGCCCGGAAAGGCACATCAGAGCCGAGTTGCAAAGCCCCGGCAGAATGGCCGGTACCACAATGGTCAAAAAGCTGTGGAATCGCCGTGCGCCCAGCATCTCGGCTGCTTCCAGCAGGCCGCGGGTGTTGACCGCATACAGGCTGTTGCGCAGGCCCTGATAGGTCATGGGCATAATAAACACGCAGTAGATGAAGCTAAGCATCACAATGCGGTTGGCCAAAATCGTGCTGGTGCCCGCGTAGGTGCCCAGCACCGAGGTTGCCAGGATGATGCCGTTCAGCGTGGTGGGAATCAGGCAAAGCAGCTGCACGATTTTTTCCAGCCCCGGCAGATAGACGATGACCACGTACAACGCCAGCAGTACGCTGACATTCGTGATGGCGACCGGCACAAAGGAGATCAGCAGTCCGCGCCCGATGCCGAGCAGGAATTTCTGGTTGGTCAGCGTGGCGGCGAGATAATGCAGGGTAAAGCCCTCGGGCAGAATGTGCACCCACCGTTCCGAGAACGCGTAGACCACCGTGACGACGAGCGGCATCAAAAGAAACACGGCAACGATGGTTTTCCAGATTGCCTTGGGGAGTGTATGTTGGTTCATGGTTACCGGGTTCCTTTCTCAAAATGCCGTTTTACAAGGTTGCTCAGGCAGATTTCAAGCACCACAATGCCCAGCAAAACCAGCGAGAGGGCGCTGCCCAGCTCAGGCCGCTGGCGGATATCGCCCACAAACATGTCAACGATTTTGATGGGTAGCAGCGCAATGCTGTTATTGATCAGCAGATACGGCGTGGCGTACGCGGCCACGGCATTGGCAAACAGCATGTTGAAGGTGCCCAGGATGCCCGGCATCATCACCGGGATGCCCACCTGCAGCCAAAAGCGGATGCTGCCTGCGTTCATCAGGCGGGCGGCTTCTTTCCATTCCCGGCGCACTTTATCCACGGTGGGCAGCAACAGCAGCGTGCCCATCGGAATCTGAAAGTACGCATAGATGATGAACATACCGCCCATCGAGTACAGGTTGTAGTTGGCCAGCAGACTGATGCCCAACTGCTTGCCCAGCAGCACCAGCACGCCGGAAGTGCCAAGCATCGTGATAAATGCAATGGTCAGCGGCACACCAGAGAAGGTGGAGGTCAGGTTCAGCAGCGAAAGATACAGCGTCTTTTTGCGGCCGTGGTCGCTGTACAATGCCAGCGCGAGGAAAAAGTCGATGATCAACCCCACGATGGTAGACAGCATCGTGACCCACAGGCTGTTGACGATGGCCGTGGTGTACACCAGCTGGTGGGCAATGGTGCCAAACTGCGCCAGGCTGAAATGCCCGTTTTCGGAAAAGGCTTTTACAAACATGCTGACAAGCGGTACGCACTCAAACAGCAGTACGATCAGCCCCAGGGGCACCAGCAGCAGGCAGCGGCTGCCGGTGCGTTTGATTTGTTGCAGCATACAAAATTGCTCCCATCAGCCCATCAGGGGGATGATCTCTTCCTCCCAGCGGGTGGCGATCTCAGTGCAGGCGGCAGTCACGGCATCGTTGTCGGTCAGGGGGATGGTGTCGGTGTACTCATCGTCGGCGATCATCTTGGCGGAAAGCTCGGCGGGCAGCTCTACATCGCTGCGGATGGGGCGGGCATACCCTTCGGCACGGTTGATCTGGCCCTCATCGCTCAGCAGATATTCCACGGTCGCGGCGGCAGCGTAGGGGTGCGGGGCGTATTTGTTGATGACAAGCGCATAGCCGGACTGCAAAGCGCCGTCCCTCATGACGTGGCACTCAATATTGGCATCGGGCACGCTGGCTTTGGTCAGGTCGCGGTATTGCAGGGTCAGGTAATCCCAGGTCAGCAGCACGTCGATCTCGGCACGGTCCATGCGCTCCTGGCTGTAGGTGCCGGCGTCCAGGCGGCCCTCCTGGGCCATCTCTTTAAAGAAGTCGAACGCAGGGTCGAGGTTGTCCATGCCGCCGCCCAGTGCATACGCGCAGGAAAGCACCGCCATCTGTGAGGACGCGCCGCGCACGACATCGCCGATGGTGATGGTGGCACCGCTGTCCTTCAGTGCCTGCCAGGAATCAATGGTGGTGGAAACGCGGTCCGCGTTGACCATAGCGCTCCTCCTGCCCACATAGCTGATGCACCACTTGCCGTCGGGGTCCTTGGCCCAGTCGGGGATGGAATCCCAAGTGCTGGCCTTGTAGGGCTGCACAACGTCCATGCTCACGGCTGTGGGGCCGAATGCCTGGCCGACATCACCGATATCCTTCGTGGCGGCATCCTTTTCGGTCTCGAAAGTGGAAAGCTCCTCGGCAGAGCTCATGTCTGTATCCTCATGGGTCAGGCCGTACTTCTCGCTCACAGTGGCCCAGCTGCCGCGCCAGTTGGCCCAGTCATCCGGCATACCGACCGAGTTGATCTGGCCCTCTTCCTTGGCCTTTTCAATAATGGTGTCCAGCGGAACTTCGCGCAGGTCTACGGTCTCGGCAGTGGCAGCGCCGCCGCAGGCAGTCAGGGAAAGGGAAGCGGCCATCATCGTGCCGCACAGTACGGCAGCAGCTTTCTTGCGGTTGTTTTTCATTGTGTTCTCCTTTGAGCATTCTTTTTCATATTTCGTCGGAACATCTCTAACTATACGGAAATTAAGCCCCCCAAACAACCAAATCCCCGCCAAGTTTGCGTAAAGCTTTGGCGGGGCGCGGGGCGTTATTGTAAAAATCCGGTGCCGGCCAAATTGGTCAGAACGGCCCTAACCATATGATACGGCGTTGCTTTTTGGCCCGGCAGGCGGGCTGACGGGCCGCGACTGGTAAAGCAGATGTAAACGGCGGGTAACGTTTACACACAAAACAAAAGGCTCGCAGCAGCAGGATACTTTAGTATCCTGAACTACTGCAAGCCCTTGTGAGTACCAATTTACCTTGTTATAGTTATCGAAAAATGCAAACCCTTCAGCAGTTTCCCATGGCATAGGCCATATCCCAAAAGCGCAGATCGAAAAGACAGCACTTCTCAAACAGCTCGCACAGGCGATTTTCCTCCTGCGGGGAAATGGACGCCGCCAGCGCGTCGATGCGGTCGATCAGATCCTGGTTGGCTTTGCGGTATTCCTCCGAAAGATAGCCTGCAAACCAGGCACCGTAGGTCTTATTTTGCAGTGCCTGGGGATAGCGCTGAACCATCTGCTCGGCAATGTACGCATAACTCCAGGAGCAGTTCAAAAGCGCCACCAACCCGGTCAGCACATTTCCGTTCTGGGCCTCGCACAGCATATAATGACTGTAAGCACAATTGTCAATGTGCGTGTGCGCCTGGCGGATCTCCTCTTCGGTGATGCCAAGGCGCTGCATGTAGGGAATATGGGTGCGATAGGTTTCGCCGAGGGTGCTTTCGATCTCACCGCTCAAAAAGCGGATCTGTTCAAACGTATCAGCCTTTTGCAAAATCGCCGCTAAGATCTTTGTGTAATCCCGCAGGTACAGGTAATCCTGCAGCATATAATAGCGGAATTTCTCTAAAGGCAGGGTGCCGTCTGCCATCTGGGTGATAAAAGGGTGGCAAAGATACCGTGGCCAGAGCTTTTCCGCAAGGACAGCAATCTTTTGCGAGAGTTTCCCGCTTGCTTCTATCTTCATTTGCGGGCAATGATGGCAACATAGCCGCCGCTCTGGTAGCCGGGCACAGCGTCCTCGGCATCCTCGTTGGTGTACATCGGGTTCTTCAGCAAAGTCTGGCAGTAGTCAAAGTCATGGAAACCGAGGTCTTTCAGCACATTGATCTTCTCCTCGGTGGAGTGCCATACACCGGCGCTGCACAGCTCCAGCGGGTAGGGCAGCTGGGGCATTACCCCGTTCAGATAAGGATGGTCAAAGGTGCCCAGATTCTTAGCCAGCAGATACATAAAGCCGAAAGCACTCTCCTTGGGCACATCCAACGAGATGAAGCGCCCGCCCGGTTTCAGAGCCTTTTTGCAGACAGCGAAAGCCTTGTGCAGATCCTCCATATAGCTGGAGCTGCCGTTGAGGTAGATCACATCGTAGGCATTCTCCTCCAGGTCGGCATCCTCGATAGCGCCGAAAGCGATGACGTTCACACCGCGCTTCTGGGCAATCGCGCCCATATCGCGGGAAGGCTCGATGCCCTCGATGCCGCTGTGATCGATCATGCTCTCAAACAGGCCGCTGCCGCAGCCCACAGAAAGCACGCGCTGGCCGGAAATATCCCCCAGTGCCCGCTGGAACAACCGCAGCTCACTCTGGAACAGGTTGTCGTTTTCCATAAACCAGGCATCATATTGGGCTGCATAGCCATCAAATTTGGGTTTCATTTTAGAAGGTTCCTTTCTTTTTTAGCGTGCCGCGCCGGATTTTTCCACCCCAAGCGCCGCCATTTTACAGGCTAAATTATAGCATAAACCCTATGCTGCCGCAATACGGGATGGTGCCTTTGCGGTGCAGATGCACGTCATAGTGCCGGACGGTGTCCGCGTTTTTGCCCGCAGGGGGCGTAAAGTCGCCGACTGCGTGTGTGATACCTACGATTTCGTACTTCATTTTGTACCCTTACTTTCTTTTTCCGGGGCGTTTTGCTTGCCCCCCTGTTTTGGGAATCAACTCGGTTTTTGTTGGTGACATAAGAGTACAACTTTTACTGGTAAATCGAAAAGCCTGAAGCACTTCCTTTTTTCATAAAAATCTGATATAATAGACAAAAACAAAGCGATGTGGAGCGTAATGTATGAAATCAGGATTGGTCTTAGAGGGCGGTGCGATGCGCGGCATGTTCACGGCAGGTGTCATGGATGTGCTGATGGAAAATGATGTGGACTTTGACGGCGTGATTGGCGTATCGGCAGGCGCGGCGTTTGGCTGCAATTATAAGTCAAAACAGATTGGCCGCGTTATCCGTTATAATACGCGTTTTTGCGCTGATAAGCGCTACTGCGGCCTTGGATCCCTGCTGAAAACCGGCAACATTTATAACACTGATTTCTGTTACAGTACGGTACCGCTGGAAATCGACCCGTTTGATTTTGCCGCCTACGATGCCAACCCGCAGGAGTTTTACGTTGTCTGCACCGACATCGAGAGCGGCCAGCCGGTTTACCACAAATATCTGGGGAAAAATGACCACGGTTTTGATTGGATCCGTGCCTCGGCCTCCATGCCGCTGGTTTCGCGCATTGTGGAGATCGAGGGCCGCAAGCTGTTGGACGGCGGCATTGCTGATTCGATTCCCGTACGGTATTTCCAGTCCATCGGCTATGACCGCAACGTGGTCGTACTGACCCAGCCCAAGGACTACCAAAAAGGGAAAAGCAGCGTCATGCCGTTGATACACATGAAGTATAAGCGCTATCCCAACCTTGTGGCGGCAATGGAAAACCGGCCTGCGGTGTATAATGAAACACTGGCTTATATCGCGCAGGAGGAAGCCGCGGGCCGTCTGCTGGTGCTTCGCCCGCCCGAGCCATTGCCGGTCGACCGCGTGGAAAAAGACCCTGAACATCTAAAAGCCGCCTATACCATCGGCCGCCAGACAGCCAAAAAGCGCCTGCCCGAGATAAAAGCCTATTTGCAGGGCTGATTTCCTGGATTTTTGCCGCGCGGAGCTTGAAATGCAAATTGTATGGTAACCTTGCGGTCGGCGTCCACAGTGATGCGGCGGATAAACTGCTGCAGCTGTACTTTATTTAAAGTGTCAAATTGCACCAGATCTTCCATCTCCTGGCGGATCGCCGCTGCATCTGCGGCCGGGCTGGGAACGCAGACCAAGGCTTGCAGCCGCTCGGTCAGCTGCTCTTCCTCTTTGCGTAAATCGCATGTTATATCGGTAAATTCTTCTCTTGTCAATAACCCGTCTGTCAGGTCTTTGTAGGCCGCCAGGCGGGTCTTTTTTGTTTTGGTTAGTTGGGTCGTCAGCCGGTCACGCTCGGCCAGCATGTTGCTGCCGCCCTTTGCCAGCTGCCGTTGGCGCTCCTGTGCCAAAGCGTCAAAATCTGCAGCGCCGTCAGCCTGTGTCCGCAGCCGGGCACAGACCTGTGCTTCCAGCCAATCCTCGCGGATGGCGTGGCTCGTGCAAAGATGCTGCCCCGGATGACGGCTGTAGGTGTAGCAGGTCAGGTAAAAATACCCGCCCACCTTGTGGGCGAACAGCTTGCCGCCGCAGTCTGCACAGCAAACAAGGCCCGTCAGCCGATGCGACTGTGTGTCGGGGGCTGTGTAACTGCGCGTTTCCTGAATTTTTTGCGCCTGCAAAAAGTCGGCCTTTGTCACAAGCCCCTTGTGGGTGCCCTCGACCACGATCCAATCGGCGCTGTCTAAAAAGCGTGCCTTGTGGACCTTGTAACTCACCATCTCGCGGGTGTGCTGGGTCACCGCGCCGTAGTAGGTGGGCAGGGTCAGAATGCGCTTGATCGTGGTCGGCGTCCACTCGCCGGTAAAACGCCGCCCGGTCATGCCCTTGGTGCGCGCCGGGCAGGGAACATGCTCCTGCATGAGTAGGCGGGCAATGTGGGTGCGGGTCGTGCCTGACAAAAACAGTGCATAGATACGCTGCACAATAGGCGCGGTGTCCGGGTCGGGCACCAGATGATATTTGTCAGCAGGGTCCAGCTTGTACCCGTAGGGGGCAGAGCCTAAATATTTTCCCTGACGCTGTAATGTGCGCTTGGCACGCAGCACCTTATTGCTGCAATCCCGCGCGTAGATATCATTCATCAGGTTTTTGAACAGGCTGGGGTCGATGCTGCCTGTGTCCGCGCGGGCGCTGTCGTACCCGTCATTGACCGCTATGTACCGCACGCCCAGGGCGGGAAAGGTCTTTTCCTGCAAAAGACCCACTTCCAGATAGTTGCGCCCCAGACGGGAAAGGTCGGTGGTGGCAAAGGTGGTGATGCGCTTTTCCTGCAGTGCGGCCATCAGCGCGCGGAACCCTGGCCGCTCAAAGTCGGTGCCGGTGTGACCATCGTCCAAAAACTCCGCCACGATCTGCCAACCCTCCCGCGCCGCCCACTGGTGCAGGTAGCTGCGCTGGTTGCCGATGGAGTTGCTCTCGGCCTCGGTGCCGTCAGCCGAACTCAGCCGCAGATAGATAGCAATCTCCCGGCTGGCTGCACCGCCCTTTTTGCGCGCTGCCATGCTATTACACCGCCTGCCCCGGCAGAACTGCGGTGCGCAGCAGGGCTTTTAAAAGTGCTTCCAACGTGGAGCCGGTGGGGGTATAGGTAAAAGAGACCTCTGCCTGCCGCCGCACATTGCCAGCAGCCTTGTTTTGCTGGACTACCTGCTCACTTTTCATGCAAACACCCTCCCATTTCAGGTTTGTCCATTCCTATGCCTTACCCCAACTTTTTATTCATTTGCTTTTTGCTCAAAGATATGCTATTATATAATCTATCTGCGTAATGCAGACACAAAAAGGAAACCGTCAGAAAGGAAATCGTATGGAAAAGGAACAAAATCATAATGGCACAGCCTTGGAAAAGGCTGACAACCGCGAGTATGTCTATGTCCGTTATGAATGCAATGACGATGATGAAATGGACATTTACGATATTATCGACCTTTGCAAAAAGGGCGTGTTAATTTTAAAGCGCTATATCGTTCTACTGCTGATTTTCGTTCTGGCTGGCAGTGTGCTCGGCTGCCTGAAAGCAAAACATGACGCTTCCGAAGCATACACTTCCTCTGCACTGCTATTTGTGGATTTAAATCGTGAGCAGTATTCCGGAAGCAACGACATTTACGAAACTTCTACCCTAAGTATGCTGGCAAAGTCTTTCTCCGAAATTGTCAACAGCGACTCCATCATGACACCTGTTTCCAATAAATTTTCCGTAAGCAATGTCGATGTCACGGTTCCTGATGGCACACAGACCATTCAAGTCACTGTAACTGCCGATAACGCTTCTGATGCTAAAGAAGGCTGCGCAAGTCTCGTGAATGCTGGCATCGATGCAGTAACTTCTGCTTCCAACTATGCCACCATTACGGTCGTCTCCCCTGCGAGCGAGGCTGCCCAGAGCAGCATGGAAGACACAGCAAAAGACACCGCTATAACAGCAGTAATCTTCTTGCTGGTTGCCCTCGCTATCGTTACCGTTCGTGAGCTTGCTTTTGCCTATAGGGCACATGAGACCGCCAAGGCCAATATGTAAAGCCCCATTTCCCGGCTGCTGCCTTTACAAAATTTGAAAACATGGGTCACGGCAGTCTGGCGACGCTGTATCCGTAAAAGCTGGCGGACCTGTTCAAAACTATCCTGAATGCGTGATTTTTAAACGCATACCACCCCCGTACGCTGGGCATACTACGGACGGAGGTGTTTTGTATGTCTTATCTGGATTGTGCACAGTATGATTGCTGCCACAACAAGGCTGGCTGCTGCTGTCTGAACGACATTCAGGTCCGCCACACCGGCGAGACTGACGCCGTGTGCAGCAGTTACCGCAACAGCGAGGGCTACGGGAACGTTGCCACCGACAACCAGCCCGCAAGCCCTGAGACCGAGATCGCCTGCGACGACCGCGGCTGCCGCCATCAGCAGGGGCACTGCTGCTGTGCCAGCCATGTCAGCGTGGACACGTGCAGCTGCGGCCCTGCCTGCGCTACCCGCGCCCCGCGCTGACCACATGCCCAAGGCTTCCCACTGCCGGGAAGCCTTTTTTTAGTTGCGAAAAACCGTATTTCGTTGTATAATAAGACGATATAGTAGGTTCTGTGTGCCCTTTGCCGGGCGCTGTACTATAAATTTGACGAAGTGAGGCGTTTTATTATGGCTGCACAGCCGATCACCGTGCCTTTTGTTTCCTTCCGCCCCATGGAACGGGAGTTGGATGCCGACCTGCGCGCTGCTTTTGCCCGCGTGCTGGACAATAGTTGGTATATCGAGGGCAAAGAGGATGCCGCCTTTGAGGCCGCGTTTGCCGATTATTGCGGCGCCAAATACTGCGTCGGCTGCGGCAACGGCCTGGATGCCCTGGTACTTATTTTAAAGGCGCTTGGCATCGGCCCCGGGGACGAGGTCATCGTGCCGTCCAACACCTTTATTGCCACCGTGCTGGCCATCTCCTACGCCGGGGCAACGCCGGTGTTTGTCGAACCGCTGCTGGCCAGCTATAACATCGACCCCGCCTGCATCGAAGCGGCCATCACCGAGAAAACCAAGGCCATCATGGCTGTACACCTCTACGGCCAGTGTGCCGATATGGACCCGATCCTTGCAATCGCCCATGCCCACGGCTTAAAGGTCGTCGAGGATGCTGCGCAGGCCCACGGCGCTACCTACAAAGGCCGCCGCGCGGGCAGCCTAGGCGATGCCGCCGGGTTCAGCTTTTACCCCGGCAAAAACCTGGGCGCCCTGGGCGACGCTGGCTGTGTGACCACCAACGACCCTGCCCTGGCCGAGCAGATCCGCGCCCTGGGCAACTATGGCAGCGATTACAAGTACCATCACATTTATAAGGGCCAGAACTCCCGCCTGGACGAGATGCAGGCCGCGTTCCTGGCCGCCAAGCTGCCCCATCTGGACGCGATGAACGCCCAGCGCCGCGCTATTGCTGCGCGCTATTTTGCCGGGATCACCAACCCCGCCGTGACCCTGCCCACCGTGATGCCGGGCTGCGAGCATGTGTTCCACATCTTTGCCGTGCGCTGCAAAAACCGCGATGCACTGGAAAAACATCTCAACGCGCAGGGCATCGGCACCAACAAACACTACCCCACGCCCATTCATTTGCAGGGCGCGTACAAAGAACTGGGCATCCCCGCCGGTGCGCTGCCGCTGGCCGAAGAGATCTCCGCCACCGAGCTGAGCCTGCCCATGTACTACGGCATGACCGACGAACAGGTCACCGCCGTCATCGACGCCGTCAACAGCTTTAAGGAGTGACCATGCCCAAGGTAGGAATCGTGATCTCCAACTACAACGGCTGGCAGGATACGCTGGTTTGCCTGGACAGTCTGCAAAAGCAGACGTTTACGGACTTTGAAATTATCCTGCTGGACGATGCTTCGCCCAATGACTCCGTCGCGCAGCTGCGGGATAAACTGCCCGCCAATACGGTGTTTTTGCCCCAGCAGCAAAATCTGGGGTTTGCTGCCGTCAACAACGTCGGCATACGCCGCGCGCTGGCCGATGGCTGCGACTTTGTGCTGCTTTTGAACAATGACACCGCCGTTGCCCCGGATATGCTGGAGACCCTGCTGCGCGAGACCCCGGACGGTGCCGTCAGCTGCCCCAAAATGCTGTTTATGGATCCACCGGATGCGATCTGGTTCGCGGGCGGCACGCTGGACCCTGCCACCGGCAAGGTCAAACATCTGGGCGGCCACGCCAAGGATGGCCCCGCCTTTGGCGAAAAACAGCAGGTGAGCTTTATCACGTTCTGCTGCGTTTTGCTGCCGCGCAGCGTGATCGAACGCGTTGGATATCTCGATGAAACGCTGTTTATGTACTGTGAGGATGTGGATTACTGCATCCGTCTGGCCCAGGCGGGCGTGCCGCTGTGGTTTTTGCCCGATGCCAGACTCTGGCACAAGGCGGGCGGCAGCGCAGGGGGCATGCTGTCGGTGTACTACATCACCCGCAACACGCTGTATCTGACCTGCAAGGGAAAAAGCCGTGCCTACGCCAAATGTAAGACCGTGCTGCCCCTGCTTACCGGCGCGGCCCGCTATGCCTTGACCAAGGCGCTTGGCCGCAAAAAAGGCCGCAGCTACGGTGCCTACCGCGGTGCGGTGGACTTCTGGCACGGCAAGATGGGGCGGATGGAGACTTGACCTTTTGCCGCTAATACGCCAAATTTAGAAAGTAAAGCGAGGGAACAGCCATGCCGCTGCTGACGGTGATCATACTGCAATACCGCCCGGACTTTGCCGCCCTGCGCCGCACGCTGGCATCTCTCGCCATGCAGACAACGCGGGATTTTGAAGTCGTTGTGGCGGATGATGGGTCCGAGCAGGATTATTTTGCGGAAACAAAAGCCTATCTGGAAGCCCACGGCATCCATCCGGCTGCTTTTGTAAAAGCAGAAAAAAACGGCGGTACAGTGAAAAATCTGCTGGGTGGTCTGCGCAGATCGACCGGCCGCTGGGTGTTTGCCCCCTCGCCGGGGGACTACCTGTACGATGCGGACACCCTGCGTTGGCTGCTGGAAACTTTGCAACGCGATGAACCCCGCGTGGGCTTTGGCGGGCTGGCTGCCTATTGCGAAAGGGCAGGCACCCTCTGCCAACTGCCGGGGGATACCCCTTTTGACAAAGCGCCCTACCAGCCGGGCCGCTATGACGCTGCGCGAGCCAAGCGCAATATGTTGTTGTATGACGACGGCATCTGCGGTGCAGCGTTGTTTTATGAGCGGGAGCTGCTCGAAAACACCCTGGCGAAAATGCAGGACCGGGTGCTGCTGGCTGAGGATTTCTCGGCCCGGCTGTTCACGGTGGAAAAAATTCCCATCGTCCACTATGACCGCCTTATTACCTGGTACGAGATGGGCACGGGCGTTTCTACGGATAAGACTGCCGCCAGCGAAGCCCGTATGCTGCGCGACTGGCGCGCCATGCTTACCCTGCTGCGCGAACTTTACCCCAAAGACCGCCTGGTGCGCCTTGCCTGGGAGTATTACCACAACGACCGCCGCAAGTCCCGCCTGGTGCGCGGGCTGGTGGGGCGGCTGGTGGTGCCGCAGAACTGTGCCTTTAAAAAGGCGCAGCGCAGCTGGCAACCGCCCGTCAACGGCGACCTTGCCGAACTGAAAAAAATCTATGCCTATGCCGAGGAGGAAACACACGCATGACAACTTTGCAGCGCGGAGAAGATGCCCTGCTGCGCCGGGTCAAGGCCTTTGACTGGTCCCGGCTGAAGCTCTGCTTTGCGGCCACGGCCCTGTGCATGCTGCTTGCCCACGGCTTTGCTTGGTTCAATCTGTTCCCCAGCCATGACGGCACGATCTTGTTTTTCGATGCCGATGTTGTTATGCTGCAATTGGGACGTTGGGTGCAGCTGCCGTATTACCGCTTTTTGCGCGGCAAAATCAGCATGCCCTGGCTTACTGGCATGTTCAGCGTGCTGTGGACGGCACTGTCGGTGTATTTTGTCTCCGACCTGCTGAAGCTGCGCCGTAAGGCAACCATGGCTTTTGCGGCGGTGCTTGGCACGGCCATCAGCATCACCCTGCTGAACGCTACCTACAACGATAAAAGTGATCCCTTCACCTGCGCCATGTTCTTGGCATTCCTGGGTGTTTACGCCGTGCGTTGCTGCCGCCGTCCCTGGCTTGGGGTGGTGCTCTGCGGCGGGTGTCTCTGCCTGTCCATGGGGCTGTATCAAGGGTATATTGAGTTTGCCATCGGCCTGTTTCTGCTCTGCCTGCTGCGGGACTGCCTGACCCGTGACCTGCCCTGGGCCGACTACCTGCGCCGGGGCTTTACCTCCGTAGCAGCTTTGCTGCTGGGCGGTGTACTCTACGCTGTGTCGATGAAAGCTGTGCTGGCTTACAAGCACCTCGAACTCATCGACAGCTACAATGGCTTGCAGCAGATGGGCCGCAGCGGCCCGACGGTCTGGCTTTCCCGTCTGCCGGGGGCCTATAAACAGGTGTTTACCACACTGTTGGGCTACGATGTCTGGAATAACCGCGGCATGCGGCTGGCAACGGCCCTCTGCTTGCTGCTGGCGCTGGCCTGCCTGGTGCTGGCTTTGCGCCGCAAACCGCGCCGCGTTTTGGCGCAGACGGCCATTCTGCTGGTGCTTCTGCCGCTGGGGCTGAATGTGGTTTTCCTGCTGTCCGAGCAGGCCCCCACGCTGCTGATGCTCTACCCGGTGTACCTGATGTATGCGCTGGTGCTGCTGCTGACCGAAACGGACACCGCCCCGCGCAGTGCCGCCTGGCTGGCCTGTGTGCTGTGCGCGTTCCTCACGCTGGAAAATGTGATCTACGCCAACGGTGCCTACACCTACCGCAAGCTGGTCTACGAGAACACACGCGGCCAGGTGTATACCATCATGGCCAAAGTGCAGGACCTGCCCGGCTATGTGGAGGGGGAGACCCCCGTGGTGTTCTCGGGCGACTTCACCGACTCAAACTTCACCTACCACAACGACCTGCTGCGCCAGTATGAGGAGGGCGACACCGGGCTTTCCGGCTCGGCCATCACCTACGATGGCACCATCAAATGGTGGTTTGCCAACATCATGGGCAGCGGTGCCAGGGTCGTAAACACTCAGGCCGAGCTGGACGCCTGGGCCGAAAATCCAGCTGTGCAGGCCATGCCCAGCTACCCCGCCAGCGGCTGCATTGCCATGGTGGATGGCGCGGCTGTTGTCAAACTGTCCGATTAACATGCCACAAGAAAGGCAGATACAACGATGATTATTCAAACGATCCGCATGAAAAGCGTCACCGCCGAGGGCATGGGCACTCTCTCGGTCTTTGAGGCCGAGCACGATGTTCCCTTTGCCATCAAGCGCATCTACTACATCCACGATGTCCCCGCAGGTGTCCAGCGCGGCGGCCACGCCCACAAAAAGCTGCGCCAGGTCCTGTGGTGCCCTTACGGTAAGATCCGCATCCGCCTGGACAATGGCCGCGAAAAAACCGATGTGATGCTGGATGACCCGACAATCGGGCTGGTAGTAGAGCACTATATGTGGCGTGAAATGTTCTGGGAACAGGATAACTCTGTGCTGTGCGTGGCGGCAGATTCCTTTTATGAGGCGGAGGATTACATCCGCGATTATGATGAATTTTTGAATGCAATCAAAGGAAAGGATCTGGACTAAACAATGCAGTGGACAGTGCAGCCCTATACCGCGGACCAGGAAGCTGCCTGGGATCGCTTTGTGATGCAGGAAAGCGGCAACGGTACTTTTTTGCAGACCCGCAACTTTTTAAACTACCACCCGGCAGGGCGGTTTGAGGATGCTTCGCTGGTGGTCACCAACGAGCACGATGCCATCGTGGCGGTCGTGCCTGCTGCCGTGCAGCAGCGGGATGGAAAGCGCACCTTTGTTTCGCATCCAGGCAGTACCTACGGCGGCCCGGTCTTGCGGGAGGCGTACAACACCGCCGCTAGAAGTGTGGGCATTTTGCAGGCTGTTGATGCCTATGTGGCAGCGCATTACGAGGCGGCTATCTTCCGCCCAACCGTAGGTCTGCTGGAAAAGGAAGAAAACCAGACCCTGCTCTACGCCTTTACCTATTTGGGCTATACCCAGTTTACCGAACTGAACACCTGGGTCCCGCTGGCGGGTAAATCGGCAGAGGATATTCTGGCGTCGTTCCGGCAGGATAAGCGCCAAAATGTCCGCAAGGCTATGAAGCATGACCTGACGTTCCGTGGGTTGGAGACCCAAAAGGAAATTG
>ENA-UOIY01001816-UOIY01001816.1-human-gut-metagenome-genome-assembly--contig:-P114-NODE-1816-length-19565-cov-4.799487_pt1 | contig 19565 bp, 17 predicted proteins | sample MGYA00242335_ERZ723882 | MGnify/ENA metagenome assembly ERZ723882
GGGTTACTTCCGGGCGGGCGGATATGAAATCCGCCCCTGCGGAACCCCTAAATACAGAAAAAGGACCTGCCCTTTTGGGCAGGTGCTTTTGTTGTTTATTCGCAGCCGAGGTAGGCTTTGCGGACCTCGATGTTGTTGGCGAGCTCGTGGGCCTCGCCCTCCATCTTGATCCTGCCGGTCTCGAGCACGTAGGCGCGGTTGGCGATCTCGAGTGCCATCTTGGCGTTCTGCTCGACCAGCAGCACGGTCACGCCGTTGCGGTTGACCTGGCGGATGATCTTGAAGATCTCCTTGACCAGCAGCGGAGACAGACCCATAGACGGCTCGTCCAGCAGCAGCATCTTGGGCTTGCACATCAGGGCGCGGCCCATGGCCAGCATCTGCTGCTCGCCGCCGGACAGCGTACCGGCAGGCTGGTTGCGGCGCTCTTTCAGGCGCGGCAGCAGGTCAAAGACCATGTCGTAGTCGTTCTGGATGGCCTCTTTGCCGTCGCGGCGGGTGTAAGCCCCCATCTGCAAGTTCTGCATAACGGTCAGGCCGCTGAACACGCGGCGGCCTTCCGGCACCTGAGCAAGACCCAGACGGATGATCTTGTGGGCTTCCATCTTGCTGATGTTTTGCCCGCAGTAGTCGATCTCGCCGCTCTGGACTTTGAGCAGGCCGGAGATGGCGTGCATTGTGGTTGTTTTACCGGCACCATTGGCACCAATCAGCGTGACGATCTCGCCCTCATCGACATGGAACGAGATATTGCGCAGGGCCTGGATGGACCCGTAGAAAACATTGATATTTTTGACCGAAAGCATCTCACCCATGATCAGTCACCTCCCAGATAGGCCGCAATGACCTTGGGGTTATTGCGGATGGCTTTGCCGTCGCCGCGGGCGATGACACGGCCGTAGTCCAGCACCGTGATCTCCTCGCAGATGCCCATGACAAAGTTCATATCATGCTCGATGAGCAGGATGGCGATGCCGAACTGGTCGCGCACGCTGCGCACGGTCTGCATCAGTTCTTCGGTCTCATTGGGGTTCATACCGGCAGCAGGTTCGTCGAGCAGCAGCAGTTTCGGATTGGTGGCAAGCGCACGGGCAATCTCCAATTTGCGCTGTTCGCCGTAGGGCAGCTGGCTGGCCTTGAGGTCGGCTTTGCCGTCCAGATCAAAAATCTTGAGCAGCTTCTTTGCCTCGCGGTTCATCTCGTGTTCTTTTTCTTTATAGGCAGGCAGGCGCAGGATGCCGGTCCACATGCCGTACTGGATCTGGTTGTGCAGGCCGACCTTGACGTTATCCAGCACGCTCATCTCGTTGAACAGGCGGATATTCTGGAAGGTACGTGCCACACCGGCCTTGCTGATCAGTTCAGGGCTTTTGCCGGTGATGTCCTTGCCGTCGAGGACGATGTTGCCCTCGGTCGGCTTATAGACGCCGGTGAGCATGTTAAAGACGGTCGTTTTACCGGCGCCGTTGGGGCCGATCAAACCATAGAGATGGCCTTTCTCGATGGAAAGGTCGAGCTGGGCGACGGCTTGCAGGCCGCCGAAAGCAATACCCAGGTTGCTGACTTCCAACAGTGCCATGTTAAGCCGCCTCCTTTTTGTTCTTCTTGGGTGCCTTGCCCGCTGCATCCTTGCGGAAACGGGCGGTCAGGCGCTTGCGCATTGCGATCATCTGCGGGCTCTGGTTGAAGATCATCACAACGATCAGCACGATGGCGTAGATCAGCATGCGGTAATCGTTCATGCTGCGCAGCAGTTCGGGCAAAACGGTCAGCACCGTGGCGGCGATAACAGAGCCGCGCAGATTGCCGATGCCGCCCAGAACAACGAACACCAGGATCAGGATGGAGGTGTTGTAGTCAAACTTCTTAGCGACCAGAGAGGAATAGTTCAGCGAGTACAGCACACCGGCCATACCGGCAAACACGGCAGAGGTCACAAAAGCCATCAGCTTGTACTTGGTGATGGGGATGCCGACCGAGCGGGCGGCAATTTCGTTATCGCGGATGGAGGTGATGGCGCGGCCTGCGCGGGAATTGACCAGGTTGATGATAACAGCCAGCGTGATGATGACCAGCACGATACCGATGGTGAAGGTGGAGGCTTTCTTGATGCCAGTGATGCCCATAGCACCGTTGATCAGCACCTTGCCGTCGGCTTCCAGATTGAGGGACGCGGTGACCTTCAGCGAGAAGTGCAGGCCCTTGGAGTCAATGCCCAGGTTACAGGCGTTCATGAAGTTTTTGACGATCTCGCCAAAAGCCAGCGTAACGATGGCCAGGTAGTCGCCGGACAGGCGCAGAACGGGGATGCCGACCAGCACACCGAAGATACCGGCCACGACACCGCCCACCACAAAGGCCAGCAGCAGCGCTGCAGGCTTGGGGAAGGTGGTGTCATACAGGCTGACCCACACCAGCGTACCGGCAAAAGCGCCCACGCTCATAAACCCGGCGTGGCCCAGGCTCAACTCGCCCAGCATGCCGACGGTCAGGTTCAGTGAAACGGCCATGACAACGTAGGCGCAGATAGGCACCAGCTGACCAGCGAAGGAGTTCGTGACCATGCCTGCGGCGGAAAGGATCTGGATCAGCAGATAGAAGCCGATCACGATGCCGAAGGTGACGATGTTGCTCTTGGTGGAGCGGTTCAAATTTTTCAAGTTCATCGCAGCCACCTCACACTTTCACGTTGACTTTCTTGCCCAGCAGGCCGGTCGGCTTGACGATCAGCACGACGACCAGCACCAGGAAGACGATGGCGTCAGACAGCTGGGTAGAAATGTAAGCTTTGCTGAGGTTCTCGATGATGCCCAGCAGGATGCCGCCGACGAATGCGCCGGGGATCGAGCCGATACCGCCGAAAACAGCCGCCACGAAAGCCTTGATACCAGGCATAGCGCCGGTGGTGGGCTGCAGCGTGGGGTAAGAGGAGCAGAGCAGCGCACCGGCAATAGCCGCCAACGCGGAGCCGATGGCGAAGGTCAGCGAGATAGTGCCGTTGACGTTGACGCCCATCAGCTGGGCCGCGCCGCGGTCCTCAGACACAGCCAGCATGGCGTGACCGGCGGGCGTGTAGTTGACGAACCACATCAGCACCACCATGATAACCACGCAGGCCACAATGGTAACGATAGTCTCCGCGGAGATGGTCAGCTGACCGCCAAAGAGAGAAACAGGCTTCATGCCGGAAACGACAGAAGTAAAGCTCTTGGGGTTGGAGGACCAGGACAACTGGGCCACCTGCTGTAAGAGATAGCTGACACCGATGGCGGTGATCAGAACCGCCAGGGACGGGGCCTCGCGCAGCGGGCGGTAAGCGACACGCTCGACCACCACACCCAAAACCGTACAGACGATCATGGACAGCACGATGGACAGCACCGGGTTAAGCCCCGAAGCGCCAAAGGCGAAGTAAACGACATAACTGCCGATCATGATGACATCGCCGTGGGCGAAGTTCAGCATCTTGGCAATGCCGTAGACCATGGTGTAGCCCAGGGCGATCAATGCGTAAACGCTGCCCAGGCTGATCCCGTTGATCAGATAAGAAAAGAATTGCATTGCGTAGTACACCTCACTCTATTTTGCCGCTTTGTCCCTGCCAAAAAGTTTGCCGCAACGGCTGTTTGCGGGAACATAAAATCATAGTACCACAAACAAAACGGCAAAACAATGGGTTTTGCATGTATTTATGCGAAAAACTGCTGTTTTTTGCATGAACACATAAGAAAAAGGGGCTGCCGGGACATACTTGTCCGGCAGCCCCCATTGGCAACGGAATTATGCCGTATGGCAATTACATGGCAGCGTAAGCGCCGTCCTTGATGACAACAGCCTTCGGAGACTTGGAAACAGCGCCGGAAGCATCCCAGGTCATGCCCTCGCCGGTCAGGCCGTCGAAAGTCATGGAGCCGAACTGGGTCTTCAGAGCCTCGCAGATGTCGCTGGCATCCATGTCGCCGTTGATGTTGCCAGCCAGGACAGCCTGGTAGATGGCGTAGACGACATCGTAAGCATCAGCAGCGAACTGGTTCGGGGTGTCGCCGTAAGCCTCTTCGTAAGCGGTAACGAAAGCCTGGGTCTTCTCGTCCTTTGCGTCAGCAGCGAACGGAGTCAGGAGCATCAGGCCCTCAGCCAGAGAGGTGTCGAAGCCTTCGATGGCCAGGATACCGTCCATGCCGTCGCAGCCGAAGAAGGTGGGCTCATAGCCGGTCTTGTTGGCGACGATCAGGATCTGAGAAGCTTCCTGATAGTAGATGGGCAGGAAGACCAGATCAGCGCCAGCCTCCTGGCACTTGGCAACCTGGGTGGACAGGTCAGACTTGTTGTCGGCAGTGAAGGCCTCATCGGCGACGATCTCCAAGCCCTTCTCAGCAGCCTCAGCCTGGAACTTATCATGAATGCCGCGGCTGTAAGCATCGGAAGAGTCGTAGATGATGCCGACCTTGGTACCCAGCTGGTTGTCTGCGATGTAGTCAGCAGAAGCAACGCCCTGGTTGGGGTCGGTGAAGCAGATCTGGAAGACATTGTCGCCAGCGGCGATGACGTCAACAGCAGAAGCAGACGGGGTCATCATGAAGATGTTGTCGTTGGCAGTCTCAGCTGCAACGGCCAGGGACGGGGTGGTGGTAACAGGACCAGCCAGGACCTGCAGGCCCCAGTCCTTCAGGGTGTTATAAGCGTTCACGCTCTTCTCGGCGTCATGCTCGTCATCCTCAAACTTCCACTCAAAGACATCGCTGCCGTTGGCGGCGTTGATCTCCTTGACAGCCAACTCTTCAGCGTTCTTGACAGCCTGACCGTACACAGCAGCGCCGCCGGTGATGGGGCCAATGCCGCCGATCTTGATGGGGGTGCCGGTGTAAGTGCCGGAGCCCTCGCCTGCCTCCGCAGTAGCGGCAGTGGAAGAAGCCTCCGAAGAAGCAGCGGTGCTCTCAGCAGCAGAAGATGCAGAGGAACCGCAGGCAGCCAGGCTCAGCACCATAGAAGCTGCCAGAACAGAACTAACGAGTTTTTTCATTTTGATTTCCCTCCCAAGAAATTTTCGCAGCACCGGCGTTTTGCCGCCGGGGTCGCACAACCCCGGATAGGATGCTGGAATATACTTGCCATTATAGACTTTTGGGCACTAAAGTGCAATGGCCTGATTTTACAGAGTTGTTCCAGAATTTTTCAGCTTTTATGTGGTTTTTACACAAAATTTGGTTACAAAAAGTTATCAAAACGCCAATACCGCAAAAAGTTCAAGTATTTTTTTGTAAAGTTCTTGCAAACTGCGCCGAAATTTGCAATAATGAAATAGATATTACACTTTCCCACTACAACGAACTGTGAAAGGGGCACATTCGCAGATGAAACTTTTGGAAGACCGCATTTTGCAGGATGGGCAGGTCCGTCCCGGCAACGTACTGAAAGTAGACTGTTTTTTGAACCACCAGCTGGACGTTGACCTGCTGGACAAGATTGGTGAGGAGTTCTACCGCATTTTTAAAAATGACGGCGTGAACAAGATCCTGACCATTGAGGCCTCCGGCATTGCCATCGCCTGCATGGCGGCCCGGTACTTTAATGTGCCGGTCGTGTTTGCCAAAAAAGCCAAGAGCAAGAATATCGACGGTGAGGTCTTTACCTCCAAGGTGCAGTCCTTTACCTATGGCCGTGAGTATAACATTACCTTGGCCAAAAAGTTTTTGAGCCCGAGCGACCGTGTGCTGATTCTGGACGATTTTTTGGCAAACGGCAAGGCCATGAAGGGCCTGCTGGATGTCTGCAACCAGGCTGGCTGCTCAGTCGCCGGTATCGGCATCTGCATTGAGAAGGGCTTCCAGCCGGGCGGTGCCGAGCTGCGCGCTGCCGGTTACAAGCTGGCCAGCCTTGCCATTGTGGACGAGATGAGCGACGATTGCCTGACCTTCCGCGAGCAGTAAAAATGTGTTTTCGCCTGCCGGGGCAAAACCTCGGCAGGCTTTTTTGTTGTCCTGCGGCAGATTTTGTGGTATACTTGCGTGTAGTCTTATTATAAAGGAAAGGGGGCCCCGCTTTGGTTGGTTTGCAGCAAAAGCAGCGGCGCACAGCGGTGCTGTTTACCCTGGGGGCGGTGCTGAGCGTGCTGGTGTTTTTTGCCGTGTACGGCAGAGCACCGCTGGATGTGGCAAACGATGCGTTCTGCCGCGGCGGTTACATTGAAAAGGACATCCAGCAGCACTATGCCGGGTGGCTGTTCTACCGCGAAAACGCGCTGGGTTTTCCCTTTTGCGTAACGAACGCGGTCAACGCGCCGGCAGGCGTCAGCGTGGCGTATACCGATTCCATCCCCCTGCTGGCGGCGCTGCTGCGGCCTGTAGCAAATGCGGTGGGCGGGACGTTCCAGTATTTTGGCTGGTTTACGCTGATCTGCTTTGCGCTGCAAGGCGGGTTTGGGGCGCTGCTGTGTGGGCTGTTCTGCGAGAGTGTGCCCGCCTGCGCTGCCGGGAGCCTGCTGTTCAGCACCAGCCCGATTTTGATTGAGCGCGCATTCCGGCATACCTCGCTGGGGGCACAGTGGCTGGTGCTGGCCGCGCTGTACTGCTATTTTTGCGGGCGGCGGCAGGGACGGTTTGGCTTTCCCCTGCTGTTTGCCGTCAATCTGCTGGCCGTAGGCATCCACCCCTATTTTTTGCCGATGACCTACGCCGTTACGCTGGCGCTTTTGCTGGAGTATGCCGTTACGACGCGGCATTGCGGCAAGCCTGCCGTGTTTTTGGGCTGCAACCTGGCCGCCACGGCAGTGCTGGGCTGGGCGCTGGGGCTTTTGTACGGCACGGCCACCAGTGGCGGGCAGGCGCTGTACGGGTATTTCTCGATGAATCTGAACGCCCTGTGGAACCCTGCCGGGGTGAACGGCGTTTTGTACAGCCGGTTTTTGCCTGCGCAAAACCAGGTGGGCGGCAACTACGACGCATTTGCCTACCTGGGGCTGGGCGTGCTGATCGCGCTGCCGGTGGCCGTGTTTGCGGCGCGTGGGCGCCTTGCCGGGATGCTGCGGCGGCACTGGGCGCTGTGCGCAGTGTTTGCAGTGCTGACGGCGTTTGCTGTGAGCCATGTTATTACCGCCAACGGCGTAACGCTGGCGACGCTGCCACTGCCTGCATCGCTGATCAAGCTGTTTTCGGTGTTCCGTTCCGGCGGGCGGTTGTTCTGGCCGGTGTATTACACGCTGGTGCTGGCGGCGTTTGCCGGGCTGGCGAGGCTGCCGCGCGGGACCGTGTGGATCACGGCGGCGGTAGTGGTGCAGCTTTGGGATATCAGCCCCGCGCTTATGCAGCGGCACGAAGCCATGGCGCAGGCGCAGCAGGCGGACGCCTTCCCCACCGCGCTGGAAAGTGATTTTTGGCAGGCGGCGAGCGGATACGAAACGCTTTACTCGGTGCAGGGGTTGCAGGACGACGCGCTGCATCTGGCGCTGTTTGCCGCCGACAACGGCATGACCACCAACGACCCGTTTGCCGCGCGATACGACGAAGCAGCGTTAGAAGCGCAGCGCACGGATCTGCTGGCAGAGCTGGCCGAGGGGCAGCTTGCGCAAAATGCACTGTATCTGTTCCAGGACGAAGGCGACTTTTTGCAGGCGGTGGAGCCTGTGCAAAATGCCGCCTGGTGCGGCCGGGTGACGAGCCGGGACGGCAGTTGCAACTGGTATGTGATTGCCCCCGGCTTGCAGGGCCGGACGTTTGATGCGCTGTGTACGCCGTACGGCGAAAACTACCCCCTGCGGCTGGCCGATTATACTGACGCTTTATGGAACCGCGGTGTGCTGGATTCCACCCGCAAGACGGTCTGCTTTAAAGACTCGCCTTTTGCGCGGCGCAAACTGCAAAACGCGCAGTACCTTTGCGCGGGCGGCCAAAGTTACCGCATTACCGAGCTGGACGACCACGACGCCGGTTGGCTGATGGTCACTTTAGAGATAAACGACGCCACAATTTTGTGGGATCAGGAGTTGACGACCCAATGAAAGAATTGCATGTAAAAAGCCTGCTGCCTGTACGGCTGGACAAGTATCTGATGGACCAGTACCCCGCCCTGGGTCTGGGGCGGCTGAACAAGGCCCTGCGGGAAAATAAGATCAAGCTGAACGGCAAGAAGCAGCCTCTTTCCACCCGTGTGCAGAACGGCGATACCATCCGCCTGTTTTTGAGCGACGACCAGCTCGAAAGCCGCCCCACCCCGGCAGCGGTGTTTGTGTACGAGGACGACGACATCATCATTGCCAACAAGCCCGCCGGACTGACGGTGGACGGCAGCGACGCTGACACGCTGGTAAGGCGCGTGCAGGCAAAGCTTTCCGCCGAGGGCAAGCCCGCCCACGCCGTGCTGTGCCACCGGCTGGATACCGGCACAAGCGGGCTGGTGCTGCTGGCAAAAAATAATGCCGCCGAGGCGTTTTTGACCGGGGCCATCAAGAAACGGGAAATCGAAAAGCGGTATCTCTGTGTGACGTTTGGCCGCCCCAACCCGCCTACGGCCCTGCTGCGCGATTACCTGTTAAAAGACGCCGAGCGCGGCATTGTGCGCATTACCGACACGACGGCGGGCGGTGCGAAAGAGGTTATTACCGGCTATGAAACGCTGGCCGTCAGCGGACGGCTGGCTTTGCTGGAAGTGGAGCTTGTGACCGGGCGCACGCATCAGATCCGCGCACACCTGGCACACATCGGCTGCCCGATCCTGGGTGACAGCAAGTACGGCAACAACGCCGCCAACCGCGAACTGCGGCTGAAATACCAGGCCCTTTGCGCGTGGGAGCTGCGATTTCCGGCCAAAATCAGCGACGAGCGGTTTGCACATCTGGCCGGGCGGGTGTTCCACGCCGAAAAGCCGTGGTATTGCCAGCAGGTCGAGGACGGGACGCTGAAATAAGCAAACAGAATGCCCCCTGTACATTGCAGCATGTACAGAGGGCTGTTTTTTTAATATATATCGGGGCGCGCCTGTCCGGTTTGGCGATAACGCAAGATTGCCCGGGCGGATATAGAATCCACCCCTACGGCCATGTAGGGGAGCAGTGCTCGCACCTGCAATCATTCCATAGCTTTGATTTGGGCGTCTAAGCTTTCGCGGGTGTAGAGGGTATTCAGCACCTGCAAAAGTTCTTTTTTGCTCAGGCGCGGGGGCAGGCCCAGACGAGCCAGCAAAGCGCGGCGGCGGTCGGCGCTGTCAGGCGTGCCGGAGATGCCCCACTCGTACAAGTCTGTATAGGTGATGGCAGGGCAGCCCGGCTCCCCTGCTTTTATCTGGGGCGCGGGGGCGCTGTCCAGCGCGGTTTGCAGGCCCTGCAAGATCAGGTCGTCGGAGATGCCCTCAACGCCCAACAGCCCCTCTTTGCCGGGGGCCTGTTTACGGGCTTCCTTGCCGTGCACAGCCGGGACGTAGGCCTGCAGCACATGCTCGGCCCCGACCAGCCCTGTGACAAAATGGCGGATGCGAAAGCCTGCATCGTCGGAATCCGTCAAGATGATCAGCCCCTGCGCGGCGGCGATGCGCTTGAGCATGTTTTGCAGCTCCTTATCGCGGAAAACGCGGGAGCCGTCGGTCGTTAAGATCGTTGCATCGACAAGATTTGTCAGCCGTGCGGCATCATACTTTCCCTCGACCAAAACAGCCTGTTCCAGTTTTCGCATTACGACCTCCCCGCCAGTGCCAGCTCGCACAGGGCTTTTTGCATCAGCAGGTCGGCGTCCAACTTGCTGCTTTTTAAATCAGTGTCCAGCTTTTGCAGCACTTCCAGGCATTTTTCCAACTGGTGGCGCTTGAAGCGGGACGCCGTGCGTTCGGTCTCGCCCAGGCGGTAGCTCCATTTGCCGCCATAGCCGAAATCTTTGGCTACATCGGCCAGGCTGCGGCGGCTGCGCTTGGCCTGCAAGACGCGGTACATATCCAGATAGTTGCCGATGAGTGCGCCGGTGATCATGATGGGCTCGTTTTGCAGCGCCAGCAGCGTTTTGAGCTTTTGCTGGGCCTGGTCGGTGCGGCCTGCGGCCACCAGCTTGACCATGTCAAAGGTGTCGGCGTCCAGCGTGACGGTGCCCAGCTGGGCGTCCATCTAAGCAGTGATGGTGCAGTAACCGGAGCGCGCGGCGAGCTTGTCAATCTCGTTTTTTAGTAAGAACTGGTCCTCACCGCAGCGGTCGAGCAGGGCGGCCTCGGCCCCCTTGGCAAACTGCGCACCGACATCGGCGGCCCAGGTGCGGGCCATCTCCTGCAAGGCGGCACGACCGGGTTTATTGAGCTGCACGCAGTAGCCGAGTTTTTCGCAGGCTGAGATCAGCTTTTGCTCCCGCTTGCCGGGGCGCAGCTTGCCGAACTTTTCCTCGATAACGCTGGTCATGACGAAAATTGCGTTTTCGGTGTCGGCCAGGGTGTCGCACAGGTCCTGCAAGTCTTTATCGGAGTAGGTCGACGGGCGGATGAGCGGCATAAGCACCAGGCGCCGCCCGCCGAAAAACGAGATGGTGCCCGCCGCCAGCACGATTTCCTCCACGCGCGGCGTGGGGCCGTCCAGTACGGTGGTCTCGGGGTCGTCCTCGTTCAGCACTTTCAGGGCCTTTTGGGCGGCGGTATGGACCAACGCTTCATCGGCGGCGTAAAAATAGTACAGCCCGCAGCCGGAACGGAGCCGTTTATTCAGTTCGTTTTCACTGTAAAGCAACGCGTTGTGCCTCCTTGATCTGTAGCGAACGGCCCGGGCGCAGCCGCAGGGTGGGAATGTCCTGCCCATAGTATACCCGCTCGGTGCCCGCCTGGTCAAGCCAGCGGGGCGAAGAAGCGGTGGTAAGGATGGACACCGGCTGCACCGAATCGGACAGCGCGCCTGCCGCGCAGAGGACATCGACCGCTACGGGTGCATCCAGTGCGGCATTGCCCGCCATCACGGCGATATGGGTGCGTCCATCCCCTATCACGGTCAGGTTGCCGCCGGATGTGTGGTAGAGTTCCAGCGTCAGACCGTTTAAAATCGTGTGGGTCGAGTAGGCGTCCATCACCTGCGCGGTCCAGACTTCGGCGGTGTCAAAGCTGAGGTCCGAAACGCTGCGGCGCAAATCGACCGTCAGCACCTGCTCGGCTGCGCCATGGTCGGCCAGGTAGCTGCGTACGGCGCGCAGGTTTGCTTCGCCGCCGCGGAACAGCACTACAGCCTGACCATCCTGCACGCAGACGACCGCCGGGTTGCCTGCCGTGCCTACCAAAGCCAGCGTGGCAACGCCCTTTTGCAGCTGCACACCCAGCATGACAGCCATTACCGCGCAGGCTGCCCCGACGGGCAGAAACCAGCGGAGCTTACCCGCCGCATAGTACGCAAGTGCCAGTGCGCCAAGCAGGGCCAGCACCAGCAAGGTATATTCACGCGGCAGATACAGCCGTGCCAAGGGCAGCGCGGCGCACCAGGACGCCAGCGCGTAGAAAACACGCAGCCAGACGGCCAGCAGAAAGCTGGCCATGTGCGCCAACGGTGCGGTGAAGCCCAGTGGGATGGCGGCAATTTGCAGCGCCAGCACGGCAAGCCCCAACACCAGCGCGGGTTGCAGCATCCAGACCGTGGCAAGGTTGGCGAGGATGCCCACACCGCTGGTGGTCAGTCCCTGCGCGACCAGCACCGGCAGCGTTGCCAAAGACGCCAGTGCCGCTGTCTGCACAGTGGAAAGAAGCGAAAGGCCCGCGCGGCGAAGCTGCGCTTTGATGCCCTCGGCATCCCGGCCCGGGCAGTGGGTTTCTTCCCAACTGCCCAGTGCGGCCGAGGCCTGCACGCCCAGTACCGCGCAGAACGAAAGCTGAAAGCCGATATCGCACGGCGCATACGGGTTTTGCAGCCCAAGCAAAACGGCAGCGGCCCCCGTAAGCGTCAGCAGGTCAATGGGCTGGTAGAACCAGTCCCCCAGCAGCACGAGCAGAAAGACGATACCCGCGCGCAGTACCGAGACCGGCAGGCCGGTCAGCAGCATGTAAAACACGGCTACCGCTGCGCGCAGCAGAATCAGCGGGCGGTAAAACCGGCGGCGACGCCCGAACGAAAACAGCCCGCACAGCAGCGCGAGGTGCAGCCCCGATACGGCCAGCAGGTGCGAGATGCCCGCCGCGCGGAAGGTATCCTGCACGGCGTCCGGCAGGGCGGCTTTATCACCCAACAGCATGGCGGCCTCGAGTCCGCCGAGATCGCGCGGCAGCCAACGTCGCAATAGTGCCGAGGCATTTTGACGCAGACGGTAGAGTGCAAACCGCACGGCGCGGCTGTTCTCACCCGCGTGGTAGCCGCCCGTGTACTCGCCTTGCAATAAAGTACCCCGGCTTAACCGCGAAGCACGGTAGGCGTCATTGGGCAGGTCGGTCAGAGCAAAATCGGCAGTAAAGGTCTCCCCCGGCTCCTGTGCTGGAAAGCCGTTGCTGCGCATTTTAAAATAGCAGGCCTTGCCGTTCAGGCTCGTTACCGTCAGGGTGCCGCGCAGCTGGCCGTTCTGGTAGGCAGTCGCGGCATCGGTCTCGACCGTGACGGTACAGCTTGCCGTCTGCCCGGCCAGCGCCCGCACAGGGCGAAAGGCCATGAAGCTGAACACACAGAACCAGCAAAGCCCCGCCGCAGCGCCCACCGCCAGCGGCAGATACCGGCTGCGGCGGGCAATGCTTAAAAACAGCAGCAATAGCAAAAGTGCCGCCGCAGGCACCAGGACCAGCGGCGGCATGTTTGCCGCAAACAGCTCGGCCCCTGCAAAGCAAAGGCCCAAAGTGGCAAGTTTGCGTTTCATCTTGTTAGTGCGCGAAGAGCGGCAGCGGCTCGAGGAAGAAGATGTCGGTACGCTCGGCGGCATCGCCCTCGGCCAAGGCGGCGCAGCAGCCCACAACGGTACCGGTGCTCTTGGCGGCGAGAGTTTCCAGCGCGTGGAGAGAACCGCCGGTGGAGATAACGTCATCCACAATCAGGATGCGCTTGCCGTTCATGTAGTCGATGTCCTTCTTGTCGATGACCAGGGTCTGCTTGCCAGCGGTAGTGATGGACTGGTCCTCGATGATGACAGGCTCTTTCATGTAGAGCTTGGCCCCCTTGCGGGCGGGAATCCAGTATTTGCCGCTCTGTCGGGCCATCTCGTAAGCCAGGGGGATGCCCTTGGCCTCAGCGGTCAGGATCACGTCAAACTCGGGGGCTTTCTTCAGCAGCGCGGCGGCGCAGGCCTCGGTCAACTCGACATCGCTGAACATGATGAAGGCGGCAATGTCCAGATGGTCATTGACCTTGCAGATGGGAAGTTCACGGGTCAGGCCCGCGATATGCAAAGTATAGGTATCAGCCATGATAGCTACCTCATTTCGTTTTTGTTTGTCCGTTGGCTGGCATCAGCCCGGAGGCCATGCCAGACTGCGGCCTGCCAGCACATGGAAGTGCAGATGCTTGACGCTCTGGCCGCCGTCGGCACCCACGTTGGTGACAACGCGGTAGCCATTCTCGGCCACGCCGAGCTGGCGGCACAGGTCTGCGATAACGGCATAGATATGGCCCAGCAGGGCGGCGTCCTTCTCGGTCAGGGCGGCAGCAGAGTCAATGTGCCGCTTGGGGATGACCAGGAAATGGGTCGGGGCCTGGGGGTCGATGTCGTAGAACGCCAGCAGCTGATCGTCCTCGTACAGCTTGTTCGAGGGGATCTGCCCTGCGGCGATCTTACAGAACAGGCAATCGTCCATCGTTCGTTCCTCCTTTACGGTGGAATGGGAAACAGCTTGCGCTGGTTTTACTGCATTTCAGCCTTGACGATCTCGGGCACGGCATTCAGGGCATCGTCGATCTTGGAGGCATCGCGGATACCGGCCATGGCGAAATCGGGCTTGCCGCCGCCGTTGCCGCCTGCGATAGCCGCGATTTTCTTGACGAGGGCACCGGCCTTCAGGCCGCGGGCCAGAGCGTTCTTGGAAACGCCGACAGCCATCATAGTCTTGCTGCCGTCGCTGCCGATCAGAACGGTGACTGCGTTGGGGGCCTTGTCGCGGATCTTATCGACCATGTCGCGCAGGGTGTCGGCACCGGTGCCGGTCAGGTAGGCGGAGACGATGCGCACGCCGTCAATGTCGGCTGCGTTCTCGAACAGGCCGTCGATCTTGGCGGAAGCCATCTCGGCCTTGAGGATATCCAGCTGCTTGCTGGTTTCTTTCAGCTCGGCAGTCAGGGCTTCGGCGCGGGCCGGGGCGTCCTTGAGGTTGTTGGCCTTGAGGGCGACAGCAGTCTGGGCCAACTGTTCGGTGCGCTCATCCAGCAGGTTCAGCACACCGTAAGCGGTGGTAGCCTCGATACGGCGGATGCCAGCGGCGACGCTGGACTCGCTGAGGATCTTGAAGCAGCCGATCTGCGCGGTGTTGGTGACATGGGTGCCGCCGCAGAACTCGGTACTCCAGCCGCCAGCATCGACAACGCGGACGACACTGCCGTACTTCTCGCCAAACAGGGCCATGGCACCCATCTTCTTGGCTTCCTCGATGGGCAAGTTCTGGATGGTGACAGGCAGAGCCTCGAAAATCTTCTCGTTGACGCGGTCCTCGACCTTGCGCAGCTCTTCGGGGGTGACGGCGCTGAAGTGAGTAAAGTCGAAGTGGGTCAGCTTATCATCCTGATAGCTGCCCGCCTGATGGACATGCTCGCCCAGGACTTCACGCAGGGCTTTTTGCAGCAGGTGGGTCGCGGTGTGGTTGCGGCAGATGGCCATGCGGCGCTGGGTATCAACGGCGGCGGTAACTTCGTCGCCGACATGGATGGTACCGTCGAGCAGCTCACAGGTATGGACAAAGTAGCCCCTGGGGGTCTTTTTGACCTGGGTGACTTTCAGCTTGGCATCGCCGTTGGTGATATAGCCGTGGTCGGCGACCTGGCCGCCCATCTCGGCGTAGAACGGGGTGCGGTCGAGCACGACGAGCACACCGTCCTTGCTCTCACCTGCTTCGTCGGTGGCGATAGCGTCGGCCAGTTCTTCGCCGTCAGACAGGGCGATGACCTTGGCGGACTCGCTCAGCATATCGTAGCCGTCAAACCGGGTGGCCTCGGCGGTCAGCTCGCCGAACAGGTCAGCGCTCCAGCCGGAGATGTCCTTGGCAAGACGCTCGGCACGGGCGCGCTCACGCTGCTTGGTCATCTCGACATGGAAAGCGGCCTCGTCGACGGCCAAACCGGCCTCGGCGGCGATCTCGCGGGTCAGATCGAGGGGGAAGCCGAAGGTATCGTTCAGCTTAAAGACCTCTGCACCGGACAGAACCTTCTCATGGATTTCCTTGAGGTGGCTCATCATGCCGTTGAGGATATTCAGGCCAGCATCGATGGTGCGGCCAAAGCGCAACTCTTCGGTGCCGATAACCTTCTTGATATAGCCTTCATGCTCGCGCAGCTCGGGATAACCGGCCTCGCTGGAAGCGATGACAGTGTCGACCAGCTCGGTCAGGAACGGGCGGTTGATGCCCAGCATGCGGCCATGGCGGGCAGCGCGGCGCAGCAGGCGGCGCATGACGTAGCCGCGGCCCTCGTTGGAGGGCAGGATGCCGTCGGACGCCATAAAGACGGTAGCGCGGATGTGGTCGGTGATGACGCGGATGGAGATGTCGTCCTTGTCGTTCTCACCGTACTTCTTTCCCGCCAAGCGCTCGACATGGTGCAGCACAGCGGCGACGGTGTCGACCTCGAACAGGTTGTTTACGTCCTGCATGACAACAGCCAAACGCTCCAGACCCATGCCGGTATCAATGTTCGGTTTGGCGAGCAGCTCATAGTTGCCCTTGCCATCAGCATCATACTGGCTGAAAACCAGGTTCCAGATCTCCATGAAACGGTCGCAGTCGCAGCCGACACCGCAGGTGGGCTTGCCGCAGCCGTACTTCAGGCCGCGGTCATAGTAGATCTCCGAGCAGGGGCCGCAGGGACCGGAGCCATGCTCCCAGAAGTTATCCTCTTTGCCCAGGCGGACCATGTGGTCCTCCGGGATGCCGACGGACTTGGTCCAGATATCATAGGCCTCATCGTCGTCCTGATAGACGGAGATGTAGAGCTTATCGGCGGGGATCTCCAGTTCTTTGGTCAGGAACTCCCAAGCCCAGGGAATGACCTCTTTCTTGAAGTAATCCTGGAAGCTGAAGTTGCCCAGCATTTCAAAGAAGCAGCCGTGACGGGCGGTGATGCCGACGCGCTCAATATCCGGGGTACGGATGCACTTCTGGCAGGTGGTCACACGGTGGCGCGGCGGCTCTTCCTGGCCGAGAAACCATTTTTTCATGGGGGCCATGCCGCTGTTGATCAGCAGCAGGCTGGGGTCATCTTTCGGCACCAGCGGGAAGCTGCCCAGGCGCAGGTGGCCTTTGGTCTCGAAATAATGCAGATACTTTTCGCGCAGTTCGTTAAGTCCTGTCCATTGCATGTGTGTGTTCTCCAATCCATTGAATTACGGTGAACGGGCCCACAAAAAAGAATACAGCCCACGCCCCTGTACAGGGACGAAGGCTGTGCAGCTTCCGTGGTACCACCCGGTTTGCAGTGTGCCACTGGGCACGCTGCCGCTTTAGCTACGTTAACGCCGCAGGTACGCCCGGCTTATTGGCCGGGAGCTCCGGGGTGGCTTTGCCGGGGTACAGCCGGATACCTTTCACCTGATGGCATCCTCTCTATCGGCTGGCCGGGTCGGCATTGGCCCTTTCATCGCCATTTTCTTTTTAACAAAATTATTATATGCCCCTTTTCGCGGCTTGTCAACTGGTTTTTCTGCTGTGCGTCATTCTTATTCAATCCGGTGCGGACTGTTCAATCACCTGTAGTCCTGCGGCGATCTGCGCAAAGATGGCAGCACTGGAGGTTTCGGGCTCGAGCACGCCGTCCTGCAAAACCGTGATGGTGTATTTGGGATCGCCCGCCGGGATGAAGCCGCTGAACCAGTAGTTGAGCAGCTCGTCCCCTGCTGCGTCAAACTGGCCGGTCTGGGCGGTGCCGGTCTTGCCTGCGGCGGTGCCGCCGGTGGGTTTAGCAGCATAGCCGATGCCATCCTCGACCACGCTTTGCAGCATGCTGCGCAGCACTTTGGCGGTGGCAGCATCGCAGACGGTGCGGGGCGCGGGGAGTTGAAATTTTTCGGTGACGGTGCCGTCAGCATCGGTGATACCGTAGCAAAAACGTGGCGTGCGGTAGGTGCCGCCTGCGGCAATGGTGTTCATCATGGCGGTGATTTGCAGCGGCGTGGCGATGAAGCTCCCCTGCCCGAAGCTGAACACAGACAGCTGGCCGGTGCTTTGCAGTTCTTTGGCAGTAGGCACCACCCCAGCACCGGCGGTCAGGTCCGGAGCGATGGGCACAGCGGTGCCGAAACCGAGCTCCGACGCAGCCGCACGCAGCGCCATGCCGCCCAACTGCTGGCCGAGGGCGACAAAGTAGGTGTTGCAGCTTTGTTCCAGCGCGCCGCGCAGGTTGACCGTGCCGTGGGCTTTGCCAAGCGCGCAGCGGTAGGTCTGGCCGTCGACTTCGATGCTGCCGGTGCAGTCGTGCGTAAACCAGTCCATGCCGTTCTCGTAGGCGGCAAGCGCTGCCGCCACCTTGAACACCGACCCCACGCTGAAGGTGGCAAATGCACGGTTGACCAGCGAGGTATCGTCGGCGCGGATGCTGCGGGCCACATCGCCGGGGTCGTACTCCGGCATGCTGACGCTTGCTAAAATTTCACCGGTGGCGGTGTCCATGACGAGGATGCAGCCGCGCGGCATTGTCAACTGGGCGATTCCCTCGCACAAGCGCTGGATGTCAGCGTCGAGGGTCAGTTTCACTTGGGCACCTGTGCCCTGCTGCTCGGTGATGATCTCCGGGACGGCCGTGCCCAGCAGCCGCCCGCGGGCGGTGGTCTGGCAGACAGCAGCGGTCTGGTCGCAGGATTCGGCGAGCACGGTGTCCCAGGCGCGTTCCAAGCCGGTGACGCCGTGGTTTTCCTGGTTGAGATAGCCCAGCAGGTGCACGGCGATGGGGCTGGGCAGCGTACGGCGCGGCTCGTCTAGCAGCAGAGTCCCGGCGGGGGCGGCGGTCTGGCCGATCTCGATCAAAAACGGGCTGGTGGTGTTGCGGCGCTCGTACAGCAGGGTCTGCGCCTGGTAGGGCACGCAGGGCAGCAACGCCGAATAGCTGTTGTCGCCCGGGATGCAAAGGGCGTAACGGGTGGTTTCGGTGCCGGTCAATGGGCGGCCTGTGCGGTCAAGGAAGTTGCCGCGGGCGCGTGGCAATTCGGTGGTTTGGGTCGTCTGCCGCCCGGCGCTGGCCGCGTAGGCGGTATCACTGCCCACCCAGTACACCCGCGCCAGAATGACCGCCGCCAGCACCGCCAGCGCGCAGCACAGCGCCGTAAGCCGCCGTAAAGACATAAAACCGCCCCCTGTACCCGGTAGTATGGCCGGATGGAGAGGGCGGTAAACAAGTTTTTGTGAGGCAGATAGAAAAGCGCCTCCCTCTGGGAGGGAGGTGGCGCGAAGCGCCGGAGGGAGAGAGCCGTGCCAAATCCCGAAGTTTCAAATTATGACAGATTTCTCTCCCCCACCCGCTTTGCGGGAGCCCCCTCTCTGAGGGGGCCTTTGAGCGGGCGGCTTTTCTGCGTTGCTGCAGACTAATAATCTGGCACGTTACAGCGATGCAGGGTAAAAAGCCGAAAGCGTCGATGCCAACGTCGGAGAGAAGCATAGCACGGGACGGGACGAAATATTGATGCACCTCGTCCGATATGGCGTACAGCATGCAGAGCGCCGCCGTCAGCAGCCCCTGCTGCCACAGGGTGATGCGGTGCGTCCAGAGATAGACCGTGACCATCATGCTGACACCAAGGGCACAGTAGATATACACATGCGCCCACTTGCGGACGTTGGCGTTGAAGTTTTCCACATCGAACCAGACCGGCGCGATGGCCGAAGCCTTGCTGTGCTGCACCGTATCAGCGACAACTGCGCTAAGCTCGTAAGACGCCGCCCCCTGCTGGGCCGAGAAAAAGAAGATCAGCACCATGATAGCCAGCGTGACAGCCAAGGCCAGGTATTTTGCGTGGTTTTTCATGGTGTGGTCTCTCCTTTGGCAGATTTTTCTTGAGGCCGCAGGCCGATGCAAGCATCGGCCCCTACAGAATATGGGGTTCTATACCATGCTTTGTATTATAACACGCTTTATTCCCTGCTTCAATAGCGCAAAAAGCCCGGCATCCGTTTGCGGCGGATGCCGGGCCAATTCTCAATTGTCCTGACTATTGATATATTTTGCCGCCATTTTTGCAAGCAGCCACAAAATCAGAAAGATTCCCAAAAGGATGACATGCCCCACCAAACAAAGCGTAGCGTCGGCGGCAAGGAGAGCCGTCGATATAATAGACCACCCCACATTTGCAATGAGGTATACTATCGACACTGTAACCGCTATCATGTTCGATGCAAACGATTTGTTCTCTGTCGGCATACAGGCAACATTTACGCCAACGCTCCAAATTGCAATGTTTAAAAATACGTAAATCGTCCAAAATACACTGTTTCTGTCTCCCCAAAGCAGAAGCATGGCCACCGTT
>ENA-UOIY01001822-UOIY01001822.1-human-gut-metagenome-genome-assembly--contig:-P114-NODE-1822-length-19533-cov-7.541277_pt1 | contig 19533 bp, 19 predicted proteins | sample MGYA00242335_ERZ723882 | MGnify/ENA metagenome assembly ERZ723882
AGGTTCCCGCTCTTTTGGCTGGCCCAGAAACCGCCGCATCTCCTGCGGCGGTTTCTTTCATATTTGGAGGGGCGGAGCGCATACACTGTCCGTGAAAGGACGGGATGCATTATGCGGGGAAAAGTCTTACTGCTGCGCCGTGGCACGCTGCTGCTGATCCTGACGGCGCTGGCGGCCGCCGGTATTTTCATGGCCGTGGGAGGCTCCGGCTTCGTCAGCGCCTCCGCCGCCAAGCGGCAGCTTCCCATCTACTCGGTGGAGCGGGAGGAGAAGGTCTGCGCCATCAGCTTCGACGCCGCATGGGGCAACGAGGACACTCAGATGCTCATTGACATTCTGGGCAAATACAACGTCAAGGCCACCTTCTTCGTGGTGGGTGACTGGGTGGATAAGTACCCGGAGTCCGTGAAGGCCCTCCATGACGCCGGGCATGAGGTCATGAACCACTCCCTCCACCACGACCACTACAACGCCCTCACCGCCGATCAGGTGGTGGCGGACGTCACCGCCTGCAACGAGAAGATCGCCGCCATCACCGGCGTGACCCCCTGCCTCATCCGCTGCCCCTACGGCGAGTACGACGACCACGTGATCTCCGCCATCCGCTCCATGGGCATGGAGCCCATCCAGTGGGACGTGGACAGTCTGGACTGGAAGGACTATGACGCCGACACCATCTGCCAGCGGGTCACCTCCAAGCTCTCTCCCGGCAGCATCGTGCTATTCCACAACGCCGCCCTCCACACGCCGGAGGCGCTGCCGGCCATTCTGGACCACATGACCCGTGAGGGGTATTCCCTGCTTCCCATCAGCCAGCTGATCTATCGGGAGAACTATACCATCGACCACGCCGGGCGGCAGTTCTGTCAGGCCCAGAGCGAGCAGTGAAATTTTTGCCGGTTTTTCAAGAAATCGGTTGATTTTTGCAAAAAATCTGATATACTGGAGGAAGGGGCGTACGGTATATTTTGTGCGTTCTGCAAAAAAAGAAAAGGAGAGAGTATGGTATGATTTTGAGCCTGATTATCGGTATCCTGACGCTGGTGGCGGAGTGGATGATCTTCAAGAAGATGGGCCGTCAGGGCTGGGAGGGCATCGTCCCCATCTACAACACCTATGTGCTGTGTCAGGAGCTGTACGGCAACGGCTGGAAGTTCCTTCTGCTGCTGATCCCCATCTACAACATCTATTTCGTCATCAAGATGAACATCGACTGGGCCAAGGCCTTCAATCAGGGCGTCGGCTTCGGTATCGGCCTTCTGCTGCTGCCCTTCATTTTCCAGCTGATCCTGGCCTTCGGCGGTGATCAGTATCGGGATGGCAGCTATACCAATACCCAGCCCGACATGGTGGAGAATGTGGTCAACAAGGCCAAGGATGCCGTTTCCGGCAACCAAGACGACCACAAGGAGCAGTAAGCAACATCTAAAAAAGCAGCTGGCAATCCGTGTTGGATCACCAGCTGCTTTTTTGTACTATTTTTTCAACAATCGGTTGATAAAGCCCAAGAGCATGAGCATATCTCCTTCATCCAGCCGACGCATCCCCTCCAGTGCCTTTTGTATCAGCTCCGGATTCTGCTCAGAGGTATCAAAAAATTGCTGCGGCGTGATCTCGAAGTAATCGCAGATGGCAAAAAGCTCTTTCAGCGGCGGCAGCGCTTTACCCGAAGATATGTTGTACACATATCCTCGGCTATGCCCTAAGTCGTAGCTCATTTGATACTCCGAAACGCCCTTTTTCAGTCTTAGCTGCGTAATGCGCTCTTTTACGAAATTTTCATCCACTGGCTATCACCTCATTCAAATGATAGCTTTGTTTTTTTATAATATAGTAGTAAAATATTTGTCTTTAAATGTTGATAAGTCGAAGAATATATGTTATTCTTACCTTAGATTAGTCGAACTAGAATTTCTAATCAAAAAAATATGTTAAGGAGGAGAAATATGGCTGACTCTATGGGAACCAAAGAAGCTTCTGAAATTTGGGGCTGGTCTCAAAGCAGCATCAGTAAGTGGTGCAGAGAGGGATTAGTCGAAGGTGCCACGCAGGATGCCCCTGGCAGTCCATGGCATATCCCCAAAGGTACAAAATGTCCAAAAACAGTAAAATCCAAAAATTAACCATCTCGAATTCAGGAGGATATATTTATTATGGAGAATGTTATTTTTGATTTCAAAAGCCGTGTTGGTGACGGATTAAAGGTTTATGAAGATAGAGTTGTCATTTCACATTCTGGCGTTATGAATTTTTTTGCTATGGGCATAAAAGGTGATAAGACTATATATTATAGTGATTTGACCGCTGTCGAGTTCAAAAAAGGAGGCTGGACGGCCGGCCATATTCAATTTTCATTGCTGGGAGGCAGAGAGTGCGTCGGAGGTGTATTGGCGGCGGCTGGTGACGAAAACACAGTTTCTTTCCACTCCGAGCAGAATGAACTTGCAGAAAAAATAGTGGCCTATATACAAGATAAAATCAGGGAGGCAAGGCAGCCCAAAGCTGTTGTTGCATCTGTTTCCGCAGCTGACGAGGTGCTCAAATTGAAAAATCTGTTAGATATGGGTGTCATAACCCAAGAGGAATTTAACGCAAAGAAAACCCAATTGCTGGGACTTTAATTCTTGAAATTCCATGCGTCCTGAAAAGCAATATAGTCGCATCAGATTAGTCGAATATCCGCAAACTGATCTAAAAATACACAAAGGAGATCGAGAAATATGAAAAGCAAAACAACCGCATTGATTCTATCCGTTCTTACGGGTGGGCTGGGGATCGACCGCTTTTATCTGGGCTACACGGGCATGGGGATTCTGAAGCTCCTGACCGGCGGCTGCTTCGGCGTGCTCTATATCATCGACATTATCAACATTGCCACCGGCAAGCTCGGCCCCGCCGACGGCTCCCCCTACGACGACGGCACAGCTCCCACGCCGTCTGCACCCTCCTCACAGGTTAGCACCGCAGAGGAACTGAAAAATTTCAAAGAACTCCTTGATCAGGGTGTCATTACCGAAGAAGAGTTCCAGGCCAAAAAAGCCCAGCTTCTGAAAATGCTGTAAGTGAGGTGATCGAAGTGAATATATCAAAAGATTCCCGTCTATACGCCTACCTCGCAGCGGTCTGCTATATTGTGTCCGCTATTTATCAGTTCATCGTCTATGTTATTAATTATGCACATCCCAGTTTTATAGACGACATTGTCCCCATAATTATTTGCATTGTCTTTTTTGTTGCATTGCTTCTCTGCAATGCAAAAGTGCTCCTTGCCGCTATGGCACTCCATGTTCTGTATAACCTGTACGGTCTCATTGATTATTTTTATATTACAAGTATTATTTATTTGATCGCCAGTATCCTTTTACTGGCCATCGCATTTTCAGCGCTCAAGGAAAAATACAACCTGCCGCGCTTTTGGTATCTACCGGCCATTCTATATATGCTTTCCTTTATCATAGTGACTTTTAAAAATTGCCAATATTATATAGATGAGTACTATTGTTCAACATTTGGAGAAGTCTTTAAGTACGGCTATATAGAATTTGAATGGATTTTGATGTGGGGGATTATTCCCGCCGTCTCCTATGCGTTGGTCGGTTTCTGGCTGAAAGTCGCTGACCATTCCCCTATTTCTAAGCCTGTAAATGCTGTTCCCGCTGCATCTCCCAGCTGCCCCTCCCAGGCCGAAACGATTGAACGCCTCAAAGAGTATAAGTCCCTTCTGGACTGTGGTGCTATCACCGAAGAGGAATTCCAGAAAAAGAAAAAAGAAATCCTCGGTCTATAACAAAAAACCGAGAGGGTCAACCCCTCTCGGTTTTTATTTTTGCAATGTCTTACTTGTTGAAGTACCGCTTCAGCAGACCCGCGAACGCCTTGCCGTGGCGGGCTTCGTCGCGGGCCATCTCGTGGACGGTATCGTGGATGGCATCCAGATTGTACTTCTTCGCCAGCTTGGCCAGCTCGAACTTGCCGGCGGTAGCGCCGTTCTCGGCATCCACACGCATCTGCAGGTTCTTCTGGGTGGAATCGGTGACCACCTCGCCCAGCAGCTCAGCGAACTTGGCGGCGTGCTCGGCCTCCTCCAGACCGGCCTTCTCCCAGTACATACCGATCTCGGGATAGCCCTCACGATGAGCCACACGGGCCATGGCCAGATACATACCCACCTCGGAGCACTCGCCCTCGAAGTTGGCACGCAGACCGGCGATGATCTCCTCACGGACCTCGGCGGGGACATCCTCACCGAACACCTTGCCTACGCCCACCACGTGCTCGGCGGCCCAGGACTTCTCCTCTGCCTGCAGGGTGAACTTGTCACCGCTGACATGGCACACCGGGCACTCGGCCGGGGGATTCTCGCCTTCGTAAACGTAACCGCAAACAGGACATACCCACTTCTTCATAATCATTACCTCCATATTTTTATCATTCGTTGATGGTTTTTTACTCTTCGGGGGCGTTCCCCCTTGGGATGGTCTAAGTATAGCACGGAATCCAGAGGATTATAAGTTGCAAATGCAACATTTAGAAAAACTTTCCATGAACTTTTTGCAGGCAGCGAAAATACGCCGGAGGAGGGTCCTCCGGCGTATTTTTATAGCAGCTTTACTCGGCATCGGCCAGAGCCTTGGCCTCGGCAATGGCCTTCTCCTGGGCCGCAGCGGGGCAATCCTCGTAGCGGACGAAGTTGAAGGTGAAGGTACCACGGGACTGGGTCATGGACCGCAGATCGATGGCGTAGCTCATCATCTCGGCCATGGGAACCTCGGCCTCCAGCACGGTCTCGCCGTCGCCGGTGGGGTTCATGCCCATGACGCGGCCCCGGCGCTTGTTCAGGTCACCCATGACGTCGCCCACGTAGTTGTCAGGCACCGTGACCTTCAGCTCACCGATGGGCTCCATCAGCACGGGCTTGGCCTCCGGCAGAGCGGCCTTGAAGGCCAGATTGGCGGCCAGCTTGAAAGCGATCTCGGAGGAGTCCACCGGGTGGTAGGAGCCGTCCACCAGCGTCGCCTTCAGGTACACCACGGGATAGCCCGCCAGCACGCCGTGCAGGCAGCTCTCACGCAGGCCCTTTTCCACGGCGGGGAAGTAGTTCTTTGGCACGGAGCCGCCGAACACGTTCTCAGCGAAGATCATATCCTCCTGCTCGGTCTGAGGCTCGAAGATGATATGCACGTCACCGAACTGGCCGCTGCCGCCGGTCTGCTTCTTATAGCGGCCCTGCTTGCGGACGGTGGAGCGGATCTTCTCACGGTAAGCCACTCTGGGAGCGGACAGCTCGGCATCCACGCCGAAGCGGGTCTTGAGCTTGGAGCACAGCACGTCGATCTGGATATCGCCGGCGCCGGAGATCACGGTCTGGTGGGTCTCGGCGTTGTTGACCACGTGGAAGGTGGGATCCTCCTCGTTGAGTTTGTTGAGGCCGGTACCCAGCTTCTCCACCTCCTGCTTGGTCTTGGGGGAGATGGCACGGCTGTAGCAGGGCTGGGCATAGTCCATGCCGTGGAGGCGCACGATGTGCTTGGGGTCGCACAGGGTGTTGCCGGTCTTGACCTTATCCATCTTGCCGATGGCGCCGATGTCGCCGCAGCAGATCTCCTTGACCTCCTCGCCCTTCTTGCCCTTCATAATATACAGGCGGCCCAGCTTCTCGGTGTTGCCGGTGGCAGGGTTATACAGAGCCATATCGCTGGTGATCCTGCCACGGAGCACCTTCACCATGGAGTACTTGCCGTACTGATCTGAGATGGTCTTAAAGACGATGGCAGCGGTGGGGCCGTTGGGATCGCAGGCCACCTCGACGTCGTTGCCGTCGTCATCCTGCGCCGTCTCGGCGGGCATATCCGTGGCCACGGGGACCAGATCCAGAATGGTCTGCATCAGCATCTCCACGCCCAGACCGGTGACGGCGGAGCCGCACAGCACCGGGCAAACGCTGCCGTCCCGGACGCCCAGCTTCAGGCCGCGGGCCATGTCCTCGGCGGACAGCTCCATGGTGTCGAAGAACTTCTCCATCAGCTCCTCGTCAGAGCCGGCGGCGGCCTCCATCAGCTCGGAGCGCAGGGCCTCCACCTCGTCGGCCATATCGGCGGGAATGGCGCAGGCAGCGGCCTTGCCGCCCTTGACCTCGTAAGCGGTGTTATGCAGCAGGTCCACGATGCCCGTGACCTTCTTGTTGCCGTCAATGACCGGGGCCACAATGGGAACCACGGACTGGCCGAACTTGCCCTTCAGAGCATCCAGACAGGCCTGATAGTCGCTGTTGTCCTCGTCGGTGCGATTGACGAAGATCATGCGGGGCTTCTTGCCCAGCAGCTTCCAGCTGCGCTCCATACCCACGGACAGGCCGTCCTTGGCGGCACCCACCAGCACGGCGCACTCGGCGGCACGGATGGCGGAAACAGCCTCGCCGGAGAAATCAAAGTTGCCGGGAGCGTCCATGACGTTGATGCGGACGCCCTTATATTTGACAGGGGCAAAGGCCAGAGAGATAGAGATCTGGCGCTTGATCTCCTCGGCGTCGTAGTCGCAGACGGTGTTGCCGTCGGCGGTACGGCCCAGACGATCAGTCCCCTTGGTCATGAAGAGCATCTGCTCGGCCAGCGTCGTCTTGCCGGAGCCACCGTGACCCAGCAGGCAGATGTTGCGAATGTCATTGGCAGTCATATACAGTATTCTCCCTTCGTTTGGTGCGAATGCGCCGTCCGGCGCAGCCAGTCAATGAGAAAAGTATATACTATTTTTTTGCACTTGACAAATACAACTTTCAGCGTCTTTTTTGTGGAAAATGCCGGGAGGCTCAACGGCTCTCCCGGCATGGGTATGGAATGGTATCAGTAGTGGCGCACCAGTCCTGCCAGCAGCAGCACCGTCAGCAGCCACAGCAGCAAAAAGCACAGGAAATTCAGGGCCGACAGAGCGGCAAAGGCCCCCACGGAGGTGAAATAATACGCCAGCAGCAGGCCCGACAGCCCGCCCAGCCACGACAGCACCGTTCCGTCCCGGACGGCACGCCGCATCCGGCGGCTGCCGATGACCGTTTCGGCAAAGGCCATCAGCCCGTCCCGGTAGATGACGGCGTGGGGCCGGCCACGGCCCTCCGTCAGCTCCGACAGGGCCAGACGGGTGGAGATATCCGGGTACAGGGGCCGGGCGTCCAGCCGGAATTTCCGCTTCAGCAGCGCCGGAGTGATGTTGGCGCTGCGGGTGGCCAGCACCGGAGTGATGCGGTTGCGGCGCATGGCCCGCAGCGCCCACTCCACGTTGCGGGAGGGCTGGTATTTGATGGCAAAGATGGCGATGAGCTGACCGTCCACCGCCAGAAAAACGCCGGTCTTGAGCTTCAGGTCACGGGGCAGGGACACATGGTGCTTTTTCATGAAATAGGCGCTGCCCATGGTGACAGATTCCCCACGGATGGTACCGCCGATGCCGCCGTCCTCGTAAAAACGTAGGTCCTCCAGATGCAGGTGAGTGCTGCCCTCGCTGGCCAGCAGCTGGTCAAACAGCGGTGTCAGCTGGCTTCCGGCGGCCTGTGCCGCCGTGGCGGCATAGGACACCACCTTGCCGATCTCCTCGCCGTACAGCTTCAGTCCGTTGAGGCTCACCGTTCCCGGTGGGAACAGGTCGTCATCCGTCACCACCATCCGCCGGGCGGCGGTGATGGCGGAGGCCCCGGCATAGCCCGCCACGGCGCTGCCGCTGCGGTTCAGACGCCGGTTCAGCGATGACAGGGGCAGCGTTCCCGCCACCGGCAGAGCCAGCGGCAGTCCGCCGGACAGCAATGCCGACCAGATCCACAGTGGCCGCACCGGCTGCCCCTCCCCGCCGAAGCACACCACCGCCGCCAGAATGGAGGCAGCGGCCAGCACCAGCGGTGTCAGGATGATCTGCCAGCGATAGGAGACATCCGGCTGGTGGGAGAGGCGGTAGAAGCCCTCCGCCGTTCCCTGCTGCTTGCAGGCCCCGGCGGGGGTCACGGATACGTTGTAGGGCGGCTCACCCCCCAGATCGGCCAGCCGGAAGCCTGCGAGCCGGGCTTTGGCCGCCAGCAGCTGGCCCCACAGACACAGCAGCAGGGAGATGACCGGGACGGCCGCCAGCGGCAGCTGCTCCCCGTAGCCCAAGGCGGCGTAGACGCAGTCCCCCAAACACACCAGCGATGCCAGCAGCGCCGCCGCCTCGCAGGTGATGCGGCGCTGGGACAGCTGCTTACGGGCGCTGCGCCAGACCCGGCCCGACAGGGCCAGTGCCAGCAGCAACGATCCGCCGGGGATGATCCCCCGCAGCACGGGCAATGCCGCCCACAGCCGGGGGATATACAGTCCCAGCCCGTCCAGCACGGACAGCACCGTCAGCAGCACCGCCTCCGGCAGGACGCACCAGCACTGGCGTTTTAAGCGGGCGCAGCGGCGCTTCTCGGCCCGGACGGCCACGTCCATATCCGGCTCCGGATCGGGTTCCGGCTCCGGCTGAGGCTCCTGCGGCTGCTCCCACAGGGTCTCCGTATCCTGCGGGATGGGGGCGGCGCTGCGGGGCCTTGTCAGCTTCTCCCACCAGTGCCGCAGCACCTCCCGCAGGGGCGGGCGCTCCTCCAGAATGCCGTCCTCCTGCTCCTCCAGCACGGAGGAAACGGTGTCGTTCATGATCTGCTCCAAGGAGACTTTAGGGGCCTCCTGCGGTTCCGGCGTTTCCTGCGGCTCCTCCGCCGGTTCCTCCTCCGGGGCGTTCTCCTCCGAAGATGCTTCCGTGGCAGTGGTCTCCTCCGCCGGTTTCCCGTCCTCCTCCGGTACCGGTTGGTGCGGGAAGTGGATGATCTGTGTCTCGGGCGGCTGGTCCTCCTCCGGCAGCAGCGGGCCGCCGGAGGAAAATACCTCCTCCAGCACCTCCGCCGGGAAATCCATATCCACCGGGTCGGCGCCGGGGGTGAACCGCAGTCCCTCCGGCTTCCCGGGGAGCTCCGCCGCAGCAGAGGTCTCCGGTTCAGCGTGGGGCTCCGGCTCTGCGGAAGCTTCCTGCTGAGCAGGGGCTTCTGCCGGAGCAGTCTCCGGGGAGTTTTCCTCCGCAGGCAGATCCTCCGTCCGGTACAGGTCGCTGCCGCTGCCGAACTCCGCCAGAATATCCTCCAGGGTAAACTCCGGTATTTCGTTGTGATCCTCTCGGTGTTCCATGGTACCTCTCTTTTAGATGCTCCGGGTCCTCACACGGTGCGCTGCCGCACCGCCTCATACAGCAGGATGGCAGCCGCCGCCGATGCGTTCAGGGAAGAGATCCTCCCCCGCATGGGGATGCTCACCAGAAAATCGCAGTTCTCCGCCACCAGCCGGCTCATGCCGTCGCCCTCGGAGCCGATGACAATGGCCGCCGGGCCCTTGAGATCGGCGTCATAGAGCCGGGTCGTTCCCTCGGCGGCAGTGCCGAACACCCAGATGCCCTGCTTTTTCAGATCCTTCAGCAGGGACGGGATATTGGCCACCCGTGCCACCGGCATATAGCTGACGGCCCCGGCGGAGGTCTTGGCCACAATGGCCGTCAGACCGGCGCTGCGGCGCTTGGGGATGATGACCCCGTGGGCTCCGGCGCACTCGGCGGTGCGGAGGATGGCCCCCAAATTGTGGGGATCGGAGATCTCATCGCAGACCACCAGCAGCGGCGGCTCCCCCTTGGCGGCGGCAGCGTCCAGCAGGCTCTGCACCGTCACATACTCCCGCACGGCGGCCAGCGCAATGACCCCCTGATGGGCGTGGGTGCGGCTCATGCCGTCCAGCTTCCGCCGGTCGGCCTCCACCACCACGATGCCCTGGGCCCGTGCCTTGGAGGCGATGTGGCCCAAGGTCTTGTCCGTCTCCCCCTTGGCCAGATAGATCTTATCCATGGTCGTTCCGGCCCGCAGGGCCTCGATCACGGCGTTGCGGCCCTCGATGATGCCGTCCGCCTCTGCCTCCGGCCGTCTCTGTTCGTTGTCTCTCATAGGAATTTTCCTCGCAATGCATACATAATTGGTTTCAGTATACCATACTCTGGCCGGGAGATAAAGCGCCATTCATAGAAATTTTACAGGAAAATTCCAGCCGCTTGCCTTGTGAAGATACCTGAATTGTGATATACTACACGAAAATTAAAGCACTTCTGCGCCCCGACCGGCGGGGCTGCATGGAAGGAGACCGACATGGATCCCAACAACAAGAAAGACCAGAAAAATAACCAAAACCGCAACCGCAATATGCGGGGGGTGGTGACCCTCATCATCTGGGCGCTGGTGCTGACGGTGGTGTTCAACTATATCAACGCTTACAGCAACAATCTCACCAAGCGGGCCAGCAGCCATGAGATCCCGTACAGCCAGCTCATCGACCTCATTCAGGAGGATCAGGTGGCGGAGCTGAAGATCGAGAACGGCGTCCTGTATGCCACCCCCGTGGACGGCTACGTCTACACCGAGGAGGCCACCGATAAGAATAAGGAACCCAAGAGCTATACCCAGAGCGAGAAAACGCCTCTGATCCTGTATACCACCGCTCTCAATGACGCCAGTCTCCTGCCTCTGCTGGAGGAGCACAACGTCAAGTACACCAGCCCCGTCCAGACGCAGATGAGTCCCATTCTGGAGTTCATGATCACCTATGTCCTTCCTGTGATCATCTTGGCGGCCCTGTTCATGCTGGTGATGCGGATCATGGCCAAAAACGGCGGCATCGGTGGCATCGGCAGCGTGGGCAAATCCAATGCCAAGGTGTATATGGAGAAGTCCACCGGTGTCACCTTCAAGGACGTGGCCGGTCAGGACGAGGCCAAGGAGTCGCTGGAGGAGATCATCGACTTCCTCCACAACCCCCAGAAGTACACGGCCATCGGCGCAAGACTGCCCAAGGGCGCTCTGCTGGTGGGCTCTCCCGGTACCGGCAAGACTTTGCTGGCCAAGGCCGTGGCCGGCGAGGCCAACGTCCCCTTCTTCTCCATCTCCGGCTCGGACTTTGTGGAGATGTTCGTGGGCGTGGGCGCCTCCCGTGTCCGTGACCTGTTCAAGGAGGCCGCCAAGGTGGCTCCCTGCATCATCTTCATCGACGAGATCGACACCATCGGCAAATCCCGCGACGGCGGCCGCTTCGGCGGCGGCAACGACGAGCGGGAGCAGACCCTGAACCAGCTGCTGGCGGAGTTGGACGGCTTCGATCCCGGCAAGGGCATCATCGTTCTGGGCGCCACCAACCGCCCGGAGGTGCTGGATAAGGCCCTGCTGCGCCCCGGCCGTTTCGATCGGCGCATCACCGTGGATCGCCCCAATCTGGCAGGCCGTCTGGCCACCCTGCAGGTCCACACCCGGAGCATCCATCTGGCCGAGGACGTGAATCTGGAGAAGATCGCTCAGGCCACCGCCGGCTGCGTGGGCGCAGATCTGGCGAACCTTGTCAACGAGGCGGCCCTGCGGGCCGTGCGGCTGGGCCGCAGCGCCGTGAATCAGAATGACCTGCTGGCGGCCTTCGAGACCGTCATTGCCGGCTCCGAGAAGAAGGGTACCGTCATCACCGACGAGGAAAAGCGCATCATCGCCTATCACGAGGTGGGCCATGCGCTGGTGGCGGCCAAGCAGAAAAACGCCCAGCCCGTCAGCAAGATCACCATCGTCCCCCATACGCAGGGCGCTCTGGGCTATACCCTGCACCTGCCGGAGGAGGAGAAGTTCCTCATGTCCCGTGAGGACATTCTGGCGGAGATCCGCACGCTGCTGGCCGGCCGGTCCAGCGAGGAGGTGGTGTGCCACACCATGACCTCCGGCGCCGCCAACGACATCGAGCGGGCCACGGAGATGGCCCGGAATCTGGTGGCCCGGTTCGGTATGTGCGAGGAGTTCGACATGATGGCGCTGGGCAGCGTACAGAACCAGTATCTGGACGGCACGTACTCCATGAGCTGCGCTCAGGAGACCTACGCCGCCGCAGATCGTGCCGTCATCGCCATCATCCGTCAGTGCCATGAGGATGCCAGACGGATGCTGGAGGAGAACCGGGAGCTGCTGGACAAGATCGCCGCCTATCTGCTGAAGAAGGAGACCATCACCGGTCAGGAGATGATGGCTATCATCGAGGGTCGTGACCCGGAGACGGTGGACAACTACGGCGCTACCCGTGAGGAGAAGCAGCCCCTGTTCCGTCCCTCCTCCCCGGAGGTCATCGAGGCTCCTGCCAAGCACATCCACATCGTATCCGAGCCGGTGCCGTCCCCGGAGGAGCCGCAGACCCCGGAGGGAAAGTCCCCGGAGGAAGCCCAGCCGGATCGTGACCCGGAGGAAAGTGAGCAGAAGTGACCCGTTCCCTGCGAAAGGAGGCAGAACCCATGAAATGTAAACGACTGTTGGCGCTGGCGATGGCTGCGGCCCTGTGCATCGTGGCAGCGGCTTGCGGTACAAAGAACAATGAGCCCGATACCCCCGCCAAGACGGACACCCCCACCGCCGCCCCCGGCGGCACCCAGACCGTGGGCGACACCGGCGACGGCACCGTCCGGGAGGACGGCTCCTACGTGCCGGGGCAGGTGGACCGGCTGCGGCTGACCTATAACGGCAACGTCAGCTCCGCCCTGTACGTCACCTCGGCGGCCCAGCTGCCGGACTACCCGGAGTTGTCCGCCTACGACGATGCGTTCTTCAAGGACCATGCGCTGGTGCTGGTGCAGGAGTCGGTGAGCTCCGGCTCCGTGGAGGTGGGTATCGAGTCCGTGTCCCTGAAGGCGGACCACACCGCCGTGGTGGCGCTGACCCATCAGGGCCCCGGCGAGGGGCAGGTTGGCACCGCCGACATGGCCACATGGCTGCTGTGGACGGAGGTGGACACCGGACTGGAGGATTACCAGTGGACGGTGGCCAATCCGGCGCTGGAGTCCCAGCTGTCTCAGTATTGATAAAGCGATCCCCAACCCCCGCCTGCCACGCAGGTGGGGGTTTTTCGGCGCACTTCCCTGCCGTACCCACTGGAAAATGCGGCGGAGATAGTGTATAATGGCGAAAGTGAGTAAAATAACAGGAGGGACCCTATGGACATCAGGCAGCGCTTACACCTCTCCGGCATGGACAGCCACGCCCCGGAGCTGGCCCGGAAATGGGGGCTGGGGCTGGAGGTCACGGACTTCTGCTACGCCCCCATGCTGGACGACCCCGCCACCCTTCCGGCGGTTCGGGAGAAGATGGCAGGCATCGACCATTTCTGGCTCCACGCCCCGTTTGCGGAGCTGGCTCCCTGTGCCGTGGACCCGCTGGTGCGGGAGGTGACGGCCCGGCGCTATCGTCAGGCTTTGTCCGCCGCCCGGCAGCTGGGCATCCGCCGTCTGGTGATCCACAGCGGCTATATCCCGTTGGTGTACTTTCCGGAGTGGTTCACGGAGCAGTCCGTGGCCTTCTGGCGGGAGTTCCTGCCGGAGGTCCCGGAGGATATGGTGTTGGCGCTGGAAAACGTCATGGACGAGACGCCGCAGCTGATGACGGACATCGTCCGTCAGGTGGATGATCCCCGGCTGGGCCTGTGTCTGGATGTAGGCCACGCCAATAGCTGTGCCAGCCGGACACCTCCCATAGAGTGGATCGCCCCCATGGCCCCCTACCTGCGGCACGTACATCTGCACAACAATTTAGGGGATTGGGATCTCCACAGCAGTCTGGGAGAAGGCAGCATCCCTATGCAGCAGATACTGGCGGCGCTGCTGGAGCAGTGTCCGGCGTCCACATGGACCATCGAAAATCAGGACTGCGCCCCATCCCTTGCATGGCTGGCGCAGCAGGGCTATCTCAGCGAGGAGTGACCTATGACAGATCAGGAATTGAAGCAGTACTGCGGGGCCGTCACCGTCCCGGATCGGGAGATCATGGACGCCGCCCGCCGCCGTCAGGCGGAGCTGGCCAAGCCCCCCGGCAGTCTGGGCAAGCTGGAGGACTACTCCATCCGGCTGGCGGGCATCACCGGACAGGTGCGCCCCCATGTCGAGAAGTGCCGGGTGCTGGTGCTGGCGGCGGATAACGGCGTCACGGCGGAGGGCATCTCCTCCGCCCCCACCTCCGTGACTCTTTCGCAGGTCATCAACATGACCCGCCACAGGACAGGGATGTCGGCGCTGGCCCACTACTTCGGCAACGAGGTGGTGGTGGCGGACATGGGCATCGACACGGGTCGCCCCATCCCCGGCGTGCTGGACCGGAAGGTGCGCCGCTCTACCGGCAACATTGCCAGAGAGCCCGCCATGACCCGGCAGCAGGCCCTTCAGGCGCTGGAGACCGGCATGGAGCTGGCGGCGCAGGCCGCCGCTGACGGCGTGCAGGCGCTGGGCATCGGGGAAATGGGCATCGGCAACACCACCACCTCGGCGGCGGTGCTGGCAGCCCTGACCCACGCCCCGGCGCAGACCGTCACCGGCCGGGGCGGCGGGCTGACGGATGCGGCCTTTGAAAAGAAAAAACAGGTCATCGACCGGGCGCTGGCCCTGCATCGCCCCGACCCCGCCGACCCGGTGGGGGTACTGGCCGCCGTGGGCGGGCTGGATCTGGCCGCCATGACGGGGGCCTTTCTGGGCTGCGCCCAGAACCATGTCCCGGCGGTGGTGGACGGCTACATCTCCATCGTGGCGGCGCTGACGGCGGTGCGTCTCTGCCCCGCTGCGGGAGAGTATCTGTTCCTCTCCCACGCCTCCTATGAGATCGGCTACCGCATCGCCGCACAGGAGCTGGGGCAGGAGCCCTGTCTGCTGCTGGGGATGCGGCTGGGCGAGGGCAGCGGCTGCCCGGTGATGTTTCAGATCTTGCGGGCCGCCTGCGCCGTCATGGACGGCATGGCCACCTTCCCGGAGGCAGCCATTGAGGACGACTACCTGGCCCCCATCCGGGCGCAGGACAGCTTTACGGTGACGCCATGAGGATCCTTCTGTTAGGCGGCAGCAAAAGCGGCAAGAGCATGATGGGCCAGCATATGGCCCGGCGGCTCTCCGCCGGGGCACCCATGTACTACTGGGCCACGCTGGAGCCCAGAGACGGAGAGGACCGTGCCATCGTCCGGCGGCATCTGGCGGAGCGGGACGGCTGGGGCTTCAAGACCATTGAGCAGGGCCGGCAGCTGCCGGAGGCACTGGTGCGGGTATCCCCGGCGGGGACGGTACTTTTTGACAGCATTACGGCGTGCCTGGCCTGCCAGATGTTCTCCGCCCCGGAGCCGGACGGAGAAGCCCCCCGCCGCACGGCGCAGGAGCTGCTGGTCATCAGCCGTCACCCGGCCCACTTTGTCTGCGTCTGCGACGAGCTGTGGCGGGACGGCGTGACCTACGAGACGTGGACGGAGACATACCGCCGGGGCCGTGCGGAGATCTGCCGCAGGCTGGCGGCGGAATTTGACGTGGTATGTGAGCTGACGGCGGGACTGCCCCGCCTGTGGAAAGGAGCGTGGCGCTTTGAGTGAGTGGCTGGACGGGTTTTCCATGGCCTGGGGGATGTTTTTGGCGATCCCCTGCCCCCTGCGGCGGTGGAACGAGAAGGCTCGTGAGAAAATGCTGGTGTGTCTGCCGCTGGTGGGACTGGCGGTGGGCGGCATCTGGCTGGGCCTGTATCTGCTGCTGCGCCATGCCGCCATCGGCGGGCTGTACGCCTTCCTCATGGCGGCGCTCCCGTGGCTGGTGACGGGCTTCATGCACTTGGACGGCTACATGGACGTATGCGACGCCGTGCTGTCCCGCCGGGAGCTGGCCACCCGCCAGCGCATCCTGAAGGACTCCCATTGCGGAGCCTTCGCCGTCATCGGCATGGTGCTGCTGGCCCTGTGCCAGTGGAGCGTATTCCTCTCCGGCAGCGCCGACGAAAGCCTGTGGGGGCTGCTGCTGATCCCGGTGGCCACACGGGCCTGTGCGGGACTGGCGGTACTGAAGCTGCGGCCCATGGGGACCAGCCAATACGCCGCTATGGGCCGCCACGGCGGCTATGCCGCGGCGCTGGCGGTGCTGCTGGCGGCGGCGATCGCCGTACCGCTGGTCATGGACCGCAGCTTCGCCCCCTTGGCGGCAGCAGCGGGCTACGGGCTGGCGGTATGGTACGGCTTCCGGCAGCTGGACGGCATGAACGGTGACATCTCCGGCTTTGCCCTGACACTGGGTGAGCTGGCGGGAGCCGCCGTATGGACTTTGGCGAGGTGAGGATATGGACTTGATCATCGGCGGAGCATATCAGGGAAAGCTGACACTGGCGGCACGGGAGTACGGCCTGACGCCGGGGGATATCTGCGATCTGGCGGCAGGTGAGCCGGCGCTGGGCGCCCGGTGCTATATCCATCTGGAGGAGCTGACCCGGCGGCAGGAGGACACCGAGTCCTATCTCCCCCTGCTGACGGCGGCGGAGGTGGTCATCGCACGGGAGATCGGCAGCGGCGTGGTTCCCATGGATGCCGGAGAGCGGGCCTGGCGGGAGCGCCATGGCCGTCTGCTGCGGCGGCTGGCCCAGCAGGCCGGCAGCGTGCGCCGGGTATTTTGCGGACTGACGGAGGTGCTGAAATGAAGCTGACCCTGCTGCGCCATGCCCAGACGGAGGGCAGCCTGCGGAATCTGTATTACGGGGCGGCGGATATCCCCGCCCTGCCGGAGTCTCTGTCGGAGCTGCACCGCCGGGCCGGGGACTATCCCACGGCCCAGCGCTACTATACCAGCGGGATGCTGCGGACGGAGCAGACGCTGGCGGCCATCTATGGCAACGTACCCCACACCCGGCTTCCGGGCCTGCGGGAGATGGACTTCGGCGACTTCGAGATGAAGAGCTACGAGGAGCTGAAGGACACCCCGGCCTATCAGGCGTGGATCACCGACGTAGAGCACAACCCCTGCCCCCACGGGGAGAGCGCCCCGCAGGTGCTGCGGCGCAGCCTTGCGGCCATCGCCCCGGTGGTGCAGAGGCCGGAGGACGCCGTCTGCGTCATCCACGGCGGCGTCACGGCGGGGCTGATGATGGCCTGGTTCGGCGGCGGGCGCTATGACTACTCCGTCTCCCCCGGTCAGGGCTTTCAGGTGACCTTCCGGGAGGGTCAGCCGGTGTCGTATACCCGTATCCCGGCGGCGGAATAAGGCCCGCCGGACGGCGTTTTCCATCGGCAGGGGCAATTTTTTGCGCCGCCGGAGAGAAAATGGTTGCATTTTATAAAGAAGTGTGTATAATATATGGAGCGGAGCATCCGCTCCATATATTATGGCTCTGCAACTTCATATCCGGGCTTGTAGCTCAGCTGGGAGAGCGTTCGGTTCGCATCCGAGAGGTCGAGGGTTCGAATCCCTTCAGGTCCACCAAAAGTTCCACCGTAATTCTGATAGAATTACGGTGGATCTTTCTGTTGCTTCTTTCAGACGTGCCTGTGGGAACCGCCGTATTCACGGAGCGGAAATGGAGATCGCTGCCGCCGGCTTCATGGTGCCGCTCCCCGCAGCCCGGCAAGTATCGCAGGATACTCCTTCTCCCGTCAGCCAAACCGCCGGAGGCGGTGCGTCGTAGGGCGCACCGCCTCCGGCGGTTATTTCTTTGCAAACCTTATTCGGCAGCGTTCAGACTGCTGTCCCACTTCCAGTTGCGGACCTCCGGCAGATCCACGCCGTTGTCCCGGATATACTGACGATGCTCCACCAGCTTATCCTGCATCTTCTGCACCAGATACGCCCCCCGGTTGCCCAACTGGGGCAGCCGACGGACCGTATCGATGACCAGATCGAAGCGGTCAATGTCGTTGAGAACACGCATATCGAAGGGGGTGGTGATGGTTCCCTCCTCCTTGTAGCCCCGCACATGGAGGTTCCGGTTGTGGCGGCGGTAGGTCAGCTCATGCACCAGCGTGGGGTAGCCGTGATAGGCGAAGATGATAGGCTTATCCTTGGTGAACAGGCCGTCGTATTCCTCGTCTGTCAGGCCGTGGGGATGCTCGGTGTGGGGCTGCAGCTTCATCAGATCCACCACGTTCACCACACGGATCTTCAGCTCCGGCAGCTCCTGACGCAGGATGCTCACGGCGGCCAGCGTCTCCAGCGTAGGCGTGTCGCCGCAGCAGGCCATGACCACATCCGGCTCCTGCCCCTGATCGTTGGAGGCCCAGCTCCAGATGCCGATCCCCTGGGTGCAGTGCTTCACCGCCTGCTCCATGGTCAGCCACTGGGGCCGGGGGTGCTTGCTGGCCACAATGACATTGACGTAATTTCGGCTGCGGATGCAGTGGTCGAAGCAGGACAGCAGGCAGTTGGCATCCGGCGGCAGATACATCCGCACCACGTCGGCCTTCTTGTTGGCCACGTGATCCAAAAAGCCGGGGTCCTGATGGGTAAAGCCGTTGTGGTCCTGCTGCCAGACGTTGGAGGCCAGAATATAGTTCAGCGAGGCGATATCCTGCCGCCACGGCAGCTCGCTGCACATCTTCAGCCACTTGGCGTGCTGGGCGAACATGGAGTCCACGATGCGGATGAAGGCCTCATAGCTGTCGAAGAAGCCGTGACGGCCTGTCAGGAGGTAGCCCTCCAAAAAGCCCTCGCAGAAATGCTCGGAGAGCATGGAGTCCATGACCCGGCCGTCCGGGTCCAGATGGTCGTCGATGCCGGGGATCTGCTCATCTAAGAAGCGGCGTCCCGTCACCTCGAACACCGCCTGCAGGCGGTTGGAGGCCGTCTCGTCGGGGGCGAAGATGCGGAAGTTGCGGGACTCCATGTTCAGCTTCATCACGTCCCGGACGTAGGTACCCAGCACATACATATCCTGCGCCTCCACGGCGCCGGGGGCCTTGACGTCCACGGCGTAGTCCCGGAAATCGGGGGTCCGCAGGTCACGCAGCAGCAGTCCGCCGTTGGCATGAGGGTTAGCGCCCATGCGGCGGCGGCCCGTGGGCGGGAAGGAGGCGATAAGCTCCACCGGCGTACCGTCGGGGTTAAAGAGCTCCTCCGGCTTATAAGAGCGCAGCCACGCCTCCAGCTGGGCGAGGTGCCGGTCGGTGTCTGTCCCCATGGAGATAGGCACCTGATGGGCTCGCCAGCAGTTCTCCACCGGCAGCCCGTCCACCTCCTTGCGGCCGGTCCAGCCCGTGGGGGTGCGCAGCACGAACATGGGCCAGCGGGGGCGCTTGGCCTCGCCGGTCTTGCGGGCCTCCCGCTGGATGCGCTTGATCTCCCGGATGACCCGGTCCAGCGCCGCCGCCATCTGCTGGTGCATGACCATGGGATCGTCGCCCTCCACAAAGTACGGCTCCCAGCCGCAGCCACGGAAGAAGCACTCCACCTCCTCGTGACTCATGCGGGAGAAGATGGTGGGGTTGGCGATCTTGAAGCCGTTGAGGTGCAGAATGGGCAGCACAGCGCCGTCGGTGATGGGATTGACGAATTTGTTGCCGTGCCACGAGGTGGCCAGCGGGCCGGTCTCCGCCTCGCCGTCGCCCACCACACAGGCAGCGATCAGATCGGGGTTATCCGCCACGGCGCCGAAGGCGTGGGCCAACGAGTAGCCCAGCTCGCCGCCCTCATGGATGGAGCCGGGGGTCTCCGGCGCCACAT
>ENA-UOIY01001832-UOIY01001832.1-human-gut-metagenome-genome-assembly--contig:-P114-NODE-1832-length-19410-cov-44.300542_pt1 | contig 19410 bp, 16 predicted proteins | sample MGYA00242335_ERZ723882 | MGnify/ENA metagenome assembly ERZ723882
TGCCCCAACTTTTCGGTTTGAAAATCTTGAAATACACAAAGTATTCCTGCAATTTTCAAACCTTAATTTGGAACAATTTCCCTCGCTGACCGCTCTTGCAATTTAATCAGAGGTTCCCTAAATCGGAATGTTTTAATTTGTCCCGTAGGAACACCGAAACGGCGCTTCTCCCGAAGCGCCGTTTCACGCGGACGCAAGTCTGCATTTCCCCAGCATCTTTCACACGATCAAAGCGCGTATTTCGCTGCGCAGCCCTGCTTCAGCCTCCGGGCGGGCGTCAGGATCATTCGACGGTAACGGATTTTGCAAGATTGCGCGGCTTATCGACGTCGCAATCGCGCGCCAGCGCGACATAATAGGCAAAAATTTGCAGCGGCACGACGTTCAGGCTGGGCTGGAGCACCGGGTGCGTCTGCGGCACGAGCAGATAACGGTCGACGCTCTTGGCGATCTCGGCCTCGTTGCGGGCGGTAGTGACGCCGAGGACGTTCGCGCCGCGCGCCTTGACCTCCTTGACGTTGGACATGGTCTTCTCGAACAGCTCCTGCACGGTCGCCAGCGCAATGACGAGCGTGTTATCCTCGATCAGCGAGATCGGGCCGTGCTTCAACTCTCCGGCGGCATAGGCCTCGGAGTGGACATAGGCGATCTCCTTGAGCTTCAGACTGCCCTCGAGGCAGGTCGCGCTGTCGACGTTGCGGCCGATGAAGAACACGTCGTGATGCTCCTTATATTGCTCGGCCAGCACTCTGATCTCCTCCAGATACTCCGGCGTGAGCATTTTTTCCATCTGGTCGGGCAGCTCGACGAGCGCCTTGACCATTGCGTCATACTGCTCGGGCAGGAGCGTGCCGAGAGTCTGCGCCATATAAAGCGAAATCAGATATATCACGGAGAGCTGGGTGGAATAGGCCTTCGTGGTCGCGACGGCGATCTCCGGCCCGGCCCAGGTGTAGATGACGTCGCTGGCGGCCTTTGAAATCGCGCTGCCGACCACGTTGACGATCGCAAGCGTGCGCGCGCCGAGGCTCGTGGCCGAGCGCGTCGCGGCCAGCGTGTCGGCCGTCTCGCCGGACTGGCTGATGATGATAACAAGGGTGTCGTCGCCGAGCACCGGCTCGGAATAGCGGAACTCCGAGGCCAGGATCGGCTCGACCGGGATGCGGCAGGTCTTTTCGATCACATATTTGCCGACGCAGCCGACATAATAGGCCGAGCCGCAGGCGACGATATAGATGCGGCGCAGGCCGCGCAGATAGTCCTCCGTGAGGCTCAGGTCATCGAGCACGACGCGGCCGTTGCGGATGCGCGGGCTGATGGTCGCGCGCAGCGCCTTGGGCTGCTCGTGGATCTCCTTGAGCATGAAGTGCGGATAGCCGCCCTTCTCGGCCGCGGACATCTCCCACGCGATGTGCTCCGGCTCCTTGATAACGCGTTCGCCGATGGCGTTATAGAACGCAGCGCTGTCGGCCGTGAACTCGACAAGGTCGCCGTCGTTGAGATAAACGACCTCGCGGGTGTATTTCAGAATAGCCGGGACGTCCGAGGCGACAAAATTCTCGCCCTTGCCATAGCCGAAAATCAGCGGGCTGTCCTTCTTCATCGCCAGCATCCTGCCGGGACGGTCGACGCAGACGATGGCGAGGGCGTAGCTTCCCTCCATCATTTCGGCCGCGCGCCGCGCCGCGAAGAGCAGGTCGCCCTCCCATTCATAGAAGTATTCCAGCAGATTGGCGATGACCTCGGTGTCCGTCTCGGAGACGAAGGTCTTGCCGTTCTTCAGCAGGAATTCCTTCAGCGGCAGGTAATTCTCGATGATGCCGTTGTGGACGACGCAGATCTTGCCGTCCGTGGAGCAGTGCGGGTGCGAGTTGACGTCCGAGGGCGCGCCGTGCGTCGCCCAACGGGTGTGGCCGATGCCGGTCGTGCCGACGAGCCGCGCGCCGTTTGCGGTCTGCTCGGCCAGCACTGCCAGACGTCCCTTGGTCTTGGAAATGGCGAACGCGCCGTTCGTCGAGACACAGATACCCGCCGAGTCATAGCCGCGGTATTCCAGCTTGCTCAGTCCGTCCAAGAGGATCGGCGCGGCCTGCCTCGCTCCGACGTATCCAACAATTCCACACATATAAAAAACCTCCAATAAATCGATCAGGCTGCCGCGCGGGCGGCCTGCAAAAGTCATATGAATCGGCGTCCCTTTTCGATGAGACAACAAAAACCCAAACGCGGGGCAGCTCTGCGACGAGGCAAGCGTCCGTGGCGCGGTGTCACTTTTCGATGAGACAATAAAAACCCGCGTGCGGGGAACTGCTGCGGTCGGGCAAGCGTCCGGGGCGCGGCAGCCCTTTTCGATAAGACAACAAAAACCCACAGCGCGGGAACTCCTGCGCTGTGGGTCAATTATACTGCATGAATTTGTCAAAATCAACTGAAAATTTGTTTTTTTCGTTTGAATTGAAAAAGTCAGTCGAAAATGGATAATTCCGTCACGCAATAATCTGCCAGTGACGATATATTCGTCGGAACAGACGTCGCGCCGTGTGCAAGCAGGGCCACACTTCCGGGGCTGTCGTCGTCCGGAACACAGAGGCGGCTCAGGCCGCGATGCAGATTGTCCTGCGCACCCGACCAGCTCCCACCCGCGCCCGGCGTGCAGGCGGCGACGAAGGCAGTCTCGCCGAGCGCATGGATGAAGTGGTTGCGGCGCAGGGCGCGCGCGGCCGAAAAGCCGACGTCCGCTCCCTGATCGCTCACGAACAGGCGGCGCGCCGTCTCGGGACGGCGGCAAAGCGCGTCCGGCACGAAGCTCACAACGCATCCGCCGCGCCGCAGACAGGCATCCTGCGCGGCGCGATCCGCACCGGCGGCGTCCCCGGAGACGAGCGTGAAGCCCTCTTCGGCGCAGAGCGCGCCGATGCGCCGTGCAAATTCCAGCGCCTCGCCCGCAATGCTCCTCGAGCCGACAAGCGCAACGCAGCGCGTTTGCAGCAGCGCCGCGTCGCCCCGGCAGAACAGCACCGGCGGACATTCCGCGCCCAGCCGGCGCAGCCGTGCCGGGAACTCCGGCTCGCTCTGCGTCAGGATCGATAACGGCGCATAGCGCGCAGCATAGCGCCGCAGGGCGTCCGGCCGGTCGAGCAGCGCGGCGACCCGCGCGGCAAACTCGGCAGGGAGGCCGAGCGCGGCCAGCTCGGCGGCGGAGACCGTGCGCGGCAGGTCGCGCACGCCGGCGCGCTCGAGCCGCAGCAGAACCTGTTTGGCCTGCGCGGCGGTCAGCGGCGACACGGCGTCGCCGAGGGCGCAGCAGAGCAGCGCCGTCACCTGCGCCTGCGGCGTCATCTCAGCCGTTTGCGCGGCGGCGCGGGCGGCTCCTCGGCCGGGATCAGGCAGCCGTAATCGTCGAACACCATCGGCGAAATATGGAAGCCCGCAAATTTGGCGATCTCGTCGAGCTTGGCCTTCTCGGGGAACGAGCCGATCAGCGTGAAGGCGATGCCCTTCTTGCGGGCGCGGCCGGTGCGGCCGATGCGGTGGATGTAATATTCGTTCTCGTCCGGGACATCATAGTTGATGACGCCGTCGACGTCGTCGACGTCGATACCACGTGAGGCGACGTCCGTCGCGATCAGCACGGGCAGCTTGCCCTTGCGGAAGGCGGCCATGGTCTTTTCGCGCGTGGCCTGCTTGATGTCGCCGTGGAGGCAGTCGGCCTGAATCCCGGCGCGGCGCAGCTCGTCGCTGAGCCGCTGGCACATGACCTTCGTGTTGCAGAAGACGATCACGCGCTCGAACGCGCCGCTGCGCAGGATGCGGAGCATGGCCTCCTCCTTCTCCAGCCGCGGCACGGTGATGGAATACTGGTCGATATCCGGCTTGCTCTCCTGCGTGGGCGCGACGGTGATCTCCACCTCGTCGCGCTGGTACATCCAGCTCACGGTCATGACCTCCTGCGAGATCGTCGCGGAGAACAGGCCGAGATTCTTGCGGTTTTTGATGCGGTTGAGGATGCTCGTGACGTCGTCGAAGAAGCCCATGTCGAGCATCCGGTCCGCCTCGTCGAGCACGACGGTTTTGATCTTGTCGAAGCGGATGTTCTTGCGCTTGTAATGGTCCATCAGGCGCCCCGGCGTGGCCACGACGATCTGCGGGTGGCGGCTCAGGCTCTTGAGCTGCGGCTCCATGCGCTGCCCGCCGTAGAGCACGGCGACGTTCAGATTTTCATAAAAGGTCATCAGGCTGTGCAGCTCGTCGCCGATTTGTAACGCCAGCTCGCGCGTCGGCGCGAGGATCAGCGCCTGCACGTCCTCGACGGCCGGGTCGATGTGCTCGATGATCGGGATGCCGAAGGCGAAGGTCTTGCCCGTTCCGGTCGGTGCCTTGGCGATCACGTCGCGCCACTGCTGCAGCGGCGGAATGGCCTCCTCCTGCACGCGGGTCGGCTGCGTCAGCCCCTTTTGCTCCAGCGCGCGCAGGATCGGCTCGCTGACGCCCAGCTCCTGAAAGGTCTTTGTCGTTTCCATCATATTAAAAGCTCTCCAAAAATGTAAATATCCTATGAATTATTCTAGTATAGCAGATTTTACGGCCAAATGCAAGCCGTGACGCACTTGCAAGCGGACAAAGATTGTGGTATAATACACAACAAAAAAAGAGTGCCGGGATTCGTCCCGGCGAGCCTGAAAGGAGCGTTCCGTATGTTCAACACATCCGACCGCGTGCGCTACGCCAAGCCGCAGATGATCGAGGTGATCTGCCAGCTTCGCTTCCCAACGATCCTCTCCATCGAGGCGCGTGAGCCGGTGGATTTTCAGGAGCGGATCCGCCGGATCTACCCGCTTTACGGCCGCAACATCGAAAAGCTGCCGCCCAAGGTGACCGGCCAGCCGGGCAATATGAAGCTCGAGGAGCAGCCAAACGTCACGAATTACCAATTCGCCACGGCCGACAGCAGCTGGCGCGTGAATATGACCAAAAACTTCATCTCCCTCGCCACAAACCGCTATACGGTCTGGGAGGATTTCGCCGGAAAGCTCGACGAGGTGCTGGCTGATTTCATCAAAATTTATCAACCCGCGCATTTTGAGCGCATCGGCCTGCGTTATATCAACGCCTTCTCCCGCCGCGACCTCGGGCTGGACGGCGAGCCGTTCTCCGCGCTGATCGCGCCGGGCTATCTCGGCCTGCTGAACGAGGACGACATCGACGAGCGGAAGTTCGTACGCATCACGCAGGAGGCCGAGCTGCAGCTGCCCGGCGGCTGCCGCACGAAGATCCACTGCGGCCCGGGCATGGTGAAAAAGGGCAACGTTGAGGACAAAGAGGTCAAATATATTCTGGATCTGGACGTCTTTATGTCGGGCAAGGTTGAGAAGCAGCATTCCGCCGGCGCGCTCATGACCGTGCATATGAACGCCGACCGGCTGTTCCGCGGCGCGATCACGCAGACGCTGCATGACGCGATGGAGCCGGAGGCGCTGTAAGACCCGCCTGAAGCGCCCCTCCAAAGGAACCTCTGAATAAATCGGCTGCGGCGCTCAGCGGGTCTTTTGCCCCATCTTTTCGGTTTGAAAATCTTGAAATACGCAAAGGATTCCTGCAATTTCCAAACCTCAATTTGGAACAAAATCCCTCGCTGACCGCTCTTGCAATTGAATCAGAGGTTCCCAAAATGTGATAAGGAGGAACCGACCATGTATTTCGGCTACGGTTATTATTTTGACTGGTATTATATTCCGATCCTGCTTGCGGTGCTGTTCTCCGTCTGGACGAGCATTCAGGTGCGCTCGACCTTCCGCCGCTATTCGCAGGTCTACAACCGCCGCGGCGTGACCGGCGCGGATGCCGCACGCGCCGTGCTCGCGGCAAACGGCGTCGGCGGCGTGCGCATCGAGCGCATCTCCGGCGAGCTGACCGACCATTACGACCCGCGCTCGAACGTCATCCGCCTGTCGGCCGACGTCTACGACTCCGCCACACCGGCGGCCGTCGGCGTCGCGGCGCACGAGGCCGGGCACGCCGTGCAGTATGCCGTCGGCTACGGCCCGATCAAGCTCCGCGCGGCCATCGTCCCGGCGGTCAACTTCGGCTCGAAGCTCTCCATGCCGCTGTTGCTGATCGGTCTTCTGCTCATGAGCTTCACGCGCTACGCCGAGCTGCGGACGGTGTTTTATTACATTGCTCTCTCCGGCGTTGCCTGCTTCGGCCTGTGCGTGTTCTTCCAGCTTGTCACACTGCCGACGGAGTTCAACGCCAGCCGCCGCGCCATGCAGGCCATCCGCACGACCCATCTGCTCGACGACGAGGAATGCACCGCCGCGCGCAAGACCCTGACCGCCGCCGCGCTGACCTATGTCGCGGCGATGACCGTCTCGCTGCTGCAATTCCTGCGCCTGCTGAGCATGTTCTCGCGCAGAAGAGAATGAGGGAACCTCTGAATCAATCAGCTGCGGCGCTCAGCGGGTCTTTTGCCCCAGCTTGTCGGTTTGAAAATTTTGAAATACGTAAAGGATTCCTGCAATTTCCAAACCTTAATCTGGAACAAAATCCCTCGCTGACCGCTCTTGCGATTGAATCAGAGGTTCCTGAGCAAAGCGGGGCTGTGCAGCGAAATTCGTCCTTCGGGCAAGCGAAAAATGCTGCGCGCGGGAAATGCAGGCTTGCGCCCGCGTGAAACGGTGCTTCTTCCGAAGCGCTGTTTCGGTGTCCCTGCGGGACAAATTAAAACATTCCGATTAAGAAACCGGTAGGTTTTGTGTCATTGCGAGGAGGGCGCATTTTTTGCGCCCGACGCGGCAATCTTTAACGGAACGATTTGCCATCCCGTAACGAAATGTGGTAGGGCGGAACGAAACAGAACCATAAATAAAGAGTGAGGAAGCAGAATGAAGCAGTGAATTCATGTCTTTTGTAATAGGAATTTCTTCTTGCTTCATGCTCCCGTGCTTCGTTCCGGGATGCCATGCCTCAAACTTTAAGATTGCCGCGTCGCTGCGCTCCTCGCAATGACATGAACTTGGAACGCTTTTGCATTAGTTTATCGCTTTAAATCATTGAAGCGGCATATAAGAAGTTCTATGATATGGATGAAACAGGGTAAAAAACGGTAGGTTTTCTGTAGAAAACCTACCGTTTTTATTTCCGAAATGTTTGAAATCCGTCGCGGAGCGGCATCGTCATAGCAGCCCGTTGGGGCGCTATGGCACGCGGTCGAAGGCCGCGTTTCGCCGCGCGGCATGGCGCTGCCGGTCATGCGCCGCCGTGCTTCGTCGGGCTGCTGCGCGCAGCTCTTTCGGACGCTTTCAGCCGCGCACGGGCTTCGCCGCGCATTCGATCGCCAGACGGCGGCGGTGGAAACAGACCATCAGGCCGAGCCATCCGGCCGGCATGACCGCCGCGCCGATCGCGCAGGGATATTTCACCCAGAAGCTGCCATAGCCCAGCCGACAGATCGCAAGCACGAGCGAGAGCAGGAGCAGTACCGTTGAAAGCCCCCACAGCCCGAACGCCAGCACGCGCAAAACGCGCATGGGCTTCGCGCGCGGCGGCAGCCGCTCGGCCCGCTGCTCGAGGATGCGCTCCCGGCGCAGGCAGAGCCAGAGGCTCGCGCCGAGGATCACCCGGCAGAGATAGAGTGCCTCCTTGCCGACCGTGCTGTGCAGGCCGAAGCCGATGCAGAAGCACATCAGCAGCGCCATGGCGATCGAGCCGATGCAGAGGCAGGCCATCAGCTTCACGGCAAGGTCATAATAGCGAACGGGTCTCATTCCGCGCCCTCCTTCGGGTGACAGGTCGGGCAGGGCTGATAGCCCCAGCGCACCGCCTGCGTCACGAGCGTGACGTTATAATAGCCGGTCTCGTCGAAATCCGGGCAGCCGGCGGTGTGGTAATAGCGCGATTTTCCCGGCACAAACAGCGCGACATGCTCGCGCATGAAATCCAGCGCGGCCTCGTCCTGCGCGAGCTTTTCGCGGTCGGACGCAAGCTCCAGCGCGAGCACGTCGTATTCGTTTTGCAGCTCCTCCTGCTTATCGTGCAGGTCGCGCAGCGCCGCGCGCACCGTGGTGAGCTGATCGCGCACGCGCGTCATCATCGCCTCGTTGTCCTGAAGCGACGCCTCCTTGCTGCGGAGCGTCGCCTTGAGCTGCGCCGAGCGGAGCAGTCCGCCCGCCGTGCTCACCGCCAGCAGCATCAGCAGCCCGACGATCAGCACGTTTTTCCCGCGGCCACGGCGCTTCTCGGCGCGCGCCTGCCGCGCGGCGCGGCGCTCGTTCTTCTCGCGCTGGCGCTTTTCGGCCTGACGCGGCGTCGCCTTGCGCTCGGGGAGCACAATGCGGCGGTCAAGGAACGGCGAGTCGGGCAGCGGCTGGCTGACCAGCTTCTCGCAATCGGGGCAAAAGGTCTTGCCCTCGTCGATGCGCCGTCCGCAGCGCAGACAATTCATGACGACACCTCCTGTCGCAGCACGGGTGTGCAAAAATCCGTTTTATCAGTCGAGATAAAACACCTTCATGCCCTTATAGGTCATGTAAGTATCCAGCTTGGAGACGATCTCCATCGGCGCGTGCATACTCAGCACGGGCACGCCCGCGTCGACCGTCTCGATGTTGCGGTTGGCCATATAGCACGCGACCGTTCCGCCGCCGCCCTGATCGACCTTGCCCAGCTCGCCGGTCTGCCAGATGACGTCCTGCTCGGAGAACAGGCGGCGCACATAGCCCATGACCTCGGCGGCCGCGTCGGACGAGCCGGATTTGCCGCGCGCGCCGGTGTACTTGAAGATGCCGGTGCCGTAGTTGATGCGGGTGTTGTTGCGCTTGTCGCAGGTCTCGCCGTAGATCGGGTCATAGGCGTTGCTGACGTCGGCGCTCAGGCAGAAGGAATGCTCGAAGCAGCGGTGCAGGCAGGCGCCGGTGGCCTTGCACAGGTCGTGCATAAACGTCTCAAAATAATGGCTCTGCATACCGGAGATGCCCTCCGAGCCGATCTCCTCCTTGTCGGCAAGGACGCAGACGGCGGTCTTTTTCGGCGTGCCCAGCTCGAGCATCGGGCGGAAGGCGGCGTAGGCGCAGACGCGATCGTCGTGTCCGTAGGCCGCGATCATGCTGCGGTCGAAGCCGACGTCGCGCGCCGGGCCGGCCGGAACCATCGTCAGCTCGGCGCTGAGGAAGTCCTCCTCGGTGATGCCGTATTTCTCGTTGAGCAGACAGAGCACCGCAAATTTGATGCGATCGGCGCCCTCGTCGTCCTTGAGCGGGCGGCTGCCGAGCAGAATGTTCAGGTTTTCGCCGGTCACGCCCTCAGCGAGGGTCTTTTTCATCTGGTCGGCCGCCAGATGGATCAGCAGGTCGGTCACACAGAAGATCGGGTCGTTCGCGTCCTCGCCGACCGTGACCTTCACGACCGTGCCGTCCTTCTTGGCCACGACGCCGTGCAGCGCCAGCGGCGTGGTCGTCCACTGGTATTTCTTGATGCCGCCGTAGTAATGCGTCTTGAAATAGGCCAGCTCGCTGTCCTCATAGAGGGGGTTCGGCTTGAGATCGAGGCGCGGGGAGTCGATGTGCGCGGCGCAGATGTGCGTGCCGTTGTCGAGCGGCTCGGAGCCGACGACGGCGAAGATCACGCTCTTGCCGCGGTTGTTGCCGTAGACGCGGTCGCCGGGCTTGAGGCTCATGCCGGGTCTGAGGGCGACGAAGCCGGCCTTCTCGGCCTCGGCGATCGTCCAGTCGACGGCCTCGCGTTCAATTTTACAGGTCGAAATAAAGTCCATATAGTCGCGGATGTACGGCTCCATCGCGGCGCGGTCAGCCTCGGAGATACGGTCGTAGCCGTTCTTCGGGTCGGCAAGCAGCGTTTTGCGCAGCGCTTCGTATTTTGTTTCTTCCATCGGGTAAACTCCTTTCAGAAATTCGGTGCATTTTGTGTCAAATTCGGCGATTGAGCCGGAATTTTGCAGGATAAAATCGGCCTTTTCGGAAAATTCCCCATCCGACGGCTGGGCATGGATGCGCGCGAGCGCGCGGTCGGCGGAAATGCCGTCGCGCGCGGTCAGCCGCGCGACGCGGACGTCCAACGGGGCGAGCACGGCGACGGTTTTGTCGCACAGACGGCTGAGGCCGCTCTCAAAGAGGGCAATGGCGTCGACGGCCGCAAAGCGCGTTCCGGCCGCCTCGGCCTGCCTCAATCGGGCGCGCACGGCGCGCTCGACGTGGCCGTGCGTGAGCGCGTTCAGACGCAGGAGCTTTTCGCGGTCGGAAAAGACCTCGGCGGCCAGCGCCGGGCGGCTCAGCGTTCCGCCGACAAACGCCGCCGGAAAGGCCGCGCGCAGCTCCGCCAAAAGCGCCGCGTCGCTTTGCAGCAGCCCGTGGTAGATCGCGTCGCAGTCGAGCGCGCACGCGCCCAGCCGTTCGGCCGCGCGCAGCAGCGTCGTCTTGCCGCTTCCGCTGCCGCCGGTGATGCCCAGAAGAAACATGGCTCAGTCCTCCGCGTTCACAATATGGAAGGCGGCAGCCTTCTTCAGCCGGTTGCCGACCGCGTAGGCCACGCCGCCGCCCTCGGGACAGCGGGCGTAGATCGCGGTGATGTCCGGCCGGTCGAGCGCGCGCAGCGCGGCAAACAGCCCCGCCGAGAGCGTGTGCGGGTCGGCCTCGCGGCCGTAGGCCAGCGCCTGACAGCCCTTATAGAGCGGCAGTTCTTCCTCGTAACAGAGCACGGCGTCCGTCGGGCGCAGACGCGCGCGGATATAGCGCGCGGCGGCCTCGTTGCTGCCGTCGACCACGGTGACCTCCGCTGCGGGCGCATAGTGCTTGTATTTCATGCCCGGGGCGCGCACGACGGCGTCGTTGGAGATCAGACCGAGCACGGCCTTGTCCACGTCCAGCTCGCCGAGCACCTCGGTCAGCTCCTCGGGCGTCACGCCGCCCGGACGGAGCAGGCGCGGCCGCTCCCCGGTCAGGTCGACAATGGTCGACTCCACGCCGACCTCGCACGGGCCGCCGTCGATCACGGCGTCGATCTTGCCGTCCGTGCCGTAGTCGTGCAGGACGTGCTGCGCCGTCGTGGTCGAGGGCTTGCCGGAGAGATTCGCCGACGGCGCGGCGATCGGCACACGCGCGCGGCGGATGAGCGCCCGCGTGACCGCCGTTTTCGGGCAGCGGACGGCGACGGTGTCCAGCCCGGCCGTCGTGCGGCGCGGCACCAGCTCGCGCACGGGCAGAACCATCGTCAGCGGCCCCGGCCAGAACCGGTTGGCCAGCTCCCACGCGGCCTGCGGAATGTCGTGGCAGTAGCGCGACAGCTCGGTCGGCTCTGCGATATGAATGATCAGCGGGTTATCCTGCGGCCGTCCCTTGGCCTCGAAGATCTTGGCCACGGCGGCCTCGTCGAGCGCGTTCGCGCCCAGGCCGTAGACCGTTTCGGTCGGGATGGCGACCACGCCGCCGGCCAGAATAATCTGCGCGGCCAGCGCCGGGGTCTTGGGATCGTCCGCCGCAAAAATCTGCGTTTTCATGCTTCGTCACTGCTTTCCCGCAGACGCTCCGCCTGATCGGTGGCAACGAGTGCGTCAATGATCTCGTCCAGATCGCCGTTCATCACGGCGTCCAGCTTATAAAGCGTCAGGCCGATGCGGTGATCGGTGACGCGGCTCTGCGGAAAATTATAGGTGCGGATCTTTTCGTTGCGCATCCCGCTGCCCACCTGACTTTTCCGCTGACCCGAATAGGCCGACTCGATGCGCTCCTGCTCCATCTGATAGAGCTTTGAGGAGAGCATGAGCATACATTTTTCGCGGTTCTGGAACTGGCTGCGCTCCTCCTGACAGGACACGACGATGCCCGTCGGCCTGTGAATCAGGCGCACGGCCGAGGAGGTCTTGTTGATGTGCTGTCCGCCCGCGCCGGACGAGCGATAGACCTGCATCTCGATGTCCTCCGGGCGGAGGTCGACCTCGGCCTGCTCCATCTCGGGCAGGACGGCCACGGTCGCCGTGGAGGTGTGCACGCGGCCGCCGGACTCCGTCTCGGGCACGCGCTGCACGCGGTGCACGCCGCTCTCGAACTTGAGCCGCGAGAACGCGCCCGCGCCCTGAATTTCAAAGTCGGCCTCCTTGACGCCGCCCAGCTCCGTCTCGGAGTAGTTCAGAAGCTGCACCCTCCAGCCCTTCGACGCGGCATAGAGGTTATACATGCGAAACAGGCTGTGGGCAAACAGCGCGCTCTCCTCGCCGCCGACGCCGCCGCGCAGCTCCATAATGACGCTCTTATCGTCGTTCGGGTCATGGGGCAGCAGCAGGAGCTTCAGCTCCTGCTCGAGCGCCTCGCCGCGCTTTTTCGCGTCGGAATATTCCTCCTGACACAGCGCCCTCAGCTCCGCGTCGGTCTGACCGTTCATCAGCTCCGCCGCCTCGCTCATATCGCGCTGCGCGCGCAGATAGCCGCGATACGCCGCAACAACGGGCGTCAGCTCCTTCTGCTCGCGCAGGAAGGCCGCCGCCTTCTTCGGGTCGGCGTAAAAATCCGGGCGCTCCATGCGCGCGTTCAGCTCCTCCAGCTTTTCCGCAAGCTGCCTGAGCCTGTCCAGCATCCCGTTGTCCAACGGCGTCACCTCGCTTTCCTTTTGATCGTAATATTGTATCAGATTTTACGGCGCTTGTCTACGGTATCGGTTAAAAATGACCTGCGCCCGGTCATGCAGGCGCTCCGTCGCGGCCAGCGCGGCCGCGCCCCCGGCGTTGATGCGGTGGACGTGCGGCGTCATATACAGCAGGTCGTGCACGGCGTCCGCGCCCTCGAGCGTGAAGTCAAACTCCAGCGTGCGGCTCGTCTCGAGCGCGAAGCCCGCGAGCGCCGGGTGGAGCGTTTTTTCCTTGTGCGTCAGGGTGGGGTAGACGATGCGCTTGAGCGCCATGAGATGCTCCGGCCCGGCGATGACCTGCACAAAGCAGCCGTCCGGCCGCAGCACGCGGGCGAATTCCTCCGCCGCCGTCAGGGCGAACATGGACAGCACGCAGGAAAAGCTGCCGCCCGCGAAGGGCAGATGCGCCGCCGTGGCCGTAAGCCAGCGGGCGGTCTTGTCGCGTCCGGCCGCGCAGCGCACGGCCTCCTTGGAAATGTCGATGCCCCAGCGCTCTGGGACGGTTTTTTGCAGCGCGCCGAGGTAATAGCCCTCGCCGCAGCCCGCGTCGAGCACGTCGGGCGCCCCATCGACCAGCTCCCGCAGCACTTCGGCGATCGGCGCATAATATCCGCCGTCGAGAAAACGCCGCCGCGCAAGCACCATCTCGCGGCTGTCTCCGGGGCGGAGCGAATGCTTCTGCGTCACGGGCAGAAGGTTGACATAACCCTGCCGCGCAACGTCGAAGCAGTGTCCGCTTTCGCAGCGCCAGACGGCCGCGCCCGGCAGCAGCGGCGCGCCGCAGACCGGGCAGATCAGATTTTTCAAAGAATCACCAGTTTCTTCCACGTATTCGTTCGCGCGCGGGCGGAATGATAAGGGCAGAGGGGGAATGCATATGCGGATCAGACGATTGCTCGCGGCCGTGCTGCTTGCGGCGCTTTTGGCGCCGGCAGTACGGGCGCAGGAGCAGACCTGCTATGTGGCGCTGACCTTTGACGACGGGCCGTCCGGACGGTTCACCCGCAGGCTGCTGGAGGAGCTGGCGCAGCGGAGGGTCTTGGCGACGTTCTTCCTCTGCGGCTACCGGGTGGAGCAATATCAGGAGCTGACGGCGCAGATCGCCTCGGACGGACACGAGCTCGGCTGTCATGGCCAGACGCACGAATCGTTCCGCGAGCTGTCGCAGATGGCGCTGCGCTCCGAGCTGGAATGCTCCATGGAGCGCATCACAACGGCGGCGGGGCAGCGCCCCACGCTGCTGCGCCCGCCCGGCGGCGTTTTTGAACCGGAGCGGCTGGCGCAGACGGTCTGCGCCGACCTGCCCGTGGTGCTGTGGTCGGTCGATCCGAAGGATTGGCGGCGCAGCGACGCGGACGGGATCGCCGCCGAGGTGATCGAGGCCGTGCGGCCCGGAGACATCATCCTGCTGCACGACATGTCCGATTCCAGCGTCGACGCGGCGCTGACGATCATCGACACCCTGCAGGCGCGGGGTGTGGAGTTCGTGACCGTCAGCGAGCTGGCGCGGCGCGCCGGAACGGAGCTGACCGCCGGAACGGCTTATCGGAGCATTCCGTTTCCCTCAGAAGCGAAGAATGCCTCCAGCTCGGAACGAGAGGCTGCCACGGAGCCTTGCACGAATCCGGCTTTCCCGCCGCCGCGCCCGTGGCAGGCGGCGTTGAGGCGGCGGACCAGCTCCCGCAGGTCGCCGGTCTTGCTCGCAAGGGCATATTGATAGGCGCCGTCCGCGCCGGTAAAGACCGCGCAGAGGCCGTCGGCGCGCTTCACGAGCGCGTCGGTCAGGCGGCGCAGGGAATCCGGCGTGAGCGCGTCCTCGAAGAGCAGCACAAAGGGCGCTCCCGCATAGCACTCAGCCTGAAGGGCGAACAGGCGCGCCTCGAGCGCCCCGGCTCGCAGCTTTGCGGCGTCAAGATTCGCGCGCAGCGTGCGCACGGCCTCGGCCGTCCGGTCGGGCTTTGCCGAGAGCAGGCCGGACACCTGCCGGTTCTGGTCGAACACGGTCTGAAACCGGCGCACGGCGCGGCCGCCGCAGAGCAGCTCCATGCGGCATCCGCTGTGGAAGCGCTCGACGCTCAGCAGCTTGACCAGGCCGATCTCGCCGGTGCGGCGCACATGCAGCCCGCAGCAGGCGCAGATGTCCGCATCCTCGAAGCGCACGATGCGCACCGCGCCCGTCAGCTCCTTTTTGCTGCGGTAGGGGATGGTTCTGAGCGTCTCGGCGTCAGGCACGGAGACCGTGCAGGGCAGGTCGCGCCAGATCAGGCGATTGACCGCGTCCTCGACCTCCTGCATCTGCTGCCGGGTCAGCTCGCCGCTGTAGTCGATCGTGATCTCCTCGGCGCCCATGTGGAAGCCGACGTTTTCATAGCCGAAGCGGCTGTGGATCACGCCGGAGATCAAATGCTCGCCGGAGTGCTGCTGCATCAAATCGAACCGACGATCCCAGTCCACCGCCATGACCGCCTCGCTGCCCACGGACAGCGGGGCGGTCACGCGATGCACGATCTCCTCGCCGCGCTCGCTGACGTCCGTCACCGCCACGCCGTTCAGCGTGCCGAGGTCGCAGGGCTGGCCGCCGCCGGTCGGATAAAAGACCGTCCGGTCAAGCACGACCTCCCAGCACGCGGCAGCGTTCTGCTTCGCCTCGACCGGGCGGCACGCAAGTACCGTCGCCGTGCCTTCGGTCTGATATTGGTTTCCATAATACAGTTTCTCAGTCATGGTTCGGATTCCTTATGATTCTCCAGCCATTTGGCCAAGGCGTCGGCCATGCCGGTGTTGACGGGCTGGTCGACTTTTTGCTTTGCCATGTAGCTTGCAACATCGCGCTTGCCCGCGCCGGTCTTGGCGCGGCGCTCCTTGAAGGCCGAGAGCTTCTCGCGATAGCCGCAGACGCAGGCGAACATCTGGTTCTCGCCCTCGCCGCGCAGCTCCATCTTCTTGAAGCAGTTCGGGCAGCGGGCGTTCGTGACTTGCGTGACGCTGCGGCGGTAGCCGCACTCCCGGTCGGGACAGACGAGCATCTCGCCGCGCTTGCCCTTGACGAGCAGCAGATATTTGCCGCAGTCGGGGCAGACCTTGCGGGTCTGGTTGTCGTGGGTGTATTTTGCGTCGCTGGCCTTGACCTCCGCAACGAGGCGCGTGGCATAGGCGCGCATTTCGTCGATGAATTTTTTGTCCTGCTCCTGCCCCTTGGCAATGCGCGCCAGACGATCCTCCCACTTGGCCGTCAGCGCAGCCGAGCACAAGTCGGGCGGCGCCAGCTCCACGAGCTGAAGCCCCTTCGAGGTCGGCACGATCTCCTTGCCGCGCCGCTCGATATAAAACGCCGAGAAGAGCTTTTCGATGATGTCCGCGCGGGTCGCGGGCGTGCCGAGGCCGCTCGTCTCCTCAAGGATCCTGCGCAGCTCCTTGTCGGCAACCTGCGCCTGCGGATGCTCCATGGCAGTCAGCAGGGTCGCCTCGGTATAGCGCGCAGGGGGCGGCGTCTTGCCGCTGACGACCTGCGCCGAGGAGATCTTCACGCGCTGCCCCTGCGTGAGCGGAGGCAGCGTCTGGACGTCCTCTTCCTCCTCGTCGAGCGCAAAGCGGCGGTCATAGGCCGCGCGCCAGCCCGGCTCCAGCATGACCCTGCCCTTGGCCGAGAAGGAATATCCCGCGACCGTGAGCGTCAGCTCGACCTCCTCATATTCGCACGGCGGCAGCAGCACGGCCAGAAACCGCCGCACCACGAGGTCATAGACGTTGCGCTCCGGGCCGCTCAGCTGCCAGAGGTCGGGGGCCTCCTCGGTCGGGATGATCGCGTGGTGATCCGTGACCTTGGCGTTGTTGACAAGGTATTTCGTCTTGAGCGGCCGCTCGCGCATGAGCTTCTGCGCCAGCGGCTTATAATCCCCGACCATCACGGCGCGCAGACGCTCCGGCAGCGTCGGCACGACGTCGTCGGAGATGTAGCGCGAATCCGTGCGCGGGTAGGTCAGCAGCTTGTGCGTCTCATAGAGCGCCTGCATGAGATTCAGCGTTTCCTTTGCGGAATAGGCGTATTTTTTATTCGCGTCGCGCTGCAATTCGGTCAGGTCGTAGGCCGCAGGCGGCGGCGTCATGCGACGCATTTTGCGCACCTGCGTCAGCACGGCCTCGCCGTTCTGGCAGGCAGCCGCGATTTTTTCGGCAAGCGCACGGTCGAACGTGCGCGAATTGTTGTTTTTGTCGCGCCAGACGGCGCTGAAGCCGCCGACCCTGAGGCGCACGCCCCAGAATTCCTTCGGCACGAAGGCGCGGATCTCCTGCTCCCGTGCGGCGATGAGCGCCAGCGTCGGGGTCTGGACGCGTCCGGCCGAGAGCTGCGCGTTGTGGCGGCAGGTGAGCGCGCGCGTGACGTTCAGGCCGACGAGCCAGTCGGCCTCGCTGCGCGCCTGCGCCGAGCGGAACAGGTTGTCATATTCCGCCGCCGGGCGCAGACGGGCAAAGCCCTCCTTGATGGCTTTGTCGGTCTGCGACGAGATCCACAGGCGCTTGGTCGGCTTCCTCCAGCCGGCCTTGGCCATGATCCAGCGGGCGACCAGCTCGCCCTCGCGCCCGGCGTCCGTGGCGATAATCAGCTCTGCGATGTCGCCGCGCTTCATCAGCCCCTGCACCACGCGGAACTGCCGCCCGGTCTGCGGGATGACGACGAGCTTCATCTGCTGCGGGAGCATGGGCAGGTCGGCCATATCCCATTTTTCCCACTTTTTTTCGTAAACATCCGGGTCGGCCAGCGTGACCAGATGCCCCAAGGCCCACGTCACGACGTAGCGGTCGCCCTCAAGATAGCCCTCGCCGCCGCGTTTGCAGCCCAGCACACGCGCCAGCTCCCGTCCGACGGACGGCTTTTCGGCCAGAACCAGTGATTTTGCCATCAGTCGAGCACCTTGACCGACTCGATGACCGGCTGCTGATCGGCCGGGATCGTGCCGTTGCCGTCGGTCGGCTGCGCGTCAGCGGCAATCGCGTCGACGACTTCCATGCCGTTCGTGACATAGCCGAAGCAGGCGTACTGGCCGTCGAGGAAGGTCGAATCCTTCTGAACGATGAAGAACTGCGAGCTGGCGCTGTCCATCGCGCTCGAACGCGCCATGGAGATCGCGCCGCGCGTATGCGAGAGCGGATTTTCCACGCCGTTGGCCGAGAATTCGCCCTTGATCGTCTTATCCGAGCCGCCCATTCCCGTGCCCTCGGGGTCGCCGCCCTGGATCATGAAGCCCTCCATGATGCGGTGGAAGGTCAGCCCGTCATAGAAGCCGGAGCCGGCAAGGTCGAGGAAATTCTGCACCGTGATCGGCGCGGCGTCGGCGTCCAGCTCGACGGTGATCGTGCCGTAATCGCGCACGGTGATGGCCACATGGTGCTTGCCGCTCTCTGCGGAACCGCCGCCGGAGGTCAGCGCCCAGATCAGCACGCCCGCCAGCACCGCCACGCAGACGCCCGCTGCCGTCAGCCACGGCCAGAGCGGCTTTTTCGGCTGCGCCTTCTTCTGATTTTTCTTGCTCTTTGCCTGTCCCATCGTGTTTTACTCCTTATTAAAATTAAAATTATTTTGTTCCGCGATCACGCCGCCGCCGAGCAGCCGCGCGCCGTCATAGCACACCGCAAATTGACCGGGCGTCGCCGCCCGCTGCGGCTCGTCGAACTCCAGTCGGCAGCCCGTCTGCGTCGGCACGAGCAGCGCCGGAGCGGTTCGCGGCGTATAGCGCAGCTTGGCCTGCACGCGCATCGGCGTCTCCGGCCGCTCGAAGGGAAACCAATTGCAGCGCTCGACGGAAACCGTCTTGGAGAACAGCAGCGCCCCGTCGCCGACCACCACGTCCGCGCCGCGCTTGCCCAGCACATAGGCACGCGCGCCGAAAGCCATGCCCAGCCCGCGCCGCTGGCCGACCGTATAGGCCTCCATGCCGCGATGCGCGCCGAGCACCGTGCCGTCCGGGCGGATGAAGCGTCCCGGCTGCGGCGTCAGCCCGTGGGCGGTCAGATAAGCGAAATAATCGCCGTCGGGGATGAAGCAGATGTCCTGACTGTCGTGCTTTTTCGCGATGCGCAGACCGGCCTGCGCGGCCAGCGCGCGCACGGCGTCCTTGCTTTTGACCTCGCCCAGCGGGAACACGCAGTGCGCAAGCTGCTCCTGCGTCAGCTCGCAGAGGACATAGGTCTGATCCTTTTCGGCAAATTCCGCCGTCGCGGGGATATAGCGCCCGTTCTCGTGCAGCAGTCGCAGATAGTGCCCCGTGGCCATGCCGTCGTAGCCCTGCGCAAGGGCGTAGTCCAGCAGGCGGCCGAATTTGATCGTCCGGTTGCACACGACGCACGGGTTCGGCGTGCCGCCGGAGCGATAGGTCTCGGTGAAATAATCGATCACGTCGCGCCGGAATTCCGCGCGCAGATCGAGCAGGGTGAAGGGGATGCCCAGCGTCTGCGCCGTCTGGCGGGCGTCCTCGGCCTCGGCCTCGCCGCCGTCGCGCAGCAGCAGCGTGCAGCCGCCGACGGAATAGCCCTGCTGCCGCAGCAGGAGCGCCGCCGCCGCGCTGTCCACGCCGCCCGACAGCGCCACCATGATCTTTTTCATGCATCGCCCTCCGTTTCCGGGTATTCCTGCGACGATTATATCATATTTCGTCGCAGGAGGGAAGTCCCGCGCCCGAAAACCGCCCGCAAAAAGTGCCGCAGGCGGCATTTTGCCCCGATTGGGAAATAAAGGTTCTATAATAAATGTTGGGGTCAGGTGATGAACCTGACCCCTTCGCT